>Ga0214919_10001387_pt1 | contig 39861 bp, 32 predicted proteins | sample LL1503_MetaG_FD_177994 | JGI IMG/M metagenome (GOLD analysis project Ga0214919, IMG submission 177994) | Freshwater microbial communities from Lake Lanier, Atlanta, Georgia, United States - LL-1503 | ecosystem: Environmental > Aquatic > Freshwater > Lake | place: USA: Georgia | collected...
ATGTTTGAATTGGTCCAGAACGCGCCAGATTTTGAAGTGGCCCACGTGCCCCAATGCAATATCCTGTGTTTCCGTCATGTCCCGGCAAATTCCAATCTTGACTCCCAAGGCTTGTCGAATCTGCAACAAAAAATCCGAACCCAAATCGTCAATGACGGCAACTGGTACATCACGGGCACGCGCCTTGACGGCTCTTACTGGCTACGCGTCACCGTCATCAATCCGTTGACTACAGAGGAACACCTCGCCGGACTTCTGGACGCGATCAGGCAGACCAAAAACTGATCAAAAATTGGTGAAAAACTGACTGCGTCTCAGTCACTGTCAATGACCACGACAGAACTTCGCCTCGCACGAACCACATAACCCCCCGTAATCCTGTAGACACGCCATTGGCATGATTCTTCCATTCAGGATCAAGTTCGCATTAATCAAACAGTCTTGATCCGGCGGTTGCTATGCATCAACTACGTCTCCTTAACGTTGATGATTTCATGATCCTGAGCGCCCTGCGCGAAGGCCTCACCGTAACCAAAATTGGCCAGCGATTGGGCCTGTCCCAGCCAGCCATCACGCAACGAATTCGAAAAATGGAAGAGGCCTTCGGGCAAAAAATCCTGGAGAAGGACGGGCGAGGCATTAAGCTTTCGACCAGCGGCCAGAGGCTGGCGCGGCAAGCCATCGATGCCCTTTCGGCCTTTGAAAATATCCAGCCCGCTACCTTTGGAGATGAATTAAAAATCGGAATCCGAAAGGACCTGGCGGACAGCTGGCTTTTTCCCGCAATCCTGATGGCCCGGACAAAACACCCCGATATCCGGCCCAACATCCGGCCCGGGTCTGAAGAAGAAATCATGCAGGACCTGAACTACGGACGCCTTGATGCCGTTATCACCCAGACCTCACCTGCCATGCAAGACGACCACGGAATCGACGTCGGGCTCGAACGTCATGTCTTTGTTGCGACTCCATCAATGGCGCATTCCATCATTGAAAATGCAGATCTGGCCAACGTCACATTCATCGATCGTCACAGCTCTCTGCCCTCGATGCGCTTATTTCCATCTGAAGTCCGCATGAAGATGCGCTTCAAAGGCACGTGGGCCGTTGGTAGTACGCAAAACGTCGCCAAGGCGGTGGCTGACGGACTGGGCGTTGGAATCCTTCCCGACTTTTTAGCCGCGCCTCTGTTATTGCAAGGCACCATTGAAATGATCCTGCCTGATCTGGAATTGGAAACTACACAAATCAAACTGTTCCATAAGCCACAATCGTCTAGTCATAAGTATTTTGAATCACTGGGAGAAATTTTGCGCGGACTTTCGATTTCGATTCTGTGAAGTGCTAATCTGAAATCCGTAGAAACCCAATTCGACCAGGGAGGTACGAAATGACGCGCGGACTCAGTATTTTTTTTGTGCTCGCATTATTCTCCAGCATAGCTTCTGCAGAAACCAACAAACGACACTCCACAGGCCTCATTGTTCCAGCAGACGCTGAATACGGCGTGCCATTTTTAAGTTGGAACGACATCGCAGAATTACCAGATACGTTGGACCTTCGCGAAAGTGGTTTCGTTAGTCCGGTAAAAAACCAGCGCAGTTGTGGATCCTGCTGGGCATTTGCTGGAGCCGCAGTGATGGAATCAGCAGTGCTTCGCGCCAACGGCGGGGCATTGAATTTATCCGAGCAAGAACTTGTCTCTTGCGACAAGGAAAGTTTCGGTTGCGGCGGTGGATGGCAACCATTCGATTACATGAAAAAGAACGGCATCGGCCTTGAAGAAGACTTTCCGTACGCAGCCAAAAATCTCTCATGCAAGAAAATCGAGCCTGTCGCTAAAGCACTCCGCTGGGGGAACATTGGAAGCGCAGGGAAACGGGCCACTGTCGAGGAAGTCCGCAGGGGTGTGAACGACTTCGGCGCGCTTTGGGTCAGTGTCGCAGCCGACAGCAGTTGGCAAAATCCAAGTCCCATCAACGTGCGTTGCACCAGCGCACAACCAAACCACGCGGTCACCATCGTTGGTTATGAAAAAAATGATGATTCAAAATACAACTTCATCGTGAAAAACAGCTGGGGTCAGTCTTGGAATGGCGATGGGTTTATCAAGTCGCAGCTCGGATGCGACAGTTTGGGGCGCCACGTGTCTTTCGTTGTTCCGGCCGACAGCATCTGCAGTCCTCCGGAATTTGGACTTGGAAAAGAATTGATCATGAAGGGCGGAGGCGAACTCAAAGCCCCGGGCCTTGATGACGCCGGCCTTGCATATGACTGGTACCGCGTCGGACAACCCCTTCCGATTGGTCAACCAAGGCGCATCGGACGTGGCGATGGCGGCGACTATATCGTCAGGACCAACAATGCGTGCGGAAATTGGGAGATGATGGTCAAGGTTCGCACGTTGTAAGAAAGGATTCTTCGGCCTGCGGCCTCAGAATGACGGTAGAGTCTACGTCGTCATCCTGAGCGCTAGCGAAGGATCCTTTCCCCGGCCCTCTTCAACCCCACCGATGATCCACGATTTTTCACCGGCGGTTGCGAGGGCCTTCATGGCGTCATCAGGGCGATCCGTGGCGATCACGAGCCCCAACCCCATGTTGAAAGTATTGCACAACTCCACCACCCCCAATCCGGATCGATCAAAAAACTCACCCATGCACCGTGGAATCTCTGATCGGTCTGGAATCCGGTCAATCCGGTAGTGCAATGCTTCATTCATCCGCGGAATATTTTGAAGGCCCGAGCCCGTGATGTGAGCCAACCCATGAAGTGACGCGCCCAGGGAATCCTGCAAGGCTTTAACCACACCAACATAAATTTTTGTCGGCGTGAGAATCTGAGACGCAAATCCTCCGTCAAAAAAATCAGATTCACGAAGGAGCCTGCGCAACAATGAATAACCGTTGGAATGAAATCCCGTGGAAGGAAGTCCAATGAGGGAATCGCCAGGCTTGACCTTTGCGCCACCCAACAAATCCTCTTTCTTCACTTCACCGACACAAAATCCAGCGAGATCATAATCGCCAGGCGAATACACACCCGGCATTTCTGCGGTCTCCCCGCCAATCAAAGCCATATTTGACTGAATGCAGCCATTGGTAATCCCGCCAATGATCGATTTTGAGACTTCCAAATCCAAGGATGCACTTGCCAGATAATCCAAAAAGAACATGGGTCTTGCGCCGGTGCAGATGACGTCATTCACGCACATGGCCACAAGATCAATCCCAATGGTGTCATGAACACCAAGTTTGCCGGCAAGAAGCAGTTTTGTTCCGACTCCGTCGGTGCCAGACGCCAAGTACCGCCCGTCCCCCATGTCATACAGAGAGGCAAAACCACCAACGCCCGAGACAACCCGGTTCGAATACGTCTGGCGAACTTTGGATTGGATCCAATCAACAAAGTGATCGGCCTTTTCCACATCCACACCAGCATCACGATACGACGTCGATTTTTTGCCCATGATTTCTTTCTCTCCCCTCCCGTCAATGCCGGAAATGGCGACGACCGGTAAATGCCATGGCAACCCCAAGGCGGTTGCACGCCTCAATAACCTCAGGGTCACGAATGCTGCCACCGGGTTGGATGATTGCCTTGATTCCTGCCTCGGCGGCTGCCTCCACGGTGTCAGGAAACGGAAAAAACGCATCGGATGCCAGGACAAGATCCTGCGCTTGGATGGAACTTCGTTTCATGTTCTCAATGGCCCGGGGCAACGCTAGCTTGCGAAGGCTGTCAATCCGGTTTGGTTGTCCCATGCCCGCACCGACCAACTCAAAACCCGCTGGAGTTTGAGCCACCAGGGCGATGCTATTGCTCTTCAAGTGTTTCGCAATGATGACACCAAATCGCGCTGCTTCAGCCTGTCCACTGTTGAGTTTCAGAATCGTTGTATGGACAAATTCAGGGTCGATCCCGACGTCCTCTTCCTGCATGAGAAACCCACCAGAAATACTCCTGATTGATACTTCCTTGTCCGCTGCAAGCAACTCCAGTTGCAACAGGCGAAGCGCCTTTTTCCTGGAAAAAACCTTTAACGCTGCGGGCAGATAACCGGGCGCCAGGATCACTTCGCAAAAGCGATCTTGAAGAAACGTGGCCATTTCCTCCGTCACCTTGTGGGTACAGGCAATGATGCTGCCAAAGGCACTCGTCGAATCCTGATCCCATGCCCTTGCAAGAGCATCGTCCACAGATTTAGCACTGGCAACACCGCAAGGATTTCCGTGTTTAATGATGGCAACCGCCGGATCATTGGAGAACATCGCAAGGTCGCTGACAAGCCGCCATGCTCCATCCGCATCAAGCAGGTTGTTCCAGGAAAGTTCCTTGCCCTGCAGGACACTGGCTGACGCGACGCCGCCGACACCGGTTGTTACCGCGACCGCCGCCCGCTGGTGCGGGTTTTCTCCGTAGCGTAGCTCAGTTTGATGCGCCAGTTGAATCGACCGGGGAAAGACGGATCTTGCCTTTGAAAATCGGACATCCAGTTCGGCAGCGATTGCGGCATCGTATTGGGCCGTCAACCGGTAGGCATCAACGGCCAGTTCGCGCCTGAATTCGATCGAGGTTTGTCCCATGCCACCCACAAGATTTGAAATCAGTTTTTCATACTGACTGGGGTCGGTGCAGATTGTGACAGACTGATGATTTTTTGCTGCCGCACGAATCATCGATGGTCCACCGATATCGATATTCTCAATGAGTTCATCGTTCGGGGATTTCATGTCGACATGTTTTTGAAATGGATAAAGATTGCACACAACAAGATCAATCTGACCCATTTTGAGGCGGTTGGCATCGGCGACGTGGCTTGGGTTATCGCGGCGGTAAAGGATGCCGCCGTATATTTGCGGCGAAAGGGTTTTCAAGCGCCCGCCAAAGCACTCGGGAAATCCGGTCCAATCTTCTACGAGCTGCACTGGAACGCCAGCCTCGCGAATCGCCCTCGCCGTCCCCCCGGTGGACAGGATCTCAATATCGTAGTCAGCGAGCACCCGGACCAAATCGATCAAATTTGTTTTATCAGAAACGCTGACCAGCGCGCGCTTGATTCTGACGAGACCAGAGGCACCTTCATTCTGTTTCAGACTATCTTTCATCGACGTACCTCTTCGCGTTTTTAAAAATATCGAGCCCGCGGGCCGAACCTTTTTCCTTTGACGGGTGAAGCCAATCGGAAACAGCGGCTTCAGGATGCGGCATCAACCCAAAAACCACGCCAGACGGGTCGCACAAGCCTGCGATGCGATCCATCGAACCATTGAAATCCTGCCGGTATCGCAATGGAATCTGCCTGCGCCGTTTCAGCTCTTGCAGAACTTTTGATTCGTCAGCGGCAGTTACCCTGCCCTCGCCATGGCGAACCGGATATTGGATTGGGATCCTGGCGTCATCTTCTATACCCTTGGTCCAGATACAGATGGAGTCGGGAAACTCAACCTCGACCCATCGATTGATGAAATCCCCTGCTGAATTATGAGCCAGGGCAATCTCCTGTGGCGTATCAGGCCACGGCAGCAGCCCAAGTTTCACGAGGGCCTGAAAGCCATTGCATATCCCGATGACAGGATTCCCCTGGCGCACAAAGTCCCTCAGTTCATCAGAGGCGAAGGCTCGCAATTTTTTTGCCAGAATTTGCCCGCTGCCAAGTTCATCACCAAAAGAGAATCCACCGGGAATCCCCATCGCCTGAAAAGACCCAAGGATTTTCGGGTTCCTGACAAGTTCATTGATGTGAGTGATGGAACTGACAAATCCAGCCGCATCAAATGCCGAAGCCGTTTCTCTTTCGCAATTCAAACCGTCGCCACACAAGATCATGGCTTTGGGCATTGCAGCCTTGGAAGTTGATGTCACAGATCCCCCTTCCACCAGCGGTTGAGTTCGAGAACCCCGAATTCCAGAAGATCTTCACAAACATTTTTGAAACTCAATGCACCTGCGTCGTTTGTGGTTCCAATCCGCACGTGTGACGCGCCGCCCAACAACTCAACAAATGCAGCTTCGTTCTCTGGGCTGACCGAAATCACAAGTCTGCCGGGTCCTTCGTGAAAAAGAACTCCAAGGGATCCAACATGCGGCGAGTCAATCATTGCCCCCTTGCGGCCCCCAATCGCTGATTCCGCCAAGGCGACAAAAAGTCCACCGTCACTGACGTCATGGCAGGATTCAATCAGCCCTGATCCAATGGCACGATGGACCTTCCGGTAAAGTTCCAACTGCGAGGCAAGATCAAATCGCGGGTAATCACCTCTGGCCTCGAGCACCTGCCACGCGTCGCAGAGTTCGCTGCCCTCAAGTGGCCAACTCGCCATCGGCCCGCACACGTAGATCGCGGCACCCGATTTCTTAAAATCACTGGAAACTAGTTTTCGGACGTCTGGAACTTTCGCCATGGCCGTAACAAGAACCGTGGGAGGTATGCTAATTTTCACGCGAGTTCCGTCTGGCCGCATTCCTGAAAAGTCATTTTTCATGCTGTCTTTGCCACTGACAAACGGCATCCCCCACGCAATCGCAGTGTCGGCAATTCCGCGGCAGGCTCGAACCAATTGCGCGGCCTTGTGTGCATGATCTGGATTATTGGGCCCGGGCAAGGGATCGGGCCAGCAAAAGTTGTCGACCAGGCAGGTGTGATCTGGATCGCCGCCACTGCAAATCAAATTTCGAACGGCTTCGTCCAAAGACAACTGTGCCGACATATAGGTATCGACGTGGGCGACTTTCGAATTGATACCACTGGATACCGCGACACCAACATAAGGATCTGCCGCCCCGTGAGGCTTCAGCCAGATAACGCCCGAGTCGGCAGGACCATCGGCAGCGACTCCTGTGAATGGCTTGCCAACGGTCGCCGCCTGAACTTCGTGATCGAATCGTCTGACCCACGCTTCCTTGGAAGCCACGTTGGGTCGCGAAATGATGCTCCGGGCGATTTCGCGGAAGGACACAGAGCGCGTCGTGTCAGGGACCGGTTTTTTATCGGACCTGCGGATCCACTCTGGTTTTTTCTGCGGACCTGACCAAATGGCTTGAATGGCCATCGGACGAAGTTCCTTGTGCAGAAAATCAAGTTTAAGACAGCCAACGGTCCGTCCGTTCCAAAAAATCCTGAATTCACCCGATTCATCGAATGAACCAAGCCGGGTCACTTCGACTCCGTGTAATTTTGCGAGGTCAGAAAATGCCGGCCATCGCGATTCCGGCACAGAGACCGTCATCCGTTCCTGGCTTTCGCTCACGACGATTTCCCAAGGCTTCAGGCCTGAATACTTCAGCGGGACCAAACCGGCGTCGATGGCAGCGCCACCGGTAAACTGCGCCATTTCACCCACGCTGGAACTGAGCCCTCCAGCACCATTATCTGTAATCCCGGAATAGAGCCCCAAATCACGTGCCGCAAGAATGAAATCGGCAAGTCGTTTCTGCGTCAGGGGGTCCCCGATCTGGACTGCAGATTGGGGAGACGCCTCGTTCAATTCAAGCGAACTAAAGGTCGCACCATGAATCCCGTCCTTACCAACCTGCCCCCCCGCCATCACCACCAGGTCACCAGGAAGCACGCGTTTCTTGGATCCGGAACTTCCATCAGGCAGCCGGGCCGGGGAGACGCCAATCGTTCCGCAGTAGACCAGAGGTTTGCCGCAGTACCCTTCATCAAAGACGAAAGCTCCGTTGATCACAGGAATTCCGCTTTTGTTTCCGCCATCCTGAATTCCCCGGTGAACACCCTCCATGATCCGGCGTGGGTGTTTTAATCCAGACGGCAAATTCTCCTCGACTTGCTTTTCACTCCAATCGGGAAGTCCAAAGCAGAGAACATCTGTGTTTGCCACCGGACGCGCGCCCATGCCAACTCCCAGAATGTCGCGATTCACCCCAAGGATTCCTGTCAACGCACCGCCGTATGGATCGAGAGCCGACGGGCTGTTGTGGGTTTCAACCTTGATCGATACATCAATGGCTTCATCAAAACGGACCATCCCTGCATTGTCACTGAATGTGCTGGAGAGCCAGTCAATGCCGCGATTGGCTTCGACTTCCCGCGTTGCACGAACAATCTCTGACTTGAACAAGCCATTGATGGTCAAAGGACCAAGAACATTGAGCCCCCCGAAATCACTGCCAGTTGCGGTTTCGCAGTAATCGATTTCAGCCGCAAAAATCTTGTGCTTGCAGTGTTCGCTCCATGTCTGCGCAATGACCTCCATCTCGACGTCAGTCGGACTTTCCGGTAGTCCCACTTCGAATCGCCGCATTCTGACTTCGGGATTGGAAAAATAGTCACGCACCTGTTGCAGCTCTGAGTGGTTCAAAGCCCAGAAGTTTTCCTGACTCCAACGAAGCCAGTCTTCCATAGGCGAATTCAAGGAAAAGGATTCGACCATCACGCCGGATTGTATTTGGTTTTTATCCGTCTTTTGTGGCGCTGAAGGATATTCCCAGATTTCATGTTGAAGGTGCTCACACCACGCCCTTACTGTTATTTTTTGCACCAGAGGATTGGCAACTTCACGTCGGGCCCATGCACCAACAAGAATCCTTAGATCCTCATCCGCTTGCACTCCATCATCGCAATAAACGTAATAGACGTCTCCCGATGCCACAGTTGCCGCAGTACTCAAAAGGTCCATGGCCTCGGCGGACGCTTGGGCCCGATTGTCCGTGACACCTGCACGCCACCGCACGTCGATCACCAAAGTTGGGGGAGATCCGACCGCTGTCACGGATTCCCCAATGGACTCGATCCGGGTTTGAAGAAGGGGATCCGACAAGACGGTGGTGTCAATGCCTGCAGCACCCGTAACCCAAAACACTTGCCCGACACTAACCCTCGTGACACCGGGCGGAAGATTCCATCGAGAGCTGAGATGACGCGAAGCCGATGCCTCACGTTGATGGATTTCAATGCGCCGCATGTTCATGGTCAACCACCTCCGCTGTCTGCAATGTGGGCCAGGACTTCGGCGTAGAGGCGGTGCTCGACGGCCTGTCCCCGCATTTGAAATGTCCTGAAATCATCATCGGGATATCTTGGAAACGGTTCCTGCGCCAGAACTGGTCCGGTATCAACACCCTCGTCGACCTGATGCACTGTGACGCCGCTATGGGAAACACCGGCGTCGAAGGCCCTGCGGTATGCGTCCATTCCAGGAAATTCCGGGAGGATCGACGGATGGATGTTGACGACGCGAAAACGTCCCGTGGTCTCACAGCGAAATCGCGCAAGAAAATCTGCCGAAAGGATCCGCATGTAGCCCGCCAAAAAAATCCATTCGGGATGCCATTCTGCAATTGCCTCCAGAATCCGCTTTTCATGCACTTTTCGGGAGATTCTTGGCCCGAGATCGGAGCCGACACCGGAGCCACCATGAGGATCGACCCTCGGAACAACCTTGACGGGGATATTGATGGTCGTGGCCTTGTCAATGACGCCCGCCTGTGGATTATCTGTGAGCAACCCGGCCACGATGGCTCGCGATGGGTTGTCAATCGCCCATCGCCCAAGGACTTCAGCATTGCTGCCAGCCCCCGAAGCAAAAATCACAATTTTTAAGGGACGATGAATCACTTGCCGATATCCGTTCGCCACTGCGCACCATCAAAGTTCACTTCATTAATGGACTCGTATGCCAACACATGAGCCGCATTCAAATCATCAGCCATCACGGTCACACCAAGGACTCGCCCCCCTGATGTCTCAAGGCCTGACTGGCCCTTTGAACTGGCCACACCGGAATAAAAAACCAGGTGCCTGCTTTCTCCGAACACTGGATCACCGGAACGAATTACCGCACCGTCAATCCCTGGATATCCTGCGGCGGCCTTCACAACATGCAAAGCGTTGGCGCGGCTCCACTGCAATCCATCAGGGAAGGCTTCTTTCAGTCGTCCATCGGTCGCTGCCATGATCACTTCAAACAAATCCTCGTTCAAGCGGGGCAGCAGGACTTGGGTTTCCGGATCGCCAAGGCGGACATTGAATTCCAACACCTTTGGCCCAGAGCTGGTCATCATAAGACCGGCAAAAAGAAAGCCCCGAAAGGGGCTGCCGGATTCATCCATCATTTTCAAAACGGGCTGAAAAACCTTCTCGTCGATTTCCGCCTCTGCTGAAGTCAACGGCACGTCATTCCATGCAGGCCGCGCAGGCCATGCAGGCCATGCAGTACCTTGGCCTTGATTTAGCCAAGGCACCGGAGAATAAGCTCCCATGCCCCCCGTGTTGGGTCCACGGTCTCCGTCAAGGAGCCTCTTGTGGTCGCAAGCCATACCGAAGGAAAGAAAATCACGCCCATCGCATAAAACAAACGCAGACACTTCGCGCCCCACGAGGACTTCCTCGCAAACGAATCCATTCGCGCTCAATGCGCCCCCGGAGGTTTCATCCATCAGCTTCAATGATGCAACGGCGCGCCCTGCATCTTCGCGCGTTTTACAGACAAATACGCCTTTGCCAGAGGCCAAACCGTCAACCTTGATCACCATGCCTTCAGGCCACGGCCACACTTCAATCATTGGCTGCAAATCTGCCCAGCCATGGGCAATCAGAAATTCTGGCGAAGGCACACCGGCCTTTTCAAGGATACGTCGTGCAAATGCTTTGGATGTTTCCAGCCGGGCCGCCGCCTTCGTCGGTCCAAAGACGCGAATCCCTGATTTCTGAAGCGCATCGACAACACCAAGACCCAAAGGTCCCTCGGGTCCCACAACCACAAGCTCGCAATCATTAATCCTGCAAAACCGGATCACCCGGTCAAGATCACCGGGGCCATCCGCGACGCCAACGGGACGGGATTCATGCACGGCCGGTGAAATTTTTGGGTCCGAGAACATTCCAGCATTTCCGGGGGCGACGAGAACCCTGCCGACACGTGGCGACTGCGCGAATTTCCATGCCAACGCATGCTCTCTTCCACCAGAGCCAATCACCAGAACGTTGGCGGGATTTTTTTTGCCGGAAGTCATGCAAGGCCTTCTTCCCGCACCCGCGCAACAAGTTGACTTAAATCCCATGCCGCGGGAAATGGTGGCCGTTCACCCTTCACTCTGGCCAATGAATTGGCAATGGCTGGATAGATATTTTCAGCAATCTTGCGGATCTCGGGCGTAAGCGGCATTGGCCGCTGCTGCATGTCGTTTGCGCACAGGGAACGCCAATCAAGCTCTGGTTTCCCGGCCGCAATTTTCTTTGCACGCCCGATGGCAGCATGCCATGGTCCATCCGTATAAAACTGACGCAAGATTTCTTTCGAAATCTGAACCCCATCGTGAGTCAAGCGCAACTCATCCGGACCGACAGAATCCACCACCATGAAATTTCGCGCCGCGTCGCCCTTGATAAAGGCAAACTCAAACTTGCCGTCCCAAAGTTTTAAATCGGCGCTGGCAAAAAATATTTTCAACTCGATAGCCAGGCCCTTGGCCATTTGAAGTAGCCGTGCGATTTCGGCTTCGGTCATTCCAGCAATCGACATCGCCTCGTCCACGGCAACGTAGCGATCCGAATCTTCCAGCTTGGTTGAGAATTCAATGACGGGCTCTGCAAATTCAGCCCCGATGGTTGGCGGCAGGTCAAAGCCCAGGGACTTCATGTAATCAGGATTCGATGCCAACCGGGAAGGCAGGGAACTACCCACTGGCACACCAAAACGGAAAATCACTTCCAAAGGCACCAAGCAGTCGACTGGCTGATTCGCGTACTGAGAATAATCCCATCCCGAATTATTTTTTTGCGGCCACTTCACATCAACTTTTTTTACCGACAGGCAGCGCGGTCGTCCCGGCATTAAACCAAGGCTATGGTGTGGAATCCTGACGTTGCGGAAAACCTGGTCGGCAATCGTAGCCAGGGCTTCTCCCTTTCCGGAAATTTCATCGGGCATCGGCCCCCAATCAAACACAGAATAGCGATCGCTATATTCAAAGATCAGGCGGTCGCGATCACCGCCGCCAAGAACGTCTTTTACGGATCCGCGGTAAATAAGGGCAGATTCGGCCTTTTTTTCTGTCACGGCGAAACCTCCACTGGATAATCCCCCGTCAGACAAGCCGTGCATAGCGAGGGCAAGGCAATAGCCTCGCGCAGCCCTTGCATGTCCAAATAAAACAGACCGTCGACGCCAATCTCTTCGGCGATCTGTTGTCCGTTTCTGCCGTGGGCCACGAGCCTTCGTGCATCAGGAAAATCGATTCCATAGTGGCAAGGATGGCGCACCGGCGGGCAGGTGCTGGCCAGATACACCCGTTTGGCTCCAGCCGCCCGCACCATTGCGACAAGGCGTCGCGCCGTTGTGCCGCGCACAACACTGTCGTCTACAAGCAGAACGCTTTTCCCCGCAATCTCTGATGCGACCGGGGCCAGCTTGATTTTAAGAGCCCGCTCCCGTTCTTCTTGCGTATTCAAAATGAAGCTTCGGAACACGTACCGGTTTTTGATCAAAACATCGCGATAGGGAATTTTGAGGGTCTCGGCCATGGCAATGGCTGCCGTACGGCTTGTATCAGGAATCGGGACCACGATATCAATTCCAGCATCATGTCCGTCGCGCTGAATGATCCGCGCCAAGGCCCGCCCCAGCTCCAGACGTGCACCGTAGACGCCGCGCCCCTCGACTTCGCTTTCCGCGCTGGCAAAGTAAACCCACTCGAACATGCACGGGGTGTGCTTGACGACTTTCGTGCGATGCGATTGGATCGAGCCTTGTTCATTAATAAAAATGATTTCGCCCGGTTCCAGATGGCGAACCAGGCGATGGCCAGTGATATTCAATGCCGCGGTTTCCGAGGCGATGGCAAAGCTGCCGTCACCTGAGCCGCCACCACTGCTGTCGCCACCACTGCTGGCACGCCGCCGCCCAAGAACAAGAGGCCTGATCCCGTTCGGATCACGGAACGCATACATACCGTGCCCGGCAATCATCCCAACGACGGCATAGCCGCCGCGCGCGGTATCGAAGATGCCCTCAACCGCACGACAAAGGTCCTGAAAATCAAAACGGCCCGGGATTTTGTCCCGAGCCGTTGAAGAAGTAAGTCCTTCAGCGAGGAGGCACTGCAGCACCTCCAAGTCATTTCCAGTTTGCAAATACCGGTTCTGCGAGGCGCGGATTTTCTCCGCCAACGATTTGTAATTGGCCAAGTTGCCGTTGTGGGCCATTCCAATGCCATAGGGCTGAGGCATGATTGAAGGCTGAATGTCGCGGCCTTCCGTCAACCCAACCGTTGAATAGCGCGTGTGACCAATGGCCATCGGTCCGGTCAGAGTCTTCATGGAGCTTTGATCAAAGGCTTGGGAAACGAGGCCTGCGCCGCGAAGTAGATGAAAGCGTTGTTCTGTGAAATTGAAGGACAGGATTCCCGCGGCATCCTGACCTCGATGTTGCAGGGCCAGAAGGCCGGCATAAACATCTCGGGATGCAGACTGGCTACCGATGATACCCATGACACCGCACATGGTCGGGCTCTCGATCTGGTGAAGTCGCGCAAATTCTAACCGCAAACTTCAAAACAAATCCAGAGAATTCTTTTTCCCATCACATCATGTTCGAAAATAATTGGCGCACCCGAAAAGCTCAATTGCCCTGAGATAGATCCGCAATCACCCGTGCGATGTTTTGCGTGCGCTGGCAGGGGTCGGAGTGGGCTCTGTCCATGTCGCCATCGGCGCTGGCGTTGGCGTTGGCGGCTTCCGGGAAAAGCTGAAGGTAATTACTGAAAAAATCGATGCCCGCGTTGGGATCCATGCCAATCGCAGCAAGCCAACGCGTTGCAAGTTCGTCGGCTTCATCCTCGTGGGAATAAAACCCGCGAGTGTATCGAGACTGGCTCCTTGCGTAGTGTGCGCGGTAGTAGTGGGCCAACTCATGAGCGATGACAAAAGCGACTTGATCCTGCGTCTGCGCGACCCTGAAAAGTCCTGTATTGGCGATCAACCAAGGCGCATTCGCCTTTACGGTCAAAACCTTCGCCCGGCTAATTTTACCGGTGATGCGCTGGTCAAACCTGCAACCTGCTCCCGGAACAACCTCTTGATTTCCGATTTCACCGGCGACTTCGAGGCGACAGTGATCATGCTCGCGATTGAACCAGACGATAAAGGCCTGAACTTCCTCTGGCTGCGTCAGATGAACGCATTTTGCATACTGCCGGCGCAAAGGTTCTACCGTGTCGTCACGAGTGACCTCGGCAAACTCAGCCACGCTGCTGCCAGACGAATCAAGGCGCAGAGGCAGATCAAGGCAGACACGAGATGCCACCGCGAACGCCTGGACGTCCTCATGATCACGGACTTTCACGCGCGGAGGCGGGACATCCATCATGGCATCAGGGTTTTCAAGGCGCAGGTGACGATCGATCCGATTGACGATATCGTTCATGGCAATGGCATCTGGAGCATCACCCTTGAGGTATTCCCATCGCATGGGCAGCTCCATTTCAGGAACCAGGTCAGAGAAGAATTGGGCTTCCGTAACAGGGGTCCACAACCACGGCGCGGTGGCTGCCAATGCGCAGGGGGCAGAGCAAAGCAACAGGATGGCTGCAAAAGCTTGGTACACAGAACCTCTGAGGGAAAACCAAGTATCAATTTCGACGCGCATTCTATGTTATTTTAATGAAAATATGAAATTATTAATGTATTTAACGATGGTTTACGTAAACACCTGAAAGCGCAGTCATTTTTTTCACAATCTTTTCTGGCTGACTCTCCATGAATATCGAACCCGTAAAAATCGCCCTCGGTAGCCTCCACCACCAGATCATGAACACCTTCGGAAGCCTTTACGGAATCTGCGCGGCAGCCATGTTTGTCCTGACGTGCCTGGCCCTTATTAGCCCACTTTCAAGGATTCGCATCGGGGGGCCCGAGGCACAACCTGTCATGTCGACCTGGCGCTGGATCGCCACCAGCATCACATCCACCGTGGCGACAGGACTTTTTTTCTGGTCTGCCGCTGAACCCGTCGCACATCTGGCGTCCCCATCGCCATCGTCTGGCGACCTGCCCTTCAGTGCCGGAGCCGCATCCAGCGCGTTGGGACACCTATACTTACACTGGACCCTAGTGCCGTATGCGATCTACGTCGTGCCGTCTTTGGTATTTGCCATCGCCCACTACAACCGCGGAGCAGCGCCCGGCGTCTGTGCAACGCACCATGGCGCGATGCCCGCGAAACTTGCCCGCGCGCGTGGCATCGGCAACGTGATCGAAAAAATCTCCATGATGAGCCTGACCTTTGGAATCGCCGCCTCGGTCGGAACGGGAATCCTGATGGTTACGCGCGGCGCGACCATTGTGAGCGACCTTGCCGGATCCCAAATTTCATTCACAAGCATGTTCAACATCACAACGATTCTGCTCATCGCAACTTGCGCGATTGTGATCATGGCGGGGCGAAACCACGGGATCGGTCGCCTGGCATCCATTAACAGCCTCATTTTTATCGCCATCGCAGTCGCTGTGCTTGCTGTGGGGCCGACGTCCTTCATTACCAGCCAGTCAAAAATCGGCGTGCACAAATTCTTAACAGGACTCTTCAGCGCAACATCGGGCTCGGGCCGCGAAATGGACCGGGCTTGGCGGCAGGACTGGACGTTATTTTATTGGACGGCCTGGATCGCATGGGCTCCGGTAACTGCACTTTTTTTGGGCGGCATCGCCCGCGGCAGGACGGTTCGGGCATTTCTCACGGTGAATTTTTTGGTTCCGGCGATCTTCACTGGAATCTTGATGAGCATTTTTGGTTCAACCGTACTCTATCTGCAAACATCCAGCGGCATGCCCCTGGCTCAAGAATTTCAAAAGACCGGTGCCGATGCGGTGGTCTACATGGCCCTCGGGGCTTTGCCTTACGCCAACACCTTTCGAACGGTCTTTACCATCCTGGCCTTCATGTCCCTTGTTTCACTTTGCTCAAGCGCCTTGGCATCCCTGGCAGGAATGAGTTCAGGAAAAACGCGAATTGGACAAGAGCGCGGCACCGTTACAGCCTGGAGCCTGGCCATCAGCGCCATCATTATTGTGACGGTCAACGGTTCGGGGGTTGACGGCGTTCGGATGCTGGCAAATCTCGGTGCCTTCCCCATGCTGTTCCTTCAACTCATGTCGGGTGTTGCCCTGACCATAATGTTACTCGACCCGTCACGCGCACGTTGGCAAGATAAGAAGCAGGGGGGATAACATGACATCACAAAAACCATCATCCGTGCTCCATCAGAAACTGCGTGACTTCAACTCCTGGGACAAGATTGTCCGCCTGGACAAGTATCCTGTTCACGACCTGGAAAGTCTGGCCGCCCGCAAGCTCATCGACGCGGGCCGGGAAAATATGGCACGCCTTGGCGCCTTTGAAATGCCGGATTTCGTAACACCGGCAGCCATTGAGGCCCTGCAATTGGAAAGCGCCATCCTGGAACCCTCTGCCTTTTTCAAACCGGTCGTTGGCAATCCATACCTTACCCCGGAAGACCCTGGCCTTCCTGCCGACCATCCAAACCGGATGACGGAAACCACCCGCGTAGGAGTCATTGCCTACGACCAGTACCCGCTTGATTCGCTGCTGCGTCGAATTTACGAGTGGGATCCCCTGATGAACTTTGTCGGAAAAATTTTAAATCTGCCAGAAATCCATCGCTATGCTGATCCGATGGGGGGATTGAATCTATCCGTTATGACCAAGGGCGATTACTTGCGCTGGCATTTTGATCAAGCCGATTTTGTAACCTCACTGGCCGTCCAGAGTTCAACGGAGGGCGGAGAATTCGAATACGCACCGTTGATCCGAACGGCGGACAACGAACGCTACGATGACGTGCGCAGGGTTTTAAAAGGAGACCGCACGCAAGTCACTACCATCACGAACAAACCAGGAACTCTCGTGTTATTCCAGGGACGCTGGTCGATGCATCGCGTAACCCCGGTACAAGGAACCCAGAGCCGCCTCATGGGACTTTTCGGATTTGATTCAAAGCCGGGGGTGATGAGTTCACCGCACCTTTACGATATCCGCTACGGAAGAACGACGGTGGCAAAAGAACCACCGACTTTTGAGGACTATGACCATGCAAGCAAGAAGTGACGCTTTAAGTTGGATTGCTGGCGCCGCAAAAAACAAAAAAAATGGCGCCTTCGTCGGCGGCGAGTGGCACCGGGATGACCCTTCAAAATCAGCGCACCTGATCAAGGTGATCAATCCTGCCACTGGAGAAATGCTTTGCGAACTGCGTGAGTCAGACAAAAGTGTCGTTGATCATGCAGCCGCCGCAGCACTTGCCGCATTTACATCCGGCCCCTGGACCAAATGGCCTCGCTCAGAACGGGCTGCGGCCTTGATCAAGATTGGCGCGGAGATCCGCAAGCACCATCATGAACTTGCCGCACTGGAAACGCTCTGTAACGGAAAAACATGGGCCGAGTCGTTCCATGACGACATCCCTGAATCCGCCAGTGTCTTTGATTACTATGCGGGTTGGATTGACAAGATTTACGGCGAGACGTGTCCTGTCGAACAGGGCTTTGTAAATTTCACCCTGCGCGAATCCGTCGGACCCTGTGCACTCATCGTTCCATGGAATTTCCCCCTTTTGCTTTCTTGCTGGAAGATTGCACCGGCACTGGCCATGGGAAATACGGTGGTGATCAAGCCGTCGCCACAAACTTCTATGTCGATGCTGCGTCTGGCTGAGATCATCCACGACGCCAAAATTTTGCCGGCAGGTGTTTTCAATGTCGTCGTGGGAGGCGGACCGACTGGCGAAGCCCTGACCCACAACGACGCCATTGCGAAAGTTTCCTTCACTGGCGGAACGGATACGGGGCGCGCGGTCTTGAAGGGATCTGCCGAATCAAACCTGAAGTCCGTCACCCTTGAACTCGGTGGGAAATCACCAAATATTATTTTTGGTGATGCGAAAAATTTGCAAGCCGTCATCGACCGGTCGTTTCAGGCGATGTTCTCGCACAAGGGCGAGAAATGCTCTGAACCGACGCGACTGATTGTCCACCGCAGCCTGCACGACAAGGTTGTTGCCGCGTTGGTCGAAAAGGCAGAAAAAATCCGGTGCGGAGATCCCTTCGCCGACACGACCGACCAAGGTCCGCAGTGCTTTGAAGGCCACATGGAACGGATCCTTGGTTACATCAAGGCAGGTAAGGCCGAGGGCGCCAAGTGCGTTGCCGGAGGCAACCGCGACACAGCTGGGGACAACGCGAAAGGCTATTTCGTGCGTCCGACGATCTTTACCGGCGTGACCCGTGAGATGAAAATATTCCAAGAAGAAATCTTTGGACCCGTTTTGGCCGTGAGTGTTTTTGACACGGAGGAAGAAGCCATTGAGTTGGCAAATGCCACCCGCTACGGTTTGGCGGCAGGCTTGTACACCGCAGATGCAGACCGGGCAATGCGTGTGTCGCGTCGCCTCGATGCCGGAATGGTCTTCGTCAACCGTTATGGATGCTACGATTTTTCAAGTCCGTTTGGTGGATTCAAGCAGAGCGGCTGGGGCAAAGAGATGGCGATTCATTCGCTGGAGTCTTACACGCGGCGGAAGTCGATCTGGTTCGCTGTGGCTCCGAACTGAACGGCGCAGGCCATAAAGGAAAATCTTTTGTTTTTCCCGCACGTCAAAAACATGATTTTCTCCGAAGGGGTCGGATCCTGCTGGCAGGAGGATATTGCTGCGGTCCGTGCGTCATGGACCGCGGCCGGTGACCGCTGGAAGACACCCTCGCCAAATGGCTCGATGCAATTCATTCGACAACCAGCACGAGTTCTTTCCATCGGGCTGCAATTGGAGTCTGGCGATACGGCCTGGGGGGATTGCCTGAGCGTTTCGTTTGCCGGAAAATCCGGACGCGACCAAGCCATTCAAACACACAGTGCGCGCGAGGCGCTTCAACCAAAAAATCTTTTAGCGGAACTTCAAAACCTGCAGGGTCGCAGCCTTCGTGAGGTCGAGAGTTCTTTGAGCAAGACGTTTTCAGACTGGACACCAGCCATCCGGTTTGGAGTCAGCCAAGCGCTGGTCAACGCTGTGGCAACAGCAAATCAAAAGTTGCCTTGTGACGTCCTCCAGGAAGCCTTGGGATCTGCGGGTGCCGCGACAGCGCCAGCCCTGCAGGGTTCCTGTGGCAGCAACTGGCACGATGCCGTCGAGCGCATGATCGTGGCCGGGGTGGAATATTTACCGCAAGGGCAATTTGAAAATCTCGCAAAAGAACTTGGGCCCGACGGCTCCAGAATTTTTTCATACATCGACTGGCTCAAAGGACGGATTGCTGAATTGACTCCCGTCAGCCTGTCTGGACGAAATGCGCGACGCGTCATCACGCTGGATTTTCATGGTGCCCTCGGCCAGATATTTCAGGGCAAGATCGATTCCATCGCAGATTACATCGAGCGATTGACGCAAGCTTGCAAGCCTTTTGATCTGCACGTTGAAAGTCCCGTCGTTGGGGGAAACTTTGATGAACATGTTGCTCTAGTATCGGAACTGACCAGGATGCTCCGTGCGCGCGGCTGTTCGGTGAAAATCATGGCCGACGAGTGGGCCAATTCTCTGGAACAGATAAGGATTCTGGCAACCAAAAAAGTCGTCGATGGAATTCACATCAAGATGCCTGACACCGGCTCCTTGCTGGAGTCAGGTCGGGCTGTTGCCATTTGCAAGGCAGAGGGTTTATTTGTTTTACTGGGTGGCAGCTGCACAGAGACAGCAACGTCCGCACGGCTTGCCGCGCATCTCGCCATTGCGACCGGTCCTGACGCACTACTCGTAAAACCAGGAATCTCGTTTGACGAGGGCTTCAGTTTAATCACCAACGAACTCGCAATGATTCAATCCTTGCGTGCAATTCGTGCGGCAGATTCAGACAACCAGGACTCCACCAAGGGAAACGAGTCCAGTGCGGCGAAACGGCCAGCGACCACATCCGTATGACCGTAGTCGCGTTCGTTTCCGAATCCCTTACCTAAAAAAGTAAGCTTTTTTTCACCACCAGCTGCGTCAAACGCTTTTTGCACTGATGCCTGACTTGCAAGGTAGTCCTTGCTGGCTCCGATAAATCGAATGGGCACAGAACTCTTGGCCAAATCGGCCGTGTAATTCACGAGCCCATCACGGGAGAATATCCCCCCTCGCCCATGCCACGCGTGAATCTGACGAGCCAGGCCCCTTGAAACGTTGGCGCCAACATTGGCTACAAAAGCGCGGGCAAACATCGGGTCATAATTGGTTTTGAAGCCTAATGAAGCTTCGTTATCAGGCACAAAATCTGGATAAAAAAGACTGACGGTTTGCAACCAGAGCCGATTGGGTAATTGATTGCTCGGAAATATGGTTGCAAGGCGCAGCATGAACCCGACCCGCAGGGGTAAATCGTCAATCATCCCGGGACTGGCGATCGCGACAGCGCGGCGCACCCGTACATCGCCGGAAAATCCGCCGTCGTGGCCTGCAATCGCGTAAAGCAACATGCCGCCCATCGAGTGACCTACCCAGTCAACTTCAGGGGATCCCGTAATTTCCTTGATTCGCGAAAGAATCGCCGGCACATCTTTTTCACGGTAGGTATCAAAATCAAATTCCCATTTTGATTCGGTGTTTGAACCAGGGGTTAAATCAACCGATCGCCCTGCTCCACGCAGTTCGACAACAAAAACGTCGCGGCCACGGGAAGCAAGCCATACGGCAAGATTACTTGGCCCAGTCTGCGCCAGGTTGAAACGGTTGGCACCCATTCCGTGAAAAAGAACGACGGGAGGCAGGTTTCTTTCTGCTGCGTGTGCAGCCACCCGAGGCGTAAAGCGATACAGAGGCAAGACCCAGCCATCACTTGTTTGTGCCACGAAGGACTGATTGGAGCCCATTTGCCAGTTTGACAGGGTCTCTGTGCGCCATTGGGATGCGAAAGCCCGAGAGTTCAGGACAAACATCAAAAACACCAGGGCTCTGAAAATGCTGCTCATGGAATGACCTGTTTCCCAGCGGTTCGATGACCAATTAATTGTCGAACAGAACGCAGCCTGGCAAACGCCTGGACAGACTCGCCCTGCCTTGCCAATCCTAACGTTCTGATATATCCGGACTTAAATTGTCGCTCGATAGGCATGAATTCTGCAATAGCCACCACATCCATGTAGAGGAAAGGGTATTTCAAAATGAGCCAAATCCACGCAAAATCCATCATTAAATCAGTGTTATTGGGTACTTTTGCTGTCAATCTATTGACAGGTTGCGGTGCCTCCGCCGGATCGGGTTCGGCGAACCTGGCAGGCAGCGAGAATCCCGCGCTAAACCGCGGCGAGTACCGGCGGATCTCCCAAATTGCCAGCGACACCAGTTCTGCCTTGTCGAATTTGGCCGTCAGAATTCCCCCTGAAATTTTAAAGCAAGCTCGATGCATTGCCGTTATCAGGACCGTGCAGGCCGGGTTCATATTTGGCGGCAGCGGCGGTGACGGGATGGCTACTTGTCGTCTTCCCGAGGGGACGTGGAGTGCACCATCCTATTTGTCCCTTGGCGGCGCCTCAGTCGGCCTTCAAATCGGGGGCGGTGTTGTCGAGTCCGTCCTTCTGTTCATGAATGACAATGCCGTACAGACCCTTTCCCGCGCTGAATTCACGCTCGGCGCAGGAATCGGTGCAATGGTCGGTCCACTTAGCGGCGGCAGAGGAACCGCAGTGACCCGTGATGCAGATATCTTTACCTATTCTCAGGGAGTTGGCCTTCAGGCGCGCCTGGTGATCGACGGCACCGTGATCGGTCATGAAAACAACCGCAACAGGAAAGTTTACAGCCACCTTGGCATCCAGACAGCCAAAGACATCATGGCCACCCAGGGAGCCCTGGCGCCAAACATTGCGACGCCCTTCATTGATGAAGTCAGTCGCATCGCACCCTGATCAAGTCAAAATTAGAGTCCAACATAATAAGCCCGTCATGGAAACATGGCGGGCTTTTTAGTCAGCGCTAGGCGCCGCGCCTCGTAAAGTGCTAGAAACTTGATGCGAAACCTCAAGAGGAGTGCGACCCGTATGAAATTTGCCCTTGTGACTTTTCTCTTCTTTGCCTGGGGTTTCATCACCTGCCTTAACGACATCCTGATTCCGCACCTGAAATCAGTTTTCAACCTCGGCTACACGGAAGCCGCCTTGATCCAGTTTTCTTTTTTCATTGCCTACTTTGCTGGTGCAATTCCTGCGGGCGCCATCACCGCCCGGCTTGGTTACCAACGCGCACTCGTGGCTGGACTTGCCACCTGCGCCTTGGGCGCAGCGATGTTTTGGCCCGCAGCCCAAATTCCTTCTTTCGCGATGTTTCTTTTCGCTCTATTTGTCCTCGCCCTTGGAATCACTGTTTTGCAGGTCGCCGCAAATCCATTTGTTACGTTATTGGGTGATTCCGCAACGGCATCGAGCCGTCTGACTCTGACGCAGGCGTTCAATTCCCTGGGCACGGCTGTTGCTCCATGGATCGGTGGCTGGTTGATACTCGAGCAAACGGGAGGCGGCGCCGAACAGGTCCAGGGACCTTACCTGGCGATGGCATTTATTCTCCTTGCCATGGCTGTCATTTTTCTTAAAACAAATCTGCCGCAGGTTTCAGGAAAGATCGAACCCTTCAGCCTGGTAGCGGCGCGCAACGCTTTAAAATCGAGTCCGTTGCGCTTGGCTGTGATCGGAATTTTTGTCTACGTTGGTGCCGAGGTTTCAATCGGAAGCTTTTTGATCAATTACCTGACCAACGTTGCCCAAATGGTCGCCTCGGAACACGAAGCGGCAAAATACGTCTCGATCTACTGGACGGGCGCCATGATTGGCCGCTTTGGTGGTAGTGCGCTGATGCAAAAAATCAGCGGCGCAAAGACGCTCTTCGCGGCGGCACTCGCGGCGACAGTCTTGGTCGCAACTGCCACGCTGACCTCCGGTCAGACTGCAGGCTTGGCGTTGCTTGCTGTTGGCTTGTGCAACTCGATCATGTTCCCGACAATTTTTGCACTTGGTGTCAGCGGCCTTGGTGCCCTGACGAGCATCGGCTCTGCCCTTCTTGTGATGGCTATCGTCGGCGGCGCAATCTTGCCCGTTCTAGTCGGATTCATCGCTGATTCTTCAGGACTGAAGGCAGCATTGGCACTGCCTGCCCTGTGTTACGTTTACCTCGCCTGGTTTGCCATGAAATGCGGAGGCCTTGAATCAACAACTCCGGACATCACTTCCGAGCAGCCAACAGGTCACGGATCTCACGCAAAAGTTTTTGCTCATCACTGACCGGTGGCGGCGGTGGTAATGGAACCTGGCTTTTCTGTGTCATCAGGAAGCCCATGAATTTCACCATAAAGGCATACAATGCGAATGCCACGATGAGGAAATTCACCACTTCACCAAGAAACAAACCGTATGGGATTTCTTTTGACCCAATGGCGAGTTTCCAGCCGATGTAACTTTGATCCCCCGGGATCAGCAGGCTGATCGCAGGCATCAAAATATTTTTCACCAGTGAATCGACGATTTTTCCAAACGCCGCACCAATGATCACACCGACAGCCATATCAACCACGTTGCCCTTAAAGGCAAAATTCCGAAATTCATCAAAAATATTCCGAACAACCATTTTTATCTCCTCGCAGCCGTCTTCCGATTAAACTGCAGTATTGTTGCAGATTCCTGGCCAACTATTCCTCTGGCAATGCAGGCGCCAGAGCTGACAGGCCATCTACACCCGACAAACGAATTTCTTCAAGTTTTTCGAGCGGTTTTTCCAATTGCCGGCGACGGGTTGTGACCAAGGCATCGTATTCTTTTTGCACGGCATTGATCTTTGCCCCAAGGCCGTCAAATTTCTCGGTAAATTTCTCCCACTGGCGCTTGAACTCGGCAACAACCTTGAGCATCTCACCAGAAGCCTTTTCCAGAGCAAAACTGTCGACGGCCTGACGGACCACCGCCAAAACAGCAAACAGGGTCAAGGGCGAGCAACACACAACCTTTTGCCGCAGAGCCAGTTCGAATAGTTCAGGCTCTTGGCTCTGAATGAATGCGTAGATCTGCTCATGAGGAATGAACATCAAAACACAATCAACCGTATTCTGGTCTTGATTGATGTAGTCGCGAACAGTGACTTCCTTGATACGTAATTTAACGTCATTCAAAAAAGCCTTCCGTGCGCCTTCCTTTTCGATCGCAGAATTGGCCTGGACAAATCGCGTGTAATTCGCGATCGGAAATTTAACGTCCATGTTTAAAACAAGATTGCGAGGCAAAATAAAGGTAAAGTCAGGCTTGGTTCCAACCCCGGCGATGGCCCTTTGTTTGTAGTAGTTGATGTTCTCCACGAATCCGGCAAATCGCAGAATGTCGTCGGCAATCCTTTCGCCCCAGACGCCGCGCGACTGTGAGCTGGACAGGACCTCACGCAATTCGCCAGTGGCATCGCTAAGATGGCGCATCTGTTCCTGGGTTGATTTCAAAACCTGGCCCAGCTCCGCAAAATTCGACTTCCTGTCGGATTCAATTGAGCGGACCATGGTATTGAGGCCATCCAAGGCCTGCACCATGCTCTGCATCTCCTTGTCGATCATCGATTTCTTGTGGTCCAGTTCTGTAGCCGCCACCTGACGTTCTGCCGACAGCTGAGAACGGTTCAGGGTAGAAAGCTGTTCGCTGGCAGCACCAAGCGCCTGGACAGACAGTTGACTGAACAGGCCGCGCACGGTTTCCATCACCTCGTCCTTTTGCTTGCCGGCCATCCAGAGGCGCAACCAAAATCCAGCGATCCCGCCAAGAACAAATGTTAACAGGGCAAATGCGCCGATTGCCCAAAAATTGCTAGTCATCGGAAACTCCGTGGGAGTAAGAAAGTTCACCTGCAATGTAACGGAAATAAGCCATGGATCAACAAACATACGACGCAATTGTGGTGGGCATTGGTGGAATGGGCAGCGCGACAGCCTGGCATCTGGCCCGGCGCGGGATCCGGGTCTTGGGCCTGGAACAATTCGATCCAGGCCACGACAAGGGTGCCTCCCATGGCGATACTCGCCTGATTCGAAAGGCTTATTTCGAGCATCCGGACTACGTCCCTTTGCTCCACCGGGCCTATGACTTGTGGGACGAACTGGAAGCCGAATACGGCTACAAGCTTTTTCACCGCACTGGGCTGATTTTGGCCGGCAACCCGCAAACCAGCCAGGTGATGGCCGGGGTTAAAAAGGCGACCGTGGAGCACTGCCTCGGCATCGAGGAGTGGACCCCCGCCCAGGCCCGCCAAATGTACCCCCAATTCCAGTTCAACGATGATTGGCAGATATTATTTGAAGAAAACGCGGGATTCCTGCGGGTTGAAGAGTGCGTCAAGGCTCACACGGAGATGGCCGTAAAAAACGGCGCCAAAATCCTCTACAACACCAAAGTCGAATCGTGGAAGGTCTCAGGCGATTCCCCCGCTCATGGGCCTGTCACTGTGACGACGAGCGCGGGCGAATTCCGTTGCAACCGATTGATCATCACGAGCGGACCTTGGGCGCCCCAGTTGCTCAAGCCTTTGGGGCTGAACCTGCACCTGCGTCGCATCGTGCAACACTGGTTCAATGTCCCCGAGGCCTTTGATGAACGGCACGGCATGCCTTGCTTTGGATTCGACACCAGGGACGGATTTTTCTATGGCATGCCGGCAAGAGACGGGGTCGGGCTAAAGGCTGCGTCCCATTCACACGGCGTCAAATTTGACGACCCGGATTTCATGGATCGCAGCGATGTCGATCCCGACCTTCAGCATCTCACGGCCTTTTTGGGCCGACATCTTGCCGGCATGTCTGAAGTAAAATCGATCCGCGCCAAACCTTGCATTTACACCATGTCGGCCGATGAAAATTTTATCATCGACGCTTGGCCCATGGAGGGAGGCGGCCGAAGCCAACAGATTTTCTTTGCCGCTGGATTTTCCGGACACGGATTCAAATTTGCCAGTGTGGTGGGAGAACTGCTGACAGATCTTGCCTTGGCCGGGGATGCACGGGTACCATTTGGGTTCTTGCAATTGAGGCCAGGAATCCAAAAGTGACGAACAAAAAAAATTCACAATCCGCGGAATCCGAAAGCGATCCATTCATGAGGGCCGCCATTGCAGAGGCCCGAAAGGGACTTGCCGAAGGGGGAATTCCAATCGGCAGCGTTCTGGTAATCGATGGACGCATCATTGCGCGCGGGCACAACCGGCGCGTCCAAAACGGCAGCGCGATCTTGCACGCTGAAATGGACTGCCTTGAAGCCGCAGGAAGATTGACGCCAGACGATTACCGGCGCGCAACCCTTTACTCGACCCTGTCCCCCTGTGACATGTGCAGCGGTGCAGCCCTTTTGTACAAGATTCCCCGGATCGTGATCGGCGAAAACAAATCGTTTCAAGGCCCGGAGGAATACGTTCGCAGCCGAGGCGTGGAACTCGACATCCGCGATAACGACGAATGCAAATCCCTGATGGACCAGTTGATTCGCAAAAAGCCCGAGTTATGGTTCGAGGACATTGGCGAGCAAAATGCATGAATCATTTTTCTGAAATCGACCGGGTATACCGTTATTATTCAACCGACCTTGCCCTGCGCGCGGCCGTCGTTATCACGACCAAAGCCTCACGCCAGATCTGCAGGCAGCTCGAAACAACTCCCTCGGCAACAGTGGGCCTTTCGCGCGCCCTGACCGGGGCGGCACTGCTCGCTGCACATATGAGCGAGAACCAACAAATCGGACTTCACTTCAATGGCGACGGGCCGATTGCTGGCGTTTTTGCTGAGGCCACATACGAGGGCGAATTGCGCGCCTGGTGCGGGAATCCGCAAGTCGACGTGATCCGCCAGCAACAAGACAGCGAGGCACGCCTTGACGTCGCAGAGGCGATTGGAAAGGGCATCCTGACGGTCGTTCGTTCCGTGCCATTCGAAAAACAACCGCGCGTCAGCACCGTACAAATGGTGACCAGTCAAGTCGGGCAAGACATTGCTTATTACCTTGAGCAATCCACTCAAATTCCGTCCCTTGTCAGCCTCGGGGTCATGCTGGCGGACGATGGAACGGTCCAATGCTCTGGCGGCGTATTGATTGAATTGATGCCGGGGGTAAATGACGGCCTCATTCCTCGCCTCGAGGCACAAGCCGCAAAAGCACCAACGCTTTCCAGTCAAATCGAAAAGGTCAGCGATCCAATGGAGCTTTTGCAGCTCTACACAGGAAAAATGACCTTGGTCTCAAGCGACCTCACCCATGACCTTCAATTCCGCTGCCGATGCTCTCAAAGCAGGCTCGAGCGGTCTCTGGCCCTGCTCGGGGGGCCCGAACTTGATGAACTGATAAAAACAAGAAAAGACGTCGAGGCGCGTTGCCAGTTTTGTGGTGCTTCCTACACCATCAAGATCGAGCGGATGGAGCAACTTCTGGCTGAAATCAGGTCTGAAGACAGCACATCTAAATCGTGATTCCGTCAAAACCATGACGCAGCGCCAAATTCGCCACTCCTATCATAACCTTCCCCGTGAAGACTTAAACCGCTAAAGCTGAGCGGCCCTGCTCCGAAAACACTTTAGTCCGGCAAGCCCTCTGGTTTGCCCGTCTAGAGGAACTGATGACATGAAGCTTTTCAAAAAATCAGTCGGTGCACTTACGTCGCTTTGCCTCGCGCTTATTTTTGCGCTGGGCGTCGCCCCCTGCGTCAACGCACAATCGCTGGATATTGTCCCAGGATCTTACAAACCTAAAAACGATTCGCGTCCAATTTCAGTCCTTCAAAACAGGTTCTTTTTGAAGTCACTCCGCCCTGAAGTGGGCTTCATGACTGGAACGATCCTTAACGAATCCTACACCAGCACAGTTGCAACCGGATTGCGATTGGGCATGTTCATGGGAGAGTGGGCAGGCATTGAAATGCAGTGGTTGACCACCTCTGTGAGGGACTCCGCCGATCGCAAAGCCCTGAACAATTTGAAATATCGTCCACTTGATGGGGATGCCACGTCGTCCAGTACCATTGTGAGTCCCGATCCAGATGTAAACGCCGTTCACGGGATGCGTGATCTCGCAGCGGTCGCAGCCCCCTTCTACGGAAAGCTAAATCTGTTCGACAAGATGATCGTCTATACCGATGTATATCTGACCGCTGGATTGTCCAAAGTGGAAACGGACCAGGGCCAGAAGAACGCGATTCTTCTTGGAGCCGGTCAACGCCTTTACCTTTATGATTCCTTCTCCGTCCGATTCGACTTTCGAAACCGCATGTTTAACGAGACACGGGCTGAAGCAAACCACCGCAGGAACAGTTGGGCCGTCGACGTCGGCGCCAGCTACCTGTTTCTCTAGGAGACCAATAGCACCATGCGTTACTTGATGAAAAAGACATTAACCCTCAACCTCTCGGTCCGATGGATCGCGTTGACGGCTGCTGTTCTTTTTCTTCCAACCGCAGGTGCTGCCGAAACCAAACCAACCCAAGGCTGGCCAGACCTGGCCCGAAAATCGCAGGATGCCGGATTCAGTATCCTGCCGATTCTGGCCATCAGCAAAGCACTTGAAACCGACACGCTTTCTGCGACCGAGAAAAACCGCCTTGTCCGGCTGGCAACGCGACTCTCAGCGCATTCAGGCACAGGTATCGCCGCCATTGCACTGTCGCAAAAAATCACAAACGAGGACCAGATCGCAGAGTGGCAATGGTTTTCTGGACTCGCCGACCTAGAAAAAGGAGATGCGAAAGCCGCAGCTGAGCACTTCAGAATGGTCCGCAAAACCAGTCGAAACTTTTCCCGGGCCCGCTATCAACTTGCGCTGATGGCGTACAATGAAAAACGAAATGCCGAGGCAGAGGCACGATTCAAAGAAATTTTGGAAGCCAAGCCAGCACCTGACAACGACCTGCAGGATCTGATTAGACTTGCACTAGGAAGAATCTGGTATGAACAAAAGAAATTCCAGTCAGCAGCCGCAGCCTACAGAACCGTATCTCGCATTGGACCACAATTCAAGACTGCACTCTTTGAGCAGTCTTGGGCTCTATTTATGGCGGGATTTCCAAATCACGCCCTGGGTGCAATCCACGGAATCGAAAGCCCATTTTTCAAGGATAGTTTCAATCCTGAGGCAACCCTCTTGCGTTCGATCATCCTTTACTGGATGTGTTCATACTCTGAGAGCGACCGAGCGCTTCAGGAATTTATTGCCCGACACGCCGACCCCATCGACAGGCTGGACAATTTCCTTGCTCGCCAGCAACTGACTCCGGATGCGGCTTGGGAACTATTCGAGAATATGATTGCAGGGGTAAGTGGCGAATCGCTGGGGATCCCGCGCCCCGTCCTTTTAACCGCAGCGGCTTCTGACCGGATGATTCCCCTTCGCACTGCTCTGGCTCAGGCCACACAAGAAATCCAGAAAATCGAACAGGGAAAATTTTCCATGGGTTCGGATGCGAAAGATCAGGCTGCCAAGGCATTGCTACGAGAACACTTAACTCAACTCCGCACCTCCACCGGAAAGAAATTTGTCATAGCGCTGGAGGAAATGAGATCGCAGTACGAGCAACTTCGTGCACAGGCTGATTTCCTCTACGTGGAACTTCTCACGAGCGAAAAAGACAAGCTTCTGGGAAAAGAACACCTTGCGTCAAACAAGTTCTCGGCAAAACAAGCGAACGGAAAGAGGCCTGCTGGCTGGGGTAAAAGCCAACTGGCTTGGGCACCAAACACGAAACAAGAGTACTGGTGGGATGAGGTTGGGTTTTATATCGATCCGGCAAAATCAGCTTGTGTAAAGTAAATTGCGTTGACGACATTGCTTTGAATTAGAGGAAAAGCACATGGATAGCAAAAAACTGTTTTCTCAGTTCTCCCTGCTGGCAGCAGTGGCCACCCTCATCGCTGCTCCTGGGGTGGATGCCGCAAAAGGCTCTTCCAGTCCGCTGGGCATGCGTGCGCCGCGGAGCAGCAATCTAATGATCCAAAGCGCCGCCGCAGCCGGAAAGAATAAATCCGGCAAGGGAAATTCCAGCCTGGCACCAAACATGGAAGACTATGCTGACTATTTCAGCAATGATCGTGAAACGTCCTCACGCGTCGACCAGAGGAAGGCCGACGAAGTCAGGCTTAAAACGATTGCATCAATAAAAAAGCTGCTAGCCGACAGGAAAGACAAGTCTGCAAGAAATTTTGAGCTGATCCTGCGTCTTGGCGAGCTCTATGTGGAACGCCACGACTACATCCGCGACCTTGAAGCCGATGCGTATGCAAAACTATATTCGGAATGGCAGGCGAAAAACGCAGATAAGCGTGGCAGCGAGCCGAATCTGACTTACAAGCTGGCCAACGCCGAACTCTCCAAGGCAGCGCTGGCATTCCGCCGTCTCGTGTCAGAATACCCTCGCCACCCGCGCACGGATATGGCCCTATTTGCGTTGGCAAAAACCCTGGCGCGACTGGGGGATGACAATGCCGAATCCTATTTTGCACAACTCGTGAAAACATTCCCCAAGTCAACATTGATACCAGACGCCCAACTGGCCCGTGGGGAAATCTTTTTTGAGAAGCATCAGATGGCTAAAGCCATGCAATCCTACAAGGCGTGCATGCTCTACAAAGACCACCCAGCCTATCCCTACGCGGTTTATAAACTCGGGTGGGCATACTACAACTCGGATTTCGCGAAGCCAGAAGACGCCCAGGAAAACTACCGCAAATCCATCACAGCCTTTAAACTCGTCGTAAAACTTTCAGATAGCACAGTTCGCAAGGGAAACTTAAACCTGCGCAAGGAAGCCATCAAGGACCTCGTTCTTGTATGGGCAGAGACTGAAGATGTTGAGGGTGCATGGAAATACTTCAGAACCATTGGCGAAGAAAAATCATTCTATACCATGCTTGAACGACTTGGCGGGATCTACTCAGAGCAAGGCAAGCAACCAAAGGCCATTGAGGTTTATGAACGCCTGGTCCGGGAATCACCTTCGCGTCTTTCAACACCCGATGTGTACGCAAACCTCATCGAGCTCTACGACATCACCAGCAGAGAGGCAGAGGCTGCAACAACCCTCCGCGGAATGCCGGATCTTTTTGATGGAACCAGTAAATGGGCGAGCGCGAACAGCTCAAATCCTGTCGCGGTAAAAGCAGCAGACGCCAGGGTCGAACGCTTGCTGCACCGGTGGGGAACCCTCTACCACAACCGGGGGCAGAAATCGAAAAACCCTGCACTTGTGGCGCTGGCGGGTGGAATCTACGAAGCCTACCTGCAGCATTTTGCGCAATCCGATGCCGCATATGAAATTCGCTTTTATCTGGCCGAGATTCAATTTGACGAACAGCGATATGAGTCGGCATCTAAAAACTACTCGCTTGTAGCAAACGCCAGACCAAAAGATGGCAAATTCAAACGCGCCGCTGCATTAAACGCAGTTGCCTCGATGAACAAACTTATTGAAGGCAAAAAATTTGAAAAGCTGCCACCGGCGGGGAAAGCAACCAAAGAGTATGACATCCCAAAGGAAAAGCTCGCGCTAGTCCGTTATATGGATGATTACTCGCGCCTGCTCCCAAATGATGCCGAGGGGTATCCAATGCGCTACAGCGCTGCGCAGGTTTTTTTCGACCATGGCCATTACGGCGTTGGACTAAAGAGGTTCGAAAACATCGTCAACACTATCCCAGCCACCACCCAAGGCAAAACCTCGGCAAGAATAATGATCGGTTATTATTATGAGCAATCCAAATGGAGCGACGTCATCTCGTGGGCATCCAAAATGACCTCCATCAAGGAACTGCGAGACGACAGTTCGCTGATGACCCTCAGAAACACGTTGTATGCTCAGGCGATATTCAACCGAGCGAACGCAGCTGAAAAGGCATCCGATTACGCAAATGCATCAGCCGACTTTCTGCTGTTCCAAAAGGAGTTCCCGAATAATCCCAGCGCCGACAGAGCTTTGTTCAACGCTTCGTTGAATCAACAAAAGTCTTCGAACCTCGAAGATTCCATGGCTACGGCAAAAAAGATGATCGACACTTATCCCCAATCGAATCTGCGCGCTGACGCAATGGCCAATCTCGGGGACAGCTATGAGGCGCTGGCCGATCTCGCGTCTGCAGCAAAGTGGTACACCGAACTTGGCACTCGCTTCCCATCTGACAAGCGCAGTGCAACGGCGCTTTATAATGCAGCGGTTTTACAGAAGGCTACTGGTCATCTGGATTTAGCCGAGGGGCTTCTTGCTGAAATCCGCCGCAGCCACGGCACCCATGAAATTGCCCGGGAAGCCACCATGGAACTCGCTTTGGTTCAAGAGCGCCGTGAAAAATATATGGAGGCAGCAACCACTCTGGCAGCATTGGCCGGCATGAAAGGGATTGACGCGGATACGCAGATTCTAGCCATGACAAGGAAAGCCAAGATTCTTGCCTTGAATCTTAAGGATCCAGCGGGACGTCATGAATTAGACCGCATCCGGATGAGTCTTTCGAGAAAAGACGCGCCGCCTGCAGCTCTAGCAAGACAGGAACTTGCATCATGCTTATTTGAACAAGTTGAAAATGGCTTTCACCAATTTATGAACGCCCGGATCCAAGGCGGCAGGGGTGGCGACGCCACCATTCAAGCTAAACAAGGTATTCTTGAGAGAACCGCATCAGGATATGAGTCTGTGATCGCACTGGGCAGTCCGGAGCACACGGTTGCGTCCCTTTATCGCCTTGGGGAGATGCATGAGGACTTCGCGGAGAAGTTGTTTAATGTCCAGCCAGGAAGTGAAGTAAGCCAGGAGAAGGCGATGGCATTCCGCTCGCGGATGGACAAACTTGCTTTTCCCCTGCGCGAAGAATCCGGTAAATTTTTTGAAGTTGCGCAGAAGCGTGCCAATGAGGTCGAGACGTTTAGCGAATGGACTGGCCGGGTGGAACGTAAAATGGCTGATTTGGCAGGAAAGAAACCTGCCGCGGACGCCATGATGGTGCTTGCGCCGCAGTATGTGAGCCAAAAATTTGCGCTTAACAAGTCGACTCGTGAGTTGATTGACTAGGGAGATGACTAATATGAAAATTTACAAAATCGGCCCCGCAATTTTTGGATTTGCCCTGGTGACTGCAGGGTGCAAAACGCTCTCTCCGGTTGCTTCCCTGGATCAAAACAGGAACGAAGTTGTTTTCGTTACGACGTCTGACGAACGGACGGCTGCCCCGGAACTTGCCGAGGACCGTGGCATCAAGGATGCCCGAGCATCCCTGTTGACTCGAATCAAGGCCAACCCGCTAGACGGCGCAGCCCTCATTGACCTTGCGCGTCTGGCACTCGTTGCTGAAAAGACGGCAGAGGCAGAGGGCTGGGCAAAGAGAGCGCTTCGCGCAGACACAAAAAATGTGGAGGCAAAAAAGATTCTGGCGATGGTTGCCCTGCAACGGCGTCAACTTGACCTCGCCGAGGTTTTTTTGAACTCTTTGGATGGCTCACAAAGCAAAGATTCAACTGTCCTCAACTTGATCGGCCAACTGCGCCTTGCAAGGGGCCGAAATCTACTTGCCGCCGAGGCCTTCAAGAGGGCGCTTGAGCTGAATCCAAATGACATCGCGACGCGAATGAACCTTGGAGTTCTCTACCTCAAGCACCGGCAATACAATCAAGCCGGCATACAGTTTGAACGTGTCCTTTCTGTCATGCCGAAGCACGACGATGCTGCCGTCCACATGGCGATGGTCGAAGCCCACAGAGGAAAAACCAAGGTCGCCATCGACGCCCTGACTGCCGCCCTTTCACGCAATCCAAACAGCGAGCTAGTGCTGTTTAATCTTGCATCTGTCGAGCGCGAGGCCGGCCAACTGGAGAATGCCAAAACCCATCTCAAGAAGTTTCTGACCGTGAGCAAAACTAAAAATGATGAGACGGAACAGGTAGCTTCGATCCTTGAGGATATTTTTCGGCAGCAATCCGCAGAGGGTAACAGGGTTAGTGACACTGAAATCATGACCCTTGCTGCAAAGATAAAGGCCGCCCCATCGGCAACGAAACCAGAAATCAACGAGCTGCCTCCGGAGCTGGTCCAGGCGCAGAAGCCTGTTGAGCCCGCAAGGGGCCCAGTTGATCCTGAGTCCAACAACGTGAGTGAGCTCGAAAGGGCGCTGCAATGAGATCACGACTGGCCCTCGCCGGAATATTGACTCTTCTGTATGGTGGGGCAGCAAATGCCGCATCTGCACCTGCACCTGCACCTGCAAGTTCAACGGCACAGAAGGCAGGTGATGTCGCAGATCCCGGCTACATGGTCCGCTCATCCACCAAAATTGATTTTAATGAAGCGGCCATCGAAGGCCGCATGAAAGCCCCAGATGGATTTTTTTTGCAGGGCAGGAAGTCTCAGGAAATGCAAAACCTGCTAAAACTCAGGTCTAATTTCCGCCGAGAACTCTCAGGTTCAGCCTCGGCAGCAGAAAATCCACCTCAGGACTGAGGCACCATTTTTATTTTTCTGACGTCGTATCCCTGCGCCGCAATGCGATCAATTATGGTTTGATAGGTTTTCGGTTCCAGCCTGCTGGACCGGGCCATGATCCAAAGATAATTGCGCGAGGGTACGCCGATTACAGTGAATGAGTAATCATCCGCAAGGTCGATCACGAGATAATCAGCGAGAAATGGCCAAAGAAACTGAACGCGCCACTCTGCATTGGAGTTTTTGTCGTAAATGAAGGCTTTCGGATGATATTCCGCCACCGGGCCATCCGCGGATTTTTTGTTGAACCTGAACGTGATCGCAATGCTGCCATCTTTTTCCAAATCATAAGATTCAGTCGCATTGTGAGCGTCTGTTTCAAGTAAGGTTGGAATGTTGGCGATGACGTACCACTTGCCCATGAAGCGGGGGATATCAACCTTTTCAACTAATTTCAGGGGCGGGCGTTTTTCGGCAGTTTCACACCCAGCAAGATTTAAAAAAACAGACAGACATGTTGTAAATACGACGGCGATGCGAGAAAAGCGCATGTTTTATTCCCCCGGCCTAACCGCGGGTGCACGGACTCGCCCCGTCGACTCGGCAATGATTATCTTGTCAAAACTGGCAAGGCAGCGCGCAATCTCAGCTGGAACAGAACAGCTTTCAACAGGCCTCCCAGTCCGGTCAATCAGCGTGATCGCGAGGTCGGATTGGATTCCGTACTGCGTCATGTACCACGAAGCGGCATCGTCAGAAAAAATCACGATGTCGCGAAGGTCCTCCTCATTCATCTTCAAGATTTGGGCGACCTGAGCGCGCCGCGCCGAATCCTCGTCGACGATTCTTCGGGTAACAACACTGGCTGGCGCAAAAACACGCGCAGAGTCAATGGCGACAATCACGTACGATGGCGTGGCTTTCGCTTTCAATTGGCTTTGGATCCGCTCGGTCAAACCAACGACAGCCTCGCCGAGCGCATGCGAATCGTAACCACCAAAAAATGAAAGTCTGACGGTTAAAACAACTCCCGTGGCCCGCCCAACCGGAGGAAGTCGCCCCTGAATCGATTCCAGGAAGTTTTGGCGTGTGAATGCTTCGATTCCTGCAAGAGGCGCCATTAATTCCTGGCTGGATTTACTGGATGCTTCTTTCATCGCCGAGCGATCCTTGCACCCCCATGAGAGCGTCAGGAACACGAAAATCCATGGCAACAAACAGGTCATTTGTCGGCTTACCCCGGTAAGTGTTTTACTCGTATTTCTCAATTATTTCAGGATTTTACGGAAAAATCCAATTCCCGCCCTGTTTTCTGACTGCCTGGGTCGCCAGATCCGCCTAAAAAACTAAATTTATCGGGCATTTAGCCGATCCAGATGAAGACAGACGAAGTCGGTAAATAAAGGGGTTAGCAAGGCCGTGGCCATTCGCAACCTGCACCGGACAATCTCTTGCGCCTTGTTGGTGCCATGGCTTGCTGTTGCCGCGGCATGCGGTGCAACATCTGGCAGCCGCGGAGAAGATACCGAAGGCGGGGCCGTTGAAACCAAATTCACCAATCCTGACGGCAACTCAAAAATCAGCAGCTACCTGATCGAAAAAATTGACGGCGCACCTGTTGATTACTCCAATGCATCGACCCTGAATATCGTGGTGACCCGGCGGAATGGCGAGTCACAAATCAAGTACAAGGCCGCAAACTCAGACAAACTTGAATGCGTACGCAATCGCAACTGGAGCGCCCTGAGCAGGGCCGACACTCTCAGCATTGATACCTCAGCCTTGGTCGACGGCGATGCAGTGCTATGCCTGGTCGCCTACACCTCCGAAGGCAAGGTAGACTCCAATCCGATCATGGTTCAGTGGCTCCATGATGTAACACCACCGACTGCACCGACAGCCGCGAGGATGGTCATACCCGTGCCACCTGCTACGATTTTGACGACATCGCGCATCGTCAAACTCCGATGGGTCCCAAGCGAAGATCCCGCTCCTTCAAATGGTGCCGCACAATCCCTGATGAAGACCCAGAAAGTCCTCATAGGAACGTCCGAGGGTGCACGAGACATCTACACGCAAAACTACAGCGTCACGGACTTTGAGGCGACGATCACCTTGCCAAAGGACGGCGATTTTTATTTTTCAGTCGCCTCTGTTGACCACGCAGGAAACGAAGGCATCGCAAAGATCAGCGGCAAAATTTCGGTGGATGGAACTGCACCACCAGCCCCAACCAGCATTTCATGGAATCCCACCGGGCCAACACGAAACACTACGGGACTCGTAGCTTCCTGGAACGCTGTGCAGGAGGACACCGCCGTTACCTATAGCTATGAGGTTAAAACCTATGACCTCAGCACCGGCACTTCGCTATTAGGAACCATCCAAGGGACATCCGCCGCAAACACAACCCAGACCACTTTGAGTCTCGCAGAGGGACGCCATTTTCTTTCGGTGAAGGCAGTAAACTCCGTTGAGCTTGGATCCTCGTGGTTCCACGCAACGACGCCGTTTTATATTGACCGCACCGCGCCCCTGATCAGCCTTGAAAGCAGCCCTGACGGCTTGGTTGCGCACTTCAACACGATTGAAATTGCAATGGCGAGTTCCGCTCAAAACCAACTTGATGTGAATGAATACCAATACAAGATCATCACTGGAACCGACTGCGACGATACGGGAACCTGGTCGGATTGGTTACCGGGATCCACAAGAAAGACGGAGAACATCAAGGGACCTGCCTACGAGGGGACCATGTCCATTTGCGCCAAGGCACGAGATGCGGCGGGCAACGAAAGCGAGTCCGACAGCGTCAAAGGCTACCGTGTGGCCTCTTGGACTAACAAAAGCAGCCTCGGCGTTAGTCCAGATTTCAGTGAAACTTTCAAAATGAAAATAGCTTTTTCGGCCAACAGCATCATCAAGTATTTGTCATCCGAAACTGGATCGTGGTCCATTGAAACACCCAGCACTCCACCGTCTGTGAACAGCTCGTCTGCCCGGACGATCACTGGCGCCAATGGCACCATCTATTCGGGATCCGATGCGCTTTCATCGGGGAAATGGAAAACAAGCATCATCCGAACGCCGTCCGGCGGCGCACCGATTTCCACTGACTTATCAACGATTCCGATTCCTGGGGAATCAGGCCCATGGTGCCTTGGAAATCTTTATCTGCTGGACCTCGTCACAAATCAGGACCCGATCGATAACTTCCAAGCGTTGGTTTCCTGCATCACAACCACGACCACTCCGCCGGTCCAAAAGATCCAAGTTGTCTCTTACGACTCACTTGTCGGGTGGACCCGCCAGGAAATATTCACGCGCAACACAGCGGTAAAATCCGCAGGGGCGATTTCCCTGGCCACATATCAATTTGTTGCTGTTACGGACCCGACAAACCATAATATTGTCCAGACGTGCGTCAATCCGCCGGCAACGGGAGGCTGTGAGGCAGAATTGGTTTCGATTCCTGGTTCAGAAGGAACAACGGCCTTGGCTGCATTAGAACCCGCTAGCCCAGATGTCAGAGTCATTATTTCAGGACAGATGTCAGGAACCATGCGCCTCGGCGTAGCCTCACTTTTGATCGGCGCTTTCAACCTGGAGTGGATCGCAGTGGAACTTGCGGCGCCTGAAAATTTCATCTTAAGCCCATACCTGATCGGGGTTCCGTAGGATGATTGGTCAGCGAAACTCGAGCCGGGAATTTCTGCTTTTTCTTTTTTCAACCTTTATCGGCTTGGGATTTTTTCTCTTGCCAGTGCAGCTTGGCGACCGAACGACCATTCCTTTTGACGTCTTGACCAGCTCTATGGTCAACAACTTTCCTGGGGTCATTAAATTTTGGGCCACAGCACTCTTTGTGACCGGAATCGTCGGATCTGTTGCGCTCCTCGCCAGCAAGTCACAGCCCGAAAGCCAGCCGTGGTTTCATTTCCTCGGTACTTCTCGCTTTATGGCAGTCACCAGAATTTTTGGCGGAATTCTGGCACTCGCCATGGGTTTTGATCTTGCTCCGCAAATTCTCCTCGGCCCAGACGTCAAAGGTGTCATGTGGGGCAAGCTGGGATTGACCGTCGGAATCATCGTCCCCGTGGGCGCGATGACCGTAGCCCTTCTTCTTCACTACGGTGCCCTTGAATTTTTTGGTGCCTTGATGCGACCAGTGATGCGCCCCCTTTTCAAATTACCAGGCCGCTCTGCCTTGGACGACTTGATGTCTTGGCTTGGTCCGTATGCCGTTGGTTTTTATTTCACCCGTAAATTAATGGACCGCGGACTCTACACGCGCCGGCAGACGTTTACGGTGGCGACTTGTTTCTGCACCATCAGCATCGGATTTGTAGCCGTGATTGCCTCGACTTTGGACATCCTTCACTTGTTCAGCCAAATCTTCATAACGTATTTCATCGCCGTGTATGGCCTTGCAGCGATCCTCGTCAGGATGTGGCCCATCACTGCAATTCCGGAAACGTACACGACCACTCCGCAACCAGAACCCGAAGATAAGAAGAATCTCCTGCAACTCGCCAAAGAGGGCCTGCGCGACGCACTGCAGAGGGCGTCCACTGCGCCACCCTTGCCCAGGATTTTCTGGGATTCATTTGTAGAGGGAATTCAGATCAGCGCCACCATCCTGGGGAGCATCGTTGGAATTGGAACCATTGCATTGCTCTTGGCCCATCATACCGACATGTTTCATTGGCTTGGCGCGCCACTCGTCCTGCCGTTGACGTGGATCGGCGCGCCCGAACCCGCGCGGCTAGCTCCGGCCATCGTGGCCGGATTCACGGAAGTTTATGTGCCATCGTTGCTGGTGAAGGATGCGGCCATTCAGACGCGGTTTTTCATCTGCGTGATGAGCATCTCGCAGCTTTTATTCTTTTCGTCAGTGGTACCGGTATTGATTGAAGTGTTCCGGGCCATTCCTGCCCGGATTCCACACCTGATCGCACTTTTTGTCCTACGGACTCTAATTCTCATCCCGTTTCTGACGGTGGCAACAAAAATTTTTGTCCCCTGACGGGAAAGCGTCATCCTGAACTACCCCGTCATCCTGAACTACCCCGTCATCCTGAGCGAAGCGAAGGATCCTTTCCTAGACCCGTCCTCCTAAGCCGGACCCGTCATCCTGAGCGTTAGCGAAGGATCCTTTCCTAGACCCGTCATCCTGAGCGTTAGCGAAGGATCCTTTCCTAGACCCGTCATCCTGAGCGTTAGCGAAGGATCCTTTCCTAGACCCGTCATCCTGAGCGTTAGCGAAGGATCCTTTCCTAGACCCGTCATCCTGAGCGTTAGCGAAGGATCCTTTCCTAGACCCGTCATCCTGAGCGTTAGCGAAGGATCCTTTCCTAGACCCGTCATCCTGAGCGTTAGCGAAGGATCCTTTCCTAGACCCGTCAT
>Ga0214919_10001390_pt1 | contig 39796 bp, 58 predicted proteins | sample LL1503_MetaG_FD_177994 | JGI IMG/M metagenome (GOLD analysis project Ga0214919, IMG submission 177994) | Freshwater microbial communities from Lake Lanier, Atlanta, Georgia, United States - LL-1503 | ecosystem: Environmental > Aquatic > Freshwater > Lake | place: USA: Georgia | collected...
GCTTCTTTAGCTGTTATTGGTTTCATGCTGTTACTTTTTTAATGATTTCCATTACCACTTTAGGATCTGCTTGACCAGGATAAGCTTTATTGAAAGCACCCATAGTTTTCCCCTGTAGAGCATTTGTGTTTGTGGCAACATCAGGAAGACTAGAAATAATTTCTCTTACTGCTGTTTCAATAGATTCCTCTGACATTTGCTTAGGAAGGAAATATTCTAATACTATAATTTCACCTTTTTCTCTATCTACTAAATCAGTTCTACCAGCTTGTTCAAAAGCATCAACAGATTGTTTTCTTTGCTTAATTGCAGAGCTTACAACTTTAACTATTTCTGTATCTCCAAGTGATATGTTTCCATTAGCCTTTTCAGCTTCTGTAATTTTCGCTTTTAATCCGCTTAAAGCAGATTTTGATACATCATCTTTAGCTTTCATAGCTTCGATGAATTTACTTTGTATTTGTTCTTTTAGTGTCATGCTAATTTATTGTATATTACTACTGTGACTTTACAGTCAACAAGTTCTGTTTGTATTATGTTTTTTATTCTGTTCCAATTTCCCCCTGCTAGGCCTGCTCCTATTTGAGGAAGACCGATATGGAACCCAGCAAATTCTTTGTTCATTTTTCTCATACAAAGGGTAAGAGCTTCATAATCTATAGGTCTTAAATCCCCATCTGAATGATTTCTTCCGTAGTTGTATTGGGTGTAGGCATTAACAACTGCTAATCCATTTTTTCCGATACCTCTAATGAGTTCGAAATCTATAGTTCCTAGCTTATTAATGCTTCCTTTCCATGAATCGCCTTCCATTTTGAATTTATCACACCCAAAAGCTTTAGCCATTTGAGGAGCTATTCCTGCTCCCATTTGACAGTGGCAATTACATCCATGTGCTATTACATCAAAGTTACCTTTTATTGCTAGCTTTATTAAATTTCCTTGTACTTCTTCGTATCTCATACTACATCAAATTGAATTACAAAATCTTTTTCTACTGTATAATCTGAGAATTCTTCAACCTCAAGATTTCTTACGCTATTTGTAGTAAACACCTTATCGAAGTTTCTACTTAGATCTAAAAGACCTGCTGAGAAAATACCATGTGTAATAATTAAATAAATTTTACCAGAAAAGTATTCGTCTCTTGGCCAAACATGAGATTTAATTACTTTAGAAATTTCAGTAAATGTTCTACCTCCGTCACAAATATCATCTATGATGACAAAATTTGAATCTGGTGAATATTTATTAAGATCTGGGACTTCAGTGTGTGTAATCTTACCAGATTTTAGGTCTCGATGCTTAGCAGCAATAATAATCCTATCAAGCGAAAATTCTTCTGCAACACTGTAGATCTTTTTCATTGCTCCAGCATCAGGAGAAACTATAACCATTTTTTCTCTAGCTGAATTTGTATTATCAATTTGCGTAAGAGCTTTTCTTACAAACTCTATATTTGTTACCTTTTTAAAATTCTTAATACACGCTTCCAAAACATCGGAGTGCGGATCTAAAACCGTAACTGATTTAAAATCCTGCATATTAATAATTGGGCATATAACATCTTTTAGATAGTTAGATCCTCCATCTACAAATTTTCTATCTGATCTTGCCCCTAAAAAGTAAGGAACAAATAGATGGATTTCTTTAACCCCAATTTCTTTTAGTGCGACATTTGCACAAATAATAAGCTCAAGATCTTTAAAAGAGTTCATTCTAGAGATTACCTCTACTGACTTCGATGTATTAAAGAATGGACTTTTTATTGTTACTGATTGTTGGCCATCTGGGAATTTTGAAATTTCAAATTCGATCTCGCTTTTTTCCTTGTTGGCTAAATTAATTTTTATCATTATTTTGTTTTTTTAGTTGATTCTCTATGTAGTCGGCAATTATAATAATTGCCTCGTCTTGTATCCACCAATGTTCTTTACCGTTTACTGTGATTGAAAAATCGCCATCAGTTGGATCAAGAACAACTCTATCAATTGTTTTTATTGGATTATGTCTAAGTTTATCTTCCTCTTCCATTTCCTTTCGAAATTTTTCTAAGATTGAATTCCTTTTAGGCTTCTCCTTAGATACAAGAGTTAAAAACTTTTTCATTGTTTCTGATGGCTCTTTCTCTTCTACTGGTGGTAAATTCTTCTCGTTGTTATAGTATTCTGTCCATTCCCCTGTAGGGCCATGTATAATAACAACATCAAGATTATCCCAATTAGTAATCTTTTCCCAGTTATTAAGAATATAAGATTTTCCAACTGAAGCCACATGGGGTAATGCTGCAAGGTGTTTTCTATATTCACTCATAAAATCTTTTTCCACATAAAAGATACTATTTTTATAAGCATCCTCATATTCTTTCTCGGTCATAAAGCATGGAGAAAATAATTCACCGTATATCTGCTGCTTATATTCCTTTTTCTTCTTCATATTCTTTAATTACTTTTTCTGCAGATTCGAAATAAGGGTCTGGATTAGAATGCCATAGTTCAACAAGATCGAAACCAATAACATGATTTACACCTTCGATTTTCTTTGCTTCTTCAATTATAAATAATCTTTCCTCTTCAGTAATTGCCTTTCTGTGTCGGTCAAGAAACATTGAATATTTTTTATGGTCTCCGCCACCTGAGCAATAAATACCTATTTTTATAATGATACTAATTAGTTCATCAATAATTAAACCCTCCTTATCTTCTCCACAATAAAGATATAAGAGAAACCCCATTTCTGTGTATTCACCAAGTCTTCTCTTTTTTCTGATCCTTCTGCTATATTTGCTCCTTTGCATAAAACTTCTTACTGACAATAGTATTTTTTGTTTCTGGCGATAAAGGTAGAAACTTCTATCGAATTAAAAAAATCTTTCCTAATAAAAAAACGGATAAATAGTATAAATAATTCTACTTGGTGAAAATTCCAAAAAAATATTTAACAAAGAATCCCAACGTAATGAAAAGGGAGATTAAGAAGCACGGGCATAAAGATGACGATGATTCTAGTGCTTACGGTCCATGGGATGCAGATTATAAATCGCGTAAAGCGGGCGAAGGAAAGCCAGTAGGGACTAAGACAAGTAAATACACTAAAAAATATCAAAAAATGTTCGGGGAGAGTGAAAATATTATTACCGATCCTTATAAATTTATGGAAATCCTAGAGGATCTTAAAAATGAATTCATAGAAACATTAAATGCTCTTTCCGAGAACGAGATACTTGAATTGGAAGGATTTTTAAATGAAGGGGTAACATCTCCGTCAAGTCCAATAAGAAAAGCTTTAAAGAAAAAATCCGACCAAACAGGATTTCCTCAGGGTATACTTACACAAGTATGGAAAAGAGGATATGCTGCTTGGAAGACCGGGCATATACCGGGAACTACTCCCCAACAATGGGCTATGGCTAGGGTAAATTCATTTTCAACAGGAGGTAAAACAACAAAGATGAGCGACAAGAAATTGTATCAACAGGCTAAAAAGAACAGGAAAAAATGATAAAGAAATTTCAGAATTTTGACCTATCTGAACAAAACATATCTGAAGATTATGTTAAGGATCTATTAAAGAAGATTTCAAAATTAGAAGAATATAACCAAAATCTTAATGATAAAATCGATCAGCTTGAGGATGACGTCAGAGATATGGAAAAATCTAATGATGATAAGTCTGAAAGAATATATGGTTTAGAAGAATCATTTGAAAAATTAGAAAAAGAAAATTCTAAACTAGAAGACGAAAAACAAAGACTGGAAAAAGTTGAGGAAAGTTTATCTAGCGAAAAGAAAGACCTTGAAAAAAGAATAGAAATTTACGAAGAACCATATAAGGTTTTTTTGGATCAAAAAAACGAGCATTACCAAAGCGACATTGTTACACTGTTTCATACATACCTAGATCTTATGGAAGATTATCCTTCCGAATTTGGTATTTTAATTAGAAAAAATATGAGGCCTAGATATGACAGATTAATGTATGCAATGCTAAATAAAGAATGGGTAGATGGGTTTACCGGTGACGGAGCTGGGTTATTAAGTAGATACGAATAATATGGGATTAGGTTTAAAAAGAATTAAATCATTTGATGACTGGAGTAAAAGAAAGCTTTTAGTTATTCATATGGAAACAAGAAATCTTGATGTTGAAGCATGTCTAAGAACTTCATCAATACCATTTTATGCTATTATGTATAACATGGATGGATTAGACAAAAAAGTAAAAGAACTTACTAAAGAGATCGCTGGAATTATAATTACTGGGTCAATAAAAAACGGAGAAAAATATCCGGATCTTCCAGATACAGTTATTAAATTAAATGTACCAATATTAGGTCTATGCTATGGTAATGAATGGCTTGCAAGAAAGCTTGGCGGAAAAATCATAGAATGTAATGCTCCAGTTGGGGAATACTCTGAGGTAGAAGCAGTATTGGACAACTCTATTCTTTTTAAAGGGATTGAGGGCACGGGTAAAACTATAGTAACAATGGCTCATAAATATATGATGAACGATTTACCAAATGGATGCAGAAAAATAGCTTCAACTAAATTAACTCCAATTGCTGGATTTGAAAATTTAAAAAGAAAAGTATTTGGCCTTCAATTTCACCCAGAAAAAGGGTTTCTTGGTAGTATAGTTTTTAAGAACTTTTTTGATTTTTGTAATCCGGGAGAATAATTTTTATTTGTAAAAATGGTTTTCTCTCCTTAGTAAACTAACAATTTCGTCTATTTTTTTGCAATCCTCTATAAAACTTAATACCTGAGAATCTGTTAGATTAAAAAACTCATTCATTGAAAGTGTTCTTTGACTTGCATATTTTTTATGAAGCCACTTTTCTATTTTTTTATAGTTTTCACTTTTATAAGATTTAATAACAAATAGTTCATTTGAATTACCTGTTTTTAACTTTTTTAGTCTTTCTTCTGGACTTTTTTTTGTAATCCCTATTTTGTATTTCTCATCACCCCTGTGATCCGACTCTGCAATTAAGTAAACATATCCTAAAGTCATAAAGTATGTATCTTTGTATATTTTTCTATATTTGCGTTTATTGAAACATAAATTAAATCTTAAATAGAAATTAACATGACACAATTCAAAACATCCTTTACAAAGCTGGTTCCTTGTAGATTTTTCCCCGAATTCTTAAAAGAAGGGGTATTTTTAGTTAGCTCTGGACATAATCAGATCTTTAGAATAAGAGAAAAAGCCGACTCTTATGCACTATTAGAAAACAAAAACGGTGAAACAATTCGTCTTGAGCATTTGGAAAAATCAAACGAAATGCTTTTGCTCTTTTTAGTAAATTCAAAAATAGATTACGCTGAACCTGATGTTCTTTTTAATATAGAAGGGGATTATGTTATTGCAGGAGTTTTTGATCTTATGGGGGATCAAATAAAAGGAGCTGATATTATTGATCTAAAACCAGATCAAATAGGATATGGAATTAAAATGTATGGTGATTATAGAGAATGGGAATTAGGTAATGGATTATTTGCGCATCAGGCTTATTATTGGGTAGATCGCATAATAATATTAGACGAATCAAAAATGAGAGAGGATGGATACCCTGAAAGAACATATGTAAAGGAATACACTATGAATGAATTTATATCTCAGCCAGAACATAACGAATGGAAAGAAATATTAAATACTTTAACTTTTTCAAATATAGAAAATATCATAGAATCCGGAGAGGTACAAATTGAAACAGAAACTATTGAAGTTGGAGGTATGGATATTTCAAATATTCCATTTAAAGTTGAAAATCCTATTATAAGAAATAAAAAAGGAATGATCTGTATTAAGAATTTGTAAAAAAACTTAATACCATTAAACAAAATATAAATCAATAAAAAAAATGAACGAGATTATACAGTCCCTATCGGAAAAATTTAACAGCTTAGATCCAGATAAGATTGAAAGCGAATGGAAAGAAATAGAAAAATCAGGTGAAGGAGCAGATCCTAAAAGGGTAGAGGAAGTTCTTAAAATGACCCCAGGATTTAATGCTATTGATATGATAAATTTTGGCGAGTATTGCAGAAATGGATTTACTCAATATGAATGGGATGAGAAAGATATTTTAGAACATTTATCCGATTGGATTAAAAAAATTAGCTAATTATTGGGATTTAGTTATGAATAAATTAAAAAAAGAAGACCTTCATAAATACACCAATAGTGGATTTCTTACCGTTGGGGATTTAAAAAAGTTTATTGAGACTTATAATCTTCCTGATGACGCACCAGTGATTGTTCAAAGAATAGAAGACAGATATTATGAAGGTATCGATATCTCAGGGATAAGCGGGTGTAAGAATACAGAGGATGGGATATTTCCCCCAGGGTCAAAATCTGAAGGATGGGGAGTATACCTAAAAGAAGGAGATTCATATCATAACACAAAAGATATGAATATACGAATGGAAGAAGAGATTGTTCGTAGAAAAAATGGAGAGCCTGGTAAATATCCTAAAATAGAAGATCCTGAAAAATACATAATAGAACTTAATGATGAATTAAAGGACCAATATCATCCAGTATGGTCCCCTGTCTTTTATAAAGACGATTCTGATATTCTTTTTTTAGATCTTCATTATTAAAAAACATTTTTTTATTTAACTAGAAAATTCTATCTTTACTGTATGGAAAGAATAGCAAAGCAGGTTATTGTCATGCGCAAGGACCTAAATATGAGAAAGGGGAAGATGGTTTCCCAAGGTGCACACGCAGCAATGAAATTTATATTAGACCGAGGATATTATGGTCAATCAGAATTAGATTCCCCCGAAGAATTTCATTCAAGAATAACTGAACCTTCAATTAAATCTTGGATGCAAGGTCTATTTACTAAAGTTTGCGTTTCGGTAGATTCAGAGGAAGAGCTTATTAGCATTTATGAGAAAGCTAAAGATTCAGGATTGGTTGTCTCTATTATAACAGATGCTGGTCTCACTGAATTTGCTGGAGTTCCAACAAAAACATGTATTGCAATTGGGCCAAATTGGTCAGATGAAATAGATCCTATTACTAAACATTTAAAATTGCTGTAATGTTACAAGAATTTTTAGATCTTATAGAAAGCAAGTCCACTGGTGCTCAACCTCTTCTTATTGTTAAGAGAGGATCACAGGCTTATGGTACTGCTATACCAACTTCTGATATTGATTATGCTGGTGTTTATATTCAAAAAATTGATGATATTCTAGGATTTGGATATAAGGAACAAATCAATGATGATAAGAATGATACTGTTTTTTACGAGGTAAAAAGATTTTTAGAATTAGTTGCTTCTAACAATCCAACTATTTTAGAGCTCTTAAACACGCCTGAAGACTGCATTCTATACAAACACCCATTGATAGGGGAAATAATTGAGCAGCGAGATCAATTTATAACTAAAGTGTGTTCTAAATCGTTTGGTGGATATGCTATCCAGCAGATTAAAAAGGCTAAAGGCCAAGATAAAAAGCAAAACTGGGAAAAAGATAAAGTGACTCGTAAAGATGTATTAGACTTTTGCTACGTTATTGTAGGTGAAAAATCTATTCCTTGGAAAGTTTGGAACTCAGATAAAGGATATGAAGAAAAATTTATTGGAGTTGTAAATGTTCCAAATGCTAGAGACGTTTATTCAGTATTTTATGACCTAGATGCTTATCATTGTTTTGGTGAAGACCTTCCAGAACAAGCAAAAGAAAATGCTAAAAGATGGAGAAAAGAATTCGACAGACCAATGGGATTTGGATACAAAGGTTTAGTTAAAACTGGAGAAGGATCCAATGCAGCTGAGTCAAATCAACTAAGACTTTCTTCTATTCCAAAAGGAGAAACTCCAATCTGTATTATTACTTACAATAAAGATGGTTATACTCAACATTGTAAAGATTACAAAGAATACCAAGAATGGTTAGATAAAAGGAATTTACAAAGATGGGTTGATGTTGAAACACACGGTCAAAAGATTGATGGAAAGAACATGATGCACTGTCGTAGACTTCTTGAAATGGCTAAGGAGATCGCTCAGGGTAAGGGTATCTTAGTAAGACGAGAAAATGCTCAAGAACTATTGGCCATTCGTAGAGGAGAAGTTGATTTACAAAGCTTAATCGATCGTGCTGAAAATGACATTCTAGAAATTGATCAATTATTTAACGAATCAGATCTTCCAGATTCAGTTGACCCGGATCTAACCACATCAATGCTAATCAATATTAGAAGAAAATTTTATTCCCTAGATTGATTTAAAAGTTCCGATATATAGTCTCATATGAGACACATAGACGAATTTGACAATTTTGGAGATCATTCTATATCAGAAAATCTTTCATATCATATTATTGAAGGCTTATCTCTTCTCGAAAGCGAATTTAGAGTAGAATCAGATGCTTGGGTTTCAATAGTAAACGAAGCAAGAACCCTTTTTAATTCTGGAAAAATTGGATTAACAGAAGATGAAATCTGGCTGGTTAATACCGATGCAGGTAAAAAAGGAATGTACGAGGGTAAAGTAGTTTTACTTGACGTTCCATTTGAAGAGGTTGAAGAAATATTTGAGGGAGAATATAGAGGCAAAAAGGTAAATCTTAACAAGCCTTTTAGAACTCCATCAGGTCCTAGAAAATTTGGTGTTTATACGAAAAACGAAAAAGGTAACGTTGTTAAGGTTGGCTTTGGACAGCCAGGAATGAGAGTTAATAATAACGATCCTAAAAAAGCTAGATCTTTTCAAAAAAGAATGGGGTGTGATAATCCCGGTCCAAAATGGAAAGCTAAATATTGGTCTTGCAATGTAGCAAGATATAGAAAATTATTGGGTATTAAATCTAATCGCCCTTGGTAAAATAATAATATGGAACACTTAGAACTATACGAAAGCTTTAATCAAAGAACAATGATACTTAGACATAAGATGTCAGGTGAAATTAATATTGAATTACAAGGAAGCCAAATAAAAGAAGTTGTTAATGGTACAAATATTAGATTTCCTTTTAATGTAGGATCTAACTGGAACAGATCTATTGAAACATGGGCTTGTAATAATAAATTTAAAGCTATTGAAACATGGATTAACGGAAGATTGCAAAATTCATTAGATCCTTGTCCGGAGGAAAAAATATTTGGTATTAGAAAAAAAGATATACCAATGGGGCACGAATTAAGGATGCTCTACCCACATAAATTCAGAAATTGAAAAAACTATTAATACTATCATTATTAATATCATCATTCTTTTTACTATCCCTTACAACTGATGATAAACAACCAAAAAAAGTAAATGCAGGGATTTATACTGTAGTTTATTCAGAAGATTTAGAACAACCTTTAGAGGTTTGGTATAATGTACAATGTCCAGCAGGTAAAGCTTCAAGAGCTGGTCTAGATTTTTATACCAATGATAGCATACACACATCTTCAAACGAGGATTACGAAAACAACATATACGACAAAGGACATATGGCTCCTGCTGCTGATTTTTCATGCGACAGAGCTACTATACAAAAAACATTTTCCTACTTAAATTGTGCATTGCAAGACCAGTATTTAAACAGAGGGGTTTGGAGATTATTAGAGGCACATGAAAGGGAAATAGCTTTAAAAACTAAAGTGGAGGTTCACATTATTCTTAAGTTTGATTCCAAATCTATAAAATTACCAACCGGTGCAACAATTCCTTCAGGTTTCACTAAGGAAATAAAATACGACGAAAAAATCGAAGTATATTATTTCCCTAATGAAAAACCTAAATCTAATTCTTATAAGGATTATATAGCCAAATAATTATTCACATTCACAATAAGGGCTAGTAGTTATTTTTAATACTTCTCCGTTATTAAAAAAATGATATTCTTTAGCACAAAAGCTTAGAAATATTTGGTTTGGATTTTTTAAATATTCATAGCATCCGTATATTTTACCCTTGCTTGTTTCCATGTTAATCATTCTTGTTAATGTATCATTTCTTTGGTACATTGATAGTAATGTATCCCTTACTTCATCTTCAACCTTTCTCCTCATTCCGAATCCACTAACTATTATCCATCCACCATTATCTAGTTGTCTGAAGTATAAAATACCATCCTGATCCTTTACTGAAAATGAATTTGTATTTCCAATTAATAAAATAATTGAAAGTAAAGCTATTGAGGTTAAAAAAATTCCTTTAATCATAATTTTAATTTTTTCCTCTTTTTACAAACTTAGTTTCGTTTGTGTAAACCTCTTTAAATAGGTATATTCCAACAGGAAGCTCATCCCATTTATTAATATCTAATAAAACTCCAGTAATCGTATAGATCTCTATATAAAGGGGTTCTTCCCCTAATACATCAGGAACCTCTGAAACTGCCAATCTTGACAAATTGCAATCTATTACATTGTTAGATATGTTATAATCACTCTGGGCTCCATTTACATTGATTATAGTTGTTCTGTAGATATTACTTCCCCCTGCAGAAACGTAACAAGCGGATTGTCCAGTTCCCATTAATTGAGGACAGGTATTAACTGACGACCATGAATTTGTTCCTGGAAGAATTACATATTGACCAGGCAATAGATTACCCGACCAACTGCTGGTATTTGAGCAACTAAAAAATAGACCCACTGGTGTGCAGTTAACCCATTTTTTTTCATAAGAAAAGGATGTTATAGGAACTGTTCCTGTGTTTGTGAATTTCCATTTAAAGTTTATTGAAACTTGTGTAGGGGTTAGGGTTACGCTAGGTGAAGTAGGAGATGTATATTCAACGGATAAATCAGCTAATGCTACATTAGGATCTATTGGTGTAAATTGTATTGATGCAAGGTTGTTAGTATAATAAGTCTCCTGTATTGTATTATTATAATTTGCTTTTATTAAAATGTACTTTGTACCCGGAATGTTTGGAACTATAAAAGATGTATTTTCTATCCCTGATATACTTCCACCTCCTAGAGATGTTGTATCAACTCCAATTATTATATCATCAGAATCTCCCCATACTGTATTTGAAGAATATCTATATTGAAGTAAGCTATTAACTGAAGAGAGACTAGGATTCATAGTCATTTGAGTACACGAAATAGTAATAGACGATCCAAAAAATGAGGCTGAAGGGGTTACAGATACATTAGATACCAATATATCATGGTTTAAAACTGGAGGAGGGGTAACACCACCTCCTTCTGCAGTCATCATAATTGCATTTTTAAGATTTATTCTCCCATATCCTAGTTCGTTAGATCTTGTAGAGAAAGGAAAATTGCTATCATTAAAATAATAATATCCTCCAACCTTATCACAAGACTGAGCAAGTGTTGACATTATTTGATCTGCAGTAAGTGAAGAATTCCTATATGCAACTAAAGCTGCGCAGGCTGCTGTAATTGGACAGCTAAAAGATGTACCAGAAACTGTTGCATAGTTGGAAGTCGTATTATAACCTTCTGTCCCTATTCTATCGGTAGTTAATATACTAGATCCAGGAGCAGAAATATCACATATTTGTCCGTAATTAGAGAATACAGATTTAAGGTCGGAGCTATTTGTTGCACCTACACCCCAAACTGATTGATACCATGCTGGATAATTAGTAGCTGCTCCTGAATATCCATTACCGGAACTAGCAAAACATAATATTCCTTTACCACCTCTAGCGGTATTTCTAGCTGTATTGAAGGCATCATTTAGAGCTTGGCTGTATGATGTTCCACTGTATGACATTGAAATAGCTACGCATGTTGGATTAGACATAGCTGCATTTATAGCATTAATCTGTATTGATGATGTAGTGCTAAATGATCCTCCGCTATAAACTGCTGCCATAATATTAACCGGCATGACTTGTACAAGATTATTACCAATACTTGATACGCCAATCCCATTATTTGTAACAGCTGCTATAGTGCCTGAACATGCTGTTCCATGCCTATCAAAAGAGTTTGCAAATTCACCATTATAGGGTAAATTAGTAACTGCATTAAATATGTTGTTAAAATTACCTATTAGATCCTCGTGTGAAGATTCTATACCACCATCAAATACAGCAACAGTTGTATATCCTCCATTATTTGTCATTAGATCCCAAGCTTCGTCTGCATCTATATCTGCATCTGATACTTGTTTTAAATGCCAAGCTAAATTAAAGCTAGGATCACTTGGAACATAATCTCTGCTATATTCCATAACCTCATCCTTATATGAAGATTTTACAAAAGACTTATCTTTACAATATGAAAGGTAATCATCTTGATTAAAATCGTCTGGTATTTTTATTAAATACCAATTTAGTTCTTTGAAATGTATTAAAATTTCAGAATTGCTTTCGGATATAAAATCCTCCAAGACTGTTTCCTGTCCTGGTGTTGGAACAAGCATTATTTGCTTGTTTACATCATTAAAGAGATTTTGCGAAAATCCCACCTGTACCAAAAGGCACAGTAAAAAAACCATGATTTTTTTCATTAAAAAAATTTATTTTATTGGGGATAAAAGAAGAAAGTATAATCTTTCAAATATTGTCCTCCCCTTAGGGATTTCCACTTATAGTGGAACGCGTAACAAAAAAATTAAGCCACAGAAGCAGTTCCTGAGCTATCTACTGTAAAATTAGCAGCATACTTTTCAGTGTTTGCCAAAGCATCACTGCCTTCTATATTTTTACCCCAACCAGCATTAGCATTAGCCATTGCTTTATTTGCTGTTGATTGGTCTTTAAAACCGTTTATATCTTGTGTTCCGTATTTCTGAGCCATGATCTTATTCGATGCTCTATCTAAGAAATATAGTATTGCAACTTCTGCAGCAACATCTAATTCATTTAAAGATTCCGGATTGGTAACTATATCTACACTTCTACCTAATTTACTATTCTTATCTAATAGCTTTTGCATACCTTGGTAAATAGATTTAAAAGTTATACCATTAAATCCTCTACCCCTGTATTTGTATCCATCTCCAAGAGAACTATTTCCATATTTTTGGCCAGTCCCTGTTGGATCTGTTGATCCATAAACTCTATCGAAAAAATTAACATCATTGCTTTTTAAAGTGTTTAGATCTGCATCGCTTAATCCGCTAACTCTAGATCCAAATATTTTTCTAATTCTGTCGTTAGAAGTTGATCCGTATCCGATTTCGTTTTTTGGAACATATCCACATTCTTTACCAATAACACTTAGTATAGCGATTTGAGTATATGGGTTTGTAATACCATGTTTTTTCATAGTATCAATTAGGGTTTGTATGTTTTTGCCTTTGTCCCCTGAGATGTTTACTTTAACTTCTCCGTTAACTACTGAAGCCCCTGGGGTTTTTAATTCACCCAATCCTAGCATATCTAAGAATTGTCCATATACGTTTCCAAACAATTGCTCGTTTACCTTTTTAAAATCTTCTATACTTTTAATGTGCTTCATTATTCGATATTTAGTGTTATATTTATCCGTATTCTAAATATTTCTTTTTAAGGAACATTTTTATTGATTCGTGATATTATAACTATGGAAGTAAAATTTAAAGACACATTTTTCGAAAGCTTTGAAAAAATGGTCAATCGAGAAAAGTGGTATTGGAAAACATGGGATTTTCTAAAAACCGATTTGCCAAGATTTTTTAAAAACATCTGGGTTTTTAGAAAAGCATTATATAATCACCGGTGGTGGTCTGGTCACCACACAGTTTTCTATTTTATGGAAACTGCTATAAATGATATAGCAAATAACGTAGACAAAAGGGGTAATGAGATAAGAGAAAGCTCGGAAAAGAAAATCCAAAAAATGAGAAGAGTAGCTGAAATATTAGAAAATTTCAGGAAAGAAAATTTTATAGATCTAGCAGAAAACGATCTAGGTATTGAAATTATTCACAAGGGATTTGATTTTGAAGAAAACGATAATGGAACATATTCATTAGTAGATAATGAATCAGATGACGAAAAATCTCATAATAAAAAAATCTTTGATAGATCTCGAGAGATTGAAGAAAATATGTTTAAAGAATTATGGACTATTTTAGAAGGACAGGATTATTCAAAATTTGAAACCCCTCCAGAAGATATGGATCATAATAAATCTCATGACCATTGGTTAAAACAATTCGACGGATCTGGAATAAGGGGATGGTGGGACTAAAATAACAATAAACATCAAATTGTTATAAAGTTTTTACTGCTAGTAATTAAAAAATTTATATTTTAGCCTTTATAAAATTATTGATATGCAAGAATTATTACTTAGAATTGATTTATTTTTAGACAGAAAAATTGGATGGTTTTTTACAAATGGTAGAAAATACGATAGACTTAAAACCCGTATAGACGAAAAAGAAAAACTTTTATCCAGAATTATAGATGAGAAAAAGCAATAAAAAAGCTTATATTATAAAAGGGTTCTGCTTAGAAAACGGATTTTATTTAGAATGGATAGAATCTATAACCTTGTCGCAAAAAAAAGCGGAAATTACCAAAAACAAATTAAATTCTGATCTAAAAGAGCTAATTGAGAAAGGAGCTGCAATAGGGGAAAAGTATTTAAAAAGTAACAAAGAAAAAGTTGAATGGAATAAAAGAGAATATTTAGTAGAATGTATGAACGAAGATGAGTATGCTCTTTTTTATTTGTACAAAGGAAGGAACCAAATGCCATTTAAAGTTCACGAAATAGATCTTTTTTAAATCCAGTATCTAATACCCTTTCTTCTAGCTATAATTTTCATTCTTTTTTCAGCTTTTAGAATTACTCCTCTTGCCCATTCAGGTGTTCTTTCATGTTTAAGTCCTATTTCAAAATAGGTCATACCTTCTTCCTCGTCATTTCTTAGTCCATATCTCAATATAATTAGACTTTTTTCCATAGGTCTTAATTGATCTAACATAGATTCTATAATAGCCTTTGTATCGTTCCTAGATATTTGATTTTCTAAATCGTCCTCTGCAGCTAACCAATTAATAGGGGATTTAGATTCCTCGTCGTTACCTATTGGATTTTCTAAAGAAACCTGGCTTGGTTTATTTTTTATAACATCAATAGCATTATTGGATGGCGTCTTTATTCCATTTTTTTGCATTAATTCTATTAGTTCCTCTGTGTTTGGTTCTCTTCCGTGTTCACCTATAAAAACATCTTCTATTTCCTGATATTTTTTCATATCTGATAACACATTAATTGGGATTCTAACTATTCTTGAATGTGAACTTAAATAGCTAAATATATTTTTCCTTATGTGCCATACGGCATAGCTAATAAATTTGAATCCAGTTGAAGGATCGAAAATTTCCAAAGCTTCAATAAGCCCTTTATTTCCCTCGGAAATAAGATCCTCTACGGGTGCATTTTTATTAGAATATGCTTTTGCAACAGATATAACAAATCTTAGATTAGCTCTTATTATTCGGTCTTTAGCTTTTTGGTCACCGTTTTTTGCAAGAACTGCTAATTCTGCTTCCTCATGTGGGTCTAATAGTTCTTCTTTTGATACTTCGGAGAAATAACGGGAAAGATTATCATTAGTATCTGTATACCTAACTGATATTTTAAAATCCTTCATAGAATAATGTGGATATAGATTTAGTATTCTATTCCTATGAAGGAAATTAGTTACATATTATTTCCTAATGTTTCTTGATTTTTTTTATCCAGGTATCTTTTTGCACCAGCACCAAGCATATCGAATATTTCATTAGATGGCATTCCTTGACTTGCTATTTCTTTTTGCATCTCTATATTAGCCTGAGGATTGAACCCAGATGCTTTATTCATCGAATCCAACTTTTTTTTAATTTGTTCTAAGTAATCGTTGTAGTTCATCATAATTACTATATATTAAAATATGAATTCTGAATTTTTACTCCATATAATTTTTTTATTCGGTAAGAAATTTCTACCTTTACGAGCAACCTGTTAAAATTAATTAAATGAGGATAGGAAAAAGCAATTATCAATTTAAAATTACTGATGATATTCTACACATAGAAGATCTAAATTATGGAGGAAAATCTGTAACAAACGATATTGAAAATGTCATTAATGAGATTAAAGAAATGATAGGTGATAAAATTAAAAAATGCCATATTATTTACAAAGACTCTGAAGGAATATGGGATGGAATAAAGCCATTATGGGGTATTAATAAATGTGTAGAAGTTGATTTTTACCATATTGGTGAAACTGAATTTGAATTAGCACTAGAAAAAATAAACAGATGAGAAAACTAGCAACAATACAAAAAATCAAAGATATACTTCCAATTGAAGGTGCAGATGCTATTGAGTTAGCAATTGTAAACGGATGGAAGGTAGTAGTAGCAAAAAACGTAGGACACAAAATTGGTGACTATGTTATTTACTGCGAGATCGATTCATTTCTTCCCATAAAAGAAGAATTTGAATTTCTTAGAAAGTCATCATACAAAAAAATGGCAGATGGATCTGAAGGATTCAGATTGAAAACAATTAAACTCAGAGGACAGGTTTCGCAAGGTCTAATTATTCCAATAAACATTCTTATGAACTACAAGAATTTTGTATTGGAATTTGATGAGGGATCTGACGTATCTGAAATTTTGGGTATTATTAAATATGAACCACCAGTCCCTGCAGAACTAGCAGGAATAGCTAAGGGGTTATTTCCTTCTTTTATTCCTAAAACAGACGAGGAAAGAATCCAGAATTTAAGTGAAGAAATATCAAAATGGAATAATGAATATTCTGAGGGATTTTATGTCTCTGAAAAATTAGATGGATCATCAGCTACTTTCTACTATAATGATGGTGTATTTGGCGTTTGCTCAAGAAACTTAGAGCTTTTAGAAACGGAAGGAAATACTTTTTGGAGAGTTGCAAGAGAAATGGATCTAGAAAATAAAATGAGATCTCTCGGGTATAACGTATCATTACAAGGAGAATTGGTAGGAGAAGGAATACAAGGTAATCCTTACAAGATTAAAGGGCAGAAAGTTTTTTTCTTCAATGTCTTTAATATTGACAAACATGAATATGCAGGTACTCATGAATTTGTAAATACCATTCATGGGTTAAGTCTTGATACAGTACCAAAATTAGAAACAAATTATATCCTCCCTAATACAATAGAGGAGATCCTACAATATGCGGACGGAAAATCATATCTAAATCCACATTTTGATAGAGAGGGGGTAGTTATGAGGAGCAAGGACAGGAAAATCTCGTTCAAAGCTATAAGTAACAAATTCCTATTGAATGAAAAATAAAAATGGTATGAGGCAATCTGGTATAAACAATTTAATCAAAAAGATGAGGAATAAACACATTATAGAAGACTACGTTTTGGATACTGACGAATTAGAAAATATAGACACACAAACCCCAACGGAATGGTCTATATTACAAAATGAGACTTTTGCTCCATCTTACGTTTCAATTCCCAAAGTACCATCTGGGCTTTACGAAATTATATGGAACTCAAATCTTCAATCCCATGTTATGGTAAAACAGAAATTGAAGGTTGATGAGCTTTACGAATTACCATCACCAGAAATACAAAGCATCCTAAGTGATATTCAACTTTTTTGGGATAAAAAAGACGTTTACGAAAAATACAATTTTGTACACAAAAGAGGTATTCTTTTATGGGGAGAACCTGGATGTGGAAAATCTGGTATAATTCAGCTCTGTATAAAGAAGCTAATTGACAACGAGAATGGAATTGTAATAAACATTAAGGAAGAGGACGATTTTAAATCATTTGTTGAGTTTATTCCAACAATCCGCAAGATTGAGCCGGAAAGACCTTTAATTGTTATTCTTGAAGATATTGATGCTCTTGCTGGAGAAGATCGATATTCCACAACAAAACTTCTTAATATCCTAGATGGTGTTAAGCAAATTGAAAACGTTGTTTATATAGCAACAACCAATTATCCGGAAAAACTACAAGAACGTATTACAAACCGTCCTTCAAGATTTGACAGAAGATATCAGGTTGAAATGCCTTCAAAAGAAATCCGTGAGGCTTATATAAAAAATAAACTTTCGAAAGAAGATCTTTCAAATGTTGATATGGCGGTTTGGATAGAATCAACTGAAAATATGTCTTTATCTCATCTTAAAGAATTAATTATATCTGTCATTGTAATGGGTAAGGATTTTGCAGAAGCATTAGGTAACCTTACGGATATGAAAAAATCGCCCAAGATAAAAAAAGGTGGAAATTTAGGATTCATAGGTCCTAGATAAGAACAAAGGATATATAATCTAGAATGAAAAGTTTTAGAGAAAAATATCCAGGACTATCCGAAGAACAGCTCCGAATAAAGTACAAAATTTGGGAGAGAGAAAGAAAACTCGAGGAAGAATTATTAGCCGAAAAAGAAAAGCAAAAAGATCTTTACGAATCTATTAGGAGAAGAAACCCCTTTAGTAGAAAAGACGGGGACGAAGATACTGGAGGATGGGACGAAGGATTTTCTGCAGATTTTGGTAACCCCGGAAGTGGCCATGGTGTTGTTTCCGATGCCGCTTTATCTGGATCACTTATAACTTTTATTTATCCAGACGGAACTACTAGGAATACAATAACTGACAAATCTGGTGAATTTGATGCGCCTCAGGATTTTTATGAAGGCGATATAATAGTAACAGGTGGAATCGATACTGTTAATGGATTACCTTATAAAGGAGAATTTGCAATGGATGCTGAATTTTTCTTTAAATATGGTGCTATTACACCTCTAACACATATTGCAAATCATATCTGGCTAAATACTCAAACAAGAACACCAGATCAAGCAATGGAAGTTGTCATGAATCATTTACCAGATATTCTTGGAATTTCAATTCCTTATATTAATGTGGACAAGATGTTTAATAACGACCACGTAAAACTTACTTTAGAGGGTGTAGACGGAGCTAAAGAGGTTCAAGCCATGAATACCATTATAGAAATACATTCGGACCTTATAGGACACACAGAAGCTAATAACGAGGAAGAGATAAAAGGGTCAAAGAAAAAAGCTTTAGAAAGTATAGGGAATGCTTTACTTATAAAAATAAATCAACAAACCAATAAAAATTATGTTGATTCTGTTTTTGAGTTCCATGATATACAGGTAGAAAATAAATACAAAGATTGCTGCTTAGATCTCATTATAAAAGCATCTAGCATTGTAAATGAATGCTTAAATAAAAATTCAGAAGAAGCTACTTCAAATATGCAAGCTTTAAATCTTGCAGTAAAAAGCGAATGGTCACAAAAAGCCTTAGAGATGACTGAAATACCTTCATCTACAAAATCATCAATTTGGAAAGGAATTGAAAATAAAAGCACAGAAGGGCTTTTATCTAGTATTAATCTTCCTCAGATCTAAGAGGCTGGTGATTATCTAAACCATTTGGGTGCTTAACTAGCTTATTCATTATTTTTTCAAGAATTTCAAAAGACCAGGGTTTATAACCATTGGTGTCCATACCAATGTCCATTGTTCTCCTTCTTTCTTGCGGTTTTGATTTTGTCCACCATTCATCTGGGCGAAGGTGGTCATGACAGTGACCATGCAGTTGCCAAGATCCTCTATGGGATTTATGCCACACCTTCATTGGCCAATGGCTTAGAACTATTTTATTTCCCCCAACGCTTATTTCTTTATAGTGTGAAATACTACTAAAAAGATGTATAAAGTTCTCAGGATTAGCTTCTATATGCTGATCGTGGTTTCCTAAAACTAGATGAACGTCAAGACAGTTAATTCTTCTTCTGAAAATTTCTATGTTTTCAATCCCACCGAAGCTCCAATCTCCCAAGTGATAAAGTGTATCCTCCGGTCCTACTAATGAGTTTATTGCATTAATAATAAAATCGTCATGCTCCTTAATAGATTTAAAATTTCTGCACCGGGAGGTATCATCCCAACGTGAAGAACCCTTAACAAGGTTTTTATGACTGTAATGTGTATCTGATGTAAAATATATCATAATTATTTTATTCTGTTGGATTGTTTAAGTTCCGGAACTTTCTTTGTTTTTATACCTAAAATGATTGATTATGGAATACGAAAAGCTAGAAAAATATATTCAGATCCTTTCCGAGCAGGATAAAAAGGTTAAGCAAGCATATGATGCTGGAGTGGACATTATAGATTTTACCGATCAATATCATTTTCTTTTTAAAGTTCTATGGGAAGAGATTCTAACTCCAGAAGGAATTGATTGGCTAGAATGGTTTATTTATGAAAAGGGTGCTATTACTGGAGAGCTAAGAAAAGATATGGAAGCTTGGGATGAAAATAAAAGTCCTATATGTCAGGATCTTAAAGGTCTTTATGAGTACCTATGTGCTAACAATTATTTCAAAACAAAGTCATAAAATAATTTTACATTTACATCATGGGCTTATATAGACTATATTACAAGCATACAGATCCGGACACAGGAGATATTACCTATGTAAAAGACATCGGAATTATTAATTGCGACGAGAATAATATTAAGTTACTACATCATTGTGTTGGACAATGCAGTGAAGACCCAAACAATGATTACTATTACGAAGAAATAAACCCAGAATTTAAGATGTCAAATAAAAAAACAATCGAGCTTCTAAATAGCGAAGGTCCAATCCTTACAGCTACAAAAACCCTACAGGGATACGAAATAAAAGACCAATACAAAAATGATATTGCTGTATTATCAGAATCAGAGATCCAAAGGTTCGTACATGGAAATTTAGTTATGTCAAATAGCAAAGGTGAATTCTTTAATTACTCTACGTATCCAGGAACTATGAAGCCAAATCTAAAAGAGCTTGACGAATTTATAGGAATTGACACAGAAGGAAAAACATACTAAAATGGAAAATACAAAATTTAAAGCAGGTGATAAAGCTTACAAGGCTAAGGGTTATAAATTCCCATGTACTATTGTAAGTGTATTTAAAACAGTGGAAGGAAATATTCGGATCGTAGGAGAAATGGACGAGTATGGGCTACTTCATATTTTTAATGAAGATCAATTAGAGCACGTTAAAAAAAACTAAAACCATATCTAATTTAGAACAATATGATAGAAGAAGCAACAGATAAAGATGAGGAGAATTATTCTCCATATTGTAAAGAATGTGATGCTTGTGGTGAAGAAGGATGCTGCTCTGCTTTAGCATGTAATCAATCTGAAAAGGGTGATTATTGTAAAGGATATTTAAGGGATCTAAAATTTGGATATCAAATGTATAAGGAGCTAATGAACCTTGTATCAGAAGATCCTAATTACAAAGAGAAGATAGACAAAATGTGGGACGAAAACTACGAAATATTTTATAAAAAAAATTAATATGTCAGATCAGAATTTAAAAGTACTAATAGAAGAATCAAGGGGAATTCTAGAATCTAAAGGTGAATTATGTCCTGCTTATGTTGGATTTGAAAAAGAAGAGTATGTTTTAAGCAAAGACGAAATCCAAAAAATAGCAAAATGCTTATATCTGATCGACTGTGAAATAAACCAGGATAACAATGAATAATATAGATAAACAATACACAGATCTCCTACAAGACATTCTTGATAAAGGAGTAGAAAAGAAAGACCGCACAGGCACAGGAACACTATCAGTGTTTGGAAGACAAATCCGTCACAATATGTCTGAAGGTTTCCCACTACTTACAACCAAAAAGATGGCTTGGAAAACTATGGTAGTTGAATTACTATGGTTTTTACGTGGAGATACCAACATTAAGTACTTAGTTGATAATAATTGTCATATTTGGGATGGCGATTGCTACCAAGCATATTTGAAAAGTAGAAATAAAACTCAACAAGAATATAAAGAAAAATGGGGTGATGATATTTCAAACAATCCTTTAACACAAGAAGAATTCATCAACAAAATAAAAACTGATGATGAGTTTGCTTATAAGTGGGGTGATCTAGGTCCTGTGTATGGTAAGCAATGGAGAAGTTGGGGTGAATGGAAAGTACAAGGACCTAATGGGTTTACTATTAAAAAAGGCATCGACCAAATAGCAAACCTAATCAATGACCTTAAAACAAATCCTGATTCAAGACGATTAATGGTTAATGCCTGGAATGTAGGTGAATTAGACCAAATGGTTCTTCCACCTTGTCATTATGGATTTCAAGTTTATACAAGAGAGTTGAGTGATGAGGAAAGATTATCTTGGATGAAACAAAATAAAAGTAATGTTGTTTTACCAATGAGAGACCATAGTGTTGAGTTTTCTATGGATGAGTTTTTTAGACCTTATGGTGTACCTAAACGAGCAATCTCTCTAATGTGGAATCAACGTTCAGTAGATACGTTCTTAGGTTTACCATTCAACATTGCTTCTTATGGATTGTTGTTGATGATGTTAGCAGATGAAGTTAATATGGTACCTGATGAGTTAATTGGTAACTTAGGGGATGTCCATTTATATTCAAATCACATTAAGCAGGCAAAAGAACAGATTGGTAGAAAATACACACACGAAGAAAGACACGAGATGCTAAAATCTGCAATGGGTGAAGAAGTATATAAAAATGCTGTTGATGAGCAAGTCCCATTTGGAGGAGGTTTAAGTGAATACTATGAAGCTTATAAAATACCTTACCACACAAGGGAGCCGTACCCATTACCAACAGTTCATGTCAGGGATGGAATTTTTTGTAGCTCCATGTACGATGTCATTTTAGAAAATTATCAATCACATACAGGAATTAAAGCACCACTTTCAAATTAAACTATGGAAAGAGAAATAGATTTTAAAAAAACACTAACAGATATTAGTGCAAGGTTACCAACAGTCAAATATAATAATGGAGACATTTCAGACATTGGAAATGAAATTGGATACACAATTGGGTCAATATTGGAAAATATGACTGAAGAAGAAGTAAATGACTTCATACATGGATTTAGACACGGAGTAAGTTTAACAAATGGAACACATGGCTGATATTAAAGAAATTAAAAAAGCAGAAATGCAGGAAATTATTGACTTTTATTACGGTATAGAAGAATATGGACACATATTTCATTTAGACCCTAAGCTTCTAGACGAGCCATTTAGGAAAATACTAGAAGGCATGGAAGAAATTAATAAAATGATGAAAGACAGTTGGTCAATGTAAAAAAAGGCTAGTATGAAAATTGAAAAAGAAAAATTATCAGCAATAGGGTTTAATACTGAAATTGATCTTTCTTCTGTGGAAGACGCAATGACAAAAAACAGAAAACTTGCTTCAAGAATTCTCTCTGGATCTCTTAGCTTTTATAATATAACAAAAAAAGGTTATGGAGATTTTGTAAAGGTCGACAAATCTTTACTTGGTGAATTTAATCAAGATTTTGTAGGGGATTTAAAAGTTATTAATGAAGAAGGATCTAAAAAAGCTATAATTGGAAGAAGAGACTCTGACGAAATTTTAGAAATCAATATAATATGATCAATATGAAAAGATATGAAGACTACAAAAAAATTGAAGATATTCCTTGGGCTAAATATGTTATAATAGTTCCTACTGAAGAGGATAAAAAGGAACTAGAAGAAGCTTTTGAACACATACATTATTCTGATATTGATACAGATAATGTTGCAGTTAACCAACTTGCACATGAGTATTTAACACCAGAAAGAACAGGTGACGAAAGAAGCATAAATAACATAGTGGTTGATCCTATAGCTTACGAAAATCTCAGAATAAAAAGATGATCTCATTAAAAGATAAAGAGAAAATATCTAAACTTGCTTACATCTGGTGCTTAGGAAATTTAAAAAAATCTAAATACCATGATAGCGTTCCTAAATTTTTTGTAAGATCAACTAAAAATAGTAATTCATTTAGAGGGTATTATAAGGAAGAAAAGAACCTAATTGCAATATTTCCAAGAAACCACAGATCAGTTTTGGATATATGTCAGACTGTTATACACGAATGGAAGCATTATCAACAAAATATAGTTGGGATGTACGATAAGTATGAAATGGTTTATCGTAGAAAAGGTAAAAACCACCCATACGAAATATCAGCAGAAAATTATGCTATTAAACACGGATTAGCCTGTAGAAAATGGGTTAACCAAATGCTAAATAACAAATAAAAAATGGAAAATAAAAAAAGAATATACTTAGACGATAAAAGAACACCAAAAGAAGAAGGGTGGATAATTTGTAGAGACTACGATCAATTTGTAGAAGCAGTATCTAAAATAGGTTTAGAAAACATAGATACTATATCATTAGATCACGATTTAGGAGATACTGCAATTAAAGAATATTTTGACAACGTAAAAACCAATTATGTCATTAACTACGACAACATTAAAGAAATGACCGGTTATGATTGTGCTAAATGGTTAGTTACAACAAGCATGGATACAGGGGTTAAACTCCCTTTGATTTTAACACATAGTGCTAATCCAGTAGGATCTGCAAATATTATGGGGTTCATAAACAATTATCTAAAAAATCAAAGATTACCCCAAAATTGTGTAAGATCTCAGATACCACATACCGCATAGAATATATACACCATGGAATTAATAAAAAGAATAACCTCCGCTATATTTTTAGCACTAATAATTGCACTACCTTTAGCACTTTTAGAATCACTAATGGTTACTTCAATAGTGAGACTATATGAAATTCCATATCTTGTAAATTTTAAATATTATCAAATACTAGGAATTAGCTTTATCCTAATGATGACAAGGAACAGAATTAAAATTGCAGAAAAGGATCAAAGATTAAAAGAATTTTTACCTGAAATACTAGGTCCTAGTCTTAATAGGCTTTTCAGAATAATCTTTGTCTGGGTTGTTGCACTAGCTATACACCAGATCTTCTTAAAATAACTTATTTTGGTTAATACCTTAGTTACCGTAATAATACCTTCAGAAAACTCACTAGAGGCCTTAAAAACCACTATAGACAATCTTTTACTTCAAGCTAAGTGTAAAGGTATTAGGGTTATGGTACTAGATAAATCAATAGATGGTTCAATCCAATATGCTTCCCAGGCATCATCCGAATTGCTTAGAAATATTAGAATAGAACCTATTGGTCTAAAAGCAAATCAAACTGAATTTGATTTTAAAATAGAAACACCTTATTGTATATGGATAACACCAGGTACTATATTTAAGAATAGAAATTTCCTTATGGACGAGGTAAATAAAATATCAGTTACACGCAAGAATTTAATTTATACAGAAAAGGAAAGATTTAATTTAGTAAAATTTTTGTTTCCATTTTACACAATAAACAGTAAAAAAACTAATGTTTTTTCAGTTTTGTGCAATAAAACAGATTACAAAAAAGTGTGGTACCAAAAAAATAGTGGTACATATAACCTAACTATTCTTGATGTAGTTTCTGAAAAAAACTACAAGGTAGTCCAGGTCTAATTAGCTTAGCTAATTTACAAAGCTACTAAATGGTTTCTTTTTCCAATTCTACTTCTTTTTTGAAGTAATGAAATTTCGGTAGTTTTGATCTCATCTTCCAGGCTTTTCCATAAAAGATCTATCGGTTTTTTAATGTCTCCCCCATTAGTATGGACAGATGCAATGAATTTTATCCACAGCTTAAATTCACGCTCGTCTCTTACGTTGATCTTTGAATTTCCCATAGGATTAGTTTTTGAATTCATATCATTTTTTTAATAACATCAATTACTATTTTTTAACTCCTTGATGTTAATTATACCGCTAAATTAACACTTAGATGTTAATAAAAAAAATAAAACCGGATTTTTTCTACTTTTTTATCTTATAATTAAGACCTAAAGACATCCTCTGGTCCAATGGAAGTGCTCCTTGAGTATTGAATTGTTCGTAATAAACCTCATACTTAGCAATAAGACCAATTCCTTTTCCTACGTTTACTGTTAGCTGGTTAATTGATAGCCCTTTAATTTTTGAAAATGAAAAAATGTCTGGCTGGAACCATATTTCTGAAGTAAATTTTACATTTCCTCTTTCTATTTTTCCTTTTATTCTGTAGGATAATCTTGTAACCCCAATTTTTACATCTGAGTAATTTGTATTTTCGTACATTAAAGCAAGAGAATTTGATAGTGAAGTGCTGTCATTTTTAATAAAATGGTATTCAACCCCACCTCCTGGTCCTACCCTTAGATCTATATTTCTTCTAGAATTTGTTAAAACCTCATTTTGAAGAAAAAATGTAAAGTTTTTATAAGATATTTTAGGATTAATCCAATAATAACATTCTCTTTGTGTCTTCTGTCCTACTTGAGATACGTAGAGATAATTGAATCTATTAGATACCTCTGAGGATTTGTATTTTAAAGTGTAGTTTATAGTGGAATTAATTTGTGTTAAAGTGCTATTTCCGCTGTTATGTAAACCACCAAAATTTATATCAAGGTCATGATTTTGACCAAAAGATAGGAAAGGTAAAAAAGTAAAAAATAGAATAAAAGATTTCACATTCTATTTATTCGTTTTCCTCTTTATTATTAAATTTGTCTTTTAGTATTTTTGCTTCTTGTGCAAGCTCGTAGATTTCGCCTTCAACAAAATAGTTAATAGCTTTTTCCATTGCTTTAGGAACATCTTTTTTGTTCATGTATATTTGAGCATAGACAGATCCATCCCAATAGAATTCAAAAAGTATTTCTTGTTCAGAGTCCTTATTGTTTACAAGCATTTCTGCTGTTTCTACAGATCTTCTATAAACTTTATCCGGATTTTGAATAAACCATTTTTCCAGATCCTCCGGTTCAACTTTATTTTTAATATCGATCATATATGTCTTACCAAAGATTAAGTATTTTGTTCCGAAACAATATGAACACACATAAGTAAAAAATAAAACAAAAATATATTAATAAAATGAAAACATCATTAGAATTAACAGAGGTAGTTGAAAGAATTGACCCAGATTTTAAAATTGAAAGTTTGGAAGATGAAATGAAAATGGAATTGCTTATTGTAGCTTTTAAAAAGTTTAATTTAACAGAGCTTGAAGAAAAATTAGGGGGAAATAGATTTAATCTATAGGATTGATAAATAGTTGGTGAGATTTTTCTATAGTAAAAAATATTCGCCAATACGAAGAATAATTCCAATTTCTTTTTTTAGGAAGAAAAGGGTTCATGATTTTTCTTTTGTAATGTACAAAGGATTTTCTCCCTGGTCTTTTAAAAAAGATAGGGTATCCATATATTTAATGAGATTCCCTTTATCTGGTGTTACTATTGAATTTTATCTTTTGTATGACAAGGATGGAAATATTAGGCTATGCTACGAGGTAAGAAAAAATAATTTGATTGTTTACAACGATTCATTTACTGAAAAAATCGCTAGACGAAAATATTCAATAAACATAATAATCGTAGGTCAAATTATACAGCTTACCATGTATTCAAATAGGAAAGTACAATCCCTTTATGCTCATTTTAATATGGATCTTGGGTTTGGCTTAATATATTCTCCTGATTTAGGAAGGGATAATAATTCTATTATAAAAATGGAATATAAATGAAGGAGGAAAAAAAGTTAGTATTTATATCAGATACACACACACTGCACAACAAAATAAATGTTCCAGATGGGGACATTATTATACATTGTGGAGATATTTCATCAAGGGGTTATCAAAAAGAAGTTGAAGATTTTTGTGATTGGTTTTGCAATTTACCGCATAAATATAAAATCATGATCCCCGGAAATCACGATTTTCTTTTTGAAAAGGATTACGACACAGCAAAAAATATAGTTGAATCTAGAGGTATAATTTGTCTTATTGATTCAGGTATTGAAATTGAGGGTATAATTTTTTGGGGATCCCCTATAACGCCTTATTTTCACAATTGGGCATTTAATAGATTTAGAGGCTCCGAAATAGAACACCACTGGAACAAAATACCCGAAAATATAGATGTCTTATTAACTCATGGGCCTCCAGCATACATGGAAAATTATCTTTCTCTTGTTCTTGAAGGCGAAGACGTAGGCTGCGAGGATTTATATAATGCTATCAAAAAAAGAGTTAAACCAAAAATTAACTCATTTGGACATATTCACGAAGGATATGGTACTCACTTTGATGGTGAAACACTTTTTATTAATTGTAGTATTTTAAACAGAAGATATGTCCCAACAAATAAACCCATCGAAGTTAGATATTCCGGGGGAGAATTCACTCTCTATCCAGAAGATTCAAACGGGGAGTCCTAATTCTCACGTATTTAGGAATATTTTAGTAGATCAAGGGTATAGATCATTTAATGGAAAAAGTCTTAAAGGCGAGCTTTGTTATGACTCTTACTATAAAGATTTTTTATTGGATAAAGATCTCAAGTATACTATTTATTGCTATTGCTACGACTTGAAGGATATAATGGAAGACCCTGAGCTTTTTGAGTTCTGTTTTGAGTGTCAGATAGAAACTGGTAAAGGTGTAGTTGGTATAGAATCAGTACAATGGAATTTTACAAATCCAGCCGAATCAAAAATAAATCTTGAATACTTTCAGGAAAAAGTAGATATAATATGGAAATCATTTGGAAGTAAAAAATTCCCAGCATAATGGAAGATAAAAAAATTTTAGAAAGTATTAGAGTTTTTGAAGGAGATACAAATTCGTTAAAAACCTTAAAAGTTAAAAAAGGAGTGGGAGACTTTAGTTGGAATAAACATTTATTTGTTCCTCTAGAGAATCTTGAAATTGCTTATATTCATCCAGATCAATCAGATGTACATAGTGAATATATTAGAGTAATACATTCAAAATATAATTGCATTTCAGTTTTTAGTAAATGGCATTTTGATTTTATCTAAAATCAAATAGCTTCTTTAAACCCTTAAATGCTGCTGAGATAGATTCTTTTAATTTATCTACAGAGATACCAAATTCTTCACTAAAAGATTTAGACGATTGTTTATAAGATTTTTGAGATTCGTCTAAAGAATCCTGTGTAAACTGCCAATACATAGAAAGATCTTCTGGTACTTTAAATCCGTAAAAATTGTAAACTTGTTTTTGAGTTTCCATTACTTCTTCGCCATTCCAGTTTTGTCCTATAATAACACAGCCAGCTTCTATATTTTCAATAATATTATTTTCTCCTAGAGTAGTGTGTCTATTTTCTATCCAATTTAATCTTTCAATTAGCTTTTGGTAGAAAGCATTTGTTTGTCCCCATCTTACGCTAATAAAAAATATTACCACTTCGGATTCAAAAAGTTCTTTTGATACCTTCCATAATTCATCATCTTGATTATTTATAGAAGCCCAGCATCTATGTTTACCAGATGGATTCTTTTTATCATCTTTTAAAAGAGCTTCTTTTATCCCGCAATTATTACCCTCCACACCAGATACGTTTCCTTCGCATGGAAAAATATTAAGTTTTGGAATATCCAATATAGATACTTCAGTTTTACCTTCCAATCTTTCCTTGATTTCTCTAGCTAATAGTGTGGATTTTGGGACCTCTTTACTTCCTTCCCATCTATTAGAGGTTGTAAGAAAAAGAACTTTCTTCTTCTTTGATAGTTTTTCTATGAAAATTTCAACTTGTTTGTTCATATAAGCTATATATTCTCTGAATTAAAATGACTCTTAGGAAGTACAAATATATAAAGAAAAAAGAAGCTTGATTGGTTTAGTAGTCACCGGTAGAACGTATAATCCAGAAACATACGAGATCTCTCTAGATCCTATAGTTGCTAAGGTTATAGATTATGGTAGTGCAAGTGTTAGATTCTGGCCAAATAAAACCCAGGATCCATTAACAATACCTATTGATGTATTGTTTTGTGCTCCGTGGAATGGGGTTGCATATTCAACAACCGAGGTTGTTAGAATCCCGTTTTATTTACTAACTGAAATATCATCAGCTTCGATTGATACATCTACCGCTGATCTTTATACAGGTAATCCTGTTAATTTTTATACCCCAGATAGATCAGATTTTACAACAAATCTAGAATCCTCTGGAGGTCTTATTTTTAAAGCTAAGTGCCCTGTTATATTTTGGGAGAATGATTTTCATTCTCGAATAGTTGGATTTGCAGATTATTTAATTTGCTATCCTTTAGTATCAACTTCTCCAAACACATTTGACACATCTTCTCTTTACTTTTTCGAAGAAGTAAAATCCAATTTTATAAGCCCAACATTTATCGGTCCAACCGGTGGAGGTGGTGGAGGTGGAGGAGCAACTGGTCCTGCTGGACCTCCTGGATCACCTGGAACAGATGGTGTAACAGGAGCAGATGGAGCAACTGGTCCTACTGGTCCTCAAGGAACACCTGGAAGTGCATCTATGACAGGAGCTACCGGTGCTACTGGAGATACAGGAGCTACCGGTGCTACAGGTCCAAAAGGCTCTACCGGAGCTGATGGATCTGCTTCTATGACTGGTGCAACTGGTGTTACTGGTGCAACTGGTATTACTGGTTCTACTGGTTCCACAGGAGCTACTGGAACGGGAACAACTGGTGCTACTGGTTCTACAGGACCAACAGGAAGCACTGGTGCTACTGGTATCGGAATTACAGGAGCTACTGGAACGGGAACAACCGGTGCTACTGGTTCTACCGGACCAACTGGATCTACTGGTATCGGAATTACAGGGGCTACTGGAACTGGTGCTACTGGATCTACCGGTGCTACTGGTGCTACTGGTGCTACTGGATTTACTGGTGCTACTGGTATCGGAATTACAGGGGCTACTGGAACTGGTGCTACTGGATCTACCGGTGCTACTGGATCTACTGGTGCTACTGGTATCGGAATTACAGGGGCTACCGGAACGGGAACAACAGGTTCTACTGGTGCTACTGGTGCTACTGGATCTACTGGTGCTACTGGTATTGGTATTACAGGAGCTACAGGAACGGGAACAACAGGTTCTACTGGTGCTACAGGAGCAACAGGTACTACAGGAGCAACAGGAACTACTGGGACAACAGGATCTACAGGAATAACAGGAACTACTGGAACTACTGGGGCAACAGGATCTACTGGAATCACAGGAGCAACCGGAAGCACGGGATCAACCGGAAGCACGGGAGCAACCGGAAGCACGGGAGCAACAGGAAGCACGGGAGCAACTGGTCCAGGACCATACTCATATATTACAGAAGCACCAGGATGGACAGTTCCAGCAATAAGCGGTTCAATAACAATTAGCGTCCAAGACGGATCTGGATTTGTAACAGGATCTACAATTTATATAAAAAATATTGGGTATTTTTTATTAGCAGGGCACACAAATACAACTTTAACTATAACAAATATAGGTGGTGCTACTCCTGGTTTTGTTGTTCCTTCAACAAATATTGAAGTTGGGGTAGCTGGAATAGGTGTTACTGGAACTACCGGAACTACTGGGGCAACTGGAGCTGGAGCTACTGGATTAACTGGGAGCACAGGAGCAACGGGAGCAACAGGTACTACAGGAGCAACAGGAAGCAATGGATTAACTGGAAGTACTGGAACAACAGGAAGCACAGGATTAACTGGATCTACTGGATCTACTGGATCTACTGGAAGTACAGGGGCAACTGGAAGCACAGGAGCAACAGGAATTACGGGAACAACTGGTACTACCGGAGCAACAGGAATTACGGGAACAACTGGTACTACCGGAGCAACAGGTTCTACTGGAATTACAGGAAGCACAGGAACAACAGGATTAACTGGAGCAACTGGAAGCACAGGAGCAACTGGAACTGGGGCAACTGGACCTACAGGATCAACTGGACCTGCAGGAGCTGGCGGAGCTACTGGATATTATGCTTCTTATATAAGTTTAAGCACACAGACACAAACTTTAACAGGTACACAAAAACCTATTGAAGCTCCAACTATGGTTCTTTCTAATGGAATAAGTGTATTAAGCAGCTCTCAAATAACATTTGCACATTCAGGAATTTATAACATTCAATTCTCGTTACAACTATACGTAGTAACAAGTTCTGCAGTTATTGATATATGGTTAAGAAAGAATGGGACCTCTTATGTATCGGATACAAATACTAAGGTAGATCTAGCAGCAAGTAGTCCTTATGCAGTAGCTGCTTGGGATTTTATGGTTGATGCTAATGCTGGTGATTATTATGAATTAATGTGGGCTACAAATAATACATCAGCTCAGATTAGATACGAAGCAGCAGCATCTCCACATCCTGCAATTCCTTCAGTCATTATTGATGTTATGCAGGTTGCGTATAATGGAAATACCGGGGGAACTGGGACAACTGGAAGTACTGGAGCAACGGGAAGTACTGGAGCAACTGGAGCAACGGGAAGCACAGGAGTAACAGGAAGCACAGGATCTACTGGAGCAACGGGAAGCACAGGATCTACAGGAGCAACTGGAACTACTGGGACAACTGGGTCTACTGGAAGTACAGGAGCAACTGGAAGTACAGGAGCAACTGGAAGCACAGGACCTACTGGAAGCACAGGACCTACTGGACCTACTGGAAGTACAGGAGCAACTGGGACAACCGGTGCTACAGGACCAACTGGTGCTACTGGACCAACTGGTGCTACTGGAACTGGAACAACAGGTGATACAGGACCAACCGGTGCTACAGGACCAACTGGTGCTACTGGAACTGGAACAACAGGTGCTACAGGACCAACCGGTGCTACAGGACCAACCGGACCACAAGGTGCTACTGGATCTACAGGAACAACAGGAGCTACAGGAACAACAGGAGCTACAGGAAATGGAACAACAGGTGCTACTGGATCTCAAGGTCCTACTGGTGCTACTGGTGCTACTGGAACTGGAACAACCGGTGCTACAGGAACAACAGGTGCTACTGGTTCGACTGGAACAGCGGGTGCCACAGGAACAACAGGAACAACAGGTCCTACTGGAACAGCAGGTGCTACAGGATCTCAAGGTCCTACGGGTCCACAAGGTGCTACAGGACCTACTGGACCTACGGGTCCTGCTCCAAATGCTCAAATAATAGCATGGGAAAGTGGTCAAGGTATAAGCTATACTAAAACTTCCGGTGTAAATGATCCTGTTATTTACTTTACTCAATCATCAGGTTTTGATACACCGAACACTATAACACTGACATTAGATCCGAACCTTACAGCAACAACAAATAATCCGGGTCTTAGAAACTGGAAAATTATTTTTCCAGGAAATCTTCGAGTAGAAAAAGGAAAAACTTGGACAATTAGTCAAGCTGGTTCGGGAGTTACTACAACTAATTTAGTAGAGTACAGCGGAGGAAGAGTCACACCACACGTTTTAGAGTTTTGGTGGGATCCAGCATATAACGGTGGACAGTACAGAATAGCTAAGTACGAGCTTGAATTCTTAAATGGTGACCAATCTCTCAGTTCAAGTGATCCAATAGGAATGAACTTTTACAGCAAAGTGAAGTACGTATCAATGGCATGGGGAGGACCTTCTTCAGGAAACTTTGGCTCATCAACTATTATTCCTGCTAACTCTGTTATATTTCTTGATAAAGCTTTTGTTCTTTGTGAAGGAGCTATTACAGTAAACACACCGGGAACTATTGCCATAGGTCTAGGTAAATCTACATCGGATGCTTCTTTTAATGCGGGGCTTTCTCCAACTGCTTTAACTACAAACGTTAACTTGACAACGCTAGGAGCTGTTGTTAACGATTCTCGATATATGATTAAAGGTGCTGCTGCTAGCACCATGTACGACAAGAACGGACCAGTTTACCCGGTTGATAACCTAATAGGAACAGTTAGAAACAGTGTACCAGTAATGCCTGTTAAAATGTCCCCTGTGAATATTACACAGGGTGCTATTTCGGTTTACATTCCTTACATAGTTCTAAGTCCTCAAAACAACAGTATATCCGGACCAGCTAATTATCAGCCTGTTGACACCACTTACGATTTGTGGGTGACTGAAGCCAACTGGAGCACAGGTGGTGCTACAGGACCGCAAGGTGCTACAGGACCACAAGGTGATACAGGATCTCAAGGTCCTACAGGAACAGCAGGTGCTACAGGACCACAAGGTGATACAGGACCACAAGGTGCTACTGGACCACAAGGACCACAAGGTGATACTGGACCAACAGGATCCACAGGACCAAGCTTCATTTATGCAATGACTCTTTTTGTTGATCTAAACGGTAATGACGTCTTGGCGTATCCAGGAGATTTAACAAGACCTTGGGCAACAGTTACAGCAGCTATAAATTATCTAACTGCTAACGGATTAACAGATTGGTCAATCCACGTTTTTAATGGTGACTACACTGAAACACAGCAAGCATCAATAAATTCAATTAACGTAAATATTTATTTAGAAGCTGGTACTAGTATAAATGTTGATTTAACAGGATATGGTGGAGATACGTCTTGGATTACATTAGTTGTATCTGATCGAGGTGCATCTTTAAGAATATCTGGAGAATTGGAAAATTCAAATGAGCGAGTTGATACTATTACTAACTCAATAAATATAATCTCGTTTAATGATTCTTTCTTAAGAATAAGATCAGATAGCACTGAATATACCGCACGTCTAATGCTAAATAATGTTGGTGTGTCAGCATTTGATCTTACAGAGACAGGTCTTATTCCAGCACTTATATATGCTGATACAAAAAGCACAATTTGCCCAATAGATATTAAAACATCACATGCACTATTAGTTAGCAGTGCTAGAGGAGTCCCGTCTGGGTGTATTATTGCTATAATAGATCCATCTCCTTTGTCGCATTATATTCTAATAAAAGATTCTATATTATATTCAAATTGTGATAGAAGGGGAAATCCTATAAGACTTCATGGAATGCCAATAGGATCTAAGTTAGCTACAACATTGGAAATTAGAAATTCCACAATACAAAATACTTTATACTCAACGTCTGCTTTAATATTAATGAGATACGGTGTTAATTTTATAATAGATGATGTTGTTTTTTGGTCGGAAGATATTACAAATGAAGTAGCATCAATAGGCCCTACAGGTTTACCTATTTATATAGAATCAAGATGTATTGCAAATTGCGATTTTCCTTCAGGATTTATAACTAACCCATTACTTGGTAATTTAGATTGTTTATTACCTATACCACGACCTCTAATTAATTAAAAAAAATGAGTAATTTTAGACCCACATATAGTTGGACAATAACACCAGATACTTTAACCACAGATGGATATCAAACAGTTTCTATTGATGATGCTCCTGCAGGAACTGGAGAATTATATCTTCCATCAGTAACTAACCTGGAAGCTGGAATAGGATCTAGAATAACTATTATTGATCCTAATGGTTACATTGCGAGTGGTGGAATTAAAATATATCCAAGTGTATCTGACACATATTTTACTATAAATGGGGCTTCATTTTTTAATCACACGGTAACAAATTGCCCATTAGTTCTTACTTATGAAGGAGGAACTGAATGGCTAGCAGTAACTAGATCTGGATCAGGAACAAGCTCCTCGTTTACTTACAAGCAAACATTATTTGTAGATACAAACGGAGATGACTTAACTGCAGTAGTTGGTGATTTATCAAAACCTTGGGGTACAGTAAGTGGTGCTTTAAATTACATAACAGCCAACTCATTAGAAGGTCATTCTGTTCATGTTTTTTGCGGATACTATTTGGAGACAGAACAAGTTGTTTTAGCAAATTTCAAATATTGCTCTTTATATTTAGAAGCTGGAGTTAATATAGTGGTAAATATTTCTGCTTATGGAGGATATAATCCTTGGATATTTTCGGAATCTGGTTGCTACCTTTCTATAGCGGGAGAAGTTCCTGGTAGCTCTATAATCGGAAAATACGTGAGTTCTACAATAGTAATAAATTCAGATAACGATATATTTTATTTAGGATATATCAGAAGCACTTTAGATATTGATAATATTATAATAGAAAGCAAAAAAAATAATAGCAATACAATATTCGGTACAATAACTATAGGAGGATCCGGCAATACTGGATGTACATTAAATATAAAAGATTCCGTCATAAGAAACTCATCCGGATTGGAAGGTGTAGCTATTTTAGTTTTAGGTAATATTAAATTACAAGAATGTAAAATAAATATCAAAAATAGCACTTTAATATCATATACTAATTCTACATTTATGAAAGGAACAATTACAATTAAAGGAAATATAGGACATAATCTTTCTATATCAAATTCTATAGTTGTGGATAATTCCGGGGGACAAGCTCTAATATATTTAAGTGATACAACTCCATACGTATTCATGGATAATGTAACTTTTTGGGCTGCATTAGGATCAGCTTCCAGTACATATTATAATAATGCGCTTACTGGAACTGTTGCTTATATCTATATAGCAGGAAGATGCGTATCAAATGCAGATCTTCCTTCTTGTCCATTAACATGTACTTTATATAATCCATTATTTGGAGATTTAGACTGCTTATTACCTTTTAATATTCCAGTTATACAATAAAAAATAAAAATATGAGTAAATTTAGAGGAGTTTTTTCCTGGACAACAGATGGTCAAGTAATTAACAACGGGGTTCAAACAGTAACTGTTGATATAACAACTACATATGGAACTCCTGTACATATATCTTTACCATGTGTCACAACAAATAATATCGGGGTTGGACATTCTATAGTGTTTTTGGATCCATCAGGAAATATAGCGCATCATAAGGTTGATCTAAATACTGGGGATGTTGGATTTAAAATAAATGGACTTGGTGGGTACGAAATGACAGAAGCTAAATATCCTGTTATTTTTAGATACGAGGGATACGGACAATGGATAGCAATAAAAGGTGCTCCTATGGGAAATTGGCCGGTTGGAACGGATGATTTGCCATGGTCATCTTATACAGTAACTTGGACAGCTCAAAGTGGTACACAGCCTTCTATAGGTAATGGAACATTAACAGGGCACTATAAGCTAATTGGAAAAACTGCTTTTGTTAGAGTAAAGCTAAATGCAGGAACAACTACTACATTTGGTAATGCTACTAGTAATGCTTGGTTATTTGGTTTACCCTTTACTGCTAAAGCCTCTGAAGCCATACAGTTTCCTTGTTCTATATTGGACAATGGGGTAGCATGGTATCAAGGAACAGTAAATGGGACTTATGCAGGAAATACAAATAATTCTGCAATAATTGTTGCAACTACAAATGCAAATGCAGTGGGCGTAACATATAACTCTCCCTTTACATGGGGAGCTACTGATAGTTTACAATTTAATGGATCTTACGAGGTTCTATAATTTTTATTGCTCTTTATTAAACCTAGTTTCTTTCGTTCAACAATAAGAATATATACTTAAATGGCTAGGAAGTATTATCTCGACTGGAAAGAAGTTGACACTGAATGGATCGGAAATCCTGAAAACTGGATAGATGTTTACATCTTAATAGAAGATACTGTAGGTGAAATTCTTGGAGGTGATTATACTTTAGCTTTAGATGAGATGGATCCATGGGAATCTATGCAAAAGAAGCTAAGGGATAAAAAAATCAAAGAAGATAAAATTGAAAAACTTCTTGAGGTTATAGTTTCTGTAAAAGGTGAAGAAAAAAAGTTCAAAAAGAACCTTTCTGAATCACCTAAGATTACTATAAGCGATATACAAAAGACATTAGATCTTTATTCTAAAAATAAGATAATGGTCAAAGCAAAAATTAAAGGAAGATAATGCAAAACTACGGAGATTGGAAAAATAAAAATTCTGCTTCACCTATTATGGAAGCTCTTAGCAGAGGAGGACAAAATAATGTCTCAACATTTGGTTCAGTTGATCAGTTTTTGGCTGGTCTTCTAGGAAATAATTTTAATACGCAAAAACCAAATCCCCCTAAACAGGAAGAAGAAATTATAGAGCCAATCACACAGAAAGAAATCCCTGTGAATCAATTTGTAAAAGAGCCTGAGATTGAAGCTGATGATAATGATGAAGAAGAGGAAGAAATAATAGAAACACCAGATGACGAATCAACAGACCCGTCACTTTATAAAATTTATAGGGATAAGGAAGAAATATTTGAATGTAACATCTCTGTACAGGGAGCAAAGCTTTCTTCGTCACAAGTAAGATTAATATTTGATCACGAGATTTGCAATTTAGTTTTTTATGGAAAAATTAGCAAAGACGGAAAATGTATAGTCCCTTTGAAAAAAATGAATTTTTATCCGGAAAGATCTACAGGAAGGGTAAGATTGGAAGTTGTTGTTGATGACACAATTTTTACACCGTGGGAAGAAACATTTATTGTTGAAGGAGCTAAAAAAGTTACGGTACAAATAAAATCCCAAAAGAAAGTAGACTTTCGATTTTAATGTACAAAACTAATTTAAGCATAGATGTCTAATCCATTAGATTTAACCAATGTCAAGGTATCAGAAACATTTCCAAGACTTGTCCAAACAGACGGGACTGGTGGATATTACGATGGTCTAGGAAATCCACTATCAATAGGTGGTGGAAGTGGACCTGGACCAACAGGTGCTACTGGAGCCACTGGATCAACAGGAGCTACTGGTTCACAAGGTTTATCGTCATATCTTGATTATTGGGCGTGGGGAAATCCTTCAATAGCTGGAAAAATATTAAGTGATAATGGGGATTTAGGTAATGGAGAAACTGTAATACAGATTTCAGATGAATCTGGTACATCAACCTCATATTATAGTTATCTTTTATCCGTACAACCCGGATCAATTTTACAACTAAATACACCAAATGGTATATTTACATATCTAGTTAATTCTTCTCCTAGCTATACAGCATCTCATTTTAATTTTCCGGTAACGGGATTATATTATCCTGGTGTTTATAGTCCAATTGCAGGGGATCAAATTTTTGTATCATTTCTTTTAACTGGACCTAAAGGAGCTACGGGAGCAGACGGAACTGCATCAATGACAGGTGCTACTGGTGCTACTGGTGCTACTGGACCAACAGGAAATAATGGAGCTACCGGAAGTTATGGAGCAACTGGTGCTACTGGACCAACAGGAAATAATGGAGCTACCGGAAATTCTGGACTAACTGGACCAACTGGTGCTACTGGTGCTACTGGAAACGTTGGTGCTACTGGTGCTACTGGAAACGTTGGTGCTACTGGCGCACAAGGCGTGACTGGACCGCAAGGTGCTACTGGACCACAAGGCGTGACTGGTTCTCAAGGACCTACTGGAAACGTTGGTGCTACTGGCGCACAAGGTAATGATGGTATTTCAGTTTCTTACTATAAATATAATGCAAGAACAAATAGTCAAACACCACCTCCAAACACTTCACAGATTATGTGGAGTAATGCTACTCAAATAAATTCTACTATATTATACATAGACCATTTAACAAGAGATAACATTGATATAGATGTTTTTCTAGCTTTAATAAGTAATAATGATGTTTTAATTATACAGGATGAGAACAATTCTAACAACTATCAAAAATGGCAAGTTAATGGAACTCCAACTGTTATACCAAATGATTATGTATCTATCCCAGTCACATATGTAGCTGGCGGATATTCATTCTCTAATTCACATGATATAATACTTGTACCATTATCTATTGGTATACAAGGACCTACTGGAAACATTGGACCTACTGGACCGACTGGATCTACTGGAGCTACTGGAAGTTCTGGAGCAACTGGTGCTACTGGACCAACAGGAAATAATGGAGCTACAGGAAGTTCTGGAGTTACCGGTGCTACTGGAAGTTCTGGTGCTACTGGTGCTACTGGACCTACAGGACCAACCGGAATTACTGGAGAAACAGGAGCAACAGGAGTAGGAACACCCGGTGCTATTAGTAGCGTATGGTATTATGATGGAAGTGGATCTGCATGGAACACACCAGC
>Ga0214919_10001391_pt1 | contig 39759 bp, 30 predicted proteins | sample LL1503_MetaG_FD_177994 | JGI IMG/M metagenome (GOLD analysis project Ga0214919, IMG submission 177994) | Freshwater microbial communities from Lake Lanier, Atlanta, Georgia, United States - LL-1503 | ecosystem: Environmental > Aquatic > Freshwater > Lake | place: USA: Georgia | collected...
ATTCGTTCACGGTGGGGTCCGGATTGAAGTCCACATTACCGATTCGTCTAAGGATACGCGGGGAAGTCAGAGCGTAGACCGTGACAGGTTCCGGACGATGGCCTTTGGAAATATTGTCGAGATCAGGCACCCACCAGCGAACCGTCCCATTGGCCGAAGGCAGGCTGGGGCCGACCCAGACGGTTTGTCCGCAAAGTTTGACCCGGTAGCGGCCAGACACCGGCGCCCGGAAGGAACTAAAGTTCGGCTCCACCGGTTCATAAGAACCATGCACGACCCCCACGCCTTCTTCATCCCGTACTTTTTTATTAGACTTACTGGCGGTCAACGGTGCGTCGCCCCGTCGGACCTCCGGTTGTCCGGCGAAACCGAGCGTCGGAAACGTCGCTCGTTCGGGCGACTGATTGAATTCTGAAAATTTCATCTTGCCGGTGTAACTACCCTGCTGGCGGGCATAATAACGGTGCGGCGAAATATCTGGCTTCTCGACGGAAGATATGAAAGCCGATTTAAGGGCTTCTTCCGCGGCGGTCATGTAACGGGCAAGCTGGACGTGTGAAACATCCAACGCCTGACCGGATTTATTAAAACGATAAGCCTCCGAGTCTTCCGGCAGGATTTCCTTGATATCGAGCCACGGCGCCTGCAACAGATCACGCAGGGCATTCTCATATTCGAACCGGTTCATACGCCGCTCGACCGCCCGGCCTTGGGCCGCTACTCGGGCGATTTCAAATTCGCTCAACGAATTGGAAAGTGTCCCGAGGTACCCGACGAGCTGACCGGCATCGGGACGTGCCTTCTTCTTGGGCGGCATCTCGCCATTGGCCGTCCGGTCGTAAATCTTCACCCAAGTTTCAAAGGTCTTAAGTTTAGTGAGATTGGCACCCAGCGAGGTCAGATCTAGTCCGCCCTTCTTGGTCTCGCCATCATGGCACTCCACGCAGTTCTTCTCCAGAAACGGGGCCACACCCGCCAACGGGCAAAGTGGCAGAAGCATCATGAGGTAAGTCACTTTCCGAAATTTCATATCGTAGAAATAAGACAGCGAGATTTAGCGATTGTTGCCAACCAAAACGAATGAATTTAGGCAGTTTTACTGAGGATTAGCCATCAGCCTAAAGTTATTGAGATACGCCTTGGGCCACCCTGCCTCATGGGCATGCTTTCCATCATCCGTTCTGCCGCCTTACTGGGAGTCGAAGCCGTCCCCGTTGAGGTCGAGGTAAATACCGGCGAGCTAGGAGAATACGGCCTTTGGCTGGTTGGGCTGCCGGATGCCGCCGTCAAAGAATCCGAGGAACGCGTGATGTCCGCCATACAGAACTGCGGCCTACGGATTCCTGAGACACGGACGACGGTCAACTTGGCTCCCGGAGACCTGCGGAAAGAAGGCGCGATGTATGACCTTCCCATCGCACTGGGCATCGTCGCCTCGACCGGTCAGCTGGAAAAAACCCGACTGCAGCGCTACCTAATAGCCGGCGAACTCGGCCTCAGCGGCCGTACCCGCACGGTCCGCGGCGGTGTGGCCATCGCCGTGCTCGCCAAAAAATTAGGCCTGCAGGGCGTGCTATTGCCGCGCGAGTCAGCCGAAGAAGCGGCGCTCGTGTACGGCATCGAAGCCGTGGCCGTCGATTCGCTGGACGGAGCGGTTCGTTTCCTCAGCGGCGACCCTAAGTTCGGTCCTCTGCCTGCCGGCACTAATCCCTTTCGCCGGCCAACCACCGTCGGCCAACCGGATTTCACCGAAGTGAAAGGCCAAGCTGGCGTGCGACGCGCGGTCGAGGTGGCCGCGGCCGGCGGACATAATATACTTATCATCGGACCGCCCGGCTCGGGTAAATCGCTCATCGCGAAACGGATTCCCTCCATCCTGCCCGAACCTGATCCGGAGGAGTTCCTGGAGATCCTCAGCGTCCATTCGGCCGCCGGTGCTTCGCTCTCCGACCCAACCCGACATTGGCAAAGGCCCTTTCGCGCTCCTCACCATACGATTAGTGACATCGGCCTGATTGGTGGCGGCAGCATTCCCGGACCAGGCGAGGTCTCGCTGGCCCATCACGGCGTCCTCTTTCTGGATGAACTCCCTGAGTTCCGACGTTCGGCGCTGGAAGTCTTACGCCAACCCTTAGAGGACGGCTCCGTCACCGTCTCTCGGGCCGCGGCCAAAATCACTCTACCCTCGCGACTGATGCTGGTAGCTGCGATGAACCCCTGCCCCTGCGGTCATCTTGGCGATAAGCAACGCGAATGCCGTTGCTCGCCGCAACAGGTCAGAAAATATCGTGCCAAGATTTCCGGTCCCTTGCTTGATCGTATCGATATCCAAATCGAAGCCCCTGCCCTAAGTTTGGACGAACTACGCACCGCCCAGCCCGGAGAATCATCCGAACTGATGCGCATCCGCATCGAGACGGCGCGCACAATCCAGCGACAGCGCTTCGGCCAAGGGTCCGGCGCTTGTAACGCCGTACTGAGCGGCCAACTGTTACGCGATCATTGCGCCCTCGATCGCGCCCAGGGCGACCTGCTCCAACAAGCCATGGAAAAATTAGGTCTTTCCGCCCGTGCCTATGATCGCATCCTTCGAGTTTCCCGCAGCATTGCCGACCTCGCCGGAGCAGAACGCATCGCCACATCGCATTTGCTGGAAGCTATTCATTATCGTTCACTGGATCGGAGTTAAAAACGCTCGCTCCCGCCTAGAATAATCATCCAATGACGCATCCCCATGAAATCCCTCTATAAGTTCGGGCTCATCTGCCTACTCGCTCTTCTCGCCCTCCCACTCGATGCGGCCGATAAGATCCGTGTCCTGATCATCGACGGACGCAATAATCACGACTGGCTCCGCACGAGCGAATCGTGCAAGGCTACCCTCGAAGCGACCGGTCTCTTCACCGTCTCGGTATCCACCGCTCCCGCCGCCTTCGCAAAACCCAAACCAACGAAACCCAAGGCCGGCGATACCGCTGCCAAAAAAGCGTTCGACGCCGACATGAAAGCCTGGAACGCCGAAGAGGCAGCTTTCAATAGTGCCCATGCCGCCGAGTGGAACCGCTGGGTGCCGAAGTTCACGGACTTTCAGGTAATCGTGAATAATTACAACGGACCCGAATGGGGTGCCGACATGAAAGATGCTTTCACCGAATTCGTCCTGAACGGCGGCGGCCTCGTCAATGTCCACGCTGCGAATAACGCCTTCACAGGTTGGGATAACTTCAACGAGATGATCTGTGCAGGATGGCGCGGCGCTGACTTCGGCCAACGCGTCGCGGTCGATGACGCGACTGGTAAAGCCATCGGCGTCCCCAATGATCAGGAAAAAATCACCGCCAAAGGCTTTGGTTCTGGCCACGGCGCCAAGCACGATTTCGTCCTCAAAACGCGGGATGCTTCTCACCCCATCATGAAGGACCTGCCAGCAGAGTGGCTTCACGCGACCGACGAACTCTACGGCCGCATGCGCGGCAGCCCTGACCATATGGACGTGATAGAAAGCGCCTTCTCCAAGCAGGAGTTTGGCGGCACCGAGATGCATGAACCCATGGTTTGGTGGGCGCTGTTCAACAAAGGTCGCGTGGTGACTACCTCCATGGGCCACCTCTGGGTCGGCGACACCAACTTCGCGGCGCTTCATTGCGTCGGCTTTCAGACTATCCTCGCGCGCTCCACCGAATGGGCCGCGACTGGCAAGGTCACTTTGGGTGTACCGGAAGGCTTCCCAACCAAGGATAAAACGAGCGTGATCGAACCATCGAAGGTCGTCTGGAAGAAATAAGCTTCCCCCTTAATTCGGAAAACGAAGGCTCGCCTCCGTGCGGGCCTTCTGCTTTTCAGGCGAAGCGACGCATCGCCACTCCAACCGTTGCGCAAATCTGCTCGGGCGAAAGGCTGATACTGACGTGTAGACACTTCTCCGTCGCGAGGTTTGGGCGCTCCAGCGTGGCGAGCTGGCTACCGAGCAGGCCAGGCGGCATGAAGTGCCCCTTACGCGCGTCGAGGCGTGCCTGCAGGAGCTCCTGGCTGCCATCGAGAAAGACGAAGAAGAGCTCCGGATCGCCTTCGCGCAGGCGATCGCGATATGCCTTCTTTAAAGCGGAACAGGTGACAACCATCGCTTCGCCATGGGCCTTACCCTCGGCGAGGCGCTCAGCCATCGCCGCGAGCCAGCTGGCGCGATCGGCGTCGGTCAGCGGCGTGCCGGCGCTCATCTTCGCGATATTCTCCGGCGGATGAAAGACGTCGGCTTCGATGAGTGTGGCGCTGGTGCGCTGAGCATACATCTCCGCGACGGTACTCTTACCGCAGCCGGAGACGCCCATGAAGACGAGGTTCGGGTGCGCCATCGCCGCTCAGAGGTTGATCGTGCGACCTTCGCGGAAAGATTGATCCGCGGCCGCGACGATACGCATCGAATTGACGGCATCTTCCATGTGCGCGGTCAGATCAAGGTCTTCGCGGATGGCTTTTTCGAAATACGCCTGCTCGCGCTCACATAACCCGTCGTGCCCCGGATCGGCTTCGGTCGGGACGATTTCGTCGGGCTTGGTAAATTTGCCATCCGGACCGAGCTGCGAAGAGTGCACCTTCAAAGCCTGGGCGGCGGAGTGCGAATCAACATCAGCTGAATTGCCCGCCTGGGAAGCCTTGCCGGCGACAATGGAGACGCACCCTTTCGGGCCGATGACATCTTTAACGAAAAAAGCCTCTTCCGACATCATCGGACCCCAGCCGGCTTCATACCAGCCCACGGAGCCATCGGCGAAGGTCACCTGCAGGTGGCCGTAATTGATCTGACCCGCGGGCATATCTTCTGTGAGACGCGCACCGATACCGGAAACGCGAACGGGGCGACTACCCGTCATCAGACACATGACATCGACGTAGTGCACGCCACAATCGACGACCGGGCTACAGGTCTGAAGCAGAGCCCGATGCGTCTTCCACATGTCGCCAAAACTCTGCTGGTTAAGATTCATGCGCATCACCAAAGGTTTACCTAAAGTCTGCACTGTCTTGATGAATTGAGTCCAAGCCGGGTGATGCCTTAGAATATAACCGATGACCACCTTACGCTTAACTTCCTTGGCTTTGGCGATGATTTGTTCGGCCTCAGCGACCGTGACGGCGAGCGGCTTCTCGACAAAGACGTGGCAACCGACCGCAAGAGCGGCGACCGCATATTCGGCATGGGTGTCAGGATAACTCGAAATGGAAACGGCATCCGGCTTGGTCGCCTGGAGAGCGGCATGGAAATCACCGAACTCCGCATACCCTCCACCCAGTTCAGCATTAAGTTTAGCCCGCGAATCAGCGGAGCGGGTAACCAAGCCGCAAATTTGAAACCCCGGAAGCTTATGGTAAGCGAGGGCATGGGAACGACCCATATGGCCGGCTCCGACGCAAAGGACACGGATGGGGGAAAGGCTCATCGAAGCACTAGCATCACCCTTCCCCCTCCCGCTTCAAGCCGGGAGAGTTTTCGGATTGATAATTATTCGACTGATTAAAGGGGTAAAGGCTGGGCGACGCCTTTGGCCCGCTGCACCTCGAGTAAGGCTTTGAGTCGTGCGACGATTTCCGGGTGATCGTTGGCGACGTTGTTGCGCTCACCGGGATCACTCTGTAGGTCAAATAAACGCGAACCCACTTGGTCGCGACTGTCGTTGTCTTGTTGGGACTCGGAACCAAGCAAATCGACGACAGGACCTTGAGCCTTCTTGCCTTTACCGCCCGCGCCACCGCCAGAGATGAACTTCCAGCGAGCGTCACGGATTGAGAGCAAGGCGCCCTGCGTACTAGATATAAGAGTCTCGCGGCCGGTGCCGCCCGTGAGAGCCGCAGACGTATCAACGGAATCCAGGTTGAGGAAATCGGCGGGGTCGCCGCCGGCGACCTTGGTGAAGACAGCCGGCAGGTCGACCTGTGAAATCAGAGCCTCAGAGACCTTCCCAACCGGAGTATGACCAGGCCAGCGGGCGATGAAGCCGACGCGGGTGCCACCTTCAAGGATACTGTATTTACCCCCGCGGAAAGGTCCGGCAGGCGTATGACCAGCCTGCTTGTTCAGTTCAACGGCCTTGTCCTTGTAGCCATCGTCAAGCACGGGGCCGTTATCGGAGGAATAAATAACCAGCGTGTTCTCGGCGAGGCCGTACTTATCGAGCTCGGCGAGGATGCGGCCGGCCTGGTCGTCGAACGCCACCACGGCATCGCCGCGCGGGCCGAGCGGCGTCTTGCCGGCGTAGCGCGGATTGTGGACGCGCGGCACATGGTTCTCATGCGAGGCGTAGTAGAGGAAGAAAGGCTTATCCTTGTTACGCGCGATGAAGCCGCAGGCCTTGTCGGCGAAAGTATCACCCATCGTCTCGTCGTTCCAAATCGCGGACTTGCCACCTTTCATCCAACCGATGCGACCGACGCCATTGACGAGCGCCATGTTATGCCCGTGCGACCAATCCATCTTGAGTTTCGAACGTTCGGCATCGGTGGTCAGATCAGGATCGCCGGGGTAGGCTTGCTTATAACTGACTTCAATCGGATCTTTAGGATCGAGGCCGACGACAGAACCATCCTCCACAAAAACCGTGGGGACGCGGTCACCGGTGGCGGCCATGATAAAGGAGTAAGTGAAGCCGATCTGATTAGGTGAGGGATCGATTTTCTGATTCCAGTTCACATCGCCCGAGCCGAGACCAAGGTGCCACTTACCGACGACGCCGGTCACATAGCCCAACTTAGCGAGGCTGGCGGCCATCGTCGGGCGGCCGGGTTTAATAATGAGGCGGGCGTCACCAGGCAGGACACCAGTCCCCTCGCGGCGCCAGGCGTATTCGCCGGTCAACAGGGAATAACGGGAAGGCGTGCAAGTCGCGGAAGTGCAATAACCAGCGGTGAAGCGCGTGCCCTGCGACGCAAGCTTATCGAGATTTGGTGTCGGAATGACCTTTGAGCCGTAGCAACCGAGATCACCCCAGCCGATATCATCCGAATAGAGCAGAACGATATTGGGCGGGCGCTTGTCGGCCGCGAAGACCGAGAGGACGAAGGAAAGGGCAACTAAGGGCAAGAGACGCATAGGCTTCTTGTAGGGCGACGGCGGTAGGAAATAAAGCCGAGAATTCTCGACAGCACCCCTTGCTTGCCAAACCAGCCTTTGAACCCCAATCATGGGGTAAGCATGCGTTTCGCCAAATACCACGCCCTCGGCAATGATTACCTCGTCCTCGAGCCCAAGGATTGCCCGACCCTTTTCTCTCCCGAGGCCATCCGCAAGGTCTGCCATCGACACTACGGCCTTGGCTCCGACGGCATCCTCTTCGGACCGATCGACCGCGCGGATGGTACCTACGGACTTCGCATCTTAAATCCGGACGGCTCCGAAGCTGAAAAATCCGGCAACGGTATCCGGATTTTCTGTCGTCACCTCCTCGAAACAAAGCGCATCCAAGAAGGCGAAGAGTTTAAACTCCATACTCTCGGTGGCGTGGTTCGCTGCACGGTCTTCGAAGGCGGCCAACGCATCCGTGTCGAAATGGGCAAAGTCTCTTTCCGCGCCCCAGTCATCCCGCACATCGGACCCGACCGCGAAGTCCTCGGCGAAGAAATCACCGTATCGGGTAAGACCTTCAAGTATTGGGCCGCCACCGTGGGCAACCCCCATTGCGTCATCCCCGTCGACACCCTTAACGCCGAGCTCGCCAAAACCTACGGCCCGGGACTCGAAGTGCATGCTAACTTTCCCAACCGCACTAACGTGCAATTCATGAAGGTCTTGGATCGCAAAAATATCCAGATCGAGATCTGGGAACGCGGTGCCGGCTACACCTTAGCGTCGGGGTCTTCCTCCTCCGCCTGTGCCGCTGTAGCCCGTAAAATGGGCCTAGTTGACGCTGATTTGACGGTTAATATGCCCGGAGGTAAAATTGTGATTGGCATCGGGGATGATTATTCCATCGTGATGACAGGCCCGACGACCCCTGTGGGCATCTTCGAGATGCACCCCGGAGTTCCGGACCAAGACATCGCTGTTTAAGGCGAGAAGTCTTCCCCTAGTCAGTTTTCCATTGGCACGCCGTTTTGGCAGTGCCGTTCAACGTACGACCCAACTCATGGCGCCGCGCCAGCCGCTACCTAACATCTCTGAAGACGATTTGATCGATCTGGCAGGAGGAGCCACCGTGCTACTCGCCAAGGGTCTGGTAGCCAAAGGTAAGGTCAAGAAAGCCCATTGGACCGCCCCCGTCGTCGAAGCCTTAGTTGATGATGGCACCGAATCCCGCGAAGCCCGCTGGAACCTGCGTTCGATTACTTTCCAACGCAATGAGTGCGGCTGCAGCGTCTCCCTTCTCCAACGCAAACTTTGCGTCCACTCCGTCGCCGCCTACATCTCCCTGGCGATCAAGGAAGGTTACTTCAAGGCCGACGAAACAGCATCCAAGGCCAGTCCCGTCAGCCCCAAGGAAACCAAAGCAGATAAGATAGATAAAAAAGCCGAGACGACCAAAGCGCCGGATGCCGCCCAGGCCGGCCCACGCCTCAAATCCATCACGCTCTCAAATAAGCGCGGAACGCCGATCGAGGTGCGCTTCATCATTCCGCCCAATATCACCACGGCAGCCCAACGTGATGAAATCATCTGTCGCCTCGAACTGCGCGTCGATGACGTGCAAGTCGCCCCAGAAAATCTCGACCGCAGCAAAGCCTGGACGATGGAGCCAGACACGGTGTTCTTCTTGGCGATCCTGGAAAACCTCTGCCACGGTAAACTTCAAGGCATCCTCCCCCTGACCCGTCGCCACTTACGCCAACTGCTTTCCGTCGGCAAAGGCCTCACGGTCTTCCGGATGGCTAATGCGCCCGAAACCCCTTTGAAATGGACCGGCGATAATCTCGAGAAAGTACACGAACACCTCGACGAGCCGGAATCGACGCCCCAGACGACCGCTTCCGGCGATCCCGTCGATGATAATAACGACGAACAGGAAGTGCGCTCCCAGGATAGCGGCCGCGAGGATCGCCCATGGGTCGATGGCTCGATGAAATGGCTGCGCATCCGCCTGCCCCAACAATCTTCCGGCCCCGTCGCCGAACTCCGCGACGTGCTTTCGCGTAGCGGTTTCACCCTCGAGACGACGACGCGCGAGTGGTACCTCGCCGGCACGATCCAGGTCCTCAACTTCCTCGCCCGCCACCACAAGTTGCTCATCGAGCAGAACGATGCGTACTTCACCCATAATCTTTCGCACTCGCTCCGTAACGTCGACTTAGCCAAAGCGAAATGCGATGCGGCTGAAGAAAAGGACGGCTTCCGTTTCGCCATCGGCATCGACCCCGAAGGCAAATCTTCCAAGGTCGTCCAAGAGGCCTTGGCCAGCGGCCGGATGTTCTTCTACACCGATCGCGGTCCGCGTCTGATTACGCCCGAGCTGATGGATTCGATCCGTAACGCCCAACGCCGTATCACCGGTGAATCGAAGAGAGACGTGGACTTGGACTTGAATCTCAAGATTGGCTACGCCGACCTCGCCAGCGCCGATGCCATCGCGGAAGAGCTTCAAGCCGCCTTCGCACCGCCCGAAACCTGGAGCCAACGCTCTTCGGCGATCCGGAATTTATCCAAACTACAGCCCGCCCCCGTGCGCGAAGAGCTCACGAAGATGCTGCGCCTCTACCAGCAGGTCGGTGTCGCTTGGCTCTGGCATATTCATAATAACGCCTTGGGCGGCCTGCTGGCCGATGAAATGGGCCTAGGTAAGACCGTCCAAGCTTTGGCGTTCATGGAAGCCCTCCGCGTCCATCGCCCCGCCGACGGACCATGCCTCGTCGTCTGCCCAGCCTCCTTGGTCGAGAACTGGCGCCGCGAAGCTCGCCGCTTCACCCCTAGCCTCAAAGTCCTCGCCCACCACGGCCAATCCCGCATCACCTCGCAGGATTATCTGAAGAAGTTCGATCTGGTCATCACTTCCTATGGCACTTTGGCCCGCGATATCGGCTCTTTCGCCCTGATCACCTGGGGCGCCGCCGTCTGCGACGAAGGTCAGAACATCAAAAATGCCCGCGCCCAAGCCGCGAAGGCCGTCAAGCAACTGATCGCCAAAGGGCGCTACATCCTCACGGGTACGCCGGTCGAAAATTCGCTGGAAGATCTTCGCTCTCTCTTCGGCTTCTTGATGCCGGGCTACTTGCCCAAACCCGAGGAACGACTGCTCGCCGATGATCGCAAATGGCATGATGACCGCCTGCTGCAAATGGCGGCCCCCTACATCCTGCGACGCTCCAAGGTCGCCGTGGCACCCGAACTGCCGCCCAAGATCGAACAAATCGTCTATTGCGACTTCGAAGAAAACCAGTCCGCCATCTACGAACAATTCCAAGAGTCGACCCGGAAAGAAATCTTTGAAATGGAAATGGGCGGTGCCAGCGAGGCCCGCATCCGCATGGCGGCCTTCAATCAGCTTCTTCGCTTACGCCAAATTTGCGCCGACCCACGCATCCTCGACCCCAAGCTCGAAGAAACCGATTCGGCCAAACTCCAAGCTTTCTTGGAACTGGTCGAAGAATCCAAAGATGCGAATCACCGCATGCTGGTCTTCTCCACTTTCGTCACCGCTCTCCAACTGATCAAGAAATCACTCGAAGACCGCGGCATCCCCTACTGCTACCTCGACGGTTCCACTAAGGACCGCCAAGGCGTCTGCGATAAATTCAATTCCACGCCTTCCATCCCCGTCATGCTCATGTCGCTGAAGGCCGGAGGCACCGGCCTTAACCTGACCGGGGCTGATACCGTCGTCCACTTCGACCCTTGGTGGAATCCGGCCGCCGAAGCCCAAGCCACCGACCGTGCCCACCGCATCGGCCAGACCCGCACCGTCACGAGCATCAAACTTATCGCCTCCGGAACCATCGAAGAACGGGTCATGGAACTCCAAAAGACCAAGTCTGAGATGTTGCGTAAGCTCCTGACCGAATCAGACTCGGCTTCGTCTGCGATCAGCCTCGACGACATTAAAGCCCTACTCCTCAAGGACTGACCCCATGCTCGCCTCTCTTATTCGACGAAACAAGCCCCGGAGCGAGATGTCGTTCCTCGAGCATCTGGACGATCTGCGCATCTCATTGATCCGAGTCATGGCCGTGTTTGCCGTCGGCATGGTCGGCGCTCTGATCTTTTACGACAAAGTCCCAGCCTTCCTGAGTATGCCGCTCGAATGGGCCAAGCACCCGGAAACCTCTCCCCTCCACATGGTCCTGGGTGCCGCCGAACCGGGCCTCGCCGCCTTAGGAGAATTAAAAGAGTTCACGTTCATCGGCGTCTGGTCAGTCCTGATGTACGCTGCTTTCGGCGTGGGTATTGCCTTGGCTTCTCCCGTCTTCCTTTATGAGGTCGTCCGCTTCGTCGGGCCCGCCCTCTCCGATCGTGAAAAACGCGGCCTCATCCCTTTCTGCGTTGCCGCGCTCATTCTCTTCTTAGCAGGCGCCACCCTGGCCTTTGTCTGGCTCACACCGATGTCAGTCCAAATCTGGCACCACTTTGCGACCGGACTAAAAATGGAAGTCATCTGGCAAGCCTCGGATTATTACGGCTTTGTCATCATGATGTCTTTACTTACGGGGCTGACATTCCAATTCCCCCTCGCGCTCATCATCTTGATGTGGCTCGAGCTGGTCCGCCCCAGCACCTTGCTACGCTCCTGGCGAGGCATGCTTTTCGGCATCTTGATTGTGGTGGCCGTCATCACACCCATCGGCGAACCCATCTCCTTAGGCGTACTGACCGGTATTCTTTTCGGCTTCTATCTAATCGCCGTCTCCATCGGCTCGGTGATCGTCCGTCGCAAACGTATCGCCCGCGGGGATAAGCCCAACCCAGAGGACGACGATATCGACGACGATGATGATCAAGACGATGACGACGACCGCACCTCACGTTACGACCGCCCCTCTACCCCCATTTCGCCTGCCGCATCAACGGTAACTGCGAAACCTAAATCCACGCCACCTCCCGCCGAAGGCGATTTGAGTTCACTCGACTAATTTATCCCCATGATTACCCGGTCCCTCCTCCTCTTCGTCGCGTTCGGTCTCATGACCCACGCCTCCGCCCAGACGGCCGCACCTGCCGCCAAGAAAGCCACCGAACCTACCAGCGAAACCGCTGCTCCGAAAGCCGACGAGGATGCCACTATCATCACGCCCTTCCGACCAGCTCAATTACCCGTCGCCAAGGAAACGCATACCTTTCAGCTCGCGAAACTGAATAAGCTGCAAGCTACGGAAACTACCCGCGAACTACAGCGACTCTACTCCGCTTACGCCAATCAGAATATCGTGGACGGCTCGCCCGCCGGCTTCAGCAAAGCCTTGGGCTTCATCGCAACAATCACCTACGTGGTCCACCAAGATCTCGGCGATAATCGCTATTTCGTGAAAGCTTCCTGGCCAGCCGTCGGTTCAATCAAAGACGGCCTACCGGCCGCTACCGATGCGTATTGCATCCTATTGCTGGACCACCCGGTCGCCGTCGGCAGTTCCGGCAAAGCCAACGGGATGCACGTGGGAATGGTTTCGATCCAATTCACCGCTAAATTCCCGCCCCTCGACGGCAAGCGTCTGACCATGCGCCGCGATGCCTTCTTGGAATGCACCCCGCTGGAAGACTCGCCGGCCGCTTTGCAAAAATTTGCCACCGAGATCCTGCAAGGGTCCAGCTACAGCGTCACGACGCTTGAGAAAGTCACCTGTAAGACCTGTGGCGGACTGGGCTTCACCCGAGAAGCCCAAAAAGGTAAATTAGAAGATAAACGCACCCCATGCACGGAATGCGAAAGCGGTAAGTCGACCATCACGGTAGAGACCAAGTTTATCCCTTGATCGAATTGGCGACTGGGGCAAATCCCCCACATCCTGCGCTTGCGCCTTTCCGTCATTCATTACAAGTTGCGGTGTGACCACCCCGCTTCACGAAGGACTCGAGGAACACTTTAAGTCGTTAGAAATTTTTCTTAACGCCCAAGAGTCCGTTTTTGAGCCTGAATTGCGGCCCATGGTCCGCGAGGTGCTCGCTCACCCTGGCAAACGTCTTCGCCCTCTGCTGGTTTTCGCCTCGGGAGCAGGCGGGCCACCCAGCGATGCACTCGTCCGTGGCGCGGGTATCGTCGAACTTGTCCACCTGGCCACGCTGGTTCATGACGACGTCCTCGACGGCGCCGATCAACGCCATGGCGCCGACACGCCCAACCGTACTCACGGCGCCCATGCGGCCGTGCTTTTCGGCGATGCGCTCTTTGCCCACGCACTCGTCCTCGCCGCTGAACATCGCACGCCCGAGCTCTGTGGAATCGTCGCCCGTGCTTCCCGCGAAGTCTGCTCCGGCGAGGTCTGCCAAACCTTCTCCCGCGGCCAAGACGACTTATCTCTGGCCGATTATTATCGGCACATCCGCCTCAAGACCGCTGAACTCTTCGAAGCCGCTTGCTTTACGGGCGCCCTCCTCGCCGAACATCCGCCGGTGCATGTCGAAGCTTGCCGGACCTTCGGGCGCCACCTCGGCATTGCCTATCAGATTTACGACGACCTCATCGATCTGCTGCAAGACGACTCCAAGGCCGGCAAGACCCTCGGTACCGATGCGGCCAGCGGTAAACTGACATTACCCATGTTGCTTGAACGCGACCGCCAAGGCCCTGCGTTCCTGAGCAAACTCCGCCAAGGCCATGATCCGCGTACAATCATCTCTCCGGAGACTTGGCGTGAATCATTCCGTTTGCTTGACGCGGAAATCGCCGCCGCCGAGACCGCCCTACTTGCCATCGAAGGTTCACCTTCGCCCTACTTTTTGCTGCGTTTGACGTCCTTCCTCCGTCTCGCCGCCGCCCGTCTCTCGCCGTAAGATGAAACTTTTCCTGACCACCCGATCCGAAAGAATCGCCGTCGCCTTTTGGCTCAGCCTCCTCGCAGTCGCCACTCTGCTCGTCTTGCTCTGGCGCTCGCTTTAAGCCTCAAGGAATATAACGGGTCGCCACAAAACCACGGGCGGTCAGACCTCGGCGCAAATCATCCGGGTTCAGTCGGTCGCCCACCTTGATACCAGAACGCTTAAACCAGTGTGCGCTCATTTCTACCGCGAGACGGACTTGGCTCGAAGTCGAAGCGGTGGTCTCAGTATCGCTCGCCGTCATGGTTTTAATTTCTAAGATTTTCCCATCCGCCGCGACGAAGGCGATGTCGAGATCCAAGGGGGTATCTTTCATCCAAAAACTCATCTGCTGGTCTGCTTCGTAAAAGAAGGCCATCCCCTCTCCCTCCTTAAGCTGCAATGTCCCCATCAGTCCGCGGGCTTTTTCCAGCTCGGTCGTCGCGAGGCGAAGATGGATGGCCATCATGCCCACACGGACGGGGAATAATACTTCTAATCCGGCCTCGGAGCCGGCCGACGGCGGGGCAACCGGAGGGCGAGCATCGCAAGCCGACAGAAGCACGGCACCCATCATGAGCAATAGTCGGGACATACGGTCATATTTCCTGCGATTGCCTCCGTGGCAAGAATCGGTTGCTTCCTTCTATGCATCCGGACCCCAAAGCTCACTGGCGCGAACCTGCGACAGCCTTGATGTACGCACGCACGGCCACGCAAATCGGGCTCTGGGAATCTGAGCGCATTATGGTCCAACGATACTTCGCCCTGACGGACGACTTACTTGAAGTCGGGTGCGGAGGCGGTCGGGCCGGTCTGGGAATGCTTAAGCTGGGCTATACGGGATTGCAGCTGACCGATTTTTCCGAAGCCATGGTCTCGATTACGCGCGGAGTACTTGCCGACGTCAACCCCACCTGGGCCGCGCTCGTCGCCCAACAGGATGCCACCGCGTTGACATATTCGGACGCCAGCTTTGACGGCGTGATCTATGCTTTTAACGGTCTGATGTGCCTACCGGATCGCGACACCCGACTAGCCGCCCTTCGTTCGATTCATCGCGTGCTGCGCCCTCAGGGAATCCTTATCTTCACCGCGCCCGACCGGGAAAAAGGAAAGAACGCGGCACACTGGAAAAACCAATCTCTACCAGCCGATGGCATACCTGGCAATCGTTGGCACGAAACCGAAACCTCACCTGTCTTCATGCACAGCAGCACGGAACAAGAAACTTATGCGGAGCTTGAGCGCTGCGGCTTCACGACGCTTACCTCGCCCTTAAGCACTGAGGTGGCCATGGATAGCAAAGCTGCCCGAGATTTCGCCGGCGAAACCCGTTTTTACGTCGTCAGAAAGGTTTGAAGGAACCACCTCCGACCTCTCTTGTCCGACATTCTATATGCCACATCTGCGTCTGCTATTCGTTAGTCTCTGCTTGCTACCATTGAACGCTTGGGCTCTGAAGATTTTTGTCAGCCCAGAAGGTAATGATGCTTGGTCCGGCAACCTGGAAACAGTCAACTCCGGCCACACCGATGGCCCTCTGGCTTCACTCAATGGTGCAAGGTTAGCCCTACGCAGGCTTCCCCACCCTTTCACCGAAGACGTCGAGGTTATCTTCGCCTCCGGCACCTATCGCCTCGCCGAGGCGGTAGCTTTCACGGCGGAAGACTCAGGAGAGGCCGGCAAACCGGTGACCTATGCCGCCGCCCCTGGCGCCACGGTCGTCTTTTCCGGCGGCCAAAGCCTACCGCCCTTCGAACCTTCGGGAAATGGACGGTGGACCTTGAGCCTTCCGGCCAACACCGAACGCTTCGAACAACTCTGGGTCGGAGATCGTCGAGCCACCCGAGCGCGCACTTCTGATCCGGGCTACCATTTTCTCCGCAACGTCGAAGAAGAAAGCCCACTCGCCGGCGCCAAAGGTTCCGCCACCGTATACGAACAAAAGCTTCGTCTCGACCCCAAGGAACTCGCGGCCTTCGGCGAAGTCAAAAAAACCGAAACCCAAGATGCTGTCATTACTTTCTATCATAAGTGGGACAGTACCCGGCGTCGCGTCGAAGCAGTCGATCCCGCCCAAGGGACCTTGACGATTCGGGGGTCCGCCCTGAAGACCAATACACGCTTCGACCACCATACCGGAGTCGTCATCGAGAATCTGCTTTCACTCCTCGACGAGCCCGGCGAATGGTTCCTCAGCCGCCAAGGCTTGCTGACCTACCTGCCGCGGCCGGGTGAATCCATCGATACCGCCGTCGCTACTTTCCCTGTCGTCGATAAGCTGATCACTTTCACCGGCACGGGATCGCATAAAGTACACGACTTGGCCTTTAAGAATATCTGTTTCCGCCACGCCAAAGGTGTCGCCTCGCTCGCGGTCGCCGAACCTAACCAAGCCGCCGTGCGAACTGTCGACGGTGTCATCACCTTAGAACAAGCGTCTCAGATCAGTTTCGTCGGCTGCGAACTTTCCCATTTTGCCAGCTACGGCTTCTCCCTTCGTCAAGGCAGCCGCGAGATCGCCATCGAAAAATGCCTCATTACCGACATGGGCGCCGGTGGCATCAAGGTCGGCACGCTCGCCGATGAGACGCTGCCTGAAAACCATGTCAGCCATAACCGAATCGACAACAATATCATTCGCGACGGCGGCCTGAGCTTTCCTTGCGCGGTGGGCATCTGGATTGGCTCTTCGTCCGACAACGTCGTGACGCACAACGAAATCTCCGACCTATTCTACTCCGCGATTTCGGTCGGTTGGCGCTGGGGCTACGCGCCCAGCAACGCCAAACGCAACACGGTCGAACGGAACCATCTTCACCACCTTGGCAAAGGCCTGCTCAGCGATATGGGCGGCGTCTACACCCTCGGGCCATCCGAGGGCACCTCGGTCAGCCATAATCTCATCCATGACGTGACTTGCCTCACTTACGGCGGCTGGGGGCTTTACACCGACGAAGGCAGCACGGGCATCACGATGGAAGGCAACGTGACGTACGAAACTACCGATGGCGGCTTCCACCAACACTACGGCAAGGATAACATCATCCGGAATAACGTGTTCGCTTTCTCGGAAGAGCGTCAGGTGAAGCGCTCGCGGGCCGAGGAACATCTCTCTTTTACTTTTGAAAAGAACATCGTCGTCTTCGATCGCGGGGAGATGTTAGGCGGAGTCTGGACGGGCACGCCGCAGAACTTCCTCCTCCGCAATAATCTTTATTGGGACTACTCGCTCCGCCCCGTCACCTTCCCACTTAAGTCCCAGACTATGGCGGCCTGGCAACAAAGCGGTCAAGACCTTGGCTCCGCCATCGCCGATCCGCTTTTTAAAAACCCATCCGCTCATGATTTTCGCCTGAAAGCGGGATCACCAGCGCTTGCCATGGGCATCGCCTCAATCGATGTCTCAACCATGGGCGTCCGGCACGATGACCCCGCGTGGCTCAAACTCGCCCAAACGTTCGAACGGCAAACCACCCCACGCCCCGCTCGACCCGAAGCACCATCGGTAAATATTCGCCAGAACTTTGAAGGTCGTATCATCGACAGTAAGCACCCCTTCCCGGCATCGCATCCGTCGCTTACAGCCCAGAGTTCCGCCCCTGGAAAACCCAGCAAGGGCTTAGGCGACGCCCTCACGCTCACCCGCGCCAAGAAGTCCGAAGGGCAGCAATCGCTGCTTTTCCAAGATGCCCCTGGCCTCCCGGCTTCTTATTATCCGATGTTAGCTTTCGACCCCAACCATACCAGCGGCACAACAATGGTGAGTTTTGACCTCTACCTGGAACCAAAGGCGATCTTCGGTCATGAATGGCGGAGCAAAGGTAATCCTTATAGCAGCGGCCCGATCCTGCAGATTCGCGATGGCAAACTCACCGGCGCCAAAGGCTTGAACCTGGATTTTCCCTTCCAGACATGGGTGCACATCGAAATCATTGCGGAAATAGGCACCCCCGCTCCAGGCCGCTGGACTATTCGAATCACGCCCCAAGGCCAAGCCACCCAAGAAGTCAAAGACCTGCCTTTCCGGAGCAAGAAGCTTCCCGCCCTTAATTGGGTCGGGTTCATCAGCAATGCCAACGAGAAGACCGAATTCTACCTCGATGATCTTGCGATCACCTCGAGCGCTATCGGGCGCTGATCACTTCGTAGGCTTAGGATTTTCTTTGAAGAACCGGACGATGAGTTCGGTCGCGCCTTTGGGATATTCGTGGCCGCCGCCATGGATGCCGGTCACCAGCGGTGCACCTTTGGTCGACGCATAGATCGTCGCATCGATCACGCCGGCCTTGGCCCATGGCTTAGCCTCTTGCGCACAACCGTTGAACTTACGCACGGCCGCGAAGGTCATCTGCTGCCAAGCGAACTTGACGATGGGGTCCTTCTCGCCGGCGATATGAATCACGGGCATCGGCGACAACCCCTTGACCTCGCCCCGCAAACCGCCAGCCACCGAACCAATGGCGGCTAAAATCTCAGGCCGGGCCTGCCAGAGCAGATAACTGAAGGCCGCGCCATTGGAATGACCCATGGAAAAGATGCGCCGTTCATCGACGGGATACTGCTTTTTCAGGTCGGCGAGGATGGCATCGAAGAGATGGATATCGCGATCGCCCTCGCTGCCTACAGTCGTCTGCCACCCAGGCAGGCGCCCTTCCTTATCGACCAGCGGCGAGACCGTAGGCAGGCCTTGAGGAAAGACGAGGAGTGAAGACGTGTCGGCGAAGTCATAACCCCACTTGCCCGCTGCCGCCGTGGAGCGGCCGCCATGCCCATGCCAACAGAAAACCACGGCCACCTGCCCCGCAACGCTCGCCGGCACCCGTAACAAAGCCGTCCGCTTCACGCCATCGACCGTCCAAGTCTTTTCGACTAACCCATCCGGGGCTTTCGCCGTCAAGACGTCCCGGGACTTCGCCTGGGCCGACAAGGAAACCGCGCCGAAGAGGGCAAGGCCGAAAAGGAAGCAACGGTGCATAAATAAAAAGGGCTCCCCAATGTAACACCGGAAAGCCCTAAGAAGTCGCTTTTAAAATCAATCAGTCTTCGCGACGACCAAGGAAGAAGGAGATGACGTACCAAAGCAGCGTCACGAAAGCCGAAAAGAGAATGAAGGCCGCGAACACATGCTGGTCGGTCTCACAAGAATCCTTAATCATCCAGGTCTGATAAAGGATGACGGTGGCCATCAGAACGATCATCGCCAAAGCGAACCAAGTGCCCGGGTTGATGCCCATAAGAGAAAAGACAATGACGGCACCGAGGGCGCAGATTGAACCGATGACGATGGCCACGCGCAGGAAAGAGAAGTCTACGCCAGTGAAGAAGACGGCGACCGAAAGACCGACGACCAAGGCGGCGGTGACGCCGCAGGCTGGCAGGAGGATTTGGGCGGGGTTGCCTTGGGTCTTGAGGGAGACCATCCAAATCAGCGGGATGAAGATCAGAGCCTCGAGTACCACGTAAAGACCAAGGCCGGCGTATTGGGCACCCCGGGAAGCACGATTAGCGGCCAGAGACTGGGCCGCATAGGTACCTCCCCAGAAAGCCAGCATCACGATCAACCAAGCGAAGCCGCCCATCGACTTCAACATCGAGCTCAGGCCCGTCATCACGGTATCGGCGATGCCGGAAGCGAAGAAAAAGAAGAGCAAGGCTCCGAAAGCGGCGAAAGCACCGGCTACGTGAGCGTAGGTGCGACGGTAGAAGGCCGCACGGTCAGCGGCGGGAGCTTCAGCTACGATGAAGGGATTGGATTCGTACATAGGAGTAATTTTAAGCCTTTCCTCTGCCAGTCAAGCCCCCAAGCATTTTACAGGTTACGAATTCGCGTGGAAATTATCCTGAACTGCCGGCCCAACATGGCCTGCGAATGGGGCTCGGGCATGCGTTGGACGATCCATTCGATCTCGCAGGCGCCACCTTGTCCTACTCCAATCATCTCCGCCCGACCGATCACTCTAAACGTATCCCCGCGCACGGAAATCATCGGTGCCAAAGCCTCCATCATCGCATCCGCCCTCAAACTCAAAGGTGACTGAAGTAGATCTGAACCCAAGAAACTATTGATATCCGCTTGCTTGATCGCTTGCTCGAGCAGGCCAGACTCCGCCCAAGCTTTAAGCGATGAGAACGGCCAGCCGCAGCTCGTTTGTAATTCTACGATTTTAGTCGCCAGCATCTTTATCTCGGCCGCGGTCAGGCAACGGGCTGATTGCTGCATGCTCACGTTAGTCAAATCTTCAAAGCGCAGACTTCCAAGTTTCTCGCGGCTGAGATCGATCGGATTTACGGCCGCCCATTTGGCCAATTGGGCGCCACTGGGGTGATTGAAGAAAGAATTCCCTGCCAGTTGTCCGACAGGCTGAGGCCCGCCCGCTTCCGCCTGCCAGACGAAGGACGCCGAGGTTAATAACGCGACCCATGCGGCCACTTCCCTGCTATTGATATTAAATGCGCCCCGCAGGGCAAGTTTCTCGGCAGCGCTTGCCTCATCGAACGTCGACCCCGAAATCCAGGGCACCAAGCGGGGGTTATGTGAAAAAACTCCGACCTCAGGCGCGGAAAGCGGCGCCGCACAAAACCCCTTGTCCATGCACCCGAACCACTCCTTGCCAGTGGGCGCCTCCAAATGCCGGAGGGCCGCAGTCGAGACAAGCGGGGGCAAGATGAACTCACGGAGCCGGCTCACCGCAAATGCTCCCGCGCTTTCGGCGTCATGGAGGTTCGCATCGGTATCCCAAAATGTCCCTTCGGCCGGATTCTGCGGAAAATCATGCTCATCCAAGATGGACAACAATGGATTATCGATCACCCAATCCGCGGCATCCAAGGGGTCATCCAGATTCCAATAGGTTTTCAGCAAGTCGTGACTATGGGCCCGACTGAGCAATTCTGCAGGCTCCTCATGCCGCAGGTGTAATCGCAAACAAGCCCGCCTTTCGCCGATCACATAGCTTGAACTATCCTCGCGGGAATAATCCGCTCCGGTCGTCAAGATACGAAAATCCGGCATGGTAATATTTTCGATCGTGATCATCGGGCTCGAAGGATATTCAGAAATCAAGGTGTCACGGTCTGCCTCGACGGTTGCCGGCCGAAAACGCAGGGAAAGTTTTTCGGGGAAACGTACCGTAATTTCGATCTTATCCGTCGGCTGAAAAACCGTCACGGAAGGCCGCCGCCAAGTGGGGCCATGGACCGCCGTATCCATCTTCCAAGTCGTGCGCGTCAGAATCCTCGCCAGGCCCTGCGGTTGTGAAGTCGGGCTCGGGGTAATTAATGCGAACACCTCCCCTGGCAACAGCCCACGCCGCTCCATGCCGTAAAGCGAAGGATCACCGATATCTGCCCAAAACCATAGGCCTTGTTCCCGCAAGCGCTGCTCGATGACGCCAAGGTCGAATTGCGGACAATCATCGAGCGCCGTGGTGAAAGTAGCGGTCGAATTTATATTTTTGATCGTCACCTCCGGGGCCCCCTGGATTTCGACCAGAAATAATCGGTGCGTCGAATTTGCGAGAACCGGCGACGCCGAAGGATTCCACCATACCATCGTACCATGAAACCGCAGACGATGTCGTCCGTCGCTCCGCGAATTAAATAGCCCTAGGCTCATCCTGAAATCCGTCAGGATCGGCGCATTCGTATGCAGTCGTGCGCCTTCTTTCTCATACTGGAGCGCCCAGCCCAGCGACGGTGGACGCAAAGCCGGCGGCGCTAATATCGCTTCTGCCAAACGCTGCCCTAGCACCGACTTTAAGACCGAAGGACTTGATAGGTTATACTTGAATCCGCCGGCGACCGGATCAGTCAAAAGCCCACGAACGCCCCAGCTGACTCCCGGCTTTTCCGTCCAACCCGCATGGTGATAAAATAAATCGTGATCTCCCAATATCAATGCCTGGCGGGCCCAACTATTTAATTTCGCATCCGGGGCGCTCTCCCAAAGTTTCTGCCGACCCGCGGATGTTTTCGCCCAGGACGAAGACTGGAACGGCGCTACGAGGCCGGCCGAGACGTCATATTTCAACGACAGGTCCTCAATACGCCAACTCAGCCGAGTGTCCTCCGCGGTGAATTCTCCGCTTAATTTATTCCGGTCTTCGCGACGCTTGAAACAAAGCCCTGCCGCGGGATCATCAAAGGTCTGCGAATCGTCCTGACCCGCTCGTTCCTGCAACTCCCCCACCCCACGCCTCGCCGCCGCTTCGGCCCCCATTCGCAAAAGCCTTAAATGACGACCGATGGCGGCCTCTCGGCTGCTGACTACGAGCCAAGCTGACAACGCCAAGACCGTGAGAAAAAGACCGCTGAGCAAGGTCAGAACGAATAAAAGAGCCCATCCGGGACGTGTCTTCATGAGTAAAGAACCTTAGCGTCTTTTATTTGAGTATTACCCATCAACGCAGGAAATACCCTAAGCATCTTAACTATGAGAACCTCACTTCCAAAAATCCGTGTCTCCAAACCTACGACGTTACGTTCGCTCACGCGCAAGGATGCGAACATGGCTAAGCCTAAATCTCCCGCCGCTAAATTAAGAGCCGTCATCATCGAAGATCAGTCGGCGATCTGTGACATGCTGGCGGAAATGATTTCCAAGCATGGACGCTATGCCGTCGTCGGCCAAGCCGCCGATGGAAAGTCCGGCATCGAGATGGCTTTGAACTTACGTCCCGACTTACTGGTCCTCGATGTGATGATGCCCGGCCTCAGCGGCATCGAAGTGCTTCGTCGCATCAACCGGGCCCTCCCCGCCACGAAAGTCCTGATTTTTTCGGGAAAGAAAGAACCCCACATCATCCGCTCGCTGGTCCAAGAAGGCATCCATGGTTTCGTCCACAAGACCGACCCGCTCTCCGAATTCCGCAAGGCCGTCGATTCCCTCGCCAACGGCCAATCTTGGTTCAGCGAAAACTTCGATCGCACGGTACGCGAGGCGCTCGCCACTCCGACCAACCATGCCGATAATATGCTGGATCAACTGACGCCGCGGGAACGTGAGATCGCCGTGCTCATCACCCGCAGCCACAGCAGCAAGGAAGTCGCCGGCCAACTCCAGATCAGTATCAAGACAGCTGAAAACCACCGGGCCAATCTGATGCGCAAACTGGGCGTACGCGACGTGGCCGGGTTGGTCCGTTTCGTCATCCGGCAGGGTCTGGTCGACCCCACAGGCGATGCGGCCTAGGGCCGGAAAACTTTAACCTTCAACCCGGCCGGGGTTAGGGCATACTAATCGCATGAAATCGGCCCCAGCTCCGAAAAAGTCCGTGGTGGTAATCGAGGATCAGACCGCGATCCGGGAATTAGTCATAGAAATGCTGGAATCGCGCGGTAAATACACGGTGATTGGGTCGACGGCCGATGGCACCGAGGGCGTCGCACTGGCTCTCAAGCTCAAACCCGACGTGCTCATCCTCGACATCTTGCTCCCAGGCATCAGCGGGATCGAGGTCCTCCGCCGACTCCACCACACGCTGCCCGCCCTGCGGGTGCTGATTTTTTCCGCCAAAACCGAAAAGCAACTCGCCCACGGGCTACTTCAAGAAGGGGTCTGCGGCTTCGTGAACAAGAGCGCCCCGCTCTCCGAACTTCGCGAAGCCCTTGACGCCGTCGCCGAAGGCAAGAATTGGTTCAGCCCCTCCTACCAAAAAGCCCTCATCGAGGCCCAACAGTCTTCCGAGAGCCTGGTCGACGAAAAAGGCGGGACACTTTCTGAGCGCGAACGCGAAGTCGCCGTGCTCTTGGCCCAAAGTCATTCCAGCAAGGAAGTCGCGAACCGGCTCAACATCAGCGCCAAGACCGTCGAAAATCATCGCACCAATCTGATGCGCAAGCTCGGCGTGCACGACGTGGCTGGGGTCATCCGCTACGTCATCCGCCAAGGTCTCTACGACCCTTCCGAGCAACCATGATCCGGAAGCTCGCGTCCTGGTTCCTCCTGTCGGCCAGTCTTGCGGCCGCCGAAGCCCCCTCCGCCCCGAGCTATGAAGTGCGCGACCTACAAGGCTGGGCCGTCCATGTCCGCAGCGAACTCCTGACACCGGAAAAGAAAACCCTCACCGAGGCCCGCTTGTCACTAGTCGCCCAACAACTGGTCGAAATCGTTCGCGTCGTGCCGGCCGCGGCCGTCACCGAACTACGGAAAATCTCTCTGTGGATTTCGCCCCCCTACCCCAAGATTCCGCTGCGCGCGGAATACCATCCCGGGGCCGACTGGCTCAAGAAAAACGGTCGCGACCCCGCCATGGCCAAGGGCGTCGAATTCACCAACTTCGATATTCTCGACAAAGAAGTATTACGGATGCCGATGCTGGCCTTGCACGAGCTCGCCCACGGCTACCACGACCGCGTCCTCGGCGCCAATCAGCCGGACATCAAGGCCTGCTTCGACCGCGCGGTAGCTAATAAATCCTACGACAAAGTATCGCGTAAAAACTGGCAGGGCAAGATCACCCCCAACGTCAAAGCCTATGCTATGACCAACCCGCATGAATTCTTCGCCGAAACCAGCGAAGCCTTCTTCGGCGAAAACGACATGTTCCCGTTCAATCGCAAGGAGCTCGAGCAACACGACCCCGAAACCGTGGCCATGCTCAAGAAGGTCTGGCACGGTGAATAAAACCGCCCGCGCCCCTTGTTCGGCTAGCTCAAGGGTTTGATGCGATGATATCGCATCCGTTATCCTCTCTGTCTCGGGTAGGGTTGAGCGCCCTCGCTCAACCGCGGCTGACCAAGGGTGGTCAGCCCTACCAGATGCTTCGGGTAGGGCGGGCTCTCCGAGCCCGCCGTTGAGTCGATCGACATCCGAGTCTCCGTCGCGAACGGACGGCTCGGAGAGCCTTCCCTACCCAAGAATAGAATAAGCACACCTTAGGACCGCGCGAAGTCGGCCCCTCCCTCAAAGCCTGATCCTTAAGCGGGGCGAGATAGGCGTACCAGTATCGCGCCGCGGACCCGAACCACCTTTGCTTGGACCTTTCTCCGGACCACCCAAGGCTTTCTCAAATTCCTTAGGCATTGGAGCGGTCGCGCTGAAATGGATTTCCTTACTCTGCCATGCGAAAGTCAGCTCAGTACTCATCGCGTGCAAGAAGAGGCGTTTAAAGCCTCGGGCGCTACCGATGGTCTTATTGAAATCAAAATCGCCATAAGTGCGGTCGCCGAGAATCGGGTGACCATGCTGCGCAGTCTGGACGCGCAACTGGTGCGTGCGCCCGGTGCGAGGCTCCAACCGGATCAATGACAACGGGATATCCTCTCCGGCCGCCCGCTCCCATTGGTACATCGTGATCGCGGCCAAGCCGTCGCCGCTGGCGACACCCGATCGCACGCTGTTTCCAGGCCCCTTGGACTTCACCAACATATCCTGCCAGGTGCCGCGCGGGGTCCGCAGCCCCCGGCCTTTGACCAAAGCGATGTATTTCTTAGAAACTTTCGCCGTAGCGAAAAGCTTACGAACGACATCCGCCAAAGCCTCGTCCAGCGCGAGCAAGAGCACGCCACTGGTCGGAGAATCGAGCCGGTTGAGCAGATACACGCGCCGGATGCCCCCCTTGCCGTCGCGGATATGAAAAGCTTCTTCTTCGTGCGAATAATTACCTTCGATCAATACGGTGCCTTTCTCGTTCGCCTCATTCGGATTAGGATGCGCTAGGATACCATCAGGTTTTTCGACCGCGAACAAGCCGCACTCGTGCTGCTGCACCACGCGCACGCCGCGGCCAAAAGGAATCCAATCAAAGGGTGCGGCACACATCAGCGGTAATGAAAACTGACGGTGACCGTGTCCTCTTCTCCGAAGAGTGCGACCATATCCGGGCGCCACACATCAAAAGGGGCCGGCGCCATGACCGAATCTTTGCAAGCGAAGGCCATGATATTAGGCACGTCTTTCCATAGGATCTGGGCATCAGTGACGGTGCCATCGCGATGCAATTTAAAACGGACCACGGCCGTACCTTGCGCCATGATCTCAAAACGCGAACGATCGATGATATCCCACCAACTGGACTGGATGGCTTCCATCATCCGCTGAGTATAATCGCCATAGATGCTGAAACGGGCGTCGATTGCGATGACTCCCGCCCGACCGACACCGATATTATTCTTTAACATCAGACCCGTCGTACCCGAAGGCACGCTGGCCTTGGGACGCTCCGGGTCGCGCGGCGCCGTGGAGGGAGGCGCGAGCGGCTTAGCCTCGACGGGTTTGCCAGGCATCGGGCCGACCGCGGCCGAAGCCGTGCCGGCCTGCCCTTCCGCCGAAACCGATTCGGGCGAATCAATCGAACGCGGCTTACCTTGGGCCACCCGGATCGTATTCTCGGTCCCGAGCGACTTTGGTAAGGATGACTTGGTCGGCACCTTTTCGGGTACGGGCTGAGCGGCGACCTGGTTACGCGACGCGACAAAGGGAGCGACTAAGGGCTGGGCGCGATTCGCCGCACTATTGGTCTCCGCGTAACGCAGGACCGGCGGCAAACGGGTTTCGACAAACGGAACGGGAGTCGTCAAGACCTGGACAGGATGCACCACCAAGACCGGCTGGTGAAAGACCGACGGTAGGAGCCAGATCAAAACGAGATGTAGGCACACAGAAATCCCGGCCGCAAGGAAGGCGGCTTGGAGATCAATGGACTGGTCGTCGCGCACGGTCTCGAACCTAAGCACCCCGCCCCGGACTTCAAGCGTCGGAAAATACGATTATCGGCCCGCGAACTCTTTCGTCAACGCCGCCAAGGCCGCCCGACAATCTTCCTGCGAGCCTAAAACCACATATAACTGATAAGAATAATCGCCGGCGCGGAGCGGCTCCGATTGATTGAGCCGGAAGACGCAATTCCACTTCACGACCTGGTCGGCCGCGAAACTGAAGCGACCATAACCGACCGGTGGCTGACCGCGGGGCGCCTTATCCGGTGTGAAAATTCCCATGGCATGGGAACCCGAAGCCGTCGCCAGCACGACCGGGTCACGGATCTCACCGTCGGCCCGGGGCAACGCAACCAAGGTCGAGGTCTTCGCATCGAACCTCAATTCGCGACTGAAAGTCGCGGGCATATAAGCCGTCAAGGCTTCGAACTGAAGGACCTTATGCGGCCGATCGGCCGGCACGTTAAACGTGACCCTGTAATCGAGCACATGATCCATGCCGGCCCGCCCGATGCGGACCTGTTTGGTAAGAAGATGATTCGAAACCAAAGCGCGATTCTGCGCCGACTGTCCGTGGGACTTCATCCCTGGGGCAAGCCAGTAAGCCATGCGCGTGCGCGTGGATAATACGCCATCCTTGATTGTCAGCGCTTGCAGCTCGCTGGTCGACGTCGGGCCGAGCGCATCGACGACCGAGCCCGCTTCGGTCGGGTTATAACATTCGATATTAAAGACCCCGTCGACATCGGCATTGAGCGCCGATTGCAGCTGCCGGCCATGGTCATGGGAGTCGATGAATTCGACCCCATCCCACTTTATCGAATCAATGGCGCCGGCCAAACGGTCCGTCGTGCGAATGACAATCGGCTTACCGCCGAGCTGACCCGCCAACTCCGCATCGCCTTTCACCCGAAGGGGCGCTTCGGCTAACAATACCGAAGTAAACAGCAGCCATAAGCATCTCATGAACTTAGCCTTTCTAAGAGGCCCAATGCCGCCAGCCGTGCTTTTACGAATTCTACCGGCAGACCCATGATTGTCGAGATCGGGGCTTGGAAGGATTCGATGATGATCTCCTTGCCTTCCTGAATGCCATAGGCGCCGGCCTTGTCCAAAGTGTTCACCAAAGCCTGGTAGCGGGTGATGTCATCCTCGGTGAGGGTTTTGAACTTAACCCAAGCCGTGACATCATGCGCCTCATCAAGGCCAAGCGTCGGACACAACAGACAGACGCCCGTATGGACGGTATGTTCGAGGCCGGAGAGACTCCGTAACATCGCGCGGGATTCCGCTAAGTCAGCCGGCTTATTCAAGGCCCGATCGCCGAGCGCGACCGTCGTATCCGCCCCTAAGACCAGCGCCGTCGGATGAAGTCGAGAGACGGCAGCGGCTTTCAGACGGGCGTTGTGCAAGACCATCTCACGCGGATCGGTCGCGGCATCCTCATGCTCGGTCACCGCCGCCACCACGATACGATGCGGGATGCTGCCCTCTCGAAGCAGCTCCGTCCGCCGCGGCGAAGCGGAGGCGAGAATGAGGACGAAGGACGACGACACCCACTTACATGAGCGGAATAATTCAAATAAGACAACCGCAACAGCCGAAGCGCTTTCCTTCATTTACTCCTTCGGCCATCCCCCTATCCCTATCTTTACCCCTCCCTTCGCCATGCGCCTACCTCTTCTGCTGCTTCTATTCGTCATGCTTAGCCCGCTGGTCACCGCGGATGAGAGCGCCCGACGCTTCCTCAACAAACCCGATAGCTGGTTCGCCTCCGCCGAAGCGAAGAAGGTCGCCACCATCATCCTGAGCTTCCAATGCGACGCCGGCGGCTGGCCGAAGAACACCGACACCATCAGCAAGGCCTATGAAGGAGACCGGTCGAAGCTCCAACCCACCTTCGACAATAAGGGCACCGTCGACGAACTCCGCTTCATGGCGCACATGTTCAACGCCACCCAAGACGAGACCTACCGTAAATCGTTTGACCGCGGCCTGGCCTACGTACTCTCAGCCCAATACCCGAACGGCGGATGGCCGCAGTTCTTCCCATTGCGCAAAGGCTACTTCGACCACATCACTTTTAATGACGACGCCATGGTGCGCGTGCTGCGTCTCGTGCGCGAAGTGGCCACGGAGAAGACCTACGCCTTCCTCGACGCCAAGACGCGCACGTCATGCCAGCAGTCCTTCGACCTCGGTATCGCCTGCGTTCTCAAGTGCCAGATCATCGTCGACGGTAAGCCAACCGTCTGGTGCGCCCAGCACGACGAGACGACCCTCGCTCCGGCCAAGGCCCGCACCTATGAACTTCCTTCCTTCAGTGGATTCGAATCCGTCGGCGTCGTCCGTCTCCTCATGAGCCTCGAGAAGCCGACACCTGAAATCACCGCTTCCATCGAAGGTGCCATCGCCTGGTTCGAGACGCATAAGGTCGTCGGCCAGCGCATCGACAAAGTGACGGATAAAGACGGGAAGCCCAACCTCGTCATGGTGCCGGACCCGAAGGCCCCCGCCCTGTGGGCTCGCTTCTACGACCTTAAGACCGGCGCCCCTTATGTCTGCGATCGCGATGGCATTCCCAAGCCCCAGCTGGCCGACATCGGCAGTGAACGCCGTAATGGCTACAGCTGGTTCGGCGAATACGCTCGCGACCTGCTTGCGAAGGACTATCCCAAGTGGAAACAAGAGCACCGATGAACGCGACGCGTAAACGACTCCTCATCATCGCCGGTACGATCCTGCTCTTCGGAGTCAGTACTTTCATCGCGCGCAAGACGCTCGGAACCGCCCTCGGACTCCCCGACACCAAAATTTCGCGTCACGCTAACCTCGCAGAGGTGCGTAAAGCCGGCGTGATCGAACAGGGATGGGTGCCCGAGATCCTACCTGCCGGCAGCAAAGACATCACGGAGACCCATAACCTCGACACCAACGTAGGCATGGGTACGTTCCAATTCCCTTCCGCCGACCTGGACGCCTTCAAGGCTCAGGCCCGCCAGCTGGCCGGGGCGGAAGTGAATGAAGTCAGCACCATCACCTCCGTCGTTTATGCCCGAGACCGTAGCCGCTTCGAGCTGGTCCTGACCCCCGACCCCAAGACGGCCGAGGCCATGATCGGGGTCTGGAACATTAAGCCTGTCCGCTGAGTTTCGGGGAACCTTCGGCATCGGCTTGCAGTCACAGCAGGGGCTGGTCTTATGAAAGACCCGTCCCCGATGTCTTCGCAACTGTCCGCCCCCTTTGCCCTCGTGCTCACGGCCCTTGCCGTCGGCTCCCCGACCGCTTGGGCCGCGGATGACGCCCAGGCCGATAAGGCGGTCACCCTCCTGGATACTCGTTGTTTCAAATGCCACAGCCATGCTTCGGGAAAGAACAAGGGCGGCTTGGTCATGGACAGCCTAGCTGGCCTCACCACGGGTGGAGACGGTGGCGCAGCCCTGATTCCTGGCGATCCAACCAAAAGCCTCTTCCTCCAGAATATTCTTTCAACCGACCCGGAGAAGATGATGCCACCCAAAGGCGAACGTCTGACGAAAGATGAAGTCACTCTGCTCCAAAATTGGGTGAAAGCTGGCGCGGTCTGGCCCCAGAGCCGGACCAAAGCTTTGGTCGCCGGTCGTTACCTTCCCGGCACCATCGGTGCGAAGGAGAAAAATTGGTGGGCGTATCAAGCTGTCCAACGTCCCAAACTTCCCGCCGGTAAGTCCACCCATCCGATTGATCGCTTCATCGACGCCCGCCTTTCCAAGGAAATCCTCACTCCGGCGCCCGAAGCCGACCGCGGAGTCCTCATCCGTCGTGTCACCTTCGACGCCACTGGCCTGCCGCCAACGCCCGAAGATGTCGACGCCTTCGTCAAGTCCACCGACCCCCTGGCGTACGAAAAACTTGTCGACCGTCTCTTGGCTTCACCCACCTATGGCCAACGCATGGCCCGCGCGTGGCTCGACCTTGTCCGCTATGCCGACAGCGACGGCTTCCGTATCGACGATTTTCGCCCGACCGCTTGGCGTTACCGCGACTACGTCATTAAGGCCTTTAACGACAACAAGCCTTACGATCGCTTCGTCCAGGAACAGCTCGCCGGCGACGAACTCTTTCCCGGCGATCCCGAAGCGCTCACCGCCCTCGGCTACCTCCGGCATTGGATTTACGAATATAATAACCGCGACGCCCGCGGCCAATGGGAGAACATCCTCAACGACCTGACCGACACCACCGGCGACGTCTTTCTCGGCGCCGGCATGCAGTGCGCCCGCTGCCACGATCATAAGTTCGACCCGATTCTGCAACGCGACTATTTCGCACTACGCAGCTTCTTTAACAACACCGTGCCCGTCGAGAACCGCCCGGCGTGGACGGCGAAGGTAGCCAGCGAACATGCCAGCCAATTGGCAACCTGGGAAAAGGAGAGTCAGACCATCCGTGACGAGATCGCCGCCCTCGAAAAAAAATACCGCGGTGATGCCACTAAGAAGGCGGTGGATATGTTCCCGGACGATGTGCAAGACATGATCCGTAAACCCGAAGCGCAACGCACCCCCTACGAACAACAGATTGCCGCGCTGGCTTGGCGCCAGGTCGACTACGAATTCGCCCGGCTCGACCGCTTCATCAAGGGAGAAGATAGCGTGAAACATGCTGACCTGAAGCGCAAGCTGGCCGAACATGATAAACTTAAACCCGAAGAGCCGCCCTTTGTTCTCGCCGTTCGTGAGACTGGCGTGCAAGGCATCGATGCAGTAATCCCCAAGAAGAATACGGTCGTACCGCCCGCTTTCCTCACCGTCCTTAGCTCCCAGTATCCGGCCACACCTGCCGTCATCACGCCTCCCGCCGACGGGACCTCCACCGGCCGTCGGGCCGTGCTCGCCCGCTGGTTGACCGAAAAATCAAACCCCTTCACCGCGCGTCTCGCGATGAACCGCCTCTGGCAACTCTGCTTCCGTCGCGGACTCGCGCCCTACGCGAGCGACTTCGGACGACTCGGCGAACCTCCTTCTCACCCCGAGCTACTTGATTGGATTTCCGCAGAATTTATGACGAAAGGCTGGGACCAGAAAGCGATGCATCGGCTCATCCTCACGAGCGCCGCCTATCGCCGCTCCTCCCTACACCCCTCACCCCAAGCCGGACAACTCAAAGATCCGCAGAATACCTTGCTCTGGAGATTTCAACCCCAGCGACTGGAATCGGAGCAGATCCGCGACGCGATTTTCTCGGCCTGCGGCGACCTCAAGCAGGACAAGCAAGCCGGACCGAGCCTGGTCTACGGCGAACCCGTGCGCAGTATCTTCACGCGCATCATGCGGAACAACCGCGACCCGCTCGCCGACATTTTTGACGCACCTCAGTGGTTCAGCAGTGCCTCGTCCCGCGACGTGACCACGACCCCAATTCAGTCACTTCTCCTCCTCAATAGCCCCTTCATGCTCAAGCGTAGCGAAATTCTCGCCACGCGCATCGCCAAGGAAGTTCCTGATGACGAAGCCGCTCAGGTTCGCCGTTTGTATCAGGTGCTTTACGCCCGTGCGCCCACCGCGACCGAGGCTACCCGGGCCGCAGACTTTCTGAAGGAAGTCCGCTCTCAGAAAAACTCTTCATCCGTGGCCGCCGCCGTCGCCAATGATTTCCTGCCTGAGAAAGTTCCGTTCCGCGATGGCCAAGGAGCCCACCTTGACGCAGGGCACCGTAAACCATTCATCGCGCCTGGAGCAACAGAGGCTGATTTCGCCCAAGGCTTCACCATCGAAGCAGTCATCGTACCGCGTACCGTCAGTGACACGGGTGCCGTGCGCGTTATTGCCGCCCAAGTCGGCAAAGGGAAGACCGACGGGTACTGGCAGTTTGGAGTGACCGGTCAGAAATCTCGCCGTGCGCCGCGCGTCCTTGTACTCCAGGCTTACGGCCCCCTCCATGGCGGCACCTCCGGCGAAGCCGTTCATTTCTCGAACCTGCGGATCGAGCTGAACAAACCCTACTATGTCGCCGCGGCCATACGTTATGCGGACAAGATTGGCCCGGGGGAAGTGACCTTCACACTCAAGGACCTAGCGAACGACGATGAACCCCTGCTGCACGACCGTGTGGCCACCAGTCTCATCGGCGTGCGTACCGCGACCCAATCCATCCAGCTGGGCGGCAAAGGCGCTGATCGCGAAAGTTCTTTCCACGGCGTGATCGACGACCTCCGCTTAAGCACGGGTGCACTCGACGACCAAGGACTTCTCTACGCCAACGAGGACATCAAGCCGAGCGCTCTTGGCTTCTGGCGCTTCGAGACCAAGACCGGCACGATGAGAGACTCTTCCGGCAAAGGACGCGACCTGATCGTCGGCGAAACGAAAGCCACTGCCCCCCAAGCCAAGATAACCACCGTGCCGTTGGCCGCGCTTTGCCACGCCCTGCTCAACTCCTCCGAATTCCTCTACGTCGAATGAAAGATCCACGCTGCCATCGCATCGAAGCGACCCCTTCGCGTCGCGACTTCCTCTTCAGCGCCGGCCTCGGCCTCGGTGCCATGGCCTTCAGCGATCTGCTCGCCAAGGACATCGTCGTGCCCGCCGCCGGCACCCCGCTCCAACCCGGCGTCGGGCACATCAAACCGCGCGCGAAGAGCGTGATCTTCCTCTTCATGGAAGGCGGCCCGTCGCAGATGGACCTTTACGATCCGAAGCCGCTGCTCAACAAGCTCGCCGGTCAGCGCCTGCCGGACAGCTTCGGTTCCGTCATCACCGCGATGGGCGAATCGAAATCTCCCTTGCTCGCCTCGAAACGCGCCTGGAAACAACACGGGCAATCTGGCCAATGGTTCTCGGACTGGATCCCGCACATCGCGTCCTGTTCCGACGACCTCGCGGTCATCCGCTCCTGCAAGGCCGACGGCATCAACCATTCCGCCGGCGTCTGCCAGATGAACACCGGCTCCATCCTGGCCGGCAAGCCGTCGCTCGGCTCCTGGATCAACTACGGCATCGGCTCTGAGAATAATAATCTACCCTCGTTCATCGTGATGCAGGACAACCAGAATACCGTCATCAACGGGCCGCGCAACTGGGGTGCCGGCTTCATGCCGGCCGTCTACCAAGGCGTGCGCATCTCTGGTGGCTCCGAACCGATTCCTAACCTGAACACGCCTGAGGCCGTCAGCGCCGACCTGCAAAAATCAAAGCTCCAACTGATCAATAGCGTGAACAAGGACTTCGCGGCCCGCTACCCCGACCGCTCCGAACTCGGTGCCCGTCTGGCCAGCTACGAAATGGCCGCGCGCATGCAGGCCGAAGCTCCTGGCGTCGTCGATTTGACCGGCGAGACGGAAGCCACCCGTAAACTCTACGGGCTCGACGACAAGACCACCGAAAGCATGGGCCGACTCTGCCTGCTCTCGCGCCGCATGGTAGAACAGGGCGTTCGCTTCGTGCAAATCTACCATGGCGCCGGCTCGAAATGGGACGCACACGCCAAGATCGAATCAAACCACTCCGGCCTTTGCGCCTCCATGGACAAGCCTGTCGCTGGCCTCATCAAGGACCTCAAGTCCCGCGGCCTATTAGAAGACACGCTTGTCGTCTGGGGCGGCGAATTCGGTCGCACCCCGATGTCCGAGAAAGGCGATGGTCGCGACCACAACCCCACCGGCTTCACGATGTGGATGGCAGGCGGCGGCGTCAAAGGAGGCCAGACCATTGGCAGCACCGACGACCTTGGTCTGCGTGCGGTCGAGAATCCTCTCCATGTCCACGATCTGCATGCGACTATCCTCTGGCTCCTCGGTATCGACAACATGGGCCTGACTTATCGCTATAAGGGACGCCCCGAACGCCCGACGCAGAACGAAGGCGAGCCGTACAAGAAGATTATCGGTTAGCGCACGGCGCTAACCGAGGGCTAGGGCCAGGGACAGGGCTAGGTAATAATGGTAAAGTCAGCACTGCGTGCTGACCTAGGGCCGCCGCAGGGCGGCCGCAGTGCCGACCCTACCCTATGCCAGGACGCGACGCCGTCGCACCCCTACCTCTTCAACTTACCCAACTTCTCTCCGGCGGCCCGCAGCGTGTCTTCCTTCTTGGCGAAGTGGAAACGAATGTAGCGGTGCTCGGGCTCGCGGAAGAAAGAGGATCCCGGCACACCGGCGACGCCGATATCCTTGATCAGCCATTCGGCGGCTTCGGTGTCGGTCTTGAAACCGAGCGGCGAGATATCGAGTAGCGAATAATAAGCACCCTGCGGCTCGGTGAACTTCAGGCCGGTCTTCGCGAGGATTGACGTGAACAGCGTCCGCTTGGCGGCGTATAGCTGGCCAAGTCCGGCGTAGTAAGAATCCGGCAGCTCGAGACCGGCCACCGCGGCCTCCTGTAAAGGCGCGGCGGCGCCGACGGTCAGGAAGTCGTGTACTTTGCGGGCCTGGGCGATGACGTGCGGGGCGGCCTGGACGTAACCCAAGCGCCAGCCGGTGATGGAATAGGTCTTCGAAAGCGAGTTGCAGGTGATCGTGCGCTCGAAGGCGCCAGGCAAGGCGGCGAAGTGCACATGGGCGTTCGGCGCGTAGACGATGTGCTCGTACGGCTCGTCGGTAATCACGAACGCATCGTGCTGCTCGGCGAGGCGGAGAATCGTCATCAGCTCGTCGCGCGTAAAGACCTTGCCACAAGGATTGGAGGGATTGCAGACGATGATCGCCTTGGGCTTCTGCGCGAAGGCCTTAGCGAGCTCGTATGGATCGAAGGCGAAGTCGGGCGCGCGCAAAGGCACATAAATCGGCTCGGCGCCGGACAGGATCGCGTCGGCGGCGTAGTTTTCGTAGAACGGCGAGAAGACGATGACCTTGTCGCCCGGATTACAGGCGGTCATCATCGCGACCATCATCGCTTCGGTACTGCCACAGGTGACCACGAGATGCTGGTCGGGGTCGATCACCAAGCCGCTGAAGCGATTGATCTTCGCGGCGAGCGCCTTGCGAAAACGCGGTGCACCCCAGGTGACGGCATATTGGTGATGCGGGCCGCGGGTGGCGCGCTCCAAGGCTGCGAGCAGTTCCTCGGGTGGATCGAAGTCAGGGAAACCCTGCGAGAGGTTGATGGCGCCATGCTGATTGGCCAAGCGGGTCATCCCGCGGATGACAGATTCCGTGAAACCGGCGAGACGGCGGGCGGTCGAAGGCATTCCCGGACGCTACGGACAGGCACCTTGCAGGCAATCCGAGAGGAATCGGACAGTGCGAGCACTCGAAAGGACACTTTGACACGGTTGACCCTATACCCACGGCCGCTCATTCTCCCTCGTTAAGCGGAACCCGCTCCGCCACTCCCCTGTCCCAATCGAAGATGCTTCGTATAGTCTCCCTTTTTCTCGGCATCACGGCCCTCGACGCCGCCCAGACCACCCCGGCCTGGACCTTCGACGGCGCGTCTCACCCGGAACTCATCCCCGTCGGTACCGTCACCTTCAAGCAGCCTGGCCCCCGTCGCCCGGATTACCCGCGCTTCGAGCAGACGAATGAAGCCGTGACCTTCGACGGCAAAGGCTCCCACCTCGTCGTCAAGGACACTGGAGAAAATAGCATCTTCGATTTCAAGAACGGTGATGCGCTCACGCTCGAAGCTTGGGTGAAACCGGACGGACTTCGCAAAGGCGAGAACGCCTACGTGATCGGCAAAGGACGCGATGACCCAAAATCGGCCACGCCCAGTAATCAGAATTGGGCGCTCCGCTTGCGGGTGCTCTACGATACCGCGTGCCTTAACTTCCTTTTCGCTTCGCCCTCCGGCAAGGGCATCCAATGGCATCGCTGGACGACGCCGACTGGCCTTGCCAACGACGGACGCTGGCACCATGTCGCGGTACGTTATGAATTCGGCAAGCCCGAGAGCATCGGCGGCTGGATCGATGGTAAACCCATGAAGGGGTCATGGGACATGGATGGCCCCACGGCCGATGCGCCCTTCGTCGATAACGCTCCCGTTTGGATCGGCTCTTCGATGGGCGGTCTGGCCAATAGCAGCTTCCGCGGCGCGATCGACGACATTCGCCTACATCGCACCCTTGTCCCTGCGGAAGAAATCGCCGGACGCTTCGCCTCCACCCTTCCGCCCGTCACGAAAGCCGAAATGGCCCAGTTGAGCGCCAGCCCCAACGCAGGTAACGACAGCGCTAGCGGCGTGAAGACTGCCAAGTCCCCGGAAGTCGTCCGCAAGGCGCCGAAGATCGACTGGACCACCGTCACCAACGGACAGGTGCGCGTCGAGCTCTGCGAAGACTGGAAGCCGACCGCTAACGTCTGGCCCGACAAGGCGCCCGTCGTCACCGACAGTTACGCGGCGCCGGCCTTCGGCTTCGCTCGCGTTCCGGAGAAGTACGTCGACACCGGCGTACGCGCTGAACGCGGCCATCCTTACCTACTGCGCGCCCTCGCCGTCGTAAAAATCCCGGAGGGCAAGCATCGCCTGCTCCTCCGCGGCCGCGGTGCCTCGGCGCTCTTCATCGACGGCAAGCTGCAAGTGCAGACGCCCTTCCCTCCCGCGCAGACCGACAACAAACCGATCAAGGATCAGGACGGATATCTCGACCTCGGCGGCGACTTCCGCTTCGCGCCTCCGGGCAACCGTGATGCCTGGGTCGAATTCGAATCCAAGGGCGGCGAACACCGCGTCATCCTTGAGACCGTTGTCGGCTTCGTGATTAATAATAAAGGCTCACGCCGCCGGCCCGAACTCGGCGAGACCATCGCTGCCATCTCCCTCGCTGGACGCAAGGACTGGCAGCTGCTGACGCCCACCTCCGATACGCCACCCTACAACGACGCCTGCTGGATCGCCTACGCCGCTCAGGAGGAAGAGCGCCTAGGCAAGATTGACGCCGCCGCGCGTGCCGCCGCGCGCGCCCGTGAAGGCGAATATTGGCAAAAACGGCGAGACGCCGCGCAGAAGTGGCTGGCACAGACGCCGGAGACCCCCGTACCTCCGCTGGCCGACGGCTTCCCGGCGAACAACGCCATCGACCATTTCATCGCCGAGAAACTCGTCGGCTATCAGGCGCAGATGAAGTCAGTGAAGTCGGGCGGCATAGATTTCTACGCCAAGGTCTTTCCCATCTTCGAAGCGAGCTGCCTTGAATGCCACCAGGGCGGCAAAGCCAAAGGCAAGCTACACCTCGACACGCGAGCTGGCGCACTCAAGGGCGGCAAGTCCGACGGGGCAGCGATCATTCCCGGCGACCCCGCTAAGAGTCCGTTGCTGTTGCGCGTCAAGTCGCTGGACCCCGACGAATTCATGCCGCCGAAGGGTCATCGACTCGCCGCGACTGATATCGCCGCCATCGAGCAGTGGATCAAGGAAGGCGCCATCTGGCCCGACTACCGCACCCTGCCGACCCAGTTCATGCCGCTCAGCGAGGACCTCGTCTTCCTCCGCCGCGTCACTCTCGACACCGTCGGCGTACCGCCCAGCCTCGCCGAGATCGAGTCCTTCACGACGGATTCCTCCGCGGACAAGCGCGCGAAGGCCATCGACCGCCTCCTGCGCGACGTACGCGCGGCCGATCACTGGATGGGCTACTGGCAGGACGTGCTCGCCGAGAACCCCAACATCCTGAATCCCACATTGAATAACTCAGGGCCGTTCCGCTGGTGGATTTATGAATCCCTCGCCGACCGGAAGCCGCTCGACCTGATGGTCACCGAACTTCTGCGCCTCAAGGGCACATCCGCCTCCGGCGGCCCGGCTGGCTTCGGCATCGCTTCGCAGAACGATGTGCCCATGGCCGCCAAGGCCACGATTGTCACCACCGCCTTCCTTGGCATGGAGACCAAGTGCGCGCGTTGCCACGACGCCCCGGCCCACGCCGCCAAGCAGGAACAGGTCTTCGCCCTCGCAGCCCTCCTTGAGACCAAGGCCGTGAAGGTCCCCCTCACCAGCAGCGTCTCGATGGCCAAGCTCCGCGAAGGAGGCCGCAAGCCCCTCATCGAAGTCACGCTAGAACCTGGCGCGTCTGTCGAGCCGCACTGGCCGTTCCCAGAACTCTCCCAAGAAAGCGTCGCCGACGAACTCGCCCGCGACCCGAAGGACCCGCGCGACCGCCTCGCCACGCTCATCACCGCCCCGCAGAACGAACGCTTTGCGCAGGTGATGGCCAATCGCCTCTGGGCCCGCCTGATGGGCCGCGGCCTCGTGGACCAGCCCTGGGATTGGGAACGTTCCAAGAACTCGCATCCTGAGCTGGTACGCTGGCTCGGACGCGAGCTCGTGCGCAGCGGCTATGACGCCGACCACATCCTAAGACTAATTCTCAACTCGCACGCCTACCAGCGTGCGACGGATGCCTCACAGAAGCAGACCAGCCCGCTCTTCGCTTCGCCAGCCCCGCGTCGGCTTGCGGCCGAACAGGTCGTGGACTCGATGTTCTCCACAACTGGCAAACCCTTCCACACGGAAGAGGCCAGCCTCGATATCGACAGCATCCGCGAGCAGACGAACTCCGTCACGCTCGGCCATCCGCATCGCGCCTGGATGCTTACCTCGACGTCCAATGAGCGTGACCGACCCGCCCTCGCCCTGCCCCGCATCCAGGCCGTCTGCGACGTCATGGCCGCCTTCGGCTGGCGAGCCAGCCGCCCGGACCCGATCACCGATCGCGAAAGCGCCGCGAACTCGCTGCAGCCCGCGATCCTCAGCAACGGCACCATGGGCACCTGGGTCACGCGCCTCAGCGACGACCATGGCGTGACGGCGATGGCCCTCGAAGCCAAGTCGCCCGAGGCGCTGACCGACGCCCTATTCCTGCGCCTACTCTCACGCCATCCGACCGCAGCGGAGCAGAAGAAATATTCCGCTTATCTCGGCGAAGGCTTCGCCGGCCGCGTCCGACTTCTCGAGAAGGTCGAGGCCAATAAGGGTCCGCGCCGCCCGGAATATTACGTGTCATGGTCCAATCATCTCAACGACCTGGCCACCACCGTGCGCATGCAGCAGGAAGCCGCCGCCCGCAAGGGCGACCCCGCGACCGACCGCCTGACGACGGAATGGCGCCGCCGTGCCGAAGACGTCGTCTGGGCCCTCGTCAACTCACCCGAATTCATCTACAACTGATCCCATGGACCGCCGCTCCTTTCTCACCGCTCTCGGTCTCGCCCCCTTCGCCGCTTCGCCGCTCCTGGCCTCCGCCGAAGCCGCGGG
>Ga0214919_10001392_pt1 | contig 39754 bp, 28 predicted proteins | sample LL1503_MetaG_FD_177994 | JGI IMG/M metagenome (GOLD analysis project Ga0214919, IMG submission 177994) | Freshwater microbial communities from Lake Lanier, Atlanta, Georgia, United States - LL-1503 | ecosystem: Environmental > Aquatic > Freshwater > Lake | place: USA: Georgia | collected...
GTTGCGTTCCTCCAATCACATTCACTGTTGCTGTTCCATCAGAAGCATTGAAACAACTGATTTGTTGTCCATTGTAATTGGAAGTAACAACTGCATTGGCGACTAGTAAATTTGGTTGGGTGATGGTATACGTCGCGGTTGAATGACAGGTTAAATTATCATTAACAGTTACCGTGTAATTTCCTGGAGATAAACCATTTATTACTGCACTCGTACTTGAATTGCTCCAAAGGTAAGAATAAGGTGGGGTGCTTGAGGCTGAAACAGAAATGCTTCCATTATTGGCGTTAAAACAGCTAATATTCGTTAAATTGACAAGGGTAATTATAGGATTTGGATCAATTACAACTGTGTCAACAATGTTGTAATAGGTACATGCGCTCCCATTGAAAGTTATATTGAGATGGTAGACACCAGCATTTGCTGCCACCACATTATTTATTGTTGGATTTGCCAAGTTCGACGAAAAACCATTGGGCCCTGTCCAAAAATAATTTGCATAAAGTGAATTTATCATAGATAAGTGCAAGGTGTCGCCTATACAGACTTGGTTGTGCGCAATGCTGATGTCTGGACAAGCAACTGTATTAATGGTTAGTTCATTATTATTATTCGTAGGACAGCCATTGGCGTCATAGACATCAGAAGTACCATTGTTAGTATAGAAATTACTCGATATATTTCCCGTTCCGAAAATATAGGCTTTATTGTTAATCGTACTATCGCAGGATAAGATGAGACAATCATTGACCACCACCACTTGGAATTTAATTACGGCACTATCCGCTCCATTCGGGGAATTATTCATGGTGCCACCGTTCAAGGCATTAGCTCCAATATTTACTCGTGTAATAACGACACGATTGATAGGGTCATATTCAGCTTGATCATCCCCAAATCCATCTGTTTTAGTACCAATAAAAGGACCATTCATATATTGAATTGAACCAGGAACAAAATTGGTACGAATATCCAAGGTATCAGTCATAAAGGTATTCAAGGATACATCGGACCCTATATTTTTTCCAACCACTCTATATTCTAATACATCACCAGGGTTAACAGTTCCACCATTTAAATCTTGCACATATACCGTAGCTCGAAGATCTGGTTCAAAAATATCAATGGCTGAAGTAAAAGCTCTAGCCAGAATATTCTCAGAAGAGGTACTTACCCTAATAATAGCAGAATTTGCATTGTTACCAATATAGTTTAGACCTGTATTATTGGGGTAGAATATTCCTGCATCATACCCAAGTGTATTCGAATAATTGGGCAGCCGAAAAGGTGTAAGGACGGCATTATCTGATATCGTACTATTGAAAAAATTATTTGTTTGGTGTAGGGCATCTGAAATATTTACGAAAGTACCAGCGCCATTAAATAGTAACTGGTCACCTTGAGAATCTCTGTCGCCATCACACGCAATGACACCTAATTCAAAGTTAACCGGGCCAGATAAAGGGGTGGTAAATCCACTAATAGGAATATCCAACGAATTTCCAGTGCTAACGTTTGCGAAACCATCAAATACAGTAAGATTGCGCATCGTTTGCAATACATTTTTGTAAACCACAACAATCGACCAGCCGCCCCACATATTTGACGTTCCAGTGCGTGTAACAAGATCGGCTATAGTAAAACGAGCATTTAAACCCGAACTAACAACCAATGGAGTAATGTTTTTAAAACAGAAATAGCTTGGATGACTCCAGTTAGCACCATTTATGGTTGGGACATCCAAGGTTTGATCAGCCGTAAAAGGTTGATAGATTCCATTACCAACTTTTACTTTTATTTGATTCCTTGTAGCGTAATTAGTTGTATTGGCAGCAATTCTTCCTCCCCAATATAAACCAGCCCATAAAATTTCACTACAATTTGGTAAGGTCAAACTGTCTTTACTTGAGCTAAAAGTGGTTGCATCTCCATCAATGTCAACATATGACATCGTAAAACTGCCATTTTGATAGTTGCCGGATGGTGGAACTTCACCTTGTGCAGTCGCACAGTTATTTACCCCAGAGCCACACGATACAGAAACATTAGATAGAATTTTAATTCCACCCTTCTGATTAATTTGATATCGAATGTTAAATGGAGCTACAATTTGGGAACTAACTGAAAAAACAAGAAGGAATAAAAAAACAAATGAAATAAAAAAGTTGATACAAGTCCCCGAACTATATTTTTGTTTTTTATTAAAAGTTTTTAATGAGCTTTTTGTTAATTTCATGTTAATATTTGATACGCAACTATTATCAATTAGTTGCTTTAAGCATGGGCTGCGAGTTTTAATTACAATTTAATGTTAATACTTACTGGAAGGTGGTCAGAATATCCACCTAAGTATTTATTTCCACCGTATGTTCTTTTTGGGACAAGTTGTCCTTTATATTCTTCAATTAAAAAAGGAAATGAATGAATTTTTCCAGAATCTTTTATGATAGTAGGCTTACCTTTCATCAATCCTTTCGAAATTAATATATGGTCTAAAATTCCCCATTCATTATTGTAATTATAGGTCCCTCCAAATTCACCACTTGATTTTGTAATCATTGGAGACAATGTTTTATTTAATAGTTGAACAGAATTGTTTTCTGGGTGGTCGTTTAAGTCACCTAAAAGAATGATTTTTGATTCAGGGTCCATTTTTAAGAGTGAATCAATAAAATGTCCTACAGTTTCAGCCGCTTTTACTCGTTTGGCATCTGTGTCATCTGCCCCGCCTCTTCTACTTGGCCAATGGTTAACGGTAACATAAAATATAGATTTTTTACCTTGGTATTTTGCCCACAAAATATCCCGTGTGGTAGGTTTTTGTTCGCCAGGTAAGATGAACCTTATTTTTCCAGATTCTAATAGAGTCAATTTTGAACTATCATAAATCATGGCAACATCAATGCCTCTTGCATCTGGACTTTCATAATGAACGATGCCATAATTTTTAAAATCCTTATGACTGATAATTTTCCGGACTACGCCATAATTTTCAATTTCACTGAAACCAGCGATGATGGGTTTATTTAAAGCCAATAGCACTTCCCTTATGTGGGTGATTTTCTCATTGAATTTTTGAGTATCCCAACTATTTTTTCCACCCGGTAAAAATTCAGCATCGTCGTTTTCACCATCTATTGTGTCAAATAAATTTTCCACGTTGTAAAAAGCAATTCTAACGCTTTTTTGAGCAATAAGTTGATTACTATAAAGCAACATGATCGCAACTGTAAAAATCCAAATTCTAGTCATAAAAAATAATTAAATTAATAGCTTCCCATAAAGCGTCTTGTAAACCAATCTAATGTTAGTAATATAAGTAATAGTGCCATTAACCAAGCTAAATCAATTAACGATAAGAAAACTTTTTCTTCGTATTCAACGGCAGTTATATCGTTTCTTGAGGCAATCTCTGTTAAGGTTTTTTCATACTCTTTTAGGAATCTATATTTCCCGTTAGATTGAATTGATAGTTGTTTTAAGGTGCTATGATTCGCACTTGAATTATTTTGTTCAAGTTGAATGTCATCTACAATAAAATAGCCCGACTTTGTGTATGTTTTGCCTTTGAATACGGTACTAACTAGCCACGAATATTTACCAGGCGCTAATTTTCCTGCATTTAATTTGTAATTCGTTCCGAGCACTCCAAATTGTGATTTAAATGTCGTTCCCTTTTCGTTCTTCATAACCATTGAAATAATTGGTGTCGAAATGGGTTCCAAGGATGCATTGTAAAATGAGGCCGAAACGATAACAGGTTCTTCTTTGGTAAAGCGTTTTGGAAAGGAAACACTTAAGCCTTCCCCTTGTCGTTTGAGAAGTAAGTAATTGACAGATTTATTGATGAGTTCATCGAAATTATCATGCGAACCTGAACGAATAAAGTCATTTAATTTCCATTTCCATATACCTTCTCCGTAGATTACACCATAATTTTGCTGTGTATTTTTCCCAAAAAAGAAAAGTGGATCTGTTTTGGTAATGCTCCCTATTCGTTGGAACAATAAAATATCTGTCGGATTTATGGCTCTTACCGACCCAAATCTAGAAATTAGTGGAGGAAAAAATTCAATGGCTTTCTTGCAATTTTCACTTAGTTCGAAGGTGCTAAATGCTGTATTAAATCCACCAAGCACTTCATCGGATTGATTTTTTGAATTCGAAAGGGCTACAATGTTGAGTTTGTTACTGCTAGTGGCAGGCGTATTAGGTCCAAGAATGTATAATACAGGAATATGGTTGTCATTGAAATAATTTTGAATTTTTGTATCAAGTTGTGCCCCGGGTTCATGCCAAACTACTAAATCTGGCTTTTTTGCCGTGTAATTAAAGTCTTTTATTGCGACATAGTTCGATTCAATCGTTTCATTTTTATCAATGGCAGATTTGATGGCGGCAATGTCTGGATGTGGTGCGGTACTTACAAAAAGCACGCTACTTCTGCTGTCAACTACTTCAACATAAAGCAGTTGCTCATTATTTTTTATGCTACTTTCACCTTCGATGACATCTATTTTTACTTTGTATGTTTGAAATCCAGGAGTAGTTGCATCTACCAAAAAGGTATGCTGATGAAACTGGTGTTTTTCATTCGAATAATTTATTGTGGTAGCATCCAACATCTTTCCATTTTGCCAAAGGCTCAAGCGAGCTGTTTTATTCTGAAGACGATTTGCTTCAATATCTACCTCGATAGGAAATTTATTTTTCAAAAAGACAACATCATTGTACACTGTATTTCGAATAAAATGATCTTTTTTTGGAACAGTATCTCCAATTCCTAAAGTAAAAATCGGTGTTAAGTTTAGTTTTTCTGCAGCATAAATAGGATTTCCTCCAACATTGTAATTTCCATCGGACACAAAAATTAAGGCGCCTACATTTCGATTAAAATAGTTAGTAGCAATCGCATCAATCCCCTTTTCAAGGGCACTTGTTTGTTCAGAAAACTTAAATGTATTTTTTTCATTGAATTCACTTCCAATGGAATAAGTAACCAATTCAAATTTATCACTGAATTTGGATGTTATTTTTGCCTGAAGCGCGCTAATCTGTTTTTGTATTTGTGCGCTATCATTGTAGGAGAGCATGGATGCCGAATTATCCACTAAGGTAATAAGGACGGGTTTTTCTTTTCGATACGAAGTGTGCTGAAAAATGAGTCCAATTAACACTAAAAAAAGGATGAATAGTACACTGGTTCGAAGCGCTTTTAATAGTAGTCTAATTGATTTTGATTGTTGCTTAAACCATTCGTTTTTCGAGTAAAGATAGACAGCCGCAAAGTAAGATGCGATTAGACATGGGAGTATGAGCCAGAGTGAATAATCAGAATTAATCGACATTCTTCAAAAATACAAATTTTCACTTTATGACAGTTAAAATTTCTTTAGTTTTTTAAGATTTTTAAAGCATAAAAATGCTAGCTTTGCTCAAAAATTATAACATGTTAAAAGAAGTATATATTGTTTCAGCTGTTCGAACGCCAATAGGATCCTTTATGGGTGGATTATCAACTATCTCCGCTACTGAATTAGGAAGTGTTGCCATTAAAGGGGCTCTTGATAAAGCAGGATTGGATTACACAACTGTGGATGAAGTATTTATGGGGAATGTTTTGCAAGCTGGCGTAGGTCAGGCACCTGCTCGGCAAGCAGCATTAGGAGCTGGTTTGAGTAATAATGTTCCTTGTACAACGGTTAATAAAGTTTGTGCTTCAGGTATGAAAGCAATCATGTTGGGGGCTCAATCTATACTTTGTGGTGATAATCACATTGTGGTAGTTGGTGGAATGGAAAGCATGTCACAAACGCCTCATTATTTGGATGGAAGAAATGGTACTAAATTCGGAAATATAACGATGCTTGATGGTATATCCAAAGATGGTCTATTGGATGTCTACAGTAAAGTGCCAATGGGAAATTGTGCTGAATTATGTGCGAAAGAACATAGTATTAGCCGCGAAGATCAAGATAATTTTGCCATCACCTCCTACCAACGTGCTTCTGAGGCATGGGAAAAAGGGAACTTTAACGATGAAGTTGTTCCTGTAAGCGTGCCGCAACGAAAAGGCGATCCTAAAATAATAGCAAAGGATGAAGAATACACCAATGTAGTTTTAGAGAAAATTCCAGGCTTGCGTCCAGCATTTGATAAAGAGGGAACCATTACGGCAGCAAATGCCTCCACCATAAATGATGGTGCATCTGCCTTACTATTAGCATCCAAAGAAGCGATTGAAAAATATAATCTAACTCCTATTGCAAAGCTTGTTTCATATGCTGATGCTGCTCAATCACCTGAATGGTTTACCACTGCACCTTCTTTAGCCGTTCCAAAAGCATTGGAAAAAGCAGGCATGGCGATTGGTGATATTGATTTTTGGGAGTTAAATCAAGCATTTTCTGTAGTTGGGATTGCTAACACAAAAATTTTAGGATTAAATCCAGCAAAAGTTGATGTGAATGGTGGAGCTGTTGCTTTGGGGCATCCTCTTGGGAATTCTGGTTCTAGAATAATAGTTACGCTGATCAATGTGTTAAAACAAAACAACGGCCGTTATGGCGGTGCTGCCATTTGTAATGGTGGCGGTGGTGCTTCTGCTATGATTATTGAAAATATTTGATCAAGCTGTAACCATTTACTTGGCTGCGGTTTTATTGAAATAATTCCTGTAGCCATGAATCGAACAGCCCTTCTAATCACATTGATTTTTCCCTTTGTTTCCAACGCGCAAATGTACATGCGTAAAAAACAAAATTTTGGCATCTACGCCCAATACAATATTGCTTTGGAGGAAAGAAACAACACCTCCTTTAATCTTGGAATCACCAAACAGTTTGGAAGACACTTTTTACCTGAGTTTGGCTTTAGAAGTAGTACCATTACCAATCTAAATCGTGAAGAATTAGTCACTTCAACCGTTCATAAAAATTATTTAAACTTAGCCTTAATGGCTCGTGTCCCACTCTTTACGATTAATGAGCGAAAAAAAGGCCGCTCTTGTCGTGCAGAGGTCGTTGAAATATTCTTTGCCCCTGAAGCATATTGGAATTTACCACAGACGAGTAGCGCGTCCAATAGTTTTTTGTCATTTAAGACAGGACTTGGATTGTACCATGTTCAAAGTGGTTTTGGAAAAAGAAATAAAGCGTGGACAGTTAAATTAGAGGCGTATTATCGCGGTGTAATTCGTCAACAAATTCCGGATAATTCAATCAATAAAGAAGTAGGGTTGCAATTGCGGATCATTCATTATAAAACCTATGATTTTGTGAATTAAGCTACCAGCTTCCGCCAGCACCTCCACCACCAAAACTTCCGCCACCAAATCCACCGAATCCACCTCCGCCACTATTGTGTCCGCCACCGAAACCACCGCCGAATCCAGTACCCATAAAAAAACCAGCTCCACCCATCGTCATGCCATTACCATTTCCACCTTTCCGGAAAATAACCAAAACGATTATGATTATGATGATGACAATCATAATTTTTACAAGCAGAGATCCTTCTGTCTTTTTATTGTAAGTCGCTGAATTATATTCTCCTTTTGATAAGGAAGTTAGTACATCTAGGGCATCGTTAAGTCCTTTAAAATGAGCTTCGTTTTTAAAATTAGGAATTAGTTCATTCTCAATAATTCGTTTACACGTAATATCAGGAATGGCACCCTCAAGTCCTCTGCCGACGGCAATAAATATTTTTTTATCTCTTTTTCCACCTGTCGGTTTTATTAAAACGACAATGCCATTTTTTTCTTTTTCTTTCCCTACTTTCCAAAGATTACTAATCTTAATGGCATAATCTGAAACGTCATAATCTCCCAAATCATCAACGATAATCACGGCAATTTCATTGGATGTTTCCTTTTCAAATTTCTCCAATCGTTTCTCCATCATGATCTCTTCACTTGGACTTAGAAATCCGATATGATTTAGATCGTTATAAAGTTTGGGAGGGTAGGGGGCATTTGGTATTTGTGACCAACTATTCAAGCAAGTAAAAAGGAGAACAAATAGTAGGGCGGTTTTTTTATACATTAATCCAGCGTAATTTCATTACTTAGTTCGTCAATATCGTCAACTTCGCATGGGAAATACTCCTTCAACCTATTTCCAGATTCCTTCACTGCATTGATTATTCCTTGTGTGAATTGATTTTTCTTAAATTCTTCAATAAGTTGATTCTTGGTTCCGTCCCAAAAGTCAGCCCCCACTTTTTTATCAATCCCTATATCCCCAAGGATAGCTAGTTTTCGATCTGTAAAAGACAAGTAAATCAACACGCCGTTTCTTTCTTTGGTTGCGTGCATTTTCAATTTATTAAATACTTGAATTGCTCGTTTTAGCGGGTCACCGGCACATTTTTTATCAATATGAACCCTTATCTCACCCGAAGTTAGTTGTTCTGCCTCACGAATGGCACCTTGAATGGCCAAGCGATCCACTTCATTAATGACTTTATTTGCCATCTTAGAAATCTGCTTCTGGTACCTTGTCAGCCCCTTTATCTGCTGTAAAACCTGTTTTTCTAGGGAATGTTTCGTGATTAATAAACATGCTATTGAAAAACCCTCTAATGTGTGTGTTGTATTCTTTGGTGGCTTGGTTGTATTCGTCCCGCGAGGTTTTAATTCTATTTTCTGTCCCTTCTAATTGAGTTTGTAAATCCCTAAAATTTTCGGTTGATTTTATTTGGGGATAGGCTTCATACATTATATTGATTGCGGTGTTAATTTTTTTACCCATAATTTCCAAGTCTTCCGGTGTTTTTGCTTCAACAATTCCCGCTCTTGCTTGCGTAACTTGCAGTAGAATGTCTTTTTCATTTTTTGCCGCACCTTTCACTGTTTTTATAAGATTAGGAATTAAATCCGCCCGTCTTTGATAGGCACTTTGTACATTATTCCATTTCTCATCTAGATTTTCTTGTTTAGAGACAGCGCCGCTGTAGGCATTGTAATACATTAGAAATACAATGAGAATTAATCCACCTATTGCAGCGAATATTATATATGATTTTTTCATAATTAGTTGTTTTAGCAAAGCTACTTACTTAATTTGTATACAGGAATATTTTTCTACTATATTTATTTAATTCAGCCTACTATTTTGCACAATCTCCTTGGTAATTTTTGTGTTTAAATTGAATCCAATATTCCTTGAATTTTTCGTCGGTGACGTATTTATATGTTTTCGGTCTTCCAATGCATAACGGGGCTAAATTTGTGATGGTTTCATCAAGTCTCTTTTTTAATAAATCATCCGCTTGACCACCCCATGAACCGCAATGTTCTATGCCTGTGCTCGCGCCACATTTATCTGTTTTTTTAAAGGCCATGTTGATACAATAAACGACCGTATCCTTCATATCCATGCCCTTCGTTGTAATTTTCGTTTTTTTAAAATCGATGGAATAATAGTTGCCTGCTTTATAGGAGGCTTTTAGAAATTTCCCTAATGTGTCTGCTACAAAGTTTGAAAATTGATGAGCCACATCGTTGTACATGACATCCCCTGTATCTACAAATTCTAAACCCTTGTATGTGCCATATAAGCCATTTTGATCAATTGTTACGCTGTAATTTGGCTTTCTTTTTATTTCGCTTTTACGTTCTTCATCTTTTATTTTTCTTTTATTCTGCTTGTTGTTGGTAGTATTACATTCAACGAATAGCAGTAAGGAGATGAGTGCTATCAAGTAGGTCCCGTATTTCATATTTTATTTTTTTTTGTTTAAAAATTAATCATTAAAAAGATGAATAACTAATCAATAAGTAGTACTTTTGACTTTACCAAAGATACACAATTCAAGCATACGTTTAATCTTAACTATATTTCTTTATAATGGCTGTTTCACGCTCAATTGTTCACATGGACTTAGATACTTTTTTTGTTTCTTGCGAGCGTTTATTGGATAGCCGCTTACTTGGAAGGCCGATTTTAATTGGTGGTACAAGTGATCGAGGCGTTGTTGCATCGTGTAGTTACGAGGCGAGGCGTTATGGAATTCATTCGGCCATGCCTATGAAAATGGCGAAAGAACGTTGTCCAGAAGCAGTTGTCATTAAAGGGAATTCAGCTACTTATTCTAAGTATTCGCACATGGTTACGGATATTATTAGTGAGGCGGTACCCTTGTATGAAAAATCATCCATTGATGAATTTTATATTGATTTTACAGGAATGGATCGTTTTTTTGGAGCCTTTAATTATGCTTCAGAATTGAGGCAACGCATTTTACGTGAAACGGGCTTGCCAATTTCTTTTGGTTTGTCGCAAAATAAAACGGTCTCAAAAATTGCAACTGGTGAAGCGAAACCCAATAATCAACTGCATGTCGATCTTGGTACTGAGCGTGATTTTTTAGCGCCTTTATCCATTCGTAAAATTCCAATGGTCGGTATAAAAACCTATCAATCCTTGTGTAACCTGGGCGTACGAAAAATTAAAACGATTCAAGAAATGCCCATTGAAATGATGCAAAGTGCTTTAGGTGAAAATGGGGTAAGTATTTGGAAAAAAGCGCAGGGTGTAGATGATTCGCCGGTTGAGCAATATAGTGAACGGAAATCTATTTCCAAGGAGCGGACTTTTGATCAAGATACGATTGACATCGTCATGCTTCGGGGTGTTTTAGTTGCCATGGTTGAAAATATGGCCTTGCAATTGCGCAGGGAAAATAAATTGACGGGGTGCGTAACCGTTAAAATTCGTTACGCTGATTTTCAAACGCAAACGTTACAAAAAAGCATTCCTTATACGGCTGCTGATCATGATTTATTTCCCATTGCTAAGGATTTGTTTGAACGAATATTTCAGCGGCGTATATTGATTCGCTTAATTGGTTTGAGGTATAGTGCACTTGTTGCGGGCAATCACCAACTCAGCTTGTTTGATGAATCAATTGATTACGCTAGTTTGTACAGGTCCTTGGATCATATACGCAATCGCTATGGCGATCGGGCGGTGATGCGTGCGATTGGTATGGATGCCAGTAGAATGGGTTAAGGCATTTCAGCTTTTCTCTTCGCTATATTGATAGATAGTTAATAGTTATTTACTCAGATTTTTTTAATCGTATGAAAACCTATTCCTACTTCAGTTTAAAATATGGAGTAATCTCTCCGGATGCAATCGTGGAATGGGCTGTGGATAATGGGTATTCTGCCGTCTGCCTTACCGATATTAACGCTACAGGCGCTGCCTTATCTTTTGTACGTGCGGCACAACGGTGTGGAATTAAGCCAATCGTTGGTGCAGAGATCAGAAATGGGATGGCAATTCAAGCGACGGTAATCGCTAAAAATAACGATGGTTTCAATGAATTAAATCTTTTTTTGTCTGAACACATTCATAAAAACAAATCATTTCCGGATCGTCTTCCTGCTTTTGCTAATTGCTATATTTTTTATCCTTTACGAACTGATTTTACAGATTTAGGACCGAATGAGTTTTTTCAAATCCAACATACCGATCTTACGAATATTCCTCTAAAATTTAAGCATCTATCAACGGAAAAAATGCATGCATTGGAGCCCATGCTTTTTCGGAATAAACGCGATTTTAATACCCATCGATTACTTCGAGCCATCCACCATAATACACTCTTATCCAAATTAGCTAAAAAGGAACAAGCTAATGAAAAAGAACGGTTTCTGTCGAAAAATGATTTAGTAAAGATGTATGGAGACGAAGTGCATTACCTGAAAAGAACGCAAAAGTTGTTGGCGTCTTGTCAGGTAAATTTTGAGTTTGGAGATCATGCAACTCCACAAAATCCCGTTTCGTATACCGGCAGTGTGCAAGAAGATGAGGAAATGTTACGCCAGCTTTGCGCAGATGGTTTGGCGTATCGTTATCCAACGATAACAGATGAAATAATTGCGCGAATTGAGATGGAAATTGATATAATTGCTCAGAAAGATTTCCTGTCTTATTTTTTGATGGCTTGGGATTTTACTTCTTTTGCGAGGTCACAGCATTTTTTTTATGTGGGAAGAGGAAGTGGTGCCAATAGTATCGTTGCTTATTTATTGAGAATAACGGATGTTGATCCCTTGGAATTGGATCTCTATTTTGAACGCTTTATCAACCTTTATCGGAAAAATCCTCCCGATTTTGATATTGATTTTTCCTGGCGAGATCGCGACAAAGTGATTGATTATATTTTTAAGCGTTATCCCAATGCAGCTTGGTTATGTACCTATAATACCTTTCAATATCGCGCTACTATTCGTGAGCTTGGAAAAGTTTTTGGCTTGCCTAAAACGGAAATTGATAAGCTTAGTCGCCATAAAATTCCCGAATCAAATTTAGATGCCATCTCAAAATTGGTTATTCGTTATAGCACGTATCTTCATGGTATTCCTTCTCACCTTAGCGTGCATTCAGGAGGAATTGTAGTAAGTGAAAAACCAATAACTTCGTATTCAGCGACTTTTTTGCCGCCAAAAGGCTACCCAACAACACAATTTTCTATGTTAGAAGCGGAAGATGTTGGCTTGTATAAATTTGATGTGTTGAGTCAGCGTGGCTTAGGAAAAATAAGGGAATGTTTGGATATTATCGCTTATAATCAAGCGGAAAATCCACCTCATGACATCCATGATATTGCCTATTTTAAGGAGGATGAAGCCATTAAGTCTTTGTTGCTCGAAGCGAAAGCATTGGGTTGTTTTTATGTGGAATCACCAGCCATGCGTATGTTAATCATAAAACTAAAAGTTAACACGTATTTGGAATTAGTTGCCGCGAGTTCAATTATCCGTCCGGGGGTTTCGCAATCTGGTATGATGCGCGAATATATATTGCGTCATCGGAATCCTTCGCGTCGAAATGAAGCACACCCTATTTTATTGGAAATTATGCCTGAAACGTATGGCGTAATGGTGTATCAAGAAGATGTGATTAAGGTGGCTCATTATTTTGCCGGATTAAGCCTTGCAGAATCAGATGTATTGCGCCGAGGTATGTCGGGAAAGTTTCGATCAAGGGATGAATTTCAAGGAGTTCGCGATTTGTTTTTTAGTAATTGTACTATAAAAGGCTATGATGAATCGCTCATAGCTACTATTTGGCAGCAAATAGAAAGTTTTGCTGGTTATGCTTTTTCAAAAGGTCATTCGGCTTCTTATGCTGTCGAAAGTTACCAAAGTCTTTATTTGAAAGCGCATTATCCCTTGGAATATATGACCGCAACGATTAATAATTTTGGTGGGTTTTACAGCACTGAAATATATGTCCATGAAGCACGTCGTTTTGGTGCAGTAATAGAAGCACCGTCCATTAACGAGGGTGATTACACCTCTATTTTAATTGGAAATCGTTTGATTCTTGGATTCGTTTTAGTAGCAGGAATTGAAGCAAATTGTGTACGAGCTATTTTGAAAGAACGCCTTGAAAATGGTGCTTTTCTTGATTTTGATCAATTGATGCAACGCATTTACCTTCCCTTGGAACAACTCTCGCTAATCATTCGCATTGGTGCATTACGTGATTTTTCAGAGGAGCGCAAAACATTGTTGTGGAAGTCCCATTTTTACTTAACTAAAATGGCTCCCAAATCGAAACAACACACACTTTTTAACACGCCTGCCGTTTCTTTCCAATTGCCTGAATTAGAAGAACAAGTATTAGATGAAACGTTTGAGCAAATGGAGTTAATGGGCTTTCCGCTATGTAATCCATTCGAATTGTTAGCGAATCCATTGCCACAGCATACACTGGCAAGACAAATACCACAATCATTGGGTTTAATTATTGAGCTATATGGCTATTTAGTAACCGTAAAATATTCCAAAACATTGAAGGGAAGTATCATGAATTTTGGCACATTAATCGACGTGGAAGGAGATACAATCGATACCGTTCATTTCCCGGAATCACTACGGAAATATCCATTTATGGGAAAAGGTATTTATCGCATGAAGGGGCGTGTTACGGAGGAATTTGGCTATTATTCGCTCGAGGTAGGTGAGATGGAAAAGTTGCGCTTTGTCGATGATGTAAGATTTGGATGAAATGGAATAGTGTCTTTAATTGCTCATCTAGCAATATCGTGCCTTTCGACTAAGCTCAATTCACTTCTAAATTGCTCGTCGAGCGCAATTGATACGAGCATTACCGAACGTAGCAAAATGAGTAAATAAAATATATATATTAAGAAAAAATTACTAAATTTAAACTTTAACAAATGCTCTAACGATTAAATATCCAAATATGAAATATATATATATATTATCATCACTATTACTCTTCAGTAATTACCACTTAAACGCTCAAGTAACTGACGTCGTTGATAACACATATAAAACGGTAGTAATAGGTACACAGACTTGGATGGCAGAAAATCTCAAGACAACGAAATACAATAATGGGACATTAATACCCTTAGTAACAGGCGAAAATGCTTGGTCTGTATTAGAAAGTCCAGCATATTGTTTTTATGACAATAATGAATCAAATAAGTCTAAATACGGCGCATTATATACATGGTATGCCGTTGCAAAAGGAAATCTTTGTCCTACTGGTTGGCATGTCCCTACAGATGCAGAATGGACGGTTTTATCTAGTTTTTTAGGAGGGGAAGAGGTCGCAGGTTCCAAAATGAAGAGTGTTTCTGGTTGGACGGATGATAATAGCGGCACAAATAGTAGCGGTTTTACAGGGCTCCCTGGCGGTAATCGTCCTAGCTTTGGTAGTTTTAGCGATATTAATAGTTACAGTAGTTGGTGGAGTAAATCCGAGGACGATGTAATGTATGCTTGGAATCGATATTTGTTAAGCTCAGATTCAGGATTAGGTCGGTCCAATTTTAGCAAAGGTCACGGTTTTTCAGTTCGTTGTTTGAAGGATTAAGTAAAGATCAGCCTATTATTAGTGGGTAATTGTATTTTTTCAATTAAACGAAAGTGTAATAAAAACTTTCCATTAGTTGATGAAATAAGTCAAATAACAAAGCCGTAAACATTTTCTACCATTGATTGTTTTGTGAATATGTATCAATTGAAACGCTCACAAATTGTTAAGGCCGACATTAAAACGTGTTGGGAATTTTTCTCTTCGCCAACTAATTTGGCAAAAATAACGCCTCCGTCTATGGGGTTTATCGTTAGAACGGAAGTTCCAGAGAAAATGTACGAAGGATTAATGATTGAATATACCATTAAACCTCTTCTTGGTATACCTCTTCGTTGGGTTACAGAGATAAAAACAGTGCAAGATGAAGTTTTTTTTATAGATGAGCAACGCATTGGGCCTTATAAAATTTGGCATCATGAACATCATTTTAAAGTAGTTGAAGGTGGCGTTGAAATGAATGACATAGTGAGTTACGTATTGCCTTTAGGTATAATAGGCAGAGCTATGCACGCTCTTTTTATTAAAAATAAAATAAAGGAAATATTCACGTATCGTTATCACAAGGTAGAAGAATTATTCAATAAATAATACGCCTTAAATTGCGTACCTTTGTCACATGAAATTTAAGGATTACCCTATTTCTTCATTGATAAAAGTACAGCTCGAAAAGTTAGGATTTACACGTCCAACCGATATTCAACACCGTGCTATCAAGCATATTTTGGATGGGGAAGATGTAATGGCGGTGGCACAAACGGGGACTGGAAAAACAGCTGCGTTTGTGATTCCTGTGATTCACCATCTGTTGAATCCAAAAGATCTTAAGAAAAAACAAATTAGGTGTTTGGTAATGGTGCCTACCCGCGAACTAGCAAAGCAAATCTCTGACGTTTTTATTGAAATTGGTGCAGCTACAAAATTAAAAACCCTGGGGCTTTTTGGCGGAGTGGAACAAGAAAACCAAATTCATCAATTAGAACATAAAGTCGACATCTTGGTGACTACGCCTGGTCGTATGTTTGACCTCGTTTCACAAGGATTCATCGATTTATCGAAAGTGGAAATCTTAGTACTTGATGAAGCTGACTTGATGCTAGACTTAGGTTTTACAAAGGACATCACAGATGTCCTACGTTTGCTTCCTAAAAAGCGACAAACCTTGTTCTTTACGGCAACCATTTCAAAAAAAATAAAATCCTTAGCCTACGATGTCGTTCGTGATGCCATTCGGATACAAATTTCACCCAAAAATCCGGTTGCTAAAAATGTAACTCATGCGGTGGCTTTTATTGAAATGGATGATAAGCGTTTTTTTCTTGAAAACATCTTAACTGAATTCGAAACCCAAAAATTTATTGTCTTTGTTAGGACAAAAGTTCGAGCGGAAAGAGTTGTAGCTGCTATGCAACGCGTTGAAATTGTTACAGAAGCACTGCATGGAGGAATTGAGCAAGATAAGCGTTTTGCTATTTTAGAGCGTTTTCGAAAAGGGGAAAGTAGGGTGCTAATTACTACGGATGTTGCTTGTCGAGGAATTGATATTCCCGATATGGATTACGTAATAAATTATGACATCCCTGAAAATCCAGAGAATTATGTTCACCGCTGTGGACGAACGGGAAGAGGTGAGGCTAATGGACAAGCTTTGTCATTTTGTAGTCCGGAAGAAAAAGTACTTATTGAAGCAATTGAAGTATATACAGGAGAAGAAATTCTGCATTATGAAATTACGTCAGCTGAATACAAGGACATACTAATCGACACGACTGATCCCACCTATAATTGGAAGAAATTAATGGATGAGTTCGATAACGAAAACACCGATTGGGATTAAGATTTAGTTGGGATAACTAAATTAATCGGATCCAATACTTTTTCTTTTGTCAGGGCTAAATCAATCACTTCTTTCATAGTATCCACATAATGAATAGTTAAACCTTTTATATAATCAGCCTTAATTTCATCTACATCTTGCTTGTTTTTGGAACAAAGAATTAATTCTTTAATTCCAGCTCGTCGAGCGGCTAATATTTTTTCCTTAATTCCACCAACTGGAAGTACATCACCTCGCAATGTGATTTCTCCTGTCATAGCGAGTCCTTTTTTAATTTTTAATTGAGAAAACAAGGAAGCTAATGAACATAACATGGTTATTCCAGCACTCGGACCGTCTTTTGGTGTCGCTCCTTCAGGCACATGGACATGTACATTATAGTGATCAAAAACTTCTTGGGAAAGACCGATCCATTGGCTATGTGCTTTTAAAAATTCGAGTGCAATGATGGCACTTTCTTTCATGACATCTCCAAGATTTCCCGTTAGTGTTAATTTGCCTTTTCCTTGTGTTAATGAAGATTCAATAAACAAAATATCACCTCCAACGCTTGTCCAAGCAAGTCCGGTAACTACACCGGCGACTTTATTGTTTGCATACTTAGTGCGAGATCGGCCAGCGCCTAAAAACTTAAATAAATCTTCTTCTGTGATTTTCGGCGAGAATTTTTCATCACTGGCAATCTGAAGTGCTCTGCTTCGAACTAATTTGGCCATTAGTTTATCAAGGCTTCTAACACCGGATTCATTGGTGTGCTCTTCAATTAGTTTTTCCAGTAGTTTATTATCGATGGAAATATCTTTCTTTTGGATACCATGTTCAGCTATTTGCTTACCGATTAAGTGACGCTTAGCAATTTCAATTTTCTCTTCGATGGTATACCCGTTGACTTCAATAATTTCCATTCTGTCTCTCAAAGGACCTTGCACTTCTGCTAAGCTATTCGCTGTCGCAATGAAAAGTACTTTTGATAAATCGAATTCTGATTCAACGTAATTATCGTAAAAAGCGATATTTTGCTCTGGATCTAAGACTTCAAGAAGCGCCGATGAAGGATCGCCATGGTTGCTGCGACCTAATTTATCGATTTCATCTAATACAAAAACAGGATTGGCACTTTCCGCTTTCTTAATGTTTTGGATAATTCTACCCGGCATCGCTCCAATGTAGGTTTTTCGATGGCCGCGAATTTCCGCTTCATCGTGAACACCACCAAGTGACATTCGCACGTATTTGCGTCCCAGCGCTTCAGCAATCGACTTCCCTAAAGATGTTTTTCCCACCCCTGGAGGGCCATAAAAGCACAGAATGGGCGATTTCATGTTGCCACGTAATTTTAATACGGCAAGGTACTCCAAGATGCGTTCTTTTACTTTTTCTAAGCCAAAATGGTCACGCTCCAGTATTTTTTTAGCACGTTTCAAATCTAAATTGTCTTTCGTATAACTATTCCACGGTAAATCCAGCAATAAATCTAAAAAGTTAAGTTGAACAGTGTATTCAGCTCCTTGCGGGTTCATTCGTTGCAGTTTATCTAACTCTTTGTAAAATGTTTTTGCAACCGAATCAGACCATTTCTTTTTGGTGCCTCTTTCGCGTAATTCTACGATGTCTTGTTCTTGCGGGTTATCTCCTAATTCATCTTGAATGGTGCGCATTTGCTGATGCAAGAAAAACTCCCGCTGCTGGCGATCCAAGTCTTTTTTAACGCGATTTTGGATTTCGTTTTTCATCTCAAGCATTTGAACTTCTAAAGTAAGGTGCTCAAGTACCATCATCACCCTTTTTTCCATGTCCATTTCGGCAAGCATTTCTTGTTTTTTGGCGACATCTGCATTCATATTGGATGAAATGAAATTTACCAAGAAGGTGGGACTGTCGATGTTTCCAATTGCAAATTGTGCTTCTGATGGGATATTTGGACTGTCTCGTATAATTTGCAAGGCCAATTCTTTAATGGTCTTGAACATGATAGACAATTCTTTATTTTTTTTGTCAATCGGTTTTTCCTGTAAGATCTTAACCGTTGCTCGCATGTAAGGCTCTGTTTGCAGCGCACTTTCAATTTCAAATCGTCGTTTTCCTTGAATGATAACCGTTGAACTTCCGTCTGGCATTTTAAGTAATCGAATGATCTGCGCTACGGTTCCAATTTCATGTAAATCCGCAAAGGAGGGGGATTCTTCATCTTGGTTTTTTTGGGAAACAACCCCAATGATTTTATTTCCTTTATTGGCATCTTGAATTAATCGAATTGATTTATCACGACCAACCGTAATGGGGATGACAACTCCAGGAAAAAGCACGTTATTTCGTAAAGGAAGGATAGGAAGGTCACTTGGAAAAATTTGTTTATTGACCGAATCTTCCTCTTCAGCTGTAATTAATGGGATGAATTCAGCATCGTTTTCGATTCCACTAAATCCAAAAAAGTCATTCTCAAAATTATTACTCATTCTTTGTTTTGCTGTTTATTTTGTTGCGACACAATGTCAGTTTTCAATTTAACAAAATTGTCTAATGCTCTTATTTTGTTGATTACCCTACTAGCCAATTGTTATGCCATCCTGTATGTAGCTGAAATAATGACATATTTTAGTAGTCATGTGTTCTCGGTTTCAGCAAAATTTATGTAAAGCAATGATTACTTTTTAGTTAAATTGTTTTTGTACTTTTATCGTTCAAATTATAGTTTAAATTATGAAAAAAATTCTACTTTTTACCTTTGTCTCTTTTCTTTTCTTAAATGAGCTAAAAGCTCAAGACACTACATGGGTTCAAACTTTTACCTATGATTCCATTACCACAAGAAGAGCGAATTTCGTTTTTCCTCCTGAATTAAATACAACAAGGTTCGAGAAAGTCTTGATGTACTATAAATTAAAATGTAGTCCGTTGACTTCATGGGATCAATACAATTGTGGTGAGTGGGATTATTTAACTTACACGCGGGTTTTTGATCACACCGGGAATTTAGATTCTGTGATAAAAAATAGCAGTATGTACTTGGCCAATTGTGCTGCACCTCCGGTTGTTTCTTTTACGCCGATTCCTTTTGTTGAAGCGGATATTTATCAGCGCAATGAATTGTTTCGCACGGGAGCTTCGGTGCTTTCTTCGAACATTAACGCGTCTAATTCTTCGGCTAATTTGCCGTTTAACACCCAAAAAAGTGGTGGTCGTTATCAGATGCTCCTAAGTGCAAATGAGTTGTTGGCAGCGGGTATTACAGCGGGTGATATTCAATCACTCTCCCTGTTTATTAATTCTTTAGGAAGTAATGGGGAGTTAATGCACCCAACAATCTCACTGAAATCTACCACAGATAATGATTTGCTATTTTTCCATACTGCTGGTTTTACCACGGTTTATAATGCAAGTCATGGAGTTGGAGGAACCAACCCATCTTTTCTTGCAGGACAAAACGACTTATTGTTTTATCAATCCTATGCATGGAACGGAACCGATAACTTGATTATTGAGTTTTCATTTGAGAATGACTATCCTGCTGCAACAGGATTAAGTTTTCAGACTGAAACCATCAATAATAATACAGCCTTGAATTTTGAGGGTAAGAATGGCGTGGTGAATTTTAGCGGGACTAATTATGCCATTTCTGAACTTTCAGATTTCGTGGTTGGAAATGAATTAACGGTGGAGTTTTGGACAAAAGGGAATCTGACCGCAGGGACCAACACTACTATTTTGGAAGCTTGGGACACCTTGAATAACCGAATTTTGAATATTCACATGCCTTGGAGTAATAACAATGTTTATTTTGATGCTGGAATTTCTTCCGGTTTCGATCGAATTAATAAGGTTATGAGCCCAAGTGAGATGGACGATACATGGAATCATTGGGCTTTTGTCAAGAAGCAATCAACAGGTGAAATGTTTATTTACAAGAATGGCGTGCTCTGGCATTCTGGAACTAATTTGACAAGACAAATTGGCTACATAAGTCGCTTGGTTATTGGTGCCAGCGCTGATGCAAATCTAAAATGGAAAGGTAAAATGGATGAATTCCGAATTTATAATGCGGCATTGACACCGGCTACTATTTTAGCAAATTATAAAAACAAAATTGATGCTACGCACCCTAATTGGAACAATCTATTGGCTTATTATGATTTTGATGATGTGAATTATGCCATCGATCGATCTCAAAATAATCATAAATTGATGTTGTCTGAAGGTTGGTCTTTGGCAAATGGAAGTATGATCCGAAATGATGAATTTCCTCTTGCAGGTTCTACGCAAGCTACGAAACGTCCTAAAATTGCGTTGGGTCAAGGTCTTGTTACAGGTGTTCAACAAACGAATCTTGTCAATCAAATCAAACGTAAAGAACCAATCGTTGTCTTTGAACAAGCAGCCGTGAATCGCCATTTCGAGATAATTAACAGTTTTATTGGTGTTCCTACAGGTTCGATGAATACCTTCGATCCACAAGGAAATATGCTGACAAGTGTTCCTTATAACGTAACTACCAACTTACTGAATGACACGATTTCATGCTATAATGTTCCTTATGAAATAGTGAAGGATGTCGAAATTGCACGATATATTACACCATACGGCATACAATTCGACTTAGGTCCAAATGGTTTCTGTTGGATTTATGACGTAACAGATTATCAGCAATACTTGAAAAACACCGTTGATTTAGCGGCTCATAATACCCAAGAGTTATTGGATCTTCGCTTTGCATTTATAGAAGGTATTCCGCCAAGGGACCTTCACAAGCGGGAGCCTATTTGGAGTGATTTTAGAGGCTACAATTTCGCTAATATGGCGAACAATGTAGATTTAGCACCTAAATCAATTCTATTATCGGATACCTCTGCCATGTTTAAAATTAAAACTAGAATGTCTGGTCATGGCCAAGTAGGAAATGGCGCTTGTTGTGAATGGGTACCCAACGATCATCAACTGCGTATAGATGGAATACCAAGGTTCAACTGGAATATTTGGCAGACAACGGAGTGTGGTGACAATCCAAATATTGGTCAAGGAGGAACGTGGCCGTATGCCAGAGAAGGATGGTGCCCAGGAGATCGGGTGAAGGAACATGAATTTGAATTAACACCCTTTGTTACTCCTGGCGATTCGGTAAGTATTGATTATTCCATTACTGCGGTTCCTCAGAATGATCCTGGTCAAGCAGGTGGGAATTACATTGCGGCCTATGATTTAATATCATATTCAGCGCCTAATCATCAAGTGGATGCGGCTATTGCTGATGTATTAAATCCAAATAATTGGGAGTATTATAGCAAGTTCAATCCAACTTGTTCAAATCCACGTGTTATTCTTAAAAATGCTGGTGCGCAAACGCTAACATCTTGTAAAATTAGATGTTGGATTACGTATGGCGTTGAAATTAGCTATGATTGGACAGGAAGTCTTGGGTTTTTAGAAGAGGAAGTGGTAGAAATTCCAGTGACCTACCAAGATTTTTGGTCAGATTATGACTCCATGAAAACCTTTACTGCCTATGTATGCAATGTCAATGGTGGATCCGGAAATGATGAGTACCTCCAAAATAGTGTGAAACAAACAAAGTTTGTGGCTCCAGAAACGATCAATGGTCCTTTTTTCGTGTGGCTTACCACCAATAATAAAGCAATCGAAAATAAATATCGCTTGATAGATGCTGCTGGAAATGTTCTTTTTGAACGCGACAACATGAGTAACACTACCCAGTACAAAGATACATTTGATCTTGCGCCCGGATGTTACAGCATCATCATTGAGGACACCGATAATGATGGGCTTTCTTTTTGGTATTCTGCTCAAGTGGAAGGCGAAACAACCGGACAAATGCGTTTGCGTTTAGTGGGAGGGAGTTATATTGAAATGTTCCCTGGTGATTTCGGAAGGTACCATCGTTATGACTTCTCTGTTGGTTTTACCGTTGGTTTAAATGAAAATAAATTGGATCATGAGATCGCCATTTTTCCTAATCCAGCAAAGGATGAAGCAACTATTGAAATTAGTGGTTTCGTAAACAACGACGCGCAATTGGCCATTTATGATATTATGGGTAGGCCGGTTTATTCGGAAAAAATGAAGGCGACGGATTATTTTGCAGAATCTCATGTGGATTTATCTTCCCTCAACAAGGGAACGTACATTGTGAAAATAATTACCAACCAACGAGTTTACACGAAAGAGTTAGTGAAGCAGTAGTTTACTGCAAAATTAACTTTTGCTTGAATTCGCCTTTCGATGTTTTGATCACTATGAAATAAATCCCTTTGGGCTGAAGCGATAAATCAATTGCTTTTTCATAGTGATGCGTATGAAAAACTTCTTTTCCGAAGGTGCTGTAAATGGAGATTCCTTTTATGTCTTTCGGATCTTGCCCTGATTTCAATTGGATATTTATCGTATGCTGACTAGGTATAGGATAAATATGGAATGACTTATTGAGTAAGGTCAATTCTTCAGCGCCGGCATATTGTATATCACAGGGAATAAATCCGTTATAGTTAGACGTGGTGGTTCCGCTTGGATTGATAAAGTTAAAGGTGTATAGGCCGTTTGTAGTCCAACTATAACTTACTTGATAATTCTGATTGTTTAATAAATAAGATAAAATATAACCGTTGCTTCCGTTGGCAATTAGACTGGTAATCAAGGCGCCATTTAATGGAGTTTGTGCCGGACGTACCGGACTTGCTGCTGCTTGGGGAATGATTTGTGCTGTTGCATCTTCGGTGACTTGTCCGACCATATTTCCAATCATATAGGGTGCATTTGCTGTCCCATGATAATGATATTCCCCATTGTAATTATGTCCGTGATTTGCATCTAAGCTTGTCATTGAAATCCCATCGGGTTCGAGCGCTCCAAATACTGCATAGCCATCTAATGCATAAGCAATAGGTAAGGTGCTACTTGTTGTTCCATACAAATGAAGAGGAGCTGTATGGTAATGATAATCGTCTGCTCGACCACAATGTCCTCCCCAATTATCTAATTGTCCATCTAAGAAAGCATCCACGCCTTGATTGGTAAAGGGGTTGAAAATTGGAACGCCATTTACCGCTACTGCGATGGCACCTCTTGTGAAATGTTGTGCGTTCACTGGGACGGGCGTTGCGGCTAAAATTGGGTTTAATGGGATGCTCCAAGCATTGTTTCCATAATAACATTGTGGAATTGGTACTTGTTGTTGCCAACCGTGGTTAGAAATTCCGAACATCATATCATGTGTGGTAGGGATGCCTTTCGATTCGACATAAAAATAATTAGCGTCCCAAGAGGTGATAACATTGGGTTGAAAAGCATTAAATGCCAGATTCATCACATTTGGATCAGTAAAACTGTATAGAAAGATGCTAAAAGACATTGCAATGAGAACGATTCCATGTTTTATTTTCCTTTTTCGGAAGAAATAAATACTTAAGAAGATGAGCCCCAAAAACAATATACACAAGGGAATTAGAATGTTTAAGTTGTTTGGAATTTGTTTGTCTATTTTTTTTGGTACTTCCGTATTTAATTTTTCAATCGTTTGATAGCGACTATTAATTTGAGCTTGATCTTGCGTTGTAAATTCATTCAATGGTATTTTTTTGGTTGCCCCATCTTCGGTTTGTAAATAAACAATTCCGTCCTTTAGTAGCAAAAAATCCCCACTAATTTCTTGATTACCAATTTTCCAGGTTTGTTCTTTTTCATGATGTCCACCTTCATGCGACCATAGGCTAAGGGAAAAGGTAAGAATGACAATGCTTAAAAAATACTTCATACTACGAGATTTAGATTCAACTATTTAATTAGTGATTTTAAATTTAAAAAACTTGTGAAAATCACTATTAAATTACGTCCTAAAAACGGAAGCAGGTTCTAATTTGGTGATTCTTCGAATAGCGAAAAGGGTTCCTGAAATGGATATGGTTGCGGTGATCAAGAAGAAAACTAATTTAGTAATCGGGTGGAAACTAAACAATGTGCCCGCATTGGCAATTCCATTTCTAAATCCTTCAATGAGTGCATAACCAATCATAAATCCGATGATGGCGTAGATAATTGCTTGCATTAAGATGAGTTTGCGGATGTATCCATTGGTGGCTCCAATTGCTTTTAAGGTCCCATAATCTTTAATACGATCGATGGCAGCCGAATAAAGGGTTAAACCAATGATAATAAATCCGGAGATTAAAGCGAAAATGATTAAGGTTCCAAATGAAAAAGCAATCCCACTCGATTTTAGTACGGTAATTACGGTTTCCCACCTAAAATCATTCGGCATCCATGCTTTTACACCGGGGATATTTGCATTAATGTAATTCACTACTTCCTGCATTTTTTTTGGATCGTCTGCTTCGACTAAAAATGCCGATACTTTATTATTGGACACTTTTCCTAAAAAACGAGCACGTTCGATGGTTGTATAGGCAAATAAACCGCCTCCAAATGCTCTTGCTCCTTTGGTAATTGCGGCAATATACACTTGCTTTCCATTAATTTCAAAATAATCTCCCATCTTAGGGTTTCCTAATGCTTTTCGATCAAAAAAATCAATGCTTACTGCTCCATCGGCTATAATATTGGATAGTTTCCCCTCCACAATCAAGTTGTCTTGAATACCAACCATTGCGGGTAAATTCAATCCTACCACACTCATTCCGGCTGTGGTACCATCTGTAAATCGTGCTGCTCCAGCGCCAATTACCAGCGGATTAGCTTTCACCACGAAGGGCAAACTTTCAATCTCGTGCCCCAAACGGATATCGATCGGCGCCAAGGCATTTACATTAGTAGTTTTGTTGTCGGTTACCCACACGTAGCCATCGTTCACGCGAACTAAATAGCTCATGGCATTGGTTAAAAAGGTAAAAATTCCGGTTTGTTGACCTATTAAAAAGATCGAAATAATAACACCAAACAAAGCCCCAATGCTCTTAGGCTTGTCAAACTTCATGAATTTTAATGCGGTGAACAGTAATTGCATTTTATAGTTTTATGATGCATTCAACACGACTTCCTATTAAAACCGAGCCTGGTTTATCTACGATTACTCTTACTTCTCGAACGCGCCGATCTTCCAAATTATCTGCTTTATCGCTAAAAATAGATTTCTTAGAAAGGTAGGGGGAGCAATAAACGATTTTTCCAGTACTTAATAGTTCTCGAGTTCCTTGTTTTGCTATGCTTACGCTCATGCCATTACGGACATCCATGGCGTACAATTCATCTACTTCGGTAATGGCAATTAATCCTCCGCTTGGTGCAAAGTCTCCAATTTTTGCTCCCGGTGCAAGTGCTTGTCCCGGTCTTACTTCAATACTTAGCATCATTCCGTCTTCGGGGGCATAAATCTTTCTCTTATTTTTTAGTTGCGTGAAATAATTTGTTTCGGCACTTAATTCGCTTAAGCTTGCGATTGCCTCATTGACCTCGGCTTTTGCAATTATGATGTCGGCTTGTAGGTTTTGGTAGATGTTCTCAGAGTCTATTGCATTTTTATCGGTCCCTGCTTTTGAATCTGCTAAAGCCCGGTCTCTTTTCATGGTTACCTCGGCAGCTTTTAATTTTATGTTTAAGGCTTCTATTTTCGCCTGAAGACTTTTTATTTTTTCATTTCGAGTACTTACTTTTGAATTACTTTGTGTAACCTGAGCATTTTCTGCACTTTCATCCATTTCGAGTAGCAGTTGTCCTTTCTTTACCACCTGCCCTTCGACCACTAATATCCGTATGATTTTTCCTGCTAATTCGCTGCCTAAGGGATAGATTTTATTCGCGGGTTCGATGCGTGCAATACCTACTAATTCTTTTACTTTTTCAACTTTATAATCGGATAGTTTTTTCGCTTTCGGATCTTCTTTTCCACCGCAGGATGCTAAAAGCAATAGCATGAACAAGGTTGTTTGTGTTATTTTCATTTTATACAAGTGTAAAGGCATTAGTTAATTCATTTTTTTTAATTTCTGTTGCAAATCCATTTTCTACTTTAATTACGCGATCTGCATATTGTAATAATCGTGGGTCATGGGTAACTACACAAACGCTCTTTCCTGATTTAGAAAGCGAAACAAGTTCTCCCATTATAGTTGCTATGGAGGAGGCGTCTAATGATGCAGTGGGTTCATCGCACAAAATTAATTGTGGGTCTGTTACCAACGCTCTTGCAATAGCTACGCGTTGTTGTTGCCCCCCAGAAAGTTGTTTGGGCAAACTCTTTTTCCGATCCAACATACCGACTAAATCTAAGGCGGCTTCGGCTTTTATTTTGGCATCCTTCGCCTTAAGTTTTTTTAATTGTAGGGGCATCATCACATTATCCAATGCGTTGAGCGGTGCGATTAAATTAAAGCTTTGAAATACAAATCCGAAGGTGTTTAATCGTAGATTAGCCATCTGCTTTTGGCTCATATCGTTTACTAATTGCTCGTTTACGAAGAGTTGACCTAATGTTGGATATATAACACAACCTAAAAGGGATAAAAGGGTTGTTTTCCCTGAACCTGATGGACCAATGATTAATAATAATTCTCCGGTATTAATACATAAATCTACGGGTTGCAAAGCAATAATGGTTTGATCTCCAACTTGGTATTCTTTTCCTACTCCTTTTAATTCGGCAATCATCTCAACTTAATTATAATTTATAAACAAGGTCCTTGCATTTTTGTTCAAGTGTTTATTTTTCGATGAAAAACACCTAAAAAAATACTGCAAGCTCCCAATTTTTTTCAAAGTTAACTTTTCATTCTTTGTTAAGAACTTTTTTTTTGAATTTAAGCTGAAATAGTAGTTGTTTTTTAGCACCTTATTTTTTTATTGTGCAATTCACATCTTTCCTCCTTATATTTATTCTATGAATACAAAAGCAGACATTGTAAAGAATTGGCTACCGCGCTATACCGGTGAACAAATAGAGAATTTCGGGAAGTATATTTTACTGACCAATTTTAGTAATTACGTCCTTCTATTTGCGGAATGGAACAATGTTCCTGTTGTAGGGAAAGATAAACCTATGCAGTGTGCCACATCGGGTAATATCAGTATAATAAATTTTGGAATGGGAAGTCCTTCTGCCGCAACAATTATGGACTTGCTGACTGCAATACATCCAGAGGCCGTATTATTTCTTGGTAAATGTGGGGGCTTGAAAAAACGGAATAAATTAGGTGATTTAATTCTTCCAATCGCAGCCATTCGTGGCGAAGGAACGAGCAACGATTATTTCCCCATGGAAGTGCCAGCGCTTCCTGCTTTTTCTCTTCAAAAGGCCGTTTCCACCACCATTCGTGATTGTAAGGTGGATTATTGGACAGGAACTGTTTATACCACCAATCGCAGGGTATGGGAACACGATGAGGAATTTAAAATTTACCTCACAAAAATTAGGGCCTATGCTATAGATATGGAAACAGCTACTATTTTTACGGTAGGTTTTTACAACAAAATTCCAACAGGTGCTTTGCTTTTAGTAAGCGATCAACCGATGGTGCCAGACGGCGTGAAAACGGAGGAAAGTGATAAGGCTGTCACCACGAATTTCGTCGAAAATCACTTGAAAATTGGAATCAATTCATTAAATCAACTCATTGATGACGGATTAACGGTTCGCCATCTAAGATTTTAAGAAAGCTTTTATAGGCAATTATCCTTAATTTCTGCCACAATTTCAGGATTCAATAAGGTGGAAATATCCCCAAAATTATCAAAATCTCCCTCAGCAATTTTGCGTAAAATCCTACGCATTATTTTTCCGGAACGAGTTTTCGGTAAGCCGCTGGTAAATTGAATTTTATCCAATTTTGCGATAGGGCCTATTTGGTCCGAAATTAATTGGTTGATTTCTTTTTTTAGTTGATCATGGTTGGCATGTTCCTCTTTTAGAATAACAAAGCCATAAAGCGCATTGCCTTTGATATCGTGCGGAAATCCTACAATGGCAGATTCAGCGACCAAAGCATGTTCGTTAATCGCATCTTCGATGGGGGCTGTTCCTAAATTATGACCTGAAACAATGATTACATCATCTACACGCCCGGTAATTCTATAATAACCATCTTCGTCTCTTAATGCTCCATCTCCAGTGAAATAGTACCCCGGAAATGCTGTGAAGTAAGTCTCTTGATAGCGTTTGTGATCGCCCCAAATAGTGCGGGCAATCGATGGCCATGGCTGTTTTATACACAGACTACCACTCACTTCGTTTCCACTCATTTCTTTTTTTCCTTCGTCCATGATGGCAAGTTGAATGCCCGGTAAAGGCAATGTGGCAAAGGCAGGTTTTAATTGGGTGATATTCGGTAATGGTGAGATAAGTATTCCCCCGGTTTCTGTTTGCCACCAAGTATCTACGAGCGGACAGTTTCCTTTTCCGATGTGTTCATGGTACCAATGCCATGCTTCGTCATTGATAGGTTCACCAACGGAACCGATGATCCGCAGACTTGATAAATTATATTTTTCAACCCAAGACAAGGGTTCTTTGGCAAGCGAACGAATGGCGGTTGGTGCGGTATAAAAGTGATTTACTTGGTGTTTGTCAATTACTTCCCAAAATCGTCCAAAATCAGGGTAGGAGGGAATACCTTCAAAAAGTACGGTGGTAGCTCCGTTCAACAGCGGACCATAAACAATGTAGGAATGTCCGGTGATCCAACCAATATCAGCGGTACACCAAAAGACTTCTTTTTCTTGGTAATCGAATACATTTTGAAAAGTGTATCCGGCATAAACCATGTATCCTCCGGTGCTATGCAACATGCCTTTTGGTTTTCCAGTGGATCCAGAGGTGTATAGAATAAACAAGGGATCTTCAGCGTCCATTTCGGTCACATCGCAATGGCTACTTACTTTTTCAAGTTCAACATCAAGGTAAGTGTCTCGCCCAGCAAGCAGTTCGATTTCCGAATGTGTCCGTTTTACTACCAAGGATCTTAAAATTGTCGGACAAGTAAGCAAAGCTTCATCTACGATGGACTTAAGGTCAATCGATTTCGTGCCGCGAAAGCCACCATCTGCCGTTATCATAAGTTTACAGGCACAGTCTTGAATACGTGAAGCTAGAGCTGTAGATGAAAAGCCAGCAAATACTACCGAATGCACTGCTCCGATTCGTGCGCAAGCCAGCACACTGATTGCCAATTCTGGTATCATGGGAAGATAGATGCACACACGATCTCCTTTTTCAATACCATTTGCTTTCAACACATTTGCCATCTGCGAAACGCGTTCATGTAATTCCGTGTAGGAAATATGCTGCGCTTCTTCTTTGGGATCATTGGGTTCGAAAATCAGGGCTGTTTGCGCACCTTTTTCCGCTAAGTGGCGGTCTAAGCAATTGTAGGAAATATTGGTTTTTCCTTCCTGAAACCAAGCGAATTCTGCCTGTTCCATCTTACAATCCATTACTTTTTTCCACGGAGCGAACCAGTGGAAATTCCCAGCGATTTCTCCCCAAAAAGTCTCCGGATCAGCAATGGCATTTTCATAGGCGTTTTGGTAAGCAGCAAAAGTTTTCAAGTGATAAGGCATAGTCCAAATATTTGAAGTAAAAATAAGGATAATTGATTAATTTTCAATCTCTCGACTCCGCATTTCATCGTGTCTCTCGACTCCGCTCGATTCACTTTACAGTTTTTTAAAGTAGGTGTAGCATAAAAATAAATACTAACTTTAAATCTTACTAAACTAAAATGACATGAAAATCGCCACATTACTTTTTATCGCTTTCGTGTCTATTTTAAGTTTTGGCTTTTCCCAAAGCGTTACCATTGGCACTCAAACTTGGACGACCAAAAATTTGGATGTGTCCACCTTCCGTAATGGCGATGCCATACCAGAAGCCAAAACAAGTGAAGAATGGAAATCCGCAGGTGAAAATAAACAGCCAGCTTGGTGTTATTACAATAATGATCCGAAACATGGAACCAAATACGGTAAACTATACAATTGGTATGCGGTCAACGATGCCCGTGGCCTTGCATTAGCAGGGTGGCACGTTCCTTCGGATCAAGAATGGTCAATACTTACTACTTTTTTAGGTGGCGAGGATGTAGCAGGAAAAAAAATGAAAAGAAATTCTGGTTGGCTTAAAAATGGCAATGGCACGAATAGCAGCGGTTTTTCGGGGCTTCCGGGAAGTTGTCGATGCCCGACAGGTAATTCCGTCAATGTTGACGATTTCGGTGATTGGTGGAGTGCTTCAGACCGCTATGGAGATGAGTCGAATGCAAACTTTTTTCGATTAACCAGCTACAATTCTTTCTTAAATAGAATTTTTACGGCAAAGTTTGACGGTTTGTCTGTTCGTTGTTTGAAAGATTAAGTGTTGGGTAATTTGTAGTTTATGGAGATTACTGTGTCTTACGATACATTCAATTAACCCCATCACTCAATTATCAGCATTTTTTTAATACTTCCATCCCTATAAATATATAATTGGACGGTGTTTGATTTGTACGCTGTTTCTCGGCCTAATACATCAACGATTTTTAGTAATTCTTGCTTGTTTTCTATTTCAATGGTTGGAATAGCTAAAACGGGGTCAAATTTCCATGTCTGAAAAAGCCGTTCGTTCGATTCATCGATGCCTGTGGTGTAATAAAATTTATTGTCCTTTGCCAAACCGATTCCTCCACGTCTGCCGATAGAGGGGAGTCCCGGATAATTCATCCATGTGTTCTGGTTTATATCGTATTGCCAAACATCGTTATGAGAATTACCAAGGCTATCTAGTCCAAAGCAAACAAATAAGGAATTGTTTATCACTGAAGCGCTTGAATGCGATCTTCCAAGTGAGGGAAAAATAGAAATTGCTGTCCATACATCCTGATTGGGGGTGTATTCATATAGTTCATTTTGGAAACTATTGTTTTCATCACGCCCAAATAGTAGATAGCCCTTGTTGTTTAAGGTGCTAGCAGATGATCTCCATAGATTTCCGTATAGAAAATTGTTTTTTTGAATCCAAGTATTGCTTGCAATACTATACGCCCATACTTCATTGATAGCAAATTGTGTGGATGTTTTTCCCCCAATGATATAAGCAGTATCATTTAGTACAAAGCTAGCGGCACCACTACGTCCGATTCCCGGAAGTGAGGTGAGTGCTGTCCAAGCATTTGTGGCTGGACTATATTCCCATAAATCATTCAAAAATTGGGTTCCATTGTAGCCTCCAAAAACGTATCCTTTTCCAGTTGAACTTGAAAATCCACTAGCGTATTGTCTTTCGGCATTCATAGGTAAGGATGCAACGGGAAACCACGAATCATCGATAAGATTTAAGCCGTAAAAATCTCTTTCTACCGACCACCAGGGTGTCATTCCGGTTCCGAAATAAGCGGAGTCTCCAATAACAAATCCTGTCCCATCGTCTCTTTGTGTCCCCGGGAAATCCGTTAGTTGTTGCCAGTTTTGAGATGTAGCTTGAAAAAGTAGGCCTGTCAAAGCTATAAGAAGGAGGTAATTCATGGTTTGAAATTACAAAAAAATGTATTTTAAAAATGATAGCTTAAATCTCCATCCCACTTATCGTTCATCGAGTCCGTCAGCTGACGGATCGATCCACCGTGTCTCTCGACTCCGCTCGATCCACTTCAAGCACATCGAGCGGAGTCGAGATGAGCGATTCGAACATTAACTCATTTTCTAGCTCTAACCCCTAACCTCTATAAAGTACTTTATACTAGAATCATTTTACTTTTTAACATGGCCGAATTCATCTAAAATCGTAACTTTTCCGTCGGAATCAAATCGTTTTATTTTCTCAATGATTTCCTCATTTCCAACGACAATAATGTTAAAGTTATTGGTGGGAATATACGTTTTAGCAATTTGTTGTAAATCTGCTGGGGTAATTGCATCCAATGATTGCAGGTATGTTTTATAATAATCTTTCGGCAATCCGTATTTCTCAATGTTGAATGCAAAGCGTGCAACTGTTTGCGAACGTTCTAAGGATCTTGAGAAATTACCTGCTTTAACTGCTTTCGTTAATCCGATTTCTTTGTCAGTAATTACTTCAGCATTTAATCGATTAAATTCCATTAGAATTTGCGTAATAGCTGAATCGGTGACTGCATTGCGAAAATTTCCACCTGCAGATACCCAGCCTCCGTTATCTTCTATATTCAATCCCGAATAACAGCCATAAGTGTAAGCTTTATCTTCTCTTAAATTTTGCATTAACCTTGTTCCAAAACCTCCTCCGCCAAATACATCGTTTAACACATTCATTTTTAAATTGTCCTTACTTCCATTGCGCATTGAAATTGGAAATGCAATTTTTATTACCGATTGAACAGCGCCTGGTTTATTAACGAAGTAAACTTGGTTGCCATTATTTATGATAGGATTCTCGAAACTTGGCATAGTTGGTGCTGAGCCAGTCCACTTACCGAAATATTTTTCAATCATTGCTTCAGCTTGCGCACGATTGATGTCTCCGACAATAACAAGGTAAGCACCTTTTGGAGTGAAACATGCTTTAAAATTATTTTTTATATCTTCCAACTTGATGGCTGCCAATGAAGTAGGTGTCATTGTTTCACCATAAGGGTGATTAGGGAAGTTAACTGTTGAAAGCGCATTTTGTGCCATCGCATCTGCATCTGATTTATACGAAAGTAAACTAGATTCGTATTGATTAACTATTCGATCAAATTCTGAGGTGGGGAAATTAGCATTCATGGTAATGTCAGACATTAAATCTAATCCCTTTTCTAAGTGCTTGGTTAAACAGGATAAAAATACATTCGTAGAAGAAGCACTCAAACTAGCACCAATAAAATCAACTTCTTTATCAAGCTGATCTTTAGTTCTTTTGTTTGTCCCGGACATAATTAAATCTCCCATTATAGCGCCAAGTCCCACTTTTTCACCTTCGAAGCCTGGGTTGTAACCCATTCTTAAGTCTAATGATACTTTAGGAATTTTATGGTTTTCGGATAAGATGACCTTAATCCCATTTTTTGTGGTAAATATTTCAGAGTCTTTAAAACCTATTGTTTTTGGAGCAGTAGGTTTTGGCATCTCGTTGCGATTCACCTGAGCACTGAACCAATTTGTTAGAAAAATCAGGCATGTTAGTAGATATACTTTTATCATTTTATTTCTTTTTAGGAAGGTAATTCAATATAATTCTTGCGTCTTGAGTTAGGTAGGTATTCGCTACTCTTAAAATATCTTCTCGTGTCACTTTTCGATAATTTTCTAACATTTGATTGGTGCGTTCTGCAGTGCCGAAATAGACATAATTATCGGCCAGACTTTCTGCAATACCTACCACTGTTGAATTCCCACCGACGATACTATTTTCAAATTTATTCAAAACGGCTTGGTATTCTTCTTCGGAAATTAACGACTCTTTGATTAATCGAATTTGTTCATCAAATTCATTTTGTACCTCTGTCAATGAATGATCAATATTGGCCAATGCCAGGAAAATATTCATCCCTCCATCTTCTAAACCATAGTTAAAGGAGGCCGCATAATTGGCAATTTCTTTTTTTTCGACCAACGTTTTATTAATTCGAGAACTGGCACCACCTGATAATACCTCATTCATAAATTCTAATGCATAGCTGTCTGGATGGGTTTGTTCCGGAATTTTATAGGCCATAAATAAGCCTGATAATTGAATATTATCGTAGACCGTATCAACGATTACACCACGTATTTTCTCAGCATCTTTCGTGGTTCTTTTGATTTCAATGGGCGTGTTAGATAAACCAGTAATCATTGCTTTCGCTTTTTTATTCTTTGTCTTATTAAGGTTATCTAGGTTTATTTTCTTCTTTGAAAAGCCATATTTACTTTTAAAGGTAGCATTACTCATTGACAATGCGTCTCTGTAAATATTGATTGCTTTCCCAGATGGAATGCTTCCGAAGTAATCGTTAATCCAACGCTTTGTGCTTTCAACATCAATGTCTCCCGCTATAGAAATAGTAGCGTTTTGTGGAACGTAGTAATCTTGATAAAACTGCACATAATCCTGCTCTTCTGCTGCATCTAAATGAGCCATAGATCCAATAGGAACCCAATTGTAAGGGTGAGAAGGAAATGCTCTCACAAACATTTCTGTGATAAAACTAGCGTAGGGTTGGTTATCAACTCGCTGTCTCTTTTCTTCTTTTACCACGCTTCTTTGCGTTTCAATTCCTTTGATATCAACTTTTGCATGCAACATTCTTTCACTTTCTAGCCAGATTCCAAGTTCTACTTGGTTAGATGGAAGAATTTCATAATAATAGGTCCTGTCTTGTGAAGTATTCGCATTTAAGGTTCCACCATTTTTTTCTACAATTTCACTGTATTCACCCCTTCCAATATTTTGGGTTCCTTCAAATAACAAATGTTCGAAAAAGTGTGCAAATCCTGTTTTGGTAGGATTTTCATTTTTTGAGCCTACATGGTATAACACAGAAATGGCTGCAATTGGAGTGCTATGTTCCTCATGGAGAATAACATAAATACCATTCGGTAAGTCATATTCAATGAAATTGATTCTAGTTTGAGCGAACATTGTGCTAGAACACAAAGCAGTCAAAGCAACTATAAATTTATTTTTCATAATTAATTTTATAACCGCAAATTTACATAATCGCGCTTCAAACGCCTACTTTTTCCCGGAAATAAATGTAGCTGCTTTTTGGAAGCTATCACTTTATGACTTCTCAAGTATATTTAAGATAGTCCACTACCAACTATTGAAAAGCATTTGTCAAATCTAACTGAGATATTTTTTCTATCTTTACTAAATGAATTGGAAAGAAGCCATTAAAACCTATTTTCCCGATATATGGCAATATTTAGTCATCATATTGATCATACTTTTTGCAAGCATTTTTATACTTTAGCCTTATGAAATTTCCCAACATTCTATTATCGGTATACAAAAAAATATTTTTTGTTGTTTTATTACTTATGGCAATTTGTTTGCCCAATCATTCTAGTGCGCAATTAAACGTAGATTCTTTATCGCACATTAATTACCAGCAATTGCATGCTGCTAACTTAAATGATGTTTGGGGCTATGTCGATGAATTGGGTAACGAATACGCACTTGTTGGAACGTCAAAAGGGACTTCTATTGTTGATGTGACGGATCCTACCAATCCTGTTGAGGTGTTTTGGTTGCCTGGTTCCGAGTCAATTTGGCGCGATCCTTCTTCGCATGGTGACTATGCGTATGTAACCACTGAAGCGCAAGATGGGATCCTTATTATCGATCTTGGCCCCTTGCCACAATCTACTAATTTGACAACCACCTTTTACACTGGTCCAACTAATAATCCTTGGCAGTCTGCACATACATGTTTTGTTGATGAAGTTGGTTATGCTTACGTTTTTGGGGCAAATCGAGGAAATGGTGGAGTCATTATCTTAGATGTTTTCACTAATCCAATGGCGCCTGTTGAAGTGGGTGTTTTTGATAATTGGTATTGTCACGACGGTTATGTCCGAAATGACACGATGTATTTGTCCCATATCTATGACGGCTTTTTAAGTATTGTGGATGTTAGTAATAAAGCTATACCACAATTATTAGGGACAAAAACAACGCCGAGTAGTTTCACACACAACAGCTGGCCTTCAGCAAATGGACAATTTGTATTTACAACGGATGAGGTTTCGGGTGCATTTATCGCTGCGTATGACATTTCGGATCCAACGAATATTGTAGAAGTGGACCGTATTCAAAATTCACCAGGCGCTGGTGTTCTTCCCCACAATACGCATGTCTTAGGTGACTACTTGATTACCAGTTATTATTCGGATGGAATTGTGGTTCACGACATCACGTATCCCTACAACATGATAAAAGTTGGTCAGTACGACACTTATGTAGGACAAACAGTAAGTTACGATGGATGTTGGGGCGTGTATCCTTTCTTTCCTTCAGGTACCACTGTGGCGGCTGATATCACCAATGGACTTTTTGTGCTGGGACCTCAGTACGAAAAAGCGAGTTATTTGGAGGGTGATATTACCGATGCGAATACGACCTTAGCTTTGCAAAATGTGGCGGTACATATTCTTCCCAACGATCAAACTGATTATTCAGCTCTAAATGGACATTATGCTACCGGAATGCTTATCCAAGGAAGTGTTCAGGTACAATACTCAAAAGTGGGTTATTTCCCGGTGATTGAAACCGTGAATTTAGTTCAAGGGCAAATCACCATTCACGATGTTCAGTTGGTACCCATCTCACCTTTCAATCTTACAGTTATTGTTACCGAACAAGGTACCGGAAATCTCATAAGTAACGCACAAATAAAATTAGTTCATCCTTTAATTGAGCACCAGGGAATTACAAATGGAATTGGGGAAGAAGATTTTGTCTTATATTATCAGCAAAATTATCGAGTTCATGCGGGCAAGTGGGGATACCGTTCCATTTGTTTCGATACCGTGATCGATCAAAACACCGGTGTTTTAGCCATCGAATTACCTATTGGCTATTACGATGATTTTGAATTCGATTTTGGTTGGGGTATCAATAGCACCGCAACAACAGGAAGTTGGGAAAGAGGAATTCCAAATCCAACAAGTTCAGGTTCTGCACCAAGTTTTGATGCTTCATTCGATTGCGGAAAAATAGCCTATGTAACTGGTAATAATCCGAATTTACATCCCGATTTTGATGATGTTGACCAAGGAGAAACCATTTTAACATCGCCACCAATGGATTTATCGGCGTATACGAATCCGTATTTTAATTTTTCCCGTGGATTTTATTGTTATTACGGCCCTTATTTAGTAGATGATACTTTGAAAATTTATGCTTCCAATGGAACAACTTCCGTTTTGATCGACCAAGTTGGTGCACCACAAGGTAATTCGATGGCTTGGGAATCGAAGAGCATCGCTTTGTTGGGTTTATTGCCCATCACTAATTCAATGCAAATTAGTATTCGTATTTCCGATGAAGACCCCAATGTGAATATTACTGAAGCTGCTTTTGATTATTTTACTGTTACTAATAGTAATGTCGCTGAGGTCCCAATGATTAACAAAGCTAGCTTGTTTGCCTATCCGGTTCCGGTAAATGATAAAGTAAACTTAGTTGGCTTAACTATTAACCAAGATTTAAGATTGTATGATGCGACGGGTCAGTTACTGGCAAATTATTTGGTGAATAGCGAAAACATGACATTTGATTTAAATGCGTTCCAAAACAAGGTGTTTATTTTCGTTCATGGAAATCAGACCTTGAAGGTTATGAAAATGTAATTGTGCATTAATTCTATTTTATTTGTTGCCATATTAAGTTCAAAATTTTAATTTTACCTAATTATGAGTGACATTCAAAAGGATCTATCAGTTGTGATTCCCTTATTTAACGAAGAAGAATCATTGCCCGAATTATTCGAATGGATCTCCCGTGTAGTATTACACCATCAATTGGACACCGAAGTTATTTTTATAGATGACGGAAGTACTGACAATTCGTGGCAAGTGATTCAGGGTTTAGAACAGAAGGGGGTAACTGTAAAAGCCGTTCAATTCCAACGAAATTATGGAAAGTCGGCAGCAATGCATACCGGTTTTGAGGCGGCTACTGGAAAAGTAGTTATCACCATGGATGCCGATATGCAAGATTCGCCAGATGAAATCAAAGACTTGTATGATATGGTCATGGTTGAGGGTTTTGATGTGGTTTCCGGATGGAAAAAGAAACGTCATGACCCGATTTCAAAAACTATTCCCACTAAACTTTATAATTGGGCAGCACGAAGAATTACAGGGATTCACTTACATGATTTCAATTGTGGTTTAAAGGCCTATAAACTTACCGTAGTAAAAAGTATCGAACTTTATGGCGACATGCATCGCTATGTTCCTGCTCTTGCTAAATATGCCGGTTTCCATAAAATTGGGGAGAAGGTGGTCCAACATCAAGCAAGAAAATTCGGTGTAACTAAATTTGGATTAAATCGCTTCCTAAATGGTCCTTTAGATTTAATGACGGTCGCTTTTATGGGAAAATTTGGAAAAAAACCGATGCACTTCTTTGGCGCTTTAGGGTTGTTAATGTTCTTTATTGGATTTCTGTTAGCGATTTATCTTGGCATTGATAAGTTGTTTATTCACGAAGGCGGAAGGTTGATTGCTGAACGAACGGAGTTTTACCTCGCTTTGGTTGCTATGATTTTGGGGGTTCAGTTTTTTATGACCGGATTCTTGGCAGAAATCATTGGTAGAAATTCTGCCAATCGAAATAATTATCTAATCCTTCAGAAGATAGGTTTATGAGCCATCGGCTTTTGATTGATACATCATGGACGCTTTTCTTAGATAGAGACGGCGTTATTAATGAGCGTTTAAACAATGACTATATCTTGCAACAAAATGAATTCGTGTTTTGTGAGGGTGCGCTTAAAGCACTTGAGAAATTCAGTAGTCGTTTTAAATATGTCTTCGTTGTAACCAATCAACAATGTGTTGGTAAAGGATTAATCATGCAAGATGACCTAAATCTAATTCACCAACATATGTGCGAACAAATTAGTTTGTCCGGCTGTGTTATTTCGAAAGTGTATGTTGCAACTGAACTAAAAGAGGATCCGCTTTCAACTAGAAAGCCTAATCCTACCATGGCAATTCAAGCGCAAAAGGAATTTGACGGAATTGATTTTTCTAAATCAATAATGGTCGGTGATACGGATAGTGATATTGAATTTGGTCAGCGCCTAGGTATGAAAACTGTTTTAATTGAATCAGGGGAAGCAATTTTATCTTCTCCCGATTTTCGATTTGCATCATTACACGATTTTTCTTTAGCAATATGATCAGATACACGCTATTAATCACCTTATTTTTTTCGTTTGTTGGGTTTTCTCAGGTCAATAAAGTGGATCAAAAAGGGTGGAAACAAGGTCATTGGGTAAAGTATTATCCTGATAATAAGGTGCCAATTTATCAAGGACAATTTAAGGACAACAAGCCTTTCGGTGAATTCCGTTACTATTTTCCGTCTGGTAAAGTAAAAGCAATTATTCAACATCAACTTAAAAATCAGTTATCTGATGCCATGTTTTATTTTGAAAATGATCAGCTAATGTCC
>Ga0214919_10001394_pt1 | contig 39652 bp, 34 predicted proteins | sample LL1503_MetaG_FD_177994 | JGI IMG/M metagenome (GOLD analysis project Ga0214919, IMG submission 177994) | Freshwater microbial communities from Lake Lanier, Atlanta, Georgia, United States - LL-1503 | ecosystem: Environmental > Aquatic > Freshwater > Lake | place: USA: Georgia | collected...
AGCTGCAGCTGTTGCTGCATCTGCTGCATCTGCTGCTGCAAGAGCTGCATCTGTAGCTGCGTTAGCTGCATCTGTAGCTTCGTTAGCTGCATCTGTAGCTGCTGATGTAGCCGCATCTTCAACATTAGCTGTTGCTGAGATCACTGTAGCTAGCGCGTCTGTACCAGTTGCGTAGACCTTGAATTCTCCACCTGTTGCAGGTGCGAAGACCTGGTATGAGTTGAGAACTGAATTGTCAACATCGCGTGAGACTGAATCAGCCTTACCCGCTGTGTATGTTGTTGCAACGTTTGCAAGTCCCTGGATTGCCTTGTTTGAAGACAATGCTGGAGCGGCTGCACCTGTGTAGACAGGGTTGCCTGATGCATCTGTTGCTGTGATTGTGATAATTGCCTGCTCACCTGGTGAGTATGACGCCTTATCGAATGAGATAACTTCCTTGGCAACTGCTCCACCCATTGTTACTGCATGAGTTGTTGTGAGCTTAGCTACGCCAGTTGTGTCAGCTGGATCAGCGATTGTAACTGTAAGAGTTACAGCCTTACCAGATGTACCAGCAGCTGAAACAGTTGAGAGGACGAATCCACCGTATGTTGAGCTGTATGTACCATTTACAGCACATGAAGCAATCTGAAGCTTGTCAGATGGAGTACATGTGAATGTCTGTGCTGAAGTTACAGCCACATCATTTGCATCAGTTACCTTGATTACAGCAACGTTATCTGTTGAAGTGCCTGCCTTGGTGTAGATAACAGTCTTTGGAGCAACTGCTGTTGAAACAGCGAGCTTAGTTGCTGAACCGAAGAACTTGATTGTCTTTGTGCCAAGCGCCAATGATGGTGTTGACAGCGTGATGGTTGCTGTACCCGCGGTACCAGATGACCAGACATAGAAAGCATCGCCGCTCTTAACGGTCAATGCAGTACCTGAAGTTGGTCGGCCTGTGCTTGAACCATCAAGTGAGATGTAGGCAGAAGATCCACCGACTGTCACTGTGATTGATTCAGCTGCGGTTGACGCAGCATTCTTTAGTACAGTGAAAATCGAAGCAGCTGGAGTCGTTCCAGTGATTGACTTTGTCGCTGTTGATGCTGTTGAAGAATCAGTTCCTTCAGCAGTACCAGAGAATGGTGACGCTGTTCCTGATGTTACGTAACCTGAACGAAGTGTCACTGTTGAGTTAGCAGTAGGAACTGTGTCCTTTGCAGTAACTGTGAATGACCATGTCAGTGGAGTTGTATATGTAGTTTGAGCTACACCAGCAGTTGCCGGAGTTGCATAAACCGAGATGTTGTAAGTACCTGCAACCGTTGGAGCGTATACAAGCAACTTGTAAGTTACAGTTAGAGCAGCTGAAGCCGTAACACCAACGTTTGCAAGTGTTGAGGCAGCATCCTTTGCGCCAGCTTTGCCAACACGAACAGTTCCTGCAGATGAAGTCGAGCTATCTGAAACATACAGGCGTAGTTCAGGAGCCTGTGATGAAGTAGCAAAAGCTTCTACTGACACAGAGTCATAAGCATTCTGACCAACAAAGGTTGATGTGAATGTAAGTGTGGCTGTGTCGCCAGCAGTAATTGTAGATGATGAAGAAACTGTGGCGAGCGTATTTGTGGCAGATCCGACCAATACTGCTGCACTTGAAGGTGCTACAGATAGTGTTCCGAGGCCCAACGCAGCAACAGCTACAAGCGCGATGCGCTTGAATGTTGTCTTTGTAGACATTTGTTTCCTTTCGATAGTCGATCTACGGAATTTCCGTAGCTCGGCTTGGAATTAGTTTCCTAACTCCTCTCGATTCATCGCACGTGCTGATGAATCAAATTCTCCACCGTGTATCCGGACGCGGTGAAGAAACTTATTTAATTATGCTCCGGGTACTAATACCGCCTGAGCCAAAATTTGGGTCTTGCTCGCGTTGAGCAAGAGACGAGACGTGATCGTCTTAGGTGCGCCAACAAGGTCGTAGCCGCGGTCGCCCACGGGGATTACGAACTCTGAAGTTGGGGTCGAGAGTAGGGAAATTGTAACGGTCATAAGGTACTGGCCATTGGACATACGCTCAAAATCCACGCTCGTGGCGTCAGCGTTAGCTACCGCCCAAGAACCCTTCATTCCGAGTGCTACGTAACTAACCTCATACTTTGTGCCGTTGCCATCAACTGTGATGGTCTGATCGATCATCACGTTTGGTCCACCCCCAGATGTGATGGCCTGGGTGGCCAAAATTGTGCCTTCTTCGGTCGAAATCGGAGTATTGCGGTTTACGCGAATCTTTCCGATTGGACCATTTTCACCTGCGACGGTGAATCCTGTTGGGACGCCTTCGTTATCAAGGCCAGGCCAGGTGGCCTTGCCGCTCTTGACGTATACGCCAGAAACCATGGTTGATGACTTCTTAGCTGGCATCGATAGAGATGGGGCAGGTGCCGGTGAATCTGTTGAAGCAGTTCCAGTTGTAGCACCTGAAGAATCGTTAGTTGAGACCGTTGGGAGTACGCCTTCACGGCCGGTCATTGAGTTAAAGCCGAGGAAAGCAGTAACTACTAATAGTAAGGAGAGAGCAACTTTGGAAGACTTGGCCGCAAGCTCAGCTGCCTTCTTATAGGTGGTTGAAAGCATGTCGAGAGCGGTAAGACCGCGCTCTTCATCGATAACAAGCTCTGAAAGCACGCGGCGAAGAGATGTGCGAGCGCGAGAAACCGTGTGGCGCACTGCAGATTCCTTGATTCCAAGCTCTGCTGCGATCTCTGAAGTTGAACGACCTTCCATCTCCCACATAACGAGCGCTGCGCGCTCGGCAGGTGAAAGAAGAGCCAAAGCCTGGCGGATGATTGCCGCATCTTCTGCCTGAGTAAGAACTTCTGAGTGATCGCCATTTACCTGCCATGCAGCTTCAACTTCAGCCTGGGCATCATCTAGAACAACAAGGTTTGGACGGCGCCCTTCCATGCGGAAGTAGTCAATGCAGAGGTTTTCGATAGTGCGGTGCAAATAAGAAAGTGCGTGCTCTTGTGATTCCAGCTCTGGGGCAGCGAGCATGAACTTAATAAGTGAGTCCTGGGTGATTTCTTCAGCCTTAGCTGAATCTTTCAATACGCGGTTGGCATGAGCGAGTAGTTCTGAACGGTGCTCAGTGTAAAAAGCCCCCAGTTCAGCAACTGTCCATACGCTAAGTGCCACTTTATTGATCCTTCATTAACCGGTTTTGGTCTTACAGAACCAGCCGTCGCTGCCTCTATCCCCTACTACGAATCCAAGTCTAGATTGTCGCGGGAAGGGGATAAAACGGACAAATCAACTCATTCCAGGAAGGTAGCTAGCTCAGTGAATGAACTAAAGAGGAAGTGGTCCTCGGTGGCGGTTAATGGGCCTTGATTTGTCTTCAAGAAGGCAACATCCAGTGGTCTTCTCATTGAGGGATTGAGATCATGTTTTGAGTCACCGATGTACCAGATGGTCGAATAGCTATTTAGTTGAGTCCGCTCGTCGAGGAGCTTCCAGGGCAAAAGAGTTGATTTATCTCCACCGGCTTCTTCCGAAGTTACAACATAGTGGAATTTATTCACCAATTCCAAAGATTCAATTTTCCTATATTGAATTGTGGCTGTTAAGTCAGTTACTAACGCACACTCAATTTCTTTAGCAAGCAATTCGTCTACGAACTCAATTGAGTAAGGGAATGCAACCATCTCTCTAAGAAATGTACCCCAATATAACTCCTCTAATTCAAGTAAGTCTGAAGTATTGAATTCTATCTCGAGCAGCGCAAAGCATTCAGCTAGATAAAGAAGTCTGCTATGCGAACTTGCGGAACTTCCAAGACGATTCTTAACATTAGTTCTTGCTGTCATATAGGTTTCTGCAGCGTCAATATCTAAAGATATTCGCGAATCCTTGAGCAATACAGAAAGGGCCACTTCATGTGCGGATTCATAATCATAGAAAGTATTGTCTAAATCAAATACCACTAAATCCGGCCGGAGAAATAACTTGGAATTCACTTTCGACATTTTTCCCAGTCAATCGCTAAAAATACAACCATTGTTAAAACTCCTTGATACCCGTCTGGAATATCAGGGCGACGCTCAAACATTTGATTAAAACTCATCAAATTTGATTCTAAAACGTGCAGCGCAGTTGAGCCACTAAATTGATTTGTCATAATTCCCACGGTTTGGCGCCCTGAATCATCTATAGAAAAGTTTTTCTGGTGGACTTCAAATACTTCAAGAATCTCAAAAAGTTTCCCCGCAAAGGATGGATTCCGAGATGAAAATCTGATTTCTGTTTCAGAATCCTCTTTACTGGAGATATCGATAAGTAAATCTGCATTCTCACGTTGAGGTTGAATAAACGAGTTGGAATCACCAGCTCGAGAAATTATTGATTCCATTACTTCATCGGGAGTTTTTCCTCTCCGCGCTACATCTCGGGAAATCTTGTTCGAGACACGTAGTTCTTCGTCCATGGAAATATAAATTCTAAGATCCGATAAATCATCAAAATTTGGATATAGGGCATGTAGTCCTTGCGAGATTACAAGGTCCGCTTTCGGCTTAATTGTAGATTCGCTAAATAACCCAAGTTCATGGTCATAAATCTCATGCTTAAACGGCTGACGTTTCTTCGCAAGACGCAAATTCTTTTCCCATAATTTAAGGTTGTTCGCAAATGGATCCAGATGAGTGGTGCTCTGCCAAATTGGATGGCATCTTTCAAATCTATGAAAATCATCGCCACAAATTTCTATTGCGTGCTTCAATCCGAATGCATCCTTAAGTACCGAAGAGAGGGTGTCTTTCCCGACGCCTGAATCACCAGCAATTGAGATAACGAGAGGATTTTTGCCAAAAGCATACAAATCTCCTATGTCGAGAGATTGTCTTAGCGCCGAAATAACTAAAACCGCTCCAACCCCTGTTGTTAGAGTGAAAGACGCATTTGTAATTGTTTGAATGTACTCAGAAAGCATCTGATTAGATTCAAGATTAACGTTGTTAGATAATATGAATATCGAGTATGAAAGAAGGAAAATAGAGTTAAGCGCGAAAAATGAAGCAGATACTGGTTGCATCAAAAGCATGATTAGAGGAAAACCCCATAGCAACCAGCCAGGGGTGGTCGGATTAGCTATCGAAATAGCGACAAACGAAGTGCCAGCAAAGATTAACAATGTCTCTATCGATGTTCTGCCAGCTTTCCACAGCCAATACAGAAGGAAGATATACACAATCGGGAAAATTGCAATTACAAAATTTCCCATTGGTATTCCAAAACTAAGTAAGGAGGATGCCTCAAGACTTGAGAAAATCATTTTTCTGAAAGCCGACGAAAAAATAAACGGCGCATAGCACCCAAGTGCCACTGGCAACGAGTATCTTAAAAACAAGCGAATTTGACTTCTAGATCTAGGGTTGTCAAAAGAATAAAGTACAAAAAAGGGCAGAGTTAGAGCAAGGCTGTACTTCATCCCAATAGCCAAACCTAGAAATAACCCAGCGCTTCGAGACTTTTTATTGCAAAGTAAATGTGCGCTCAAGACCACAAGTGCCGCTGGAAGAATGTCATTGGCGCCTTGAAAATAGTTGAGGTAAATAAACAATGGATTGAGGAAGAAGAAGCCAATTATCAGAACTGGGATTTTACGTAGATGCATTATGCGAACAATCAAGAGTTCAGAAACTACCACCAACAAGAGACTGCCTATGGTTAGTATGTGAAGAGAATTGAATTCCATCAACTTTAGAGCGTTGTATAACGCGATCTGGGGGAGATGCACGAAAAGCATTGAGAGTCCGTAGGGGAATGCTTCCTGGGCGCCTCCCATTGAAAGCCATTTGTTCCAAGGATCCAGGTTTCCATCAACCGAAGCTAAAAACGGTACATAGAACTGTGACTGTAGCTTTGGCGTCACTATGAGAATCAAGATAAATCGGAGAACTAATCCGAGGAATAGCACTGCTGTATTCAATCTTAGTTTTCCCATTTACTAGATTCCTTGGTGCAGACAGCATCGGGCAGGAAATTATGATTACTAAGAATTGATTTTAGGTTCTTGACTTCAGAAGGATCTGATCTCCCCTGGAGTTCCGGCGAGACCAAACATGTTTTTATAGTTAACTTCGAGATTCTCTCAAATTCTTGATCAAGATAATCCCAATTACCACTAAAGCAATCAATCCAAATCCAAGATGGTGCAAGTTCAGTTGTCCAGGTAAATCTCTCAAACTCTGAAATTCGAGCCGCAACAGAATGTTTAAGTCTTATTGATTTTATAATACTCGGGAACGCCTGATCTAAGAAGAAATACTTACCAAGTGTTTTTTCATTCAATTCCTTCAGGATATTTTCCTCTAATCCCTCTTCCTTGACGTTAAGGATAAGTAAAGTGTGATCAAACTCTTGAATCCAGTCACTGAATTTTTCTCCTAGGCTGTATGGATCATGAGCGAGTACTAATTCTCCGTGTGAAAGTCTGAGGTCAATCTCTACTCCATGATCCTTACTGACTGAATTTAAATCAGTTTTCAAATTCTTGCGGTGCTCGACAATAATCATTTGCTGAGATCTCTCTTGAGCTTCCTGGCATATGCAAAGGTGCGTTGAGTCATTTTAATCCTGGCCATGAAGCCATTATTCCATTTTGAGTTGCCCTTGTATCGATTAGAGAAGTCAACTGGAAATCGCCGAATGTAAGCTGATTCTTGCCTGGCTGCCACAAAGGCATACAAGTCAAGTGAAAAATCAGAAGGAGGCGTGATCCACTTTTCGAACAAGTCTCGACTAACCACCGAAGGTTGTGCATTAATGTCGGAAAGTCGAGTGAGGAATAAGATGGACATAGTGAAAGACATTCCAGAGGTGAATACTTGATCGAGAAACCTTCTCTTTCGTCGAGTTCCTTTAAGAAATTGATTAGCACTTCCTGAAATTAACTTAATTTCAATAATGTCTACTGGGTCCGTCTGCAAATCGGCATGAGTCCAACCGATAAATTCATTTTTGAGTGTGTTAAGTCCGGCCAAGATGCCGCCACCATATCCTTGGTTTTTCTCAAGCTTCATAAATTTTATGCCTTGTACTGGACTGATTGAGTCAAAAACCATTGCCGTAGAATCTGTCGACCCGTTGTCAACAAGAAGAAATTCACAATCAGCTCTGGATATCGCGAGCTTGCAGCGTTCTATCAACTTAGGGATATTCTCTGCCTCGTTATAGCAAGGAATGACGATCCCAAGCAGAGCATTTTTATCTTTCACCTCAATTGCCAAGTTTCTTCCGATAGTAGTTAAAAGTGTTGAATTCCTGTTCTGTGCCAACGGCAAAAAAGGCTTCGACTTCAATGTAAGAGACCTTTAGTCCTTTTTGAATTGCAATTTCAATGACGGAATCCAAGTAGAACTCACCATTAATCCGAACATCATTATTTTCTAAGTCGCGGATTAGCTCTTTGGCAATTTCGGAGCTTTTAAAAGTGAAATTTCCGATTATCAAGGGTGCATTAATTAAGTCAGAAGGTGCGCTCTTGGCTACAACGCCTCTAACTTTCCTTGGTTCATCCACAACAAGCCACGAGTATTGCTCTGGGGAGTTCTGAGCAGGGGGATATCCCGAAACCGTCCAAACAACCAAATCTGCTGTGATTATTTGCTCTATTGCCAGGTCAGTTGCCCCAGCGCACATAACGTTATCCGAAGAGAAGATATGTACTGGATTTGTATCCGATTTTTCGATGCTTTCTAAGCCAATCTTGGCAGTAATCGCCTGTCCTTGAGTCATACGTTCAATCTCAATGATTTTAATGTCCTCTAAAGTATCTAATTCAATTTCTACTTCAGCTCTTGTAACAAGGATTGTGGATCCATGTCTTGCTAGATTTTTCGAGTATTCCCAGAGCCGAAGATTTCCGATCGGGATATTTGGTTTACTCGTTTTTGAATATTTTGCAATACGTTTGCCAGCACCAGCAGCCAAGATAATGCTCGTCATTTTTAGCCTTGATGTCGTTGAACAGTCTTGACAAGTCAATACATCATGGCTACTAATTGAATTCCAATATTGCCAATCGGCTAAGTCTTCCGGTGTGCCCCATTGCGAGAAATTGACTGCAAGAACTGTTCCAACTTTTCCGCCTCTGTTGAGAATGGGTAGATAAGTTAAAGAAGTATAAAACTCTCCGTTAAAATTCAAATTTAAATTAATTTGTTCTTCGAGTGCAGAAATCAATACATACTTAGATGAGAATCCGTAACATCCTGCTGAGGCTTCCTCATCCATTGGGGAGTCGGTGAACGGATTCTTTTCTTGAATTTGTGTCAATAACTCCCCATGTTTCTCTACATAGGCATATTTGTTATTCCGAACCATGTGCGGATGGAATCCGGTGTAAGTCAGTATAGATCCATCCATGTTCTCAAGTTGATTTAACATTTCTGAAGGATCCCAGGTCGCGTGAAAGTCACAGTATGAAACAATTATTTTCTTGGTTTCGCTGATCATTTCTGCCGCCTGAAGCACTGCAAAACTTGGGCCCAGTTTATGGGCTGGTATTTCAAGAACTCTTGAGCTTGGGTACTTTTGTTTGATTTTGTTGGTTAATTCATATTTTTGAGGTTCGTCTCTGGAGATAATAAAGAGCACGTCATCTACGTCTGGAAACATGTCTACAACATGTTCGAAGAAACTTCGTCCGTTTACTTCTATAAGCGGCTTTAATTGAAGATAACCAGAATCTTTGAATCTCTGGCCCGTGCCTGTCATTGGCACAATTAGTTGATAGCTACTCACTATTAGATTCCTTGCGCATTTTTTCTGCATCCCAGTTTTGAAGTGCCCTCACTTCATCCTCATGAAGCCAAGACAAGTTGCGAAAATGAAGACTCGACGCCAGAGCAATACACAACTGTTCATACATCTGCTCCAGCCAGTTAGGTTCAAATCGGCCACCTTCAATTTCCTTTAAAGTTTTCGGATCAAGAAAAACAGCATGGTCTGGAGTCAAAAATCTTTTCAAATTCCCATCTCGCAGCAAACGCTGAGCCTCAATAAGATCGGCTTCCGAGTACTCAAGTAACCTGACGAATTCATTCTCAAATGCCACAATTCTCTGCTTAACTTCCTCGACCGTACTTCCCCAGACAAGTAATCCGTGATTCTTCAAGATTGCGTAGTCATGAATCGAAGTGTCAACAAAATTTCTTATCCCGTCAGCCAATGAGGTTCCCGGTCGGTGATATGGAACTACCGAAGTTCTTCCAAATTCTGTCGCGACCTTCTCTACGTCATCTCTGAATCCCGCAGCAATAGCAGCTGTGGAATGTGTATGTGCCACCACTGTAGAACTCGACAATTGGTGCAGATTTGTTTCAATCGAGGCACGTAAATCTTGTGTCAACGGATTCGGTTCTCCGGTGACTAAATCAATTCGAACAAAGATTTCCGCAATTTCGGCATCCTTCAGTTTTGTACCGCTTCCTTTAATCCACATAAATTCAGAATTCTTGAGGGAAGTGTTCCCGCCGGGTCCTTGCACCATACTGACATTCGACCCAATCCAAGAGGAAAGCCGCCTCAGGTTCGACAGTTCTTCTGTAGGGCCTTGCATGGAGCAACCATACTTTGTTTATTTAATCGCATCTATATCGCCATTCACTATGATTGCCAAATGGCTTCAGAGAAGGTAGCGACCAATCTTGCTGATTGGGAAGTAATCCACATTTCTACTGGGCACGAGGGTGGCGCTGGTCTAGCCGCAAGGCGGTTGAATTCTGCATTAAATGCCAAGCACATCAACTCGAAATTTGTGGCTCTGGAAAACTCTGGGTATTCACCTGGAAATCAGGAGTTTTCCCTTAAGAGAAATATCTGGCAAAAATTGGTGAGTGGAATAATTTCAAGAATTCAATCCAATATTTCGAAAAAAGTATTTTTCTCAATTTTTAGTGTGAATGTTATAACTATAGGAAAGTTACTAGGTATAGCTGACACAAGTCGCCCAGTTATTCACATACACAACTGGTTTAATATTGTAAGTCAAAAACAAATTATAAAGTTTCTAGATGCAGGATTTCCCGTTGTGTTGACTATGCATGATCAAAGAATATTCACTGGTGGGTGCCATTATTCATTTGAGTGCCAGGGATTTCAAAGAAATTGCGATGACTGTCCAATTATTGCTGCGGGTTTGAAACATTGGCCCAGCCGCGTCATCAAAAAAGCTAAGCGGCTTCCAAACACTTTAGACTCAAACTTCCAATTAATTGCTCCTTCAAATTGGATGCTTGAACAGGCTCAGAAGTCAACTCTGATTGGGAGTAGCCGAATCCATTTTGTGCCTAATACTCTCGATGTTTTACCAGAATCCAGAGACAACTCAGGAAGGAATAGAGCACCTAGTGATGTACTTGAAATAGGAATTGCAAGTATGAACAAGGATTCTTACATAAAAGGTGGCGATATAATTGCCGATCTCGAGTCGAAAATAGCCAATAAGAAACTTCCAATTAATTTAACTTTTCTGAGTGACCATGCTGTTCAAATGAACCCCGTTGAGCTATTTTGGAACAAAATTGACTACCTACTGGTTCCATCGAGAGCAGACAATAGTCCTAACGTCATCCATGAAGCTAAACATTATGAAGTCCCTGTAGTAGCAACTTTAGTTGGAGGAATACCAGAGTTATTGCATGCTGGTTTCGATATTGGGATTCCAGCGTCGAATTTAAACGCAGATTTTATACTTAGAGTAATTGCTGCAGACATGCACACAAATTTTGCTGTCAACCTGCCATTAATGATTTTAGATTTCAATAAATATGTAGGCGAATCGGTGAATCTGCACCTAAAGGTATATTCTGACATTCTTGCCTGACAGTTTTTACAAACCCATCAGCTTGGCTTGTCGGTCGAAGTCGGGAACCTGATTTCGAACCTCCAGAAAAGTTCCAGTTGAGACAATTCTTCCTTTATCCATATAAATCACAATGTCCGCATTACGTACCGTAGAGAGTCGATGGGCAATAAAGATTACGGTGACATCACCATGAAGATTCATAATTTCGTTAGAAACATTTGCTTCAGTCTCACCATCTAATGCACTTGTCGCTTCATCCAGGACTAGTAACTTGGGGTTCGTGAATAGCGCTCTGGCGATTCCAAGTCGCTGTCGTTGACCACCACTTATCTTCGTTCCACGTTCCCCTACCTCCGTATCTATTCCATCAGGAAGATGGGTGATGAAATCCTCTAGATTTGAAAGTCTTAGGGCTCGAAGGATAATTTCGTCACTTGCCAAATCTGGAGGGAATCCAAGAGCAATATTCTCTCGAATAGTCCCATTGACAATTTCCACATCTTGGGGGACATAGGAGATAGCTCCCGGCCACTTCAAAATTGCGTCCATCGGATTAAGCCCCGAAATAGTGATCTCCCCAGCGCTCGGACTCAAAACGCCAAGCAACACATCAATTAAGGTCGTTTTTCCTGCCCCTGATGAACCAACAACTGCAATGGTTGAACCTGCAGCAATACTCAAATTGATATCTTCGATTGCTGAATTTTCCTGATTCGGATACTTGAGAGATACATTCGTTAGTTTTACTACTGGATTAAAATCATGATGGGTAAGGATTGCTTCATGTGAAGGTTCGAGGCTTACTTCAACATTTCGTAGAGAAGAGATTAGTTCTAAGGTTGGTTCGGCTGAACCCAAACTGCCTCTGATGCTAATTGCCCCTTGCTGAACACGAAGAATTGCGGGCGCAATTCTCGAACCTGCAGCCAAAAATACGGAGAGGGTTGCAACAGCATGTGTCGCATCTTGTGTCAAGAATTGAAAACCACTAATTAGTAGTGCCCCGAGGACAACGGAGGTTTCGATCACGTACTTACTTACATAGGGCATAAAAGCGAGCTCTGCTTGAATTTCAGAGAGCTCAAGTCTTAATTTAGATACCTCTCTTGCGTAGTAGTGTCGACGATTCCTGACCACAGATTCTCGATATGAATTCAGCACTTCTACGATTTTTTCATTTCCTTTTATGTTCAGTTGAGAATCTCGAGAACCCAGATGACTCGCCTTGCTATTTAGAAGGCGGTAGAGCAAGAGTCCAATTAGGGCGAATACAACAAAAGTACACAGGGCAAGCGTAGGATCAACAATAAAGAGACCACAGGCCATCACAGAAAGAAGCGCAAAATCAGAGATAAGTGACACGGAAGTTCCCAGAATCCCCACAGTGATCGTTGAGACGCCGGCCGTAAGAGCATAGAGAGTTTCCTGGGTGGTTCTGGATTGAATAACCAAGAGGGACTGAGAGAGCAATTTTGATATTAGGTGAGCCGAAATTACCGCACCTCTCCGGCTAAGGAATAGCAGAGTTCGCTTCGTGAAGAAAATTGAAAATAATGTTCTTGCTACTAGAATAAATGTTGCAAGCAAGCCAAGAATTGCCGCTTGGTTCTGAAAGCTCAGCTCTGAAAGGTTTAGATACTCAAGCGCAGCTTGCACTCTATTTCCTGGATTTTTTGACTGCACTCCCGTAACAGCCAATGCGCCAAGAATTCCAATCATGGCTACGCCGAGTAAATCGAGTAACCCCATAGCGACCTGGATAGCAACCACAGCACCGATTCTTCTTTGGTCGCGTCGAGACAAGACACTTGCAGACCGCCCAATGGTGGTGCCCTGCCAATAACGTCTAAGTCTACTAATCACGTCAGTTGCCTTCTCTCATCTAAAGGACTCGCGGCGATTGAATGTCTTGGTGGTTAACTACGTTCCAAGTCATTCTATCCAAGGGAATTATCCCAAGCTGGCAGTCGAGTCCAGTGAGCAGGGATTAAATACGCGGGTTCGATCATATTCTTGAACCAAGGCGACGGCGCAATGACTGGCGCACCTAAATTGTAAGAAAGCGCTGCTCCCCACCAACTAAAACTCGAATTTGCGATTACGTAGCCTCGTCCAAACCTCATTACTTCGAAAGTTTGTGCAGTAGAATTCGCAATTTCTGGAATCCAGCGTATGAGTTCTGGATCAAAATCTTTAAGAACATCCTTTGCAAGGCCAGGCTCGTCTGAGAAAGCCCAAATTTTCCGATATTGATTAAGTTGCAATTGGTCTTTAATGGCTGAGCGGTAATAATCAATATTCGGAATCCCAAAAGCGTCCTCTCCTTTGTAGTCTCCTAGCCTGATATGCACTATTAGCGGTTGTTCTATTTCTGCAAGGATTCGATACTCGGCGAGTTCTGAGCTTTCTACTTTGAGCTTAAGTGCCCGCATTTGGGATGAAACCGAAGCCGACTCCATCCACCGATAACTTTGGAAATACCCTATTAATAAATTCCTATTGATTTGATCCCTAAGATTAGTGAATCCAACTCCACTAATTGAATAAGGTAGAACTGTTTTCTTAAAGTAAAGACTAAGCACTATCCCAGTAGCAATTCTTGTTAAAAAAGTTATTCCTTTGGATTTTTCGTACTTCCTTGGTTCCACTCCTTGTCTTAGATAAAATCCAGCAGTTTTCGCAAAAAACAATCGAGACTTCTTTGAATTAGAAAGCGTCGCACGCTCTGGCAGATGGAAACTATCAACCTCCGGGAATCCCTGATTGTTAAGTCGAGGTTTTCCTAGAACCCAATCAATGTGGAGGCTAGCTTGATCACAGACGTATAAACCCACCGCTAATTGAAATAGTTGATTTCCCAATCCGCCAGTTAATGTGGTTATTTTTGACTTCTTAATCATCTTTTTACTTTACCTTCGCAGCAATTGCTTTTAATGAGCTGCTGAGTACGGAATTCCTTACCGTTTTGGAAGACGTCAGCAACGACTTCATATACTGAGTTATCACCACTCTTTTTGTCTTCAAGTCCCCGTATCTGATGCCTGAAATCACTTGCTTGACGAACATGTTTGCAGCCAAGTTCTGTTTTTGATTGCCTAAGTTGCGAAGGATTCTCGAACTTTCGGTAGTAGCAAGTGCTAAGTCATTCAGGGCTGATGAATTCTTCGTGAGATGAAAACTCTCACCAAAGAAATAGCTATAAGTGGTATCTGAAACGATTTCAACTTCTCTAGACTTTGAAAAATACTCTGCTAAGAATATCTGATCTTCTGCCATTCGAAGAGGGACGAATCTGAGGTCGGCTATGGTGTTGGACTTGAAAAATATTCTCCACAAACCTGGATTCAAACCTAATTCATCTTCGAAATTCGCCATGGGTTGATGTGCTATAACTTCATTTGACATTTCGTTTACCGAATTGAAGTTGGTTATTAGACAATCCGCTTTTGATGATGAATCCTTGTCAATGAGGCTTAGTGCCACCTCTAAATTAGGCAAATCATCGCTATCCCAGAAACAAAGCCATTTTCCTTTGGCAAGCTCAATCCCACGGTTTCTTGCTAAACCAGGACCGCCGAAATAATCTTCTATAAGTTGAATCTTTGGATTACTAATTTTGGACAAAAGAGATTGAACCTGAGGACCGGTCACTTCGTCTTGGCGGTCATGAATCAGAATAACTTCCATCTGGAAGGTGGCAACTCTAGTGAGCCATTGTTCTAATCGTTGAAGTCTCCCAGCCATTTTTGAAATGGGGGTAACAACACTCAGAAGGATTTGGCTCGGAGCTTCGTTACACACAATTCTCATTCTAGATGCACTTGGCCTAATCTCCAGTACGCTTGAGTCGTGAAGAAGGCGATTTGGAGTAATAGCTTTTATATTCAAGACATTCTTCTCTGGAGGCAAATTAATTTCAAGGGTGGTAGTTCTAGGTGAATATCGTTTTTGTTCACATTGGGCCTAAGGTCCCTGTGCACCTTGCACGAAATTTGGTTCGAACAATCAAGTTGTTTCGAGGGCATCCGGTAATACTCATAACATTGCCGGGCACAAGATGTCCCAATATCGATGGCTTGGTGAAAATTGACTACTCACCTAATGATTGCTTTTGGAAGGTTAATGAAAATTTATCTCACCCAAAGGATTTCAGAGGAAATTTCTGGGCGAACACTCTCACTCGCTTTCTAGCTTTGCATGATTACATGAATGCCGTACGAGAGGAATTTATTCATGTCGAGTCCGACGTAATACTTTCAGAAGATTTCCCATTCGAAAGATTTAGTAAGCTGCAGAAGCCAATTGCCTTCCCTGTGGTTAACCAACATCAAGGTATTGCAAGTGTTTTGTACCTCCGAGATCAAAATGCATCTCAAGAACTCATGAAGGTAATTATCTCTGAGGTGGAACGCAATTCATTTACAACAGATATGTTGATTCTGAGATCTCTATACGATGGGTACCAACATAGTGTTCAAGCGTTGCCAACTGGGCCGGATGCCTCGGACTCTTTCAATGGAACTAAGAATGATGAGACGGTACATAACATCAGAGAGAGTTTAACGTTAGTTGGAGGAGTTGTTGATGGCCTTGACATCGGGTATTTCCTCTTTGGTGAAGACCCACGGAATCATAGAGGCAAAAGATATCTTCGCACGATACTTCCTGAGTACTATTTAAATCCAAGGTTTCTAAAATTCTCATACTCGCATAGTCGAAAATTTATTAACGTTTCGACGTCTAGTGGAGAAATTCCTGTCTACTCGCTGCATATTCACTCAAAAGATCTTCGCCTATTTGATTTAAATCTTTGTCAGAAAGTGATGAAACGTGCCGTCAAGAAATCTACTGATCCAACCGCGTTCGATTTTTTGCCTGGAACGTTCCTGTCTTCTATCTCAATATCTCTCTACCGGAAATTTAGAAAGATCCGAGGTGCATATATTGGATAAGGCTCAAAGTAACACTGGTTTTCAGCCTGCTGTCTTAATTATTGGATATAGAAGGCATGAATCCGTTCGAGAGATTTTGCGAATTTGTAAACTTAATCAAATTACCCGTATTTACATCGCAGTAGATGGCCCTAAATCAGAATCTGGATCCATAGACCAACAGAGGTTGATAGCAAATGTACTAAATTTTGAGAAAGAATTTAGAGGGAAATTGTTCTTGAATTTTCGTGATGAGAATATTGGCTGTGCGGCTTCGGTCTTAAATGCCTGTGACTGGGTTTTTGAAAAGGAACAGTCAGCAATCATTCTTGAAGATGACTGCATTCCATCTAATGACTTTTTCGTCTTTTCGAAATTGAGTCTGCCGGAAATTGCGTCTAGTCGTGATATTTGGTTGTCATGTGGGACCCAGTTCGCGCCTAAGTTCCCAGATTCCGATTCTTGGCTTCTGAGCCACTACGCACTTACATGGGGCTGGTGTACAACGAAAGAAAAGTGGAAAGAAATATCAGTTTCTCTTCGCGGACCGCGTCCGTTGAAGGGTAACAAATTCTCTTTATGGGAAAAGGCATACTGGAATCAAGGTTCGAGACGCGCTCAAACTGGTTGGGTTGACGTCTGGGACACAATTCTTGTGCAACAGTTGCAAAGAAATTCCTGTTTTGCGATTCTTCCAAATGTCCCACTTGTAACCAACACTGGAAACGACGCAACTGCCACTCATACTCTCGGGAATTCTAGGTGGCTAAATCTCGAGTTGGGTCAGTTTGAAACACCTTACTCTTCGCCGCGATACGAGGAGTTCGTTGACCTATGGCTAAGAAAATCTTTTTTTAGGATAGGGAAGAGACATCTAATTACAACCAAGATTACAAGGATGAGGGATTGGCTTATGAGAAGTTCTAGACCACTTCTTCCGCTTTTGGTTAGGTGGTCCAACTAAGAAGTCTAATCGTGGTTGCATACTAAAAATTCGGGCCTTAAGTGTGATTGCGAGCGAGTCAACCGAGGGGCCTCAGGTAATCTTGCATTAAACTAGGGTCTACTTCACAGAGAAATGGGCTAGTTTTGTGCAAAAGAACATTGCTATAACCGGAGCTACCGGTCTGCTTGGGGCTCATCTAGCCAATTCAATGGTTTCAAAAGGTCACGAAGTTTTCGCACTTATTAAGGATGAAAATTCCAAAAGCATCTTGTCGAAAGATGTAACCCGAATTTACGGCGACATTAGCGACAAGTCAGATATCGAGTACTTTATTCAGAAGGCAAATCCATCCTACTTTGTCCACCTTGCGGCACAAACGCAGGCTTACGATTCACTTAGATACCCCTATCAAACTTTTTATAACAACGTCGTGGGAACTTTAAATGTTTTGGAATGCCTTCGAGAGTTTTCTCTTTGCGAAGCCATTGTCGTAGCTAGTAGCGATAAAGCTTACGGCGAACTGGTTGGGGATAGCTATACAGAGCAACATCAGCTGAGAGGCGTGTATCCGTACGATGCTTCAAAATCTTCCACGGATCTAGTCTCAAACTCATATCGGGTGACATATGAAATGCCAATTGCAATTACAAGGGCATGCAATATTTACGGAATTGGTGATTACAATCCTCAACGTCTCATTCCTGGAGTTGTTTCAGCGTTTTTAAGAAAAAAGAAATTTGTTGTTCGAAACCAAGGAAGAGATTTACGCGAGTATATACATGTGTCTGACGTAGTCGCGGCATATGAACAGATTCTTGAGTATACGGCTAACAAGGGGCAAGTCGGGGCATTCAATATTTCTTCCGGAGATCGACGTGAAACGATTGAAATTTTCTCCACTATTGAAAAAATAATTGGGGTAAGTATCGATCATGAAATTCTTAAAGACGAGAGCCTCGAAATTAGACGACAGTTCATGGATTCTTCACTGTTAAGTAACGAGACAGGTTGGGCTCCAAAAAGGAATCTCGCTGAAAGTATGGAGGAAACCGTCAATTGGTACCTTCAAAACCTTTAGTAGGTTAACTGTAATTGGAACCCTTAGTCTCTAAGTCGATTGTAATTTTTTCCTACGCACGTGCGGATTTGTTGAGGGATTGCATTCAAAGCGTTCTCCTCGCGAGAGGCAATAAAGAGTGGAAGAAAGTGCTCGTTTGGCAAGAAGGCCATCCTGACGTGTATGCAGTAGTCGAAGAATATAAATCTGAGTTTGATTTGGTAGTACTCACGAAACCACAGCACTCAACTTCCTTGGGCAATATAAATCAAAATCGAATAATCGGTACTGCGATTTGCTTTGACTCTCTTGGTTCAGATTATGTGCTGGGGATAGAAGAAGACTCAATGATTGGTTTTGATGCACTTGTCTTCATTGATGAGATCGTTAAAAGGTACGCACATTCTTCGGCTTTTCGAGGAGTAAATCTTGGATCTCTCGAGGCGGTTCCCCCTTCTGAACTAGGTGAATTCAGTCTTGTTCGCTTCGGACTACATGGTCAAGGTGGGGTATTGACCAAGAAAACCTGGCAGAAAATTGACCTTAAGAAGCTCTTAAGAAACATCTCCGCCGAAGGCTGGGATTCAAGAATTGAATACGTGACCAAAAGTGGATTTATGGTCACCCCTAACGCAAGCCGACTACTTGATCGTGGCTGGATTGGTACTCACGCTCCAACGGATTCGAGTCATCCATATTTCACTAAGATGAGAGATAGTTGGGTCGGAACTCAAGATTTTGAAATTCCGAATTACAAACATAAAGATATGCCTCATTCTTGGCGCCGGGATGCAATTCTATTTCGACGTAGAGATTCGATTTCATTTCTGCTTCGGAATACTTCTGTCGGGCACAGTATCTATCGAGCGTGGCGTCGCCTTCGCCTTCCGAGACTTAAATTTGAGAATAACATTGATTGAGTTGGAAAATTTATAGGATTCATTTATTCGACGGTTAGAACAGTCCAGATTTGATTCGACTAACTTCGATCAGATGCTAGGGTTTAGTACGATAATTTAATGAAAGGCTGTCATGCAGATTCCAGTAGAATTGAGTAACTTGTTTCAAGAAGATCATTTTGAGAAGTACCCATTTGTAACAGTCCCACAATCATTCAGCGATAGCCGCGGGCAGATTTTAAATATTGCTGATGGCACTCTTGGAGACGTGGCCGTAATATTCTCAAAACAAAATTCTGTCAGAGCCAACCATGTCCATGCGAATGATTGGCACCTAAGTTATATGGTCTCCGGGAGTATGAGTTACTCATGGAGTGATGAAAACGGTCCACATTCTGTTCTAGTAAATGCCGGGGACTTGGTTTACACGCCTCCTAGAGTCGCTCATAAAATGACATTCTTAGAAGAATCTTGCTTCATCGCCGTCGCTGCGCTAAATAGGGACAGCCAAAATTATGAAATGGACACAACGAGACTCGACGAAAATTTCTTTGAAGTGGAATAGCATCGAGCCATGGGTTATTTAGAGCTAGTTAATTGTCGCTTATGTGGAGGGGAATTTTCATCGGTTGAATTGAAAATGTCGAGCACGCCGCCTGCTAACGAATTATATGAGTCTCAGGATAACGCCAAGAGCTGTGACAGATTCCCTCTTATTTTAGTTTTGTGTAACACTTGCAAACATCTTCAATTGAAGCACATCGTGAGTCCGGATCGTCTTTTTTCGAATTATGTATATAGATCGGGAACATCCTCTGTTTTTCGTGAGCACTTTCAAAATCTTGCTTCACTAATTGCAAGCGAAGTACCTACTGGAAGTAAGGTTCTGGAAATCGGTTCGAACGACGGGAAATTGCTTGAATACCTGCAGGAGAATGGACTAGAGCCGATAGGACTGGAGCCTTCTGAAGTTCTGGCGACGGAATCACAAAACACTGGACTAAAAGTACACCAAGGATTCCTGGATACTAATTTTGTTGAGTTATTTAAGCATGAGTACAAGGAAGCGGATGTAGTTGTTGCAAATAATGTATTTGCACACATCGCTGATATGAATCAGGCAATGTTAGATATCGAAGAGATATTGGCTTCGGACGGTGTATTCATTTTCGAAGTTGCTCATTTACTTTCATTGGTCAAACACGGATATTTTGACACCATTTATCACGAACATATGTCTTATCACTCTGTCTTTTCGCTAAAGACCTTTCTGGAAAGCCATGGATTTGGCATATATCGCGTTCAGGAAATCAGTACCCATGGAGGCAGTATTCGCGTGTTTGCAAAACGTCTGCCGCTGGAATCTGCCTTTCAGAATGAGATTAAACAGATAATTTCCGAAGAGGTGAGTTTTGGCATTAATTCGGAGCGCGTCTTAGGTCTAATCGGGGACAAAATAGAGAATTTAACTTCAATGGCCACGGATGTGTGTTCAACTTTCAAGGGCGATGAATTCCTATTTGGATACGGTGCTCCAGCTAAGGTTGTTACGTTTTTATCCGAAATGAAACTTGAAAATCTTAATCTCCAAGCGGTTATAGATGACAACCCTGACAAGCAAGGCAAATTCCTTCCCGGCAGCGGCTTCCCAATTATGAGCCTTGACGCAGTCCAACAACTAATCTCGCAAGCCAAAGGCCCGGTCGTTTGCTTCATCTTTCCTTGGAATTTAGGCGCTGAGTTAATTAACAAATTGTCTCAATTTATGCCTTCAGGTTCGCGAGCGATCAGTTTCTTCCCAACCCTCAGTATTAAGGAGTTTTAATCATGAATATGGTGCTTTCATCTGATATTGAGGAAATCTATTCTGGCCTTGAAGACTCATTGCCCAAGCTCCGGGGCAAGCAAGTCTTAATTACCGGCGCTGCAGGCTTTCTTGGCAGATACTTCATGTCGCTTTTTCATTTATTTAACGAACGAAACTCTGATGCTCCGGTAACAATCGTTGCATTGGATAGTTACATCACCTCAAGCAATCTAACTGATCAACCTTGGCAACGGACAAGCCCGCATATTGAATGGATCTTTGGAGATGCGGGAATAGGATCGCAACTACCAAATCAGTTTGACTACATAATCCATGCTGCAGGTATTGCGTCTCCACAACATTATCGTGCAAATCCGCTTCTAACCATTGACGTAGCCGTGGGAGTGACCAGAAAACTTCTGGAGAAAGCCAAGATTGATAACTCAAGATTGCTATTCTTTTCTTCATCGGAAATATATGGTGACCCGTTTCCTGAATTCATTCCAACTTCAGAGGACTATCGAGGAAATGTTGCAACTCTGGGACCGCGGGCATGTTATGACGAATCAAAGCGTCTAGGAGAAACGCTGTGTTGGATTTATCAAACTTATTACTCGGTGCATGCTTGCATCGCCCGTCCCTTTAATGTTTATGGCCCAGGGATGATGCCAAAGGATTATCGAGTGTTACCAAATTTTGCCGCATCAATTGCAAGAGGAGAACCCCTCCAAGTTTATGGACATGGCAAGCAAACACGCACTTTTTGTTACATAACGGATGCAATTATTGGATTTTCAAAGGTAATTCTCGACACTCAGACGCCTGACGTGTTCAATGTTGGGAATCCAGAACCGGAAATATCGATTACGGATCTTGCTAACTTGGTCAATTCGATCGCCGGAGAAGGGAATAAAGGCCTCAAACTTTCTGCTTATCCATCCAGTTATCCTGAAGATGAGCCCAACAGACGTTGCCCTGACATTACGAAAATAAGGCAAACATTGCAGTATCATCCAAAGGTCACGCTAGAGGATGGGCTTTCTCGATTTTTGACATGGAGCAAGAAGAATTACACAGACGAATTACTCTAACCACTCACTTCTCATCATAGGAAATGGCACTTGGGGCAAACGAATTCTGGAGATTCTCAGTGAAAATTTAAGCTCGCTAAGGGTCGAATTTGTCGGTGCTCGATATTTCTCTGAGTTGGCGCCGGATAAAATTCTCGAACTGATTGAAAATATTGATTTGTGCTGGATAGCTACAAAGCCTGAACTTCAAGAACGCATCTTGGAAAAATTATCTAGCTTTAGCTGCAATATAATTCTTGAAAAGCCACTGGCGACCTCTGCGCAATCTTGGAGAGATGTTGCAACTTTGATTACGAATGCAAGATGTCGGGTTTTCTATAGTCAGCCTTGGACATTTAGTAAATTATGGCAAAGATTTGTCGGAGAGATTAATGGAGTTAATTCTCCGTTTTCTATCGAAATTCATAAAACGGGCCAGGATTATAGAAGCGATTTTACCGCGCTACAAGATTGGCTTCCACATGATCTATATTTGCTAGAAAGTTTATTAAGAAAACTTGAAATTTCCGGAGAGCGCATTATTGTCGCTAAAGGCCTGAATTCAACTCAAACCTCAATTATACTTGAGGATAAGTTACAAGTAAGTATTTCATTTTCCGCGGGTGAACATCGAAAAATGTTGTGGAGCATTGTCACCATTCGCGGTTCAAAATTTGTCATAGACTTTCTCGCAGGCTCCATTTCCGAGTTTGATGAAAAGAAAATGCTTTTAACAGAATCCTTTGTTGATGATCACCCATTAGTAAATATGGTCGAGCAATTCATAATTGATATTCAAAAGCCGGCGGAAAGTGAGTTGCCACTTATGCAAGAAATAGTCGCTCGGAATTTTCAAGATTGTGAATTGAGGTTCGATTAATGGCTTTGCGAAGCAAGTTCAGGGGCAAATTTTCGAATTCTCCTCTCTACCCCTTCATGAGATCGAATTACAGGTTCTTTTCATCAATTCTTTTCTCATCTTTAAGGAAAATAGTGGAGTTGATTAGTTCGCTGCTTGGATTCCGCGTGATATTTCCTCGATATGCCGTGATTACTCTCCCTGTAAAGAAACCTACGATTGTTATAAGGGGTTTCATGGGTGTTACTTTGTTAGGGCGAAGACATTATTTCTCGCGCAATCAATTTGTCCGGAATTACCTTGACAATTTAGACATACAAGTCTTTGTCTCGGATATCTTGGACATCTCAGGAATTCCTGCCTGTCCAATTTCAATTCTAGAGACGGCTATTGTCAAAGAGGGTGCTTACGTACCCAAGTTAATTAAGCTGCCACGGGAAACAAGGGCTACACACTCTGTTGGACATGATCACGAGCCAACTGTATATGTGCCGATGGAATCTTCGTTCTTTCATTTCTACATTCAAGTTACGCCATATCTTATGAGAAACATTGACTCTCATAAAATACTACTCAACTTAGATTCAAATACCTCAAATCGAGAGATTTTGGAGGAGCTGGGTATTACAGTCAAAGAAATAGAATCTCATGCTGTTCAAGAGGAGATATCTCAGGTCGCTGTTCAGTCTGGTCACTATCCATCCAGTTTTGAAGTCCAATTGCTTAGACGAAGGCTCGCTAACCTTGGATATTCAAGAAAGTCAGAGACGAATTACTATGTCACACGCCGAGGGAATCTAAATGGGCGCCGCATTAAAAATGAGGCCGAACTACTTGATTTGCTCGGTCAATTTGACTTTGAAATTATTGACCCTGGGACTTTGAATTTCAAAGAGCAATTGACACGGTTTAGTAAAGCAAAAATTGTCGTTGCCCCGCATGGTGCTGCTCTAAGTCATATAGTAAATTTTCCGAAGAGCGCAAAGGTTCTTGAATTGAATGGAGATTCCGATGTTAGGTGGCATATCCGAAAAATGGCTAGAGATCTCGGTATAGATCATTTTTTGCTCCTTGGAAAGAGCTGCGGGGATGGATCATTTATAGTAAATCTCGAGCTTGTGAAGGAATTCTTGGAGAAAACAAGAAACGTATTTTGAGTTACAGTGAGTTTTCGCATTCTGAAAATTTAGCAACTGTGGCTGCAAAGCTCTGAATCATTTGCTCTGCTTCAGGGCTTTGCAAATCTCCCTCGAATGGAATTGAATTTTCAAAACCTTCTTTTAATACATATGCCAAATAGGGGAGGATCTTCTCTCTTGGACTCTCAAATTCTTTTTCTACCGCTTTCTTAAAAAAGATCTCCTGCTCATTCCAGCCACTACCAACAATAAACCCAACAAATTCGGGGTGCCCTAATGCATATGAAGGCTTGTCGAAGATTGCCGTTTCTAGCAGTACGGTTCCCGATATTCCAATTGCGCCAGAGCTTCCCTGGATTATCTCGAAAGTTGGAAAATGCGGATCTAATAGAATTATCTTCGGATGTCTCTTGAGTCTCTGATAAAAACCAAACTCCCTGAGGCCAAACATTTCAGGGTTTTCCTTAACGACCAACTTATATCCCTCAGGGACTAGGTCAGCAGTTCTTATCAATTCGGAAATTTCTTCTCGGGCATCCCCCAGTACTAGTACGCTTCCTTCAGGGCGCATATGTAAAGCCCAGAAGAAATACGGTTCCTTGGGGAGTGAGGTTTGACCCCATGCCCTTAGTCCTAAATGATGGGCATAAGTAACAAGAATTTGCTTTGATTCTACAAAGCTAAGTGCTACAAAATTTTCAAGAACCCGGACTGCATCGATACTTCTTTCTTTAGGTTGAATGAAAATCCGACCGTATACTCTTCCAACGAATTTTCTCAGTTCACGTCTTAAGTTTCGAAGTATTGCACTTTTCTTCTCTAACGAGGCCGCCACGATTCTGTGACTTGGTGAGCTATAACTTCCCTCGCGATTTAAAATCAGATTTTTGGCAAATTCTTCTGCTAAAGCGAGTGATTCTTCATCACTGTATTCCCTGATAATTCTATTTCGAAGTTCGGAGGACATTCCATAAGACAAGTCGTTTCTAATTACCCATCTCTTATCAATTCTTGCTGGAATAAATGTCTTAAATGGAATTTCTCGCTTGAGCGAAAGCTGAAAGAGCAGATTTGTGGGAAGCGTGCAGCGCTCGATTGAAACAATATAGTCGGGTTCAATTTTATCGATTAGCATTTCACACCATATTATGGAGTCGTAAAGAATCCTATCTTTCCATTCATCCGAAATTCTTCTCTGGTACTTGTCTCTCTCGTTCCCATATAGCCACTGATTTGTTCGAGCAATTTCAACTAGGGTTCGATCAGAGCAGTTAGCTCGCTCCCATTCTGCTAAGAATTCTCTATCAACTACTGGGGTATCTGTATCCGTTTGCCAGCCTCGATATATCTCTTCCTGTGTCCAAACATCACCATCAAAAGCGTTCTTTATTCCCACTAAGTAATCACGACGAAGAAAAAAAGTGAAATAATCTGTAAAGACAAGAGAAAAATCTAGCTCTGGGTTAATTTTTTTTGCCGCTTTAGCCAATCTGAGTCCCAAGTTGGCTTGCCAAGGTTGATCTACCAGCAGCATCACAGAAGTCACGTACGAAAATTAGCATCAATGCCCGGCATTTTTCTCACTTTTGTGTATCTTGTGCATGTGCGGAGTCGACAGCTAGATGAACCAAAGTGACCTACTGCGCGAAAGTGCTTGCAGTTATTCCTGCTAGGTCAGGCTCAAAAAGGCTAGCCAACAAAAATATTCGATTATTAGCTGGAAAGCCCCTTCTAAGTTGGGCAATTGAATCGGCAATTGAATCGAAAGGTATTGATGAAGTCCTGGTCTCATCTGATTCAGATGATCTAATTGGAATTGCATTGAAATATTCCGGTGTGTCGGTCCATAAACGCTCTGAAACTGCATCAAGTGACCTAGCGAGCACTTTCGACTACTTGAGTGAAATTCTAATGAATCAACCAAGAGACTCAGTTGTAGTTCTCTTGCAGCCAACCTCTCCTCTTAGAATGAGTTCTGATATTGAGAAGTCTTTAGCTCTTCATTTAGAAACTCACAAACCAGTCGTTTCTGTGTTTCGAAATCAAACGTCTCCCTATTGGAGTTTTAAGCTTGGAGCGGAAGGAGAATTGATCTCTTTATTTCCTGACGCTTTGAGTATGAGAAGTCAAGATTTGAGCCAGACATATTCCCTAAATGGGGCTATCTATATTGACACTAGTGCCCATTACTTAACGGAGAAATCCTTTATAAGTAGTGGGACAATTCCATACGTTATGAGTGCAGATGCATCAATTGATATTGATACGCTGGAAGACTTTGATAAAGCGGAGTTTGAAATGCTTCGAAGGAGAAATCTAGGTCTTTAAAACATCAATGACGCTGTAGCCTCCATGCAATCCAGCACTAGCCACCTTTAGTTCGGCAACATCTGAAATTTGGATTGTTTGCTCATCAAAAGTGTAAAACCATGTTTTCTTGCTTGAGACATAATCAAAATTGTCGTGAAGAAAATCTCCTGACTTAGTTTTTATCGCAAGAAAGGGTTGTGAGCCAAAAACTTCACCGACGCTCTCCTTGACTTCCAATCTCTCTCCATTAAGAATTGCAGATAGCTTAAATTCGTAATTTAGGTGGCTCGATATTCTCTGCGCGGCCTCTTCTGCAGTACAAAAGCGAATTTTGACTTCTGGAAATTCGGCTTTGGCATCTGCCAACATGGCATTAATTTTTGATATATCGGGCTCAATGTCTCTAAAATCGTGGTCTGTAAAGGCGATGACCGCTTGACCTTCAAGTTGGGCTTCTTCAAAAGCTTCTCGAATATGCCCACCATTGAGCAATCGCAACCGCGTGCCCAGATTCAAACAACGAAATATTCTTCTCGTGAGATCCCCTTCGAGGTCAAGGTGCTTACTTGATGGGTTATAACCTCTCCAGGTCTTAGGTGCTCTCGTCCAATTTCCAAATCTTCCGAACTGCATATCTTTCTGATTAATCTCATCGTCAAATCGCTGATTTCCGAAGTCAAATGGGAACCACTGTTCAAGGAAAAGATTTGCATCCTGCCTTTCGCTATGAAATCCAGGCCTGTAAACAGTCGGAAACCACTCATCTTCAATTACTTTTCTACACAATATTTGTAAAATTTCTTCCATTGAATTTACATAAGAGGTAGCTGCTGCAATTGGATTCTTTGTGATTGACTTAGGGTGATAGTGCCATTGCAATTCATCACCAAATCTTTCGTTTTCGGTTATCAGATTTCGATAATAGTTAAAAACAACCGAAAAGCCTTCAGGTTTTTGCCTTGGATTGCTTTTGTAATTCACGTGGTCAAGACAGAACCATGTGATTTTCCAACAATTTCCAAAGTCATCGGAATAACTCTCTCTTAGGCGGTCAGAAAAAATTCGGCTGTTCATTTCTTGAACTTCTTCCCAATTTCTGTTGTAATCTAGGACGCCACCTGAGAATGTCAATTTCAATTGGGAAGTAATCTCTTCATTCTCGCCTTCAATTTCGCCATTTCGTAATAATTCATAGTTTTCTTCTGTTTCAGCCAAATCGATTCCGAAAATGTATTTCAATCTTTCAAATGTTGCACAAACAGTCTCATTTAGTGGTCCTTCGGCATCGACACAGTGGACGACGAGAACTTCTTGCTCATTTGTGCTCTGGTTTTTCATTACTTTATCGATTCAATTCGGCAGTGTTGGTGTTTTGATTTTCGATCAAATAATTCTTCACTCCATCGATTACTCTGACCTGATCGACTAATTTTAGCCTGGTAGAACTTGGTAGGCATATTCCTGATTCAAATTTTTTCTGGGAAACAGTGAATGTAGAATTTGCTCGTACGTAATCTTGAAATGCTGGCTGGAGATTTAGTGGCGGAAATACTCTTCGTGTTTCTATACCTCTCTCTGAGAGATAGTGAACAAGTCCATCGATGTCTACATCCTTTGTGAATTCAAGAACGTATAGCCAGTAGGAGTTACCCTCTAGGAATGTGTCTCTCCCTTGCAGAACATATCCTGCTAAGTTAACTGAGATTAATTCATCGTAAGTATTCGCAATTCTTCTCTTGGCTCCAACAAGCTCTTCAATTCGCTCCATCTGAGCCACTCCGATGGCGGCTTGAATGTTCGTGAGTCTCATATTTGTACCCCAGGTTAGGTGCCAGTATCTGTTTTTTGGATCAAACCCATGAGATCGAATCAATTTTGCCTTTTCATACGCGATGTTGTCTTTAAAGCAAACCATGCCTCCTTCCCCGGTGGTAATAGTTTTGTTGGCAAAGAAAGAGAAGGTTCCGGCATCTGATTGGGTACCTACATGTAGGTTCTGGAAAGTAGTTCCCAGTGCTTCCGCGCAGTCTTCAATTACAAGAATATTTCGTGGCTTTGCAAATTTCAGAATTTCTTCAAGGTTCGACGGTCGACCATATAAATGCACAATCAGAATTGCTTTTGTCTTTGACGTAACGACCGGTTCAATTGTTGCTTGACTCAGCCCAAAAGTGGAGGCATCAACATCTGCAAAAATAGGGATTGCTCCGACTTGGATAACGGCATTTGCCGTAGCACCGAACGTTAGGGCAGGAACAATTACTTCATCACCGGGTTCAATTCCTAACGCTGCAAGAGCCAAAGCTATTGCCTGAGTTCCATTACAAACACTGAGAACATTTGATGCGCCAGTGTATCTAGAAAAGGAGTCTTCGAATTCTTGTACATATATCCCTGAAGATGAAATCCAATTCGATGTCAGTGTTTCATTTACCAGTTCAATTTCTCTAGGACCAAGGTTAGGTTCAGCGATTGGGATACTCCGCGTTTCTGATTTGAATAACACGTCCACAACCATGTGGTTGGCATTCAATATTGGAATACAATCCACGCCCCTTGAGAAAGCCCTATAAGTATCGAGAGGGCTGGCATTCTCAAGAACGAAATGTGGATTCGGATTCATAAAGTCACTAATGCTTGCCTTGTTGGTTGATCCACTTGCCAATGCTCTTCGTATATCACCGTTGGTTAGTGACCCTTTCAGCACTCCCTTATCGGTAACAAAAATTACTTCGGTTCCGTCAACATCCAACATAGCTAATGCTTCAGAAATTGGACTTTCAATTTCAAGCAGAATTTTATTGTAATCTTTCATTTTACAAGACTCCTTCAAGGATTCGAACGGAGCTTTGAATCTCGAGAATATCTTGCGAGTGAATTTCAAGAGTCCCAAATATCGCCTTTGGGTTTAAATAGTTCAAGAACCAGGAATCATTCCTGAGCGATAAATGTTGATCTGTCAGTCTCGAATTGTCATGCAAGTGATACCCGACTACATACTGATTAATTCTTTCTAGAGAATAGTCCCTGGGTTCATCAAGAGTATTTGTTGAAACGTTAAAGTGGCCTAAATCCAACAGAAACCCTATTTGATCTCCATTATTTTCAAAAAAAATACTAATTTCTTCCGTGGATGAAAGTAGGAATGGATCCTCTCCAAAAGATCTCATATTCTCCTCAGAAAGGACGTTATTCTCTACCAATATTTTTACATTCCGCGAGTCTGCGTAAGCAGAGAGATCTAAAGTGTTTTGTGTAAAAATCTCAAGAGCTGACTCCCGATTTGCTAATTTTGTCGCTCTAATTTTATTACCTAATTCAGTCACTTGCGGATCCATCAGAAAACCTGCATGAATTCCAAAAAATTTGAAACCCTGCTTGGCAGAAATGTCAATCGCGGACTTAGCCAAACTGACTGAGCGGGCGATGGTTTCTGGGTTACTGGAAGCCAGATTGAAAACAAACGGTTCTTTTGGCGGAGGAAAATAGTTGTGCAGCATGATTGCATCTGTGTGACCCATCAACATCTCTAGCTCTGACTCTAGATTGGGCACATAGCTACCACCGGATAATTCAATATTCTTGAAACCATTTTCGGCGAGTGTTAATGCGGCATCCAGTGAACTACTTCTTGTTCCGCTCGTGGAAACAAAAAGCTCCATACCTCTATCCCCAATCAACTCAAACTAAGTAAAATCCTCACCTGAAATCAAGTGTAACTTGTTCATGTCATAACGCGCACGCTTTCCTAGAATCTCGTTTTTTTGCGACCAAAAGAGTCCCGAGCCAGGCCTCATTAGTATCAAATGTTGCTCTTCTAAGATTTCCCCTTTTAATAGACTCACGTTTAGGTGCAAGCTCTTCCTAGAAGTGCTGGCCATCAGGGATTCCTGTTCGGTTCGGACAAAACTTCCATCACCTAACGCTGACTCCGAATCTCTTATCTCGGAACAATATTCTGCAAATTCACTCAAATTTAGTGAAGCAGCATGATCGGGGCCTGCGTCCTCCTTGTTGATTGTTATATGTTTCTCAATCACTCTGCACCCCATAGCTACAGACATAACGGCAGCCAATTTTCCTACAGTGTGATCCGAGAAACCGATTGGGCCATCACTAAGTGTGGCAATTTGATTAATTCGTTTCATAAACGCATGATTTATCGGAGTTGGATATTCCGATGTACAGTGCATCAAAATCAAATTTGAATTAAATTTCTTGTAGATTGAAACCACATCCATGATTTCTCTTTGGCTTGCCATACCTGTCGAAACGATGGCCACTTTTCCGGTTGAAGCTATGAATTCATGTAATGGCAAATCAACGATGTCTGCTGAGGCAACTTTAAATGCTAGGACGCCGAGAGATTCGAGAAACTTCGCCTCTGTTTGAGAATATGGTGTGGACAAAAATCTTATTCCAGCGCTTTCAGAAAACTCGAACAGTTTTTTCTGTTGTGCATGGTTGAGTTCAAGCCTTTGCAGCATAGATTGATGGGTTGGGCTTTGATCGCCGATTAATTGATATGGCACCTTTGGTGTGTCAATTGAAGCAAGCTCAGTTGCCTTATAAGACTGGAACTTAACTGCGTCTGCGCCAGCTAATTTTGCTCCTAAAATTAGTTCCTTCGCTTTCTCTAACTTGCCGTCGTGATTCACGCCAATTTCAGCGATGATGAATACTTTTCGATCTAATTCGAATATTTTATTCATCTAATTTATCTCCGACTTTCGGATGATCTTGGCAGGGATGCCATAAGCGACTACATTTTCAGGAATATCCTTAATTACAAAACTGTTACCACCAATCACCGATTCTTTGCCAATTTTGACTCTATTTGAAACCACGGCCCCTATTCCAATCATTGAGTGGCTTCCTATTTCAACTTCGCCACCAACCATCACACCCGGAGAGAGGACGACATGATCCCCAAGGGACGAATTGTGTTCTATGCAAGAGGCGGTATTTATCAGGCAGTGCTTTCCAATAACCACTTGAGGGCCAATGTAGGTCTTGGCAAATATGTTGGAGCCGGTACCGATTTTAGCTCGAGTCGACACTTGAGCAGTTGGATGAATAAGAGTCGGAAAAACCGCATCTGGGAAAAGCTGAAGGGTCTCTGTCGCCACTCGATTTCGTATTGAGATGTCTCCAATTCCTAACAGAAAGGTTCTTGGGTAATCTGAATTCATAGCCGGGAGTGAATGAAATACCGGAACACCGTTCCAAACTGCCACCGTCGACATCGGGTCGATGCAACCCACAACCTGATGATTCAGGGCTGCGGCCAAGTCCAATGCGCTTTCGGCATGGCCACCACTTCCAAAAAGAATTAACTTCATTTGACACCAAATTCTGCAAAATAAGGTTTACTCAACACGCACTTAGAGGTTTTCTGCGGTTCGAATGCTATCTTATTAATACTGCTTTGATGATAGGAGAAGCCGATGTTCCGTGATCAATTGCGTCACTACAGGATGCTTACGAATGTTTACTTCACTAGAATGATTCTCGGCCAAATTCCTAGATTAATTTTTGGGAACGACGCAGGGTTAAGAGAGAATTTGGTTGGTCAGAGAGAGATTAAACGTGCTTCAAGACTCACAGACCAAAAGCTTCCTCCCAACCGCGAGGCTGAAATTCTCAAAGATCAAGGATTCTTAGTCCTTGGCAAAGAATTCGATCACGAACTTATTCAAACTATCAAAAAGAAATATCTTAAAATGATTTCAGACGCAGAACAGCAAGGTAAATCAAAATATACAAATTTCAGTGATATCCATCGCGAAATACCAGAGATTAAACAGTTGCTGAATCCTAGAATAAATAGTCTGCTGGAATCCTATTACGGGGGTGCTCATTACTGGTTAATGAGCATACAAGCTTGGCGAAATTACCATTGGCCAGAAGCGCAAAATAATAAAGATATTAATTCGAACCTTTGGCATAATGATGCTACGCCGACAAATATATTGAAATTGTTTATATTTCTTAGTGATGACGTGACTCACGATAACGGAGCCACAAAAATTCTTTCAATCTCTGATACCAAGAAAGTCATGCGCTCGGGTTACTGGGAGAGAAAATACATCTCTCGGCGTGGCCGCAAACTTCTTGCGAATCAGGAATTAATTAATTTCATGGAAGGTGAAACTGGAACGACTTTCATTTTCAATCCACAGCTTTGTGTTCATGCAGCCGGCGTTGCGAAACCAGACACGTACAGAGATGCGCTCTGCCTTCAATTCGCCCCAACGGCAATACCTCTCCCGGTTGACTGGGGACAAACTGTTGGAGATCGAAAACGAGCCGAAAGTTACCTGTAATCTAAATTGAATTCACATACTGCACTATTTCTTCGAGAACTGGCACGTTTAATAGACAAGACGTTCAAGAATGTTAATTTTAGTAGGGCAAACGCAGTTAGATTTCAAAATACTCGGAATTTCTTGTTGCAATCTCTGACGCGAGTCCGCTGGGAACAACTGGATTTATATAAGTTTCCAGTTGTCTTCGAAAAGAAATCTGGGAAGTTTTTTCGGATTTGCGTTATCAATCGTGCGGCTGGTTATCAAAAAGGGTTTAAAAGGAAAGGCGAAGAGCTCGCATCCTCTTATGGGTTAGATATGGTTCCCCTCAAAGCCGGAGACCTCATAGTTGACGTAGGAGCTAATGTTGGTGATTTACTCCTCTACTTAGATGAAATCTCCAAAGATGTAGGTGTCGATTATCTGGGGATTGAGCCGGGGACCGGTGAGTTCGCATGTTTAGAGTCAAACCTCAGACTTCCTGGGGGTGATGTGAGGCAAATTGCAATCGGTTCAAGTTGTGGACTTCAGAAATTCTTTTATTCGCCCGAAGGGGCCGACTCTTCACTTTTCAAGCCACTTGAAGCAAGCGATGAATATTTGGTTCGCGTCCAAACGCTTGATTGTTTATTGGGTGAAGAAAAGTACTCTGCAAGAAGAATCCGTTTCCTCAAGCTCGAGTGTGAAGGTGGCGAATTAGAAGCCCTTCAGGGAGCCTTGAATTTATTACATCGGATCGATTACATAGGCGCAGATCTTGGATTTGAGAAAGGGGAACTTCAAGAGTCTCCTGCCCCACAGGTAATTCATTTTCTCTTGGCGAACGGATTCAGCGTGGAGTACTTTACTTATCCATCAATTATTCGAATTTTGTTTCGGAACAATGCTGTTTCTGAAAAATTAAATGCACCGAACGGTTCACTAAAGTCTTAATCTATTACTTTATGAAATATCATTGAGGCAATCTGCCGTAGGTAATACCTAGAACTGTTGAAAATTATTTTCAATTTTTGTCTTTGGGTTCTGCGGGTACTAGCTGATTTCCGAATGTAAAGTGCATCGCCCCACCCGCGGCCGAGAACCCATCGAGTTGTAACCCGAGAGAATCCTGATTGATCCAAGAATGTATCCAATGAACCCACAAGAGTGCATTGCTTATAGACTTCAACTTTGTTAACTTCTACAAATATGTAGTCGAATTTCTCAATTAGCTTCCCCAGACCTTCCAGAGCCTGGAGTTCAACGCCCTGTAAATCTAGGTTGATAAAGTTTGGACAAACATAGTCACTTAATATTCCGTCGAGTCTCTTTGTTTTTACTGTTAGAGACTCCGTAAACGTTACATCAGGGTAAGAGGCTTCGTGAGATCCAAAATCTAGAAGACTCGTGGACTGAGAATTTGAAGCGACATTCAATTTCAATTCAACATCGCTTTTATTCCAAACTGCGGCCTCAATTACTGAGTTAGTTGTTGGGTCCAATTTCTTCTTGAGTTCCTCGACTAGTGCCGGTTGCGCCTCTATCCAGATTACTGGTATCCAGTTAAGCCTCTCATATTCGCTTGATTCCTCAGCTAAGTGGGCTCCAACATGGACTACTCCCGTAGGACTTACGTTCCAAAGATTATGCAATTCATCTACCGATATGAGCATTCGGCTACCCTATCATTTCAAAAACTTCTTATTCTTACGCCCCCGGTTCATCCTAGGTTGATTGCAACTTGTTACTCTTACGATGTGTTTTGGGTCAAATTCAAGATGAGTCTAGTATTTCTACAGAATTGGCTGACCGTTCGCCTAGTTTCCTTTGGATTTACCCGGAAGTCCACTGACTGTTTGGTGCGTCTTGGTACGTCTTATGGGGGTTGGTACTTACCTGAAAAATATTTGGATAGCAACGGTAACAAGACTGTATTTAGTTTGGGAGTTGGTTTTGATGTCAGTTTTGATAGAGAACTTGCAAGGGAGGGATTTAATGTAATTTTGGTAGATCCTCTGTCAGCCTGTATTTCTTTTGCGCAGAAAGAGCTGTCGGGTTTCCCTAACTGTTATTTTGAAAATTTGGCAGTCTCGAATTTTGTTGGCTCTGAAATTTTTTATCCGCCTAAGAATAGGCAACATGACGCATGGTCCTCAATTAATGTTCAGTCTACATCTTTAGATTCAGCCGAGATTTTCAAAGTAGTTACTTTGGATTCCTTGGTAGAAAAATACAGATCCGTGATATCTACCGGTCTCCTGTATTTAAAAATGGATATCGAGGGCGCCGAAGTCAAGGTTATTCCACAGATTTGCAACAGTGCTCAGAAGTTTGATTTCTTGGGGATTGAGCTTGATTTCCTCTCACTCATTCCTTTTCTTCAATTGAAGAAGCGCATACTTTCAGTTTTGTCAGCACGTAAGTTTTTGAGAGACCTCAACTCTGCTGGATACAAATTGGTTCGTACGGATAATTTCAATTTCTTTTGGAAGGGGTCAGAAAATGCGTAACTCACTCCATGGTAGGAATTATTTCCTCCAGTTTCGCACTTGGATAAAAGGATTTATTTATCTTGCGCCATTATTAGTGACTTTCAGAAATGGTCTGAATTATTGGGGCTACGACTACTATGCACTTTCATGGTCAACTGCCTGGCCCGAGCCGATTTCTGTTTTTTCTGTAGAGAATTTCGGTAACTTAGCAATCGCACACCTGCTTGGGGTTGACACCCGCTTAGGTTGGGTTTTCCTTCACCTCGGACTGACTTTTACATTCTTTTTGCTACTTATGCACTTTGTCAACCGAGAAATAGTCGAGGTTAATGCAAAGCAAACTTTATTTGTTGTACTGCTTGCTAGCCCTTTATCAATGATGCTCATGCAGGAGATTGGCTACTTCGACGTTTTAACTGTTATTGGTGCGTTGATTCTGGCCAATGCTCAATCAAATCTCGGACGAATTCTAGGGGCCTTGGTCATGGCCTCGGGAAATACTCCTCAAGCTCTTATAGCCACTTTTATTTTTTGCTTTTCTTTCACTCTTCTTGATAAATCAAAATCAATCAAGAGGTTGGTGGGCTTTTCCGCATTCTTCTTTGTTTCTTTAGTCTGGTTACTTGAACGGTTCTGGTTAAACGGTGTTGGCCGAACTGAGGAATTTGGGCCAGGCATGTGGAGTTATTCTTTCAAGGGCTTTTTGATTGCTAGCCCTCTCTTCCTGTACTCATTACTTGGCCCTCTGGTGATTCTGATACCTAGGATCCACTCACGTGTGGGTCATTCAATTAAGTCGAATGAAGTCCAGGTTATTTTGGGATTCCTCCTCGTCCCTGGGATCTTTGGAATTATTACCACTGAGTCAACGCGTGACGCTCTTTGTATAATGGCGCCAACTATTTTTTGGTATATCCGTCGCGAAATTGTTGCATTTGGGTTAAGGGTCAATAATTGGGAAAGAGTTGCTTTGTGTACACTTCCCTGTTTCTTAATTTGGAGGCAAGGCGCACTGGTCGAGCCTTGGGGGATTTTACACAGGTACTTTTTTTAGGACTTAACCAGTGGGTCTAATCAAGAACCACAACACCTAAAGGTGTTGTTAGGTGTACGGCCATAATCCCTGACTGATCATCATGTTCTGAAGGATTAACCCATTCAATATTCACATCACCCAACGAGGCAAGGATGTCCTCTTTAAACCATGAATCTGCAAGCTGATCTTTATCGGCAATAACGATTGTTTCTATTTCCGCTAGAGGGGTTCCATCTTGTGACGGATGGTCTACTGATAGCCATTGAATAAAGAAAGGGAATTCGCGATTATCTGCAATTTCTTTAACTCCAATTTGCTTCCACTTTAGATCAGTCCCGTTTGGACGTGTACGGTGACCTTCAATTGCATCGCGTCCAAACTTTGTTTCAATCGGTGAAATATCTTTTGTGCTAAACACCCAAGTGAACCAACCCCCACCTTCATTGGCTTTCTTTGAAACAGCCTTGCCCCATGGTGTTTGTTCTGTTGCTGGGTGATCAAGTGGACATACAACTTCGATGTATTGGCCGTTCTTCAATGATGCAGTGAAGTTTCGCGTTCCGAATCGTGGGTGGATACCACCATCTACGAAGGTGCTGCCAAGGCGCGAACCTAAGCGTTGTACTGTGTCAGCAAGTTGATCATGGGAAGTCACATAAGAAACATGGTCTAGACGCATGGTGGAATTCTGCCGTATAACAAGGGGTGCTCATGACCACCCTGCAGGGCTGGTTTAGCTAGTTATTTACGCGCTAATTGGCACATAAGCGCTTCGCAGGTAACCAGTGGAGCGGCGTTGCGCGCGAGGTTGGTGCGGGCATCCATGAGTGCGTTGATCTTCAGAATTATTGAATGCTCTGGGTGGGATGCGGCGTAGCTTTCTATTTGCTCGCGCATATCTGTGTTAATCATTGATTCTGTGTTGCCCGATTGCACCATCATGACATCGCGGTAGAAGGTGGCGATATCAAGGAGTGCGCCATCAATGGAGTCACGAACCATTCGTGTGGAACGAGATTTCTGTTCTTTCTCTAACTCTTTGACTGCTTTTGCTCCACCGGTTGCCATTCCACGTCCCGTTGCACCTTTTCCATAGGCTTCTTGAAGTTTCTCAATCTCTCTTTCATCGCGCTCATCGGAAGATTCATTTGCTTCTTGGGTTGCAAGGTCAATAAGAGTTTGGGCGGCTTGGAATGCCGCCGCAAGGGATCCAAGTTGCAGTGGTAGCTGCATAATTATTTTGCGGTTGCTGCGAACTGATTCGCTTGTGGCTAAATACTTTGCACGGCCAATATGTCCTTGACTTACACGTGCCGCAAAGTCGGCCATTCCTGGTGCAATGTTGTCACGGTTGATTAAGACTTTTGTAACTGCCTCTAGAGATGGTGTGCGAAGTTGGAGGTGGCGACAACGTGAGCGGATTGTTGGCAAAACATCGTGAAGCGTTGGTGCGCAGAGCAACCAAACTGTTCTTGTTCCTGGTTCTTCAATTGCTTTAAGAAGTGCATTGGCGGCTGATTCTGTCAGTCGATCTGCATCTTCCATCACAACTACGCGCCAGCCTCCCATAGATGGTGCCCAGGCAACGCGAGTGAGAAGTTCACGGATTTCTTCTACTTTGATGGATAAACCTTCGGTGCGAATGATTTCAACATCAGGATGTCCGCTTGTCTTTGCCGAATTGCATTCGGAGCAAGTACCGCAGCCATTGTTGGGGCAGATGAGCGCTTGTGCGAATGCGACAGCCGCTGATGAGCGGCCTGACCCTGGAGGGCCGGTGAAGACCCAGGCATGGGTCATTTCCTGTGATTCTTCGCCTGTACGAGAGGCGGCTACTGCTCCTTGGAGGATATGGATGATGTGTTCTTGACCGACGAGATCATCAAAGACGGAAGACATTTACTTCTTGATTCTCTTTGTGACTGCGTTGGTAGCAATGCGAATTGGTTTAAGGAATTTATTTTGCTGTGGGCCTTGTGCATTGCGCTTGAGTGCAGGAAGTTCTGCGACTCGGGCGATGATTTGGGTGTGAATTTCTTCGACGGATTGTGTTCCATCAACAACAAAGTAGCGCTCTGGATCCATCATGGCAATTTGTAGGAACTCTTGGCGTACGCGTTCGTGGAACTCGGTTGGTTCAGCTTCTAGGCGATCGCGAGATTGAAGGCGACCGAGACCGATTTCTGCAGGGACATCGATAAGGATTGTCAGTGTTGGATACAAACTTTCTGTTGCCCAGCGAGAAATGCGCGCAACCTCAGAAGGATTGAGTACTCGACCTGCGCCTTGGTAGGCAGCAGATGAATCAAAGTAGCGGTCAGAGATAACAACTTTTCCTTCTGCTAATCCTGGACGAATAACAGAGGAGACATGGTGTGCGCGATCTGCTGCATAGAGAAGTGCTTCTGCTCGTGGGCTAATGACTCCGGTTTCATGACCAAGAAGTATTTTGCGTAGATCTTTTCCAAGATCTGTTCCGCCTGGTTCGCGAGAGAGAACGACAGTTTCACCTTCTTGTTCAAGCCACTTTGCAAGAAGTTGTGATTGTGTTGATTTGCCGGTGCCTTCGCCGCCTTCGAATGCAATGAAAATTCCTTGGGTTGGAGCTCCGGTGATTGCACCGAGTTCGCCTTGAAGGGCTGCGAGGATGTCTGACCAGAGTGAAACTGTTGGGCGGTCTTTCATCTGGTGATAAGAAACCGAACCGATGAGAACAGCGATGGCTCCCGCGATCAGGATGGTGATTTGTGCGCCGTTGTAGTTAAGGACAAGGTTCTGGAATTCATAACGGTGTACACCGATGGTGGCTGCAATGATCGGGGCGATGGCTAAAACTGCTACCAAAGTAATACGGATCAATGACTGTACGAAGGCGAAGGTGCGGCCGCGGATTTCATCGTGGACTTCCATGCCGAGCATGGTGAAGCCGGTGACCCAAGCGATTCCACTGAAGGCGCCGAGGATTGCGACGATAACTACTGAGAGAACTAAGTTAGAAATTAGTGCAAGGAGAACGAGGAATACACCGGAAGTTGTAAGAGATGCTCCGAATAGACGGCGGCGTGAAAACTGTGCAAATATCTTTGGGCCGAATGCAATACCGATTGCAAGACCAGTGAAGACAGAACCGAAGAGAACACCGTATGCAGCGTCACCGCCACCGAGGTCTCCTACAAATGTGCGGGCTAGACCAATGACAGCGCCAGCTGCTGAGAATGCGCCGACCATTCCGATGATGAGGCCACGGATGATTTTGGATTGAGAAACTGATTTCCATCCATGAATAAGTGATTGTGCAACATTGTCGCTGTTTTCAGATTTTGATGCTGCGCCCTTTGGAATCTCCTTGAGACCGCGGATAGTCCAGGCGGCGAAGAGGAATGACGCGGCGTTGATGTAGAGCGCGATATCCACTGAGTTACTTGGAAGAAGTGGGCTTACTGCTGCGATAGCACCTGAAAGGAGTGTGAGAAGTGAGAACAAGATTGCGGCAACTGGCGCGGTTCCATATGCAGCAAGGAGTGAAACTTGGTTTGCATTCTCTAACTTGTCGCGTGGAACAAGATTGGGAACTGATGCTTCCTTAGCGGGAGACCAGAAGAGAGTGAGGCACTCGACCAAAATCATCGCGGAGTAGAGCCAGAAATATGTGTGAACAATTGGAATTGAGATGTAGAGAGCTGCGCGCATGATGTCGACTGCGACCATGAGGCGGCGGCGATCGAAGCGATCGGCAATTACACCTGCGATGGGGCCGAGAAAGACTGCGGGAAGAAGGCGTGCGATAAAGACACCAGCGATTGCGAAGTTTGCAGTTGCATAAGAGCCGCCAGAAAGTTGTTGTGCGAGCGCCGTAGTTGCAAGAAGGCCGAGCCAATCACCAAGGGATGAGAAGAGCATCGAGTTCCAGAGCTTGCGAAAGGTGGGAATGGCCAAGACGCTGCGGGCTGCATCCAGTGCGGGA
>Ga0214919_10001395_pt1 | contig 39636 bp, 36 predicted proteins | sample LL1503_MetaG_FD_177994 | JGI IMG/M metagenome (GOLD analysis project Ga0214919, IMG submission 177994) | Freshwater microbial communities from Lake Lanier, Atlanta, Georgia, United States - LL-1503 | ecosystem: Environmental > Aquatic > Freshwater > Lake | place: USA: Georgia | collected...
TGGATGGTCGTCGACCCAAGTTGATGCCGATGCGGGATATGCTGATTTGCTACCTGGAGCATCGTCGCGAGGTGGTCATTCGGCGGACCAAGTTTGATCTCAAGGTAGCGGAAGACCGGGCGCACATTCTGGAGGGGTACAAGAAGGCGTTAGATCATTTGGACGATTTCGTGAAGATCATTCGTGCGTCGAAAGATCGGGCTACTGCCAAGGAGAAGTTGATTGGGAAGTATAAGTTGAGCGATCGTCAGGCCGACGCAATTTTAGAGTTACGCCTGTATCAATTGACGGGTCTCGAGCGGGACAAGATTGAGGAAGAGTATCTGGCGGTGATTCAAAAGATCGAAGAGTTGCGAAGTATTTTAGCGAGTGAAAAAAAGGTCTACACGATCATCAAGAAGGAGCTGCTGGAGATTCGTGAGAAGTACGCGGATAAACGCCGCTCCCAGATCGTAAAAGATGAGGGTGAGATCGATGTACAGGATCTGATTGCGAAGGAGAGCACCTTAATCACGCTTTCGCACGCTGGGTATATCAAGAGGACCTCGGCGGATAGCTATCGGGCTCAGAAACGTGGGGGCAAAGGGGTCATTGGCATGAAGTCGAAGGAGGAAAAAGGGGAAGATGAGGAAACCGACTTCGTGGAGCATCTCTTCTCTGCTTCGACCCATGATTATCTGATGTTCTTTACGAGCACAGGTAGGGTCTATGTGGAGAAGGTGTATGAGATTCCGGAGATGGGTCGAACAGCCCGCGGAAAATCGATTGCCAACGTTCTCGCTTTGCAGCCGGGTGAGAAGATCGCCGCTTTAATCTGTGTGCAGGAGTTTACCGATAAGCAGCATTTAGTCATGGCGACCTCTTCAGGAATCGTAAAGAAAACCAACCTTTCCGATTATTCGAACTTCAGAAAGGGTGGAATTATTGGAATCAAGATTGAATCTGGGGATCACCTGATTGCTTGTGCCTTAACCAATGGGACGCAGGAGATTGTTTTGGTTACCTCGGAGGGGATGAGCCTTCGATTCCATGAAGACCAGTTACGGGATCAGGGTCGTGCCACGGTTGGGGTTTATGGAATCCGGCCTGAGAAAAAGGACAAGGTGGTCGGAGCTGCGGTTGTCGACCCCAAAGCCACCTTGCTGGTGGTGGGGGAAAACGGGGTCGGGAAGAGGACTTCTTTTGAGGATTACCGAAGTCAGACCAGGGGCGGGAAAGGAATTATCACGATGAAGACAACCGACAAGACGGGCTTAGTGGCAGGTGCCATTTCGGTGAAGGATGCGGATGAGATCATGATGATTACGGAAAAAGGGCAGATGGTTCGAACCAAGGTGAAGGATATTCGGGAGTCGGGCCGAAACACGCAGGGGGTCTATCTGGTTCGATTGCAAAAAGGCGATCGATTACAGGGGGTGGCGAGGGTGGTGGATACGGAGGAGGACGAGCAGCTCGAGTTAGGCACGTGAGAAGTGTTTGGCGGGGGATTTTAGGTGTTTGTTTTCTAGGAGGTTTTGTCTGGGCGGGTTCGGACGAGGCGATCGAGCGGATTGGATTCGGCTCTTGCTATAAACCGGAGAAAAGCACAGAGATTTGGAGTGCGGTGAAAAAATTTGAGCCTCAGCTGTGGCTGTGGTTAGGGGATAATTTTTATAATGATTGGGTGGATGGAAAGTACGTTCGGTTTAATGATGATCCCAAGGCCTTTGCGAAGGGGTATGATTCCCTACGGCAAAGTCAGGGCATGGCGGCCTTGCAGAAGCTGATGCCGGATCGGGTGATGGCAACGTGGGATGACCATGATTTTGGAAAGAATGACGCAGGAAAGGAGTACGCCCGAAAGGAGGAGGCACGAAAAGCATTTGTGGCTTTCTGGGGTAGCCCGGACCGGGCGGATGGGGTCTATTCAGCCAAGGATTGGGGGCCAGCAGGGAAGTGCGTTCGGGTGATCATGCTCGACCTGCGTTACCAGCGTGACCCTCTTCCGAAGAAAGGTGAGCCAAAATCGAGCGGTGACATGTTGGGAGAGTTGCAGTGGAAGTGGTTGAAAGAAGAACTTTCCAAGCCTGGGGCAGACCTTGTCTTGATTGGATCTAGCGTCCAGTTTGTCGCGGAGATGCACCGATTTGAAAAGTGGGCCAACTTTCCGAAGTGCAAAGCTAGGATGCTCAAGCTGATTCATGATACGGGTGCTCGAGGGGTCATTTTTTTGAGCGGTGACCGGCACAATGGGGAGATCTCTTGTCAAAAGGGAAGCGAGGCCGGATATCCGATTTACGACTTCACCTCAAGCGGTTTGACGGAGGTTTCCTCGATTCGAGAAGAGGAGAATCCCGATCGAATTGGCTCCCTCGTCAATGGTCAGAACTTCGGCGTGATTCAGATCAATTGGTCCTTAGCAGATCCGATGATTACGGGTGAATTACGTCGGCCGGATGGAGATCAAGGTGAATCCGTATCCTTTCCACTGTCCCAACTTGCTCCGCGGAAGCCGTAACCTAACTTCTTGAGATGGCTATGGTAGTACCACGACCGGAGTTGAATTTGTGGGAGAAGCTTTATCTTCCTTCGATTGTCGGGGGTATGCTGATCACGCTGCGGCATATGGCGGAAACCATTCTTGGGCGCCTTTTTCCGCGAAAAGAGGGTGGTGCGAAATCCTTGATGGATATGAGCAGCACGGGCTTGATGACGATGCAGTATCCGGAAGAAAAGTGGCCCATGCCGGACGGGTATCGGGGCGCACCTGTTTTAGTCAGAGATCAAGAGGGAAGGGAGAAGTGTGTTTCTTGTCAGCTTTGTGAGTTTATCTGTCCCCCCCGAGCGATCCGGATCACGCCAGGATCCATTCCCAATGGGGATTTGCACGCGAACGTGGAAAAGAAGCCGCGGGAATTCGATATCGATATGTTGCGATGCATTTACTGCGGAATGTGCGAAGAGGTTTGCCCTGAGGAAGCAATTTACTTGAAGAAAGAGGAACCAATTTTTGTGGGCACGACTCGAGCTGGAATGGTTCGGCACAAAGAAGAACTTTATGCCTTGGGGGGTGTGATGGATCGGCCGATTCGGAAGTGGCGCGGGAAGTAGTCGGAAGGGTTGATGGCGGATGGAAGCTGTTTCGTTTTGGATTCTTGCCTCCGGGCTCCTGATCTCCGCGACAGCGCTGGTGGCGTTTCGCAATCCCGTTACCAACGCCGTTTGTTTAGTGGTGGCGCTGGTGATGCAGGCGGCGCTTTTCATCACCTTGGAGGCGTTTTTTTTGGCAGCGGTGCAAGTGATTGTTTATGCGGGGGCGGTCATGGTGCTTTTTCTTTTCGTGATCATGCTGCTGGATGTCAAAGAGGAAGCACGGCGGAAAGCTTCTTGGGCGAAGGTGGTCGCCGTCGTCGGAGTGGGTGGAGGGGCGGTTTTCGGTGCCACCAAGATTGCGACACTTTTCCCCTTTGCGGAAAAGACGTTGCACTGGGGAGAGGGTAAAGGGGGCGGATCTGCGGCAGAGCTGGGCAAGCTGCTTTTCACCTCTTATAGCCCGCTTTTTCTGGCCACAGGGGTTCTGCTTTTGGTGGCAACGGTAGGTGTGGTGGTTTTGTGTCGGAGGGATCCCCAGTGATGAATTTCGGCGAAATCACTCTGAGTCACTACCTCGCGTTGAGCTCACTACTCTTTTTGATCGGGTTGGCTGGGGTTATTTTGCGTCGGAGTCTACTGATTATTATGATGTCGCTCGAACTGCTGCTGAATGCGGCCAATTTGGCCTTGGTAGCGGTGGGGCGTTTTCAAGGTTTACCCGATCCTCAAGTAGCCGTTTTTTTTGTCATCACGGTAGCTGCGGCGGAGGTTTCTCTAGGACTGGCGATCTTGGTAGCCATTTTCCGAATTCGTAAAACTACCGCGGCCGATCAGCTTGCCTCCTTGCGATTCTAATGTTGGCCTATACTCCATATTTGATTTTGCTTCTTCCGCTCCTCGCAGCGGTTTCGATACGATTTTTTCTTCATCCGTTTCCTCGGGTTTCTGTGGCGGTTTCGACCTTTGCCTGTTTGGGAAGTTTTCTAGGCTCTTTGACCTTTCTTGTTCTCGGAAGTGTGGAGGGTGTTTTCACGGTTCCCTCGCTTCCCTGGATTGAGTGGGCAGGTTTGCGTGCCAACTTTGGTATTTTAGGGGATCCGCTAGCTCGCGGAATGGCCACGCTTGTTTCTGGAGTGGCCTTTCTGGTGCACCTTTTCTCCATTGCTTATTTGGAAAAAGATCCCTCCCGTAGCCGATTCTTTGCTGAGCTTTCTCTCTTTGTCTTCGCCATGCTGGGAATTGTTTTGGCCGATAATTTGGTTTCGATGTTTATTTTTTGGGAATTGGTCGGGCTGAGCTCTTATCTTCTGATTGGATTCTGGGTTGAAAAACCTGCTGCGGGTGCAGCGGCGAACAAAGCGTTCCTGGTGAATCGGGTGGGTGACTTTGGATTCATTCTGGGAATCTTGGGCGCTTGGGCGCTTTTGGGGACGGTGCACTTCGCCGACTTCCCGGCTCGGGTGATCGGGGTGGTTCCGGGGTGGGCAGTGACAGCAATCGGGTTGGGTCTTTTTTGTGGTTGCCTAGGTAAATCAGCTCAATTTCCGCTGCATGTTTGGTTACCCGACTCCATGGAGGGTCCAACCCCTGTTTCCTCGCTGCTCCATGCCGCGACCATGGTCGTGGCAGGGGTTTACATGCTCATCCGCATCCTGCCTATTTTAGAGTTAAGTCAAACAACGATGATGACGATTGCCTGGGTGGGTGGTTTGATGACCCTTTTTCCTGCTTTGATCGCGTGCCAGCAAAACGATTTGAAGCGGATCTTGGCTTATTCGACCCTTTCGGAGATCGCCTACATGGTGATGGCAGTGGGCTTAGGTGTGCCGGGTAGCGCGATGTACCACCTGACAACCCATGCTTTTTTTAAGTGCCTTCTGTTCTTGGCGGCTGGGTCGGTGATTCATGGATGTCATGAAGAGCAAAATATTTGGAAAATGGGCGGGCTGATGAAGCGGATGCCCTTTACTGCTTTTGTTTTCCTGGTGGGTTCTTTAGCGCTTTGTGGAATCCCCCCAATTTCTGGGTTCTGGAGTAAGGACGCCATTTTCGCGGCCACAGCGCACTATCCGGGACTGGCTGCGCTCTCGATGGTGGCGGGGTTTTTCACCTCGTTCTTTATGTTGCGAGTCATTTTAGTGGCCTTTACAGGTGAGCCAAAAAATGAGGCGGCACGTCATGCGCATGAGGGTCCTTTTCTTATGATCGCCCCTATGGCGGTCCTAGCCCTCCTTTCGCTTGTTGCTGGGCTTTTTCCGATTGAGAAGTTTTTGGGGCAAACTCATCAGGGTGGTCATGCGGCATGGACATTATGGATCTCCCTCATCTTGGCCCTTGCTGGATTTATCCCTGCCTACCAGCTTTATCGGAATGCGCCACACGACCCACTCCATCTGTTGCTTTTGCAAAACAAATTCTACGTTGACGAATTTTACCAGAGGGCGCTGGTGCGGACTCAAGACTCCTTCGCTAAATTGGTCGATGCGTTTGAGGGGTGGGTGGTTCGTGGATTCTTAGTACGAGGTTCAGGGGTAGTGGCTCGGGCATCAGGTCAGGGATTGCGCTTAGTGCAGTGCGGACAAGTCCAGGTGTATGCGGCGGTATTTATCCTTGGGGTCTTTTTTCTGATTGGATGGCTTTGGCGGGGCGGGGTTCTCCGATGATCCTGTCTTATTCGCTCCCTTGCTTGTTGGGGCTCCCTTTGTTGGGGGTTGTGGCGATTGCGCTTGGGGCGCCTGCTCGCCGGACGGCTTTGTGGGTTTCCGTTCTGAATTGCGTTCCTGCGTTTCTCGCTTTTGGGGTGGTGTTGCGCCAAGGAGAAATATTGTTTGGGCCTGAAGTAACATCGATTCGCGAAGTGTTTCCTGTTCAGTTCCGTTTGGCCATGGATGGATTGAGCCTTCCCCTAGTTCTCTTGACGCTCGTGGTCACGCTAAGTGCGGTAGGGGTTGCTCGCGCCGAGGTCAAGAGAGCCAAGGAGTACTTTCTTTGCCTCCTCCTGATAGGGTTAGGAGCGTTAGGAGCATTTCTCTCTGTAGATCTATTCTATTTCTTCTCCTTTCATGAAGTGGCATTAATTCCGAGCTTCCTTCTGATTGGGATTTGGGGGCAGGGGGATCGGACTGGCGCGGCTTGGAGAATGACTCTTTATCTCATGTTGGGGAGTTTGATTCTTTTGCTGGGTTTGATTGGACTGGTTTGGTCGGCACCCGAAACGGCCCGCACCTTGGATTGGAGAGTGTTGAGTGAGACTTTACGAGCCAACCCGATTCGTGCGGAGAATCAATTTTGGTTGGCGGGACTTCTTTTGGTTGGTTTTGGGACTTTGGTTTCGCTGGTGCCTTTTCACAGCTGGGCGCCAGGAGGCTATGCCTCGGCTCCTGCTCCTGCCGCCATGTTGCACGCAGGTGTTCTGAAGAAGTTTGGTCTGTATGGACTACTGCGCCTGGCTTTACCGATGACTCCCTTAGGATGGAAGGAGATCAGCTGGATTATCGGAGTGATGTTAGCAGCAAATATTTTATATCTCGGTTTTGCTTCGCTCGCGCAACGCGACTTTCGCTGGCTTCTCGGATTCTCAAGCGCGATGCACATGGGGACAGTTTTCTTAGGCTTAATTGGGGGAACGGTTCTTGGATTAGGGGGCGCCTTGGTTTTGATGGTCGGACATGGATTTAGTGCGGCCTTAGGGTTTGCGGTCGCGGGGGAGATTGGCAATCGTACGGGAACAACTTGGATGCAGGATTTGGGGGGATTAGCTCAAAGAGCACCCAAACTATGGTTTTATCTGCTCGTGGCTGGGATGGCTTCGATTGGTCTACCGGGAATGGCGAATTTTGCGGGTGAAATCATGATCTTCTTTGGGGCATGGTCGGCGCATCCTGTTCTTGTCGGAATCGGGGCTTGGGGTGTTGTTTTGTCGTCGATTGCCATGCTTCGTGCCATTCGGGGCATCTCGACCGGCGCCTGCACGGCGGCTTTGGTGACTCATCAAACTGCAGACCTCAATGGAGTGAAAGAGGTTTGGCCCTTTGCTTTACTAACCTTTTTTCTTTTTGCCATAGGATTCATTCCGAATCTTATTCTTGGGCCTGCTCGACCTGTGTTGGAAAGAGTTCTTCAGCCATGAGCGGGTGGTTTTGCCCAGAGGTTCTGCTGGTACTGGCTGGAGTCGCGCTCATTCTGGCCGACTCGCTGGTTGCCGATGGGAGAAAAGGGTGGCTCCCGAAGTTGGCGCTGGTTATCAGTTTCGCATTGTTGGGGTGGACTTTGTGGGGTGCGGGTCAGCCGATGCCGACCAGTTGGGGCAATCTTTTTGTTACGGATGGGTTGTCTTTAGTCTTTCAACCATTCTTTGTGCTTTGCCTTGTCGGGGTGACTTTCATGTCAGTCCGATATCCGATGGGGAAGGAGGAGGTTGTCAGGGCGGAGTTTCTAGCCTTGCCCTTCTTTTCCACCGCAGGGCTATGCCTGCTGGCAAGTGCCCGTGATTTCCTTGCGATCTTTGTGGCCTTAGAGCTTGTGGCCATATCTCTCTACTTGCTTGCAGCTTTTCATAGGAGTCGAGCGGCCAGTCTTGAGGCGGGAATGAAGTTGCTTGTGATGGGGGGGCTTTCGACAGGGTTTTTAGTGATGGGTATTGCGTGGCTTTATGCTGCCACTGGATCAACCGATTTCAGTAAAATCCTGCTCGATCAAGCTGGCCGTCCGGCCAGTTTAGCTTTTCTTTTGGCGGTCGGATTAATTTTAACGGGGTTGGCGTTTAAAATTGCGGCGGTTCCTTTTCATGCTTGGGCGCCTGATGTCTACGAGGGAGCTCCAACCCCCATTACATCCTTCCTCGCGATCGCCTCCAAAGCGGCTGGCTTTGTTCTTCTTTTAAGAGTCTTTGGGCTCGGGGCTTTTGCACTCGATTCGGTTGCGGTTGTCTTTCGTCCTGTTCTTTTGACGTTGGGAATTGCCACGGTGACTCTTGGAACCCTTGCCGCGCTGCCTCAGAGAAACTTAAAAAGGTATTTGGCATATTCCGGAATCGCCCATGCGGGTTATATGCTTTTGGCTTTCGGAACCTTAGGGGAGGCCGGCATGGGGACCCTCGTGGGGTATCTTTGGGCATATTTACTGTCCTCTTTTCCAGTTTTCATTTTCATCTTGGAAATGGAGAGAGTGCACGGAAGTGCGGATTTGCGGCATTTGGATGGTTTAGGTCAAAGGGATCCGGGTGTGGCTCTTGGTTTGGCGTTATGTTTCCTCTCCATGGCAGGCTTACCGCCTTTACTGGGTTTTTCCGCGAAGTTGTCGGTTTTCACGACTTTGTGGAATGCGGGTGAGGTGCCAGGGCTGGTCGTTGGAGTGGTCATGGCTGTGGTGGGATTGGGCTTTTACCTGATGCCGATCCGGGCGATGTACTGGGAGCGCGAGGCGGACTCGATTCCTGCGCAACGTTTTCAATCTTTTCTGGTTTGGATTTTGCTGTTGGCAGGCTTTTTCCAGCTGCTTTTAGGGCTTCAACCGCGTCCTCTGGTTCGCTTGGTGGAGCGAAGCTTAGCGCCCACCTCAAGCAGCCTATTCCCAGAAAAGTAAGCAGGCTGGTTGAGTGTGAAAAATCGGTCTAGGGTGAACTAGTGATCAATTCAATGGCAGCAGGGGGATCGGCTGGACCTATGATTGGGTCTGAAAAGCTGGTGAAGCTTTCCGATGCAGCCGCGACCCACTTGTTGGATTTACTCAAGAAGAAGGAGTATCCCGAGGGTGCCTTGAAGGTTTCAGTGGTTGGGGGTGGATGTAGCGGCCTGCAGTATCAGATGGAGCTGGTGCGGGGTGCTGGTCCAAAAGATATTCTGGTGGAGAGCCGAGGAGTGAGAATTTCGGTTGATCCGAAAAGTGCTGTTTTTATTAGTGGATCGGAGGTGGATTTCAGCACGGATCTTCTGAAGGGGGGTTTTCGGGTGACCAATCCGAATGCCAGAGCTACCTGCTCGTGTGGAGATAGTTTTAGCACTTAGGAAAAGAGAATGAAAAAAAGAGAGCGGGTAGGGGTTAAGAGGAAGGCCGCGGCGACTAAAGGGAATCTTTCCTATCAAAAGCGGCTGAGGATGGGTTTCGCCAAGGTGGAGAGTGATCTGGAGTGGTTCATGGAGTCATTCTGTGAACTATTGTTTGATCTTGGGGAGGAGGCGGTGGTTCACGCGCTTCCTTTCCGGGGGAGTGGGAAGAGGGAACTGCCAAAAATTGAAAAAGGTAAGGTTACGCGCGCTTACTCATTGGCCTTCGGCCTTTTAAACGTTGCGGAGGAGGCTACGGCAGCGGCGATGCGCAGGATGAATGAAGAGGTTCATGGCCCTGGCAATGAACCAGGCTCATGGTCCCAAGCTTTGCGGCAGATGAAAAAAGAGGGCGTGGACTCGGATACCCTTGCGGCGGAGTTGCCTACTTTGCGGGTTGAGCCAGTCCTGACGGCTCACCCGACAGAGGCGAGGCGCCGATCTGTGTTGGCCTGCATGCAGGAAATTTACGGTATTTTAGTTGGAAGATCTGTGCTCGGGGAGAAAGATTCGGGGGAGCGAGATCGAAAGGCCCAGTTGAAGGTTGTTTTAGAGCGGTGGTGGAGAACGGAGGAGGTTCGAACTCAGAGGCCTACGGTGGATATGGAGAGGGAGGGGGTGATTCACTGCTTGGCCGGATCGATGGCAAAGTCGATTGCAGAAACAGATCGTCGGCTGCAGGAGGCATGGGTGCTAGCGGGTTTGGGTCTCACGGGGCCTCATCATCCTGCGGTGCGACCTTCTCTTTCCTTTGGGACTTGGGTAGGGGGGGATCGGGATGGGCACCCTTTAGTTACTTCTGCCACAACGGCAACGAGCTTGATGCAGTATCGGGAGGCAGCCATACGCTTGTTGAGTATTTCGTTAGAAAAGCTGGCGGCTCGGCTTACGCTTTCGAAAAAGTACCACGGAATCCCTCCAGAACTTGAAAAGTGGTTGGGAGATTGGCGAAAGAGAGTCGATACGGAGCGGCGGAACAAAATTGCAGTTTATCAGGAGGAGCCTTGGCGGGAGGCGGTTCTTTTAATGCGTGCTCATCTGCCCCCAGAAATAGAGGGCCAAGGGGGTTACATCCAGCCGGAGGATCTAATTTTAGATTTGGGGGTCATTCGTCGTTCTTTAATTGCCGTGGGCTCGGCTCGACTTGCGGCAGCCGAGGTGGACCCTGTGATCCGAATCGTAGAGGTGTTTGGATTTCATTTGGCGGTACTGGATGTACGTCAGAACAGCGCTCGTCATGATGAAGCGATTGAGGAGCTAGAGGCCGCCACCGGTGGTAAAGTGGGTACTCCTTATCGAAGTCGTTCCGAGCCGGAAAGAAGAATCCTTTTAGAAGGATGGCTTAAAAAAACACCTTGGACCGTGGAGCAGGCGATCGGAGCAGGTCCAGCCGCTGCTGACGTCATTGGGACTTACCAAGTTCTCGCCCGGCATGCGCAATTGCATGGGATCGATGGGCTAGGGCTTTCAATTATTAGTATGACTCGGGATGTGTCAGATCTTTTGGCAGTTCATATCTTTTGTCGTGCAGCAGGGCTGACTTGCCCTGGGGAGGATGGATCGGAAGTTTGTCCTCTACCTATCACTCCTCTCTTCGAAACCCTCTCGGATTTGCAGGCGGCCCCGCGCGTGGTAGGTGAATTTCTGAGTCATCCTGTCACCCAGAAAACGATCAAAATATTGGCGCAAAAGGAGGCTCAAGTTACCCTGCGAAGAAGGGTGGCCTTGGTTGATCCAGGGGAAGGCGCGGTCATTTTACCGATGGAACCCCCACCCATCCTACGGGTGATGATCGGGTATAGTGACAGCAACAAGGACGCAGGAATTTTAGCTAGCCAATGGGCGCTTCACCGAAGTCAAAAGGAGATTTACCAGTCGGCGAAAGAGAGGGGTGTTTCTGCGCGATTTTTTCACGGAAGAGGAGGAACAGTCAGTCGAGGCGCGGGACCCACCCATCGCTTCTTGGAAGCCCTCCCTAGGGGGACATTGACTGGTGACCTACGATTGACAGAGCAAGGAGAGGTGATTGGACAGAAGTATGGTACAGCCGCGACAGCAGCTTATAATTTAGAACTTCTTTTGGCAGGCACGGCGAGGAGCTCTCTTTCTTCGGTGAGCGTTTCCGACGAGGATCCGCAGATGGGGGAAGTCTTTGATCTTCTTGCCGAGGCCAGCATGAAATCGTACAGGGCTTTTGTTGAGGAGCCGGGAATGATCCAGTTTTTTCGGCAGGCAACTCCGATCGATGTAGTCGAGCGAAGCACCATTGGCTCTCGGCCCTCGCAAAGAACAGGGCAAGCGGGTTGGGCTGATTTGCGCGCGATCCCGTGGGTTTTTAGCTGGTCGCAGGCGCGATTCTTTTTGCCCGGGTGGTATGGGGCGGGCAGCGCCTTAGTTCGACTGGAAAAAGAGAATGCAAAGCTTTTTCGAGTCCTGAAAGGGAAAGTGACCGAGTGGCCGTTCGCTCGGTACGTTTTTAATAACCTCGAAAGTGGTTTTGCGAGTGCGGACCTTGAAGTGGGTCACTGGTATGGCGATTTGGTCGAGGATGAAAAATGTAGGAGTCGTATTTTCGGGATGATCGAATCGGAGTTTGAGACAGTCAAAGAAGGATTAGCGCAACTCTTTCCAGATTCATTGGCCAAAAGGCGTCCTCGTTTCCGCTTTACCGTGGAGAGACGAGTGCGCCCCTTGCGGGCCCTACATCGTTGGCAAGTAAACCTTCTTCATGAATGGCGTTCAGCAGAGAAGAAGGGTGATGGCAATCCAGATGCTTTGCTCGCGGAGTTAAGGCAAACCATTGCAGCGATTGCGGCTGGTTTAAGGACCACAGGTTAAAATGCGAAATCCTGGATGGAGAGTTGTGGCTGCGGGAACTGGGATAAACTTGGCGCTTGGGATTCTTTATGCGTGGAGTATTTTTAAAAGTGCGATCGAAAAAGACTTTGGGTGGGACCCGGCGCGTTTGAACGATCCCTATGCTGTCTGTTGTCTTGTTTTCTCATTCGTCATGATTCTAGGTGGGCGATGTCAGGACAGGTTTGGCCCCAAATGGACGGCAGTGCTGGGGGGAGTTATGGTGGCGGCTGGGTTGGGTATTTCGTCTCAAAGCTCCGATTACCTTGTTTGGGTGCTAGGTTTTGGGGTGCTTGCGGGGATTGGGATTGGCTTTGGATACTCTGCGGCAACGCCACCTGCCTTAAAGTGGTTTCCAGCTTCGATGACTGGCAAAGTCGCAGGGGTGGTCGTGGCGGGTTTTGGGTTAGCTCCCCTGTATATTGCTCCTCTGACTGATCTGCTTCTGAGAAAGGGAGGGGTTGGCTTTGCTACGTTGTTTTATTCTCTTTTCTTTCTTATCTCCGTTTGTGGATTGGCCATGCTCCTGAAGAATCCCGAGGAGAAAGCCCTCGTTGCAGGTAAAAACTCGCCGGCTCTGCAGGTTTCGGTGCAACCCCTTGGTTTATTTGTTCGAAAAGATTTTTATCTTCTTTGGGTGATTTACTTTATTGCTTCGGGTGCGGGGCTGATGGTGATTAGTAGTATCAACGGAATGGCAAAGAAAAGCATGGGGGAAATGGCTTTCCTGGCTGTGGTAGTTCTCGCGCTCGGCAATGCCTCTGGAAGAGTGGTCGCTGGCTTTGTCTCCGACAAGATTGGAAGAAAAACGACACTTCTTGGGGTGACGATTTTGCAGGCGATCTGCATGCTGATCGCTGTCCCTGTCACTGAAACCCTCAGTTTTCCGATTCTTTTAGTTCTTCTTGCGACCGCTATCGGCTTTCACTACGGGGCTAATTTATGTCTATTTCCTGCCTTTGCCAAAGATCTTTATGGGTTAAAGAACTTTGGGGTAAATTATGGCATCCTTTTTACCGCTTGGGGGGCAGGGGGGTTTGTCCTGAGCCGTCTCCAGCAGATGCTGAAAGCCTCGAGCGGTAATTTTCGCTCTTCCTTTCTAGTTGCGGCTGCCTTTCTTGTCGTCGGAGCCCTTTTGACCCTGCTTTTGGACAAGCCCAAGAATGCAGTCTTGGCCTGATTTCTTTTTCGGTTAAATTTCTCTATGGTTTTAGAAGCACCCGATCTTGTTTTCTTAGGCTTTTCGCTCCTGAAAGCTGTGGCTGTGGCTGGGGTGGTTCTGGTTATGGTTCCCGGAAGCGTGACAGCGGAGAGAAGGCTGAGTGCTTGGATGCAAGATCGTATGGGGCCGAACCGAGTAGGCATTCCCTTTACGAACATTCGTATCTTTGGATTAGGGCAGGGCTTGGCCGATGCCATGAAGTTTTTGCTCAAAGAGCAGTTCGTGCCCGCCTCAGTGAATAAGCTTTATTTCAATTTAGCCCCGATTTTGGCGATGGTACCTGCTTTGGTGACCGTAACCGTCATTCCTTTTAGTCCTGGGTTTGACCTCAGGCCTCTGGCGAGTTGGTTTGCGACTTCCCTCCATTGGAACAGCGCGACGGTGGAAGCTTTCCAAATCAGCGGGGTAGTGGCCAACCTTGATGTGGGGCTTCTTTTTGTTTTCGCGGTCATATCCCTAAGTGTGTACGGAATCATCTTGGCTGGCTGGGCGTCCAACTCCAAATACCCGTTCCTGGGTGGCATTCGTTCTTCAGCACAGATTATTTCTTACGAAATTGCCATGGGAGCTTCGGTGGTTCCTGTCTTCTTGGTTACCCAGCAGCTGAATCTGGGAAAGATTGTCGATTATCAGGTTCAGCATGGTTGGCTGGCCTTTCCAAGTTTTGCTGATGGGATCATCGGTATTTTGCTTGGAGCCTGCTTAGCTTTTTCGTTTCTGGTTTTCCTAATTTCGGCATTTGCGGAAACGAATCGACTGCCATTCGATTTGCCTGAAGCTGAGACAGAACTGGTTGGGGGATACCATACGGAATATTCAGGCATGCGTTTTGCCCTCTTTTTCCTTGGGGAGTATGCCGCGATGATCTCTGCCTCGGCCATTATGGTGACTCTATTCTTGGGGGGTTGGAGCCTTCCGCTTCCTTGGTTCAATGGACTCTCCATGCCACAAACGGTGGCGGGTTGGGCCCTGCCCGCATGGCTGGCGGGGCAAGCGATGCCTTGGTGGTTTGGATTTGTCTCCATCAGCGTATTTCTGGCAAAGATACTCCTTTTCATCGCTTTCTTCATTGTCATCCGTTGGACCATTCCACGTTTTAAGTATGATCAGCTGATGAATTTAGGGTGGAAGGTCTTTATTCCTGCTGCATTCATCAACATTTTTCTGGTCGCCGCGCTCATTCTCGTAAAAGGTTAATCCGGTGATGAGGAGGGGGCCTGTGAAAGGCGGGAGGTTGAGATGGAAGGTTGTCAGCTTAATCCTTGCGGCTGTTTACTGTGGGCTTTTTGGTGTTTTCGCTGCGGATAAAGGGCTAACGATCGTGGTTAAAAAAGATGAACGAAGGATTGCTGGGATCGGTACAAACGGAATTAGCCGCTGGACCTCATCTGTGGCCAGAGACGATGAGGAGGTCACAGCAGTCAATCAGAGCGGAAACACCGCTATGGTGAGCGTGACGAATAAAAAGACCGGAAAGACACGAATCCTTAATTACGACGCCGAGAAGGGGATTCTCAGGTTTTCTCAGTCGGTGAATTAATTAGCTTTAGTTGAACGTGGCTTCGGACGCTTTGGGGAAACTCACCCCCTAGAATAGTTATCGATGTTTTGGCGGCCCATTGTTTTATCGGTGGTTCAGCCACCGACTGACACGATGGGGCTGGGAGGTCTTTCGGCTAAAGCAATAAGTGAAAAAGATAGTACGTAGGTCAAACCGAATCATTGAGTTAGTAATTCAAGGCTTTCGAATCTCTATCGGCATTCGGCTCAATCCACGGTAGATCCTGCCCATACGGTGAACAGGCCACCAGCGGTACAGATAAACATCGAGAGGGCGCCACATGGCGACCCATCCTATAATAATAAGTCCTTCGCGAAGGATGGGCAGGAAGCGACCGGTTTCTGGATCCATCGTCTGTGCGATCGTGACACAAAGTCCTAAAAAGAGGGTAGCAATGGCCAGATTGATCCAGCCGTAGTGCAGGAGTTGTTTAAGCTCGCGGCGGTTCATTTCTGCGCGATAGGTGAAATAGTTCCGGATCGACTCAGAGAGGACTTGTACAGCGTCGGCTCGATCCGTGGCTTGGCCGAGATGAACAATCAGTTTGTAGGGCTTGCGGGAGGAGTGCTCCTTGGCCCAGCTGACAATAAACTCCTCAGCCTCACGATCCAGATCCCGCTCGTGAAATGGGGAGGGATCCATCGAATTGAAGATCTGCTGGAGGGTTTGGACCTTTACCTCGATCAGCTGGTATTTTGAATCCACAGGCACTGCTTGATTGTAAAGCGACCTATCTGGAAGGAAAGGATGGCCAGTGGCTGGTGGAAAGTGGAAGGCGAGAGGCTAGTAGCGGTAAACGCCAATACTGTCACATATCCTTGGCAAAATAGGTGAAGATGATGTCGGCTCCAGCCCGGCGGATGGAGAGCAAAGACTCGTCTCTGGTTTTTTGCAGGTCGACCCAGCCTTTCTGTCCTGCGGCGTGAATCTGGGCGTACTCGCCTGAGACCTGATAGGCAGCGAGGGGAAGATGGGTGTTCTCCCGCAGATCCCGAAGGATGTCGAGATAAGGTCCAGCGGGTTTGACCATAAGGAGATCGGCACCCTCTTTTTCATCCAAAAGGGCGTCTCTCAGAATTGCCCGTCGACTGGCAGGATCCGCCTGATAGCCGCGCTTATTTAGCGAAGGGGTTCTCGCAGATTGCGCGCTGCCGACTGCATTACGAAATGGTCCGTAAAGGCAGGAGGCAAACTTGGCGGCGTAGGAAAGAATACCAGTTTCAGTGAAGCCGGCTTGGTCAAGTGCCCCGCGAATGAATCCAATCCGACCATCCATCATATCTGAGGGGGCAACAAAATCGGCTCCTGCATCGGCTAAAAGGACGGACTGTCTCATCAGGAAGCGAACGGTTGAATCGTTGTCGACATCTTTACCAGAACGATTGAGGAGGCCGTCATGACCGTGGGAGGTGTAGGGGTCGAGGGCGACGTCTGCAAAAACAGGCAACTCCGGAAGTTCTTTTTTAAGGGTACGGATCGCGCGATAAATCAGCCCCTTGGGATTAAGGGCCTCCTTGGCGCTGGGGGTGCGCAGTCGTTGAGGAATGGCCGGGAAGATGGCAATCCCCCCGACACCGCGTCGGGCAAGACGGTGTGCCTCTCGAACGAGAGCGGGAATGGAAAAACGGAAATGACCAGGAAGGCTGGGAATGGACTCCGGTCTGCCTTGGCCATCCACAACAAAAAGCGGGGCGACGAGATGAGACGGGGAAACATTGGTTTCGGAGAAAAGCCTCCGAATTCCAGGAGTCCGACGGAGACGACGGGAACGGATGGGAATGTTTAAAGGACGAGACTTCTTCACGGGTGGACAAATATACTTAAGAATTCTGCTCTAAGCGAGAGTCAGCGGGGGAGTGATTCTAAGGCGTCCCTCCAAAGGATGAAGGCGAAGGCAAAGCAGATCAAAGCGGCAATCCAGCGCCCGTGCACCTCAAGCAGAGCAGTGCATTTCGCCTTTAAGGCAGGCCCAGCCTGGGGTCGAAAAAGGGAAAGAAGTAAGGGTATGATTACGGGTAGCAGGGAAAGAAACGCAAAAAGAAGTAACGCGGTGACCTTGGTTAGAGTTCCACTGGCCCGCTCGATTTCATGCCCAACAGCGATTGCGAGAATCGATGTCTTTGGATGTAGCCCAGTGGTAAAGAGCCCGATGAGAAATGTACTGAAAAGGTAGTGTACGCCGATGGAGCAGTCTGAGTCGGTATCCAAGGAGGGAAAGAGTCGCAGAAGTTTGCTTTTCCATTGAGGAGGGGTTGTTTTCGGTTTTGGTTTGCGGTCGTCTTCCCCTTTGAGAAATTGCCACAATCGATAGATCCCAAGCCCCAAAAGGGCGGTCCCGATACCTGATCGAATCATAAAGTGGGTCCATGAGGCGGGATGAATGCTTTGGGTTGAGGAAGGTGTAATCCAAAGGCCAATTCCAATGGCGGCGAAAAGGCCAATGAAGGAGCCGAGGAAAAAAACAACAGAATTGAGTCTTGCGCGAGATTTGTGTGCGGCCATGAGGAGGGCCAAAACAAACATTTCCGGGCTTAAAAGGACGACCATACCCATCGAAAAAGCGGTGCCGATCGCGTGAGCAGTGGGATCGGTTTCCATACTGCTTCAGTATGATAGTTTTGCGGCCTGGATCAATCTATCCATTCCTGAAATAAAATAGTGGTCAAGTGGCGTTGGGAAATGATTTAAGTTTGGCGCTGAGTTGCCTAGGTTTTACCCATGGAGGAGGTTAGCCTTTTTGATACAGCCAGCCGCTCGGTAAAACCACTTTTGGCCTCTGACGGCAAGGAGTTAAAGTTCTATGCCTGCGGGCCAACGGTGTATGGGCCCGCCCATATCGGTAACTTTCGAACGTTTGTGGTGCAGGACCTGCTCGTTCGGGTTTGGCAGAGGGCGGGGGGGAAGGTTCGGCATGTGCGAAACTTGACCGATGTGGACGATAAGACAATTCGGGGAGCTCGAGAAGCCAAGCAAAAGCTAAAAAACTTTACTCAAGGGTGGACCGACCTTTTTTGGAAAGACGGCCAGGATCTTAGGTTGCAGAAGCCGACCCAAGAGCCGCGAGCGACGGAGTTTATTCCTAAGCAAATTGCCCTTGTGGAGAAGCTTGTTCAGGGAGGTCACGCCTACGAGGCAGAGGGATCGGTCTATTTTCGTGTGAAAAGCTTTGCCTCGTACGGAAAGCTCTCCCGCTTGGATGAAAGGGAGGTTAAGGAGGGAGCCTCGGGCCGGGCGGACTCGGATGAGTATGCGCGGGAACAAGCAGCCGACTTTGTTTTATGGAAGGCCTATAAGGAGGATGATGGGGATGTTTTTTGGGAAAGCCCTTGGGGAAAGGGTCGACCGGGGTGGCATCTGGAGTGTAGCGCGATGGCTATGGAGATTTTAGGCGAGACGATTGATCTTCATGGAGGTGGGGCAGATTTGATCTTTCCTCACCACGAAAATGAGATCGCCCAATGCGAAGCGGCTACTGGGAAGGCTTTCGTCCGCCACTGGTTTCATGTTTCTCATCTGTTGGTGGAAAATCGGAAGATGAGTAAAAGTCTCGGCAACCTTTACACCCTAGACGATGTGACCTCTCGCGGGTGGGATTCCTCAGATCTCCGTTTGGTGCTGCTTTCGGGACACTATCGCCAGCCGCTGAACTTTTCATGGGAGACAATGAAAGCGGTCCGGCACGGTCGGGAAAGGTTAGGACGTTTACGGCTCTGTTTAGAGGAGGCTGGCAAAGGTAAGAAGGGGGAGGGATGGGGATCTTTCCAGCCCGCATGGGATGCTTTGCGTGAGGATCTGGAAACCCCCAAAGCTCTTGGAGCCCTTTACACCGCAGTGGGTGAGCTGGAGCAGCAGCAAAAGAAGGGTTTTTCAAAAAGCGAAGCGGCCAAAGAACTTAGTGGGCTGGATCTGATTCTTGATGTTTTCGGGATTTCCCCTTTTTTGGAGCAGGAAGTTCAGGCCCCGGAGGAGATGCAAAGTCTAGCCAAGGCAAGGAGCGCAGCTCGGCTAGCGAAAGACTGGAAAGAATCAGATCGCTTACGTGATGAGTTAGCGAATCATGGTTGGGAGGTGAGGGATGCGGCGGGTAGTTGGCGACTGGTGCGGAAGCCAAGAACTCCCTAGGTTTGAGCGATGGCCATGACCCAACTGGAAGAGCTGAGACATTCAAGCGCGCACGTGTTGGCGACGGCGGTGCTTCGGTTATGGCCCGATGCCTTGCTGGATATTGGCCCCCCGACGGATGCGGGATTCTATTACGATTTCGATCTGTCCCACCGCTTCAGCGAGGATGACTTTGCAAAGATCGAAGCGGAGATGAAAAAGGTGGTGAAGGAGAATCAACCGTTCACCCGCAAGGAGGTGAGTCGGGCCGAGGCGAAGTCATTCTTTGAAGGGAAGAAACAGAGCTACAAGATCGGCCGCTTGGGAGATATCCCGGAGGGGGAGGCAATTTCTTTTTATACAAATGGTGAGTTTACCGATCTGTGTGCTGGCACCCATGTAAAGAGTACAGGAGAGATTCAGGCGTTTAAGTTGCTACGATTGGCCGGGGCTTATCATCGGGGCGACGAGAAGAATAAGATGCTACAGCGAATTTATGGGACAGCTTTTCCGAGCAAGGCAGAGTTAGAGGCTAGTCTGAAGGCGCAGGAGGAAGCTCTCCTACGGGATCATCGTAAGCTCGGGAAGGAGTTGGATCTTTTCCTGATCGATGATGAGGTGGGGCAAGGACTCGTGATGTGGACGCCAAACGGGGCGATTGTCCGGCACGAGATGCAGCGGTTTCTCTTGGAGGAATTAGGCAAGCGTGGATATGAGCAGGTCTTTACCCCGCATATTGGGAGACTGGAACTCTATCGCACTTCGGGACACTTTCCTTACTACCAAGAGTCTCAATACCCCCCATTGGTTGATCGTGAGACGATGGATAAGTTAGCCAAAGAAGGGTGCTCTTGTGCGGAGTTGAGCAACAAGATCAGTAAAGGGGAAATTGAGGGGTATCTGCTCAAGCCGATGAACTGCCCGATGCATATTAAGATTTATGCGTCGCGCCCTAGGTCGTATCGGGATTTGCCCGTGCGCTTAGCGGAATTTGGGACGGTTTATCGATGGGAGCAGTCGGGAGAGTTAAATGGAATGACCCGGGTGCGCGGTTTCACGCAAGATGACGCTCATTTATTTTGCACGGAGGAGCAGGTAGCGAAAGAGGTGGAGGGATGTCTCGAGATGGTAAGACTGGTTCTCGATACGCTGGGGATTGGGGATTTTCGCGTTCGAGTGGGCTTGCGAGACCCATCTTCAGACAAATATGTGGGATCAAAGGAGGGATGGGAAAAAGCGGAAAAGGCGGTGAAGGAAGCAGCCAAGAAGTTGGGGGTGAAGACGAGTGAAGAGCCTGGCGAAGCGGCATTTTATGGTCCGAAAATCGATTTTGTGGTGAAAGATGTCATTGGGCGAGAGTGGCAGCTGGGAACAGTGCAGGTGGACTATAATTTGCCCGAACGTTTTGACCTCACTTACACAGGTTCAGATAACCAGAAGCATCGTCCGGTGATGATTCATCGGGCTCCCTTTGGGTCCTTGGAACGCTTTACCGGAGTCTTGATTGAGCATTTTCGAGGCGCCTTTCCGGTTTGGCTTGCCCCCGAGCAAGCTCGCTTTCTCCCGGTGAACGATCAGATGCTGGCCTATGCAGAAAAGTGTGCGGAGGAGTTTCGATCCGCAGGATTACGAGTTTCTGTTGATAAGAAAGGGGATAAACTGGGCGGGCAAATTCGGCGGGGGCAGCTTGATAAGGTTCCCTTTCTCCTTGTCTGTGGGAATCGAGAGGCGGAGGCGGGTCAGGTAGCGGTGCGGAGTCGCGAAAAAGGTGACGAGGGGGCGCAAGCCCTTGGGCTGGTGAAAGATCGAGTTGTGGATTTGATGAAACGAAGGGTTTCTTAGCCTCATATTTAAGGTGGCGCAGGTTGATTTGTGAGGTAATTTTTCAACTTACCATTGAAAACTAAAGAGTTTCAACGCGTTCCATCAGAGAGCTGGGGCTCTGTTCTTCCATCTGAGTGGAACGACTGGTCGTGGCAGTTACGCAACCGAATTCAGACCTTAGAGCAGCTGGAAAAGCGACTGCCATTAAGTGGCGAGGAGCGGGCTGGCACAATTTTAGCCGGAAAGAAGCTGGCTTTAGGGATTACACCCCATTTCTTTAGCCTGATCGATCCCCAGGACCCCGACTGCCCCATACGCCGCCAAGTGGTGCCTCGTATTGAGGAGGCAAGCCGCGCACCTGATGAAATGGTGGATCCATGCGGTGAAGATTCGCATATGCCTGTTCCTGGCTTGGTGCATCGGTATCCGGATCGAGTTCTACTTTTGGTTACCGATCGGTGTGCATCCTACTGCCGTTATTGCACGAGAAGCCGCGTCGTCAGTGGAGCAGGGGAGCAGGAGCTGACGGTTGATCTTGAGGGAGCTTTCCGTTACTTGGAGAACCATCCTGAAGTTCGGGATGTACTTCTTTCTGGCGGGGATCCGCTTCTCCTTTCAGATGCAAAGCTCAATGCGATTCTGACCCGCTTGAGGAGCATCTCGAGTATTGAATTTATCAGAATCGGGACTAGGATCCCAATTTTCTTACCACAACGAATTACCCCTGAGTTGGTGGCCATGCTGAAGCAGCATCATCCTCTTTGGATGAGTATTCACTCGAACCACCCCAAGGAGCTTAGTTATGAAGTGCGAGAAGCTTTAGGGCGACTCGCCGATGCGGGGATTCCCCTGGGAAATCAAAGTGTTCTTTTAAAGGGGGTGAATGATCGTTCGGAGACTTTGAAGGATCTATTTCATAAGCTACTTCTTTGCCGAGTTCGCCCCTATTACCTTTATCAATGCGATCTGATTACTGGGTCTGCTCATTTACGAACGACCATTCGCGAGGGGCAAGAGATTATGGAGCAGTTAAGGGGTTACACGACCGGGTATGCGGTGCCTACTTATGTGGTGGACGGACCGGGTGGTGGCGGAAAGATTCCGATTGGTCCTGGCTATATCGTTGGGATGGCGGACGACCGAGTGATTCTCAAAAACTATAAGGGCGATGTCTACGAATACCCTGAAATCAGCCAGACCCAAGTGGCTGGTTTAAAAGGTTGACCTCTTGGGCTGGGGAAACGCTTTGGCTGAAGCCTGGCGTGCGATCAAAGGCTGAGGCTGGGCATCCATGGATTCTGTCGGAGGAGATTGATTTTCAAGGTCGAGCCCCGAAGGATGGGGTTGCGGTCGCTTACGGGGGTGGTGGCCAACTGCTCGGTACCGGCTTTACTTCATCGACATCAAGAATTGGGTGGAGAAGGTTCCGTAAGGATATTGGCATGCTTGATCAGGCTTGGGTGGAACAGACATTGGCGCGATCCATTCAAGGGAGGGAGAAGATGCCATCCCGGAGATTGTTTTGGTCTGAATCGGATGGGATTCCCGGACTAGTGGTGGATCAGTACGGAGAGTATCTCACCGTTCAAATTACGACGCGAGGTGTTGAGGATTCATGGGAAATCATTCGAGAGGCTCTGGTTCAACTGGCTCAACCCAAAGGAATTCTGATTCGTAGGGACGCGTCCGGGCGCAAGTTGGAAGGTCTGGAGAGCCTGCCAAGTGAGGTAATGGGGGAGGTGCCCGAGGAGCCAGTCCTTGTTGAGATTGGTGGATTGAGTGTTCCGGTTGACTTACGGCATGGGCAGAAAACGGGAACGTATCTGGATCAGCAAGAGAACTATGGAATGGTTGCAGCGGAAGCGAAGGGCCGAAAAGTCCTCGACCTTTTCTGTCACAACGGTGGCTTTGCCCTGAGATGTGCGGCGGCGGGCGCAACGGAGATTACGGGGGTCGATCGATCCGAGCCTTCGCTCTTGTTGGCCCGAGCAGCCTCTCTTCAAAACAACCTAAAGATTCGGTGGGCTCAAGAGGACGCAATACGCTTTCTACGGGCAAGTCGAAAAGGGGAGTACGATTTAGTTATTTTAGATCCTCCTGGGTTGGGAAAAAGTCGGGAGAGTAGAGATGCGAGCCTTCATTTCCTGGCGGAACTTTATCGACAAGCTTTACGCGTTTTGGCTCCTTTCGGGAGGCTTGCGACTTTTTCTTGCTCCTACCGAATCGGGAGTGAGGATTTAAAGGGTATGATGAATAGTGTAGCCAAGGAGGAGGGCAGAAACCTGAAAGTGTGCTCGGTTTTAACTCAAGCCAAAGATCACCCCGTTGATCCGAACTTTCCGGAAAGTCATTATCTTTCCGGCCTGCTTTTGGAGGTGACGTGAAAAGGCTTTGTATCTTCTTTGCCTTAACGTCCTCCGTGGTGGCTGGAGAGTTAACTGGCTTTGTTAATTGTGACGGGAAAACGGTTTCTCTGAATCCTTCGGGAAATGTGACGGTGCTCTTGGCTAGCAGTCAACCACTCGCTGATCAAACGAGGGAGTTTGGGCGATCGATTTATGGGTGGCAGGGGCGTGATACGTTTCGGGTCATTGTCGTGGTGGATTTACGAAAATCGATCGGAACTTTGTTTAAGGGTTGGACGACCGGGAAAATGAAGGCTGACTTGGATGAGGAGGCAGAGCGTTTGGCGCCTTGGTATCGTGCCAATCTGAATACGAAGAATCCCCGGAGTGACCTGTGTGGAATTGCTGATTTCACAGGAAAGGCAACTCAGGCCCTAGGTTGGGGTGAGGATGACACGAAAATGAAGGTGACAATTTTCGGTAAGGATGGACATGTGGTATGGTCAGAGATGGATGCGAAGTCCCCCAAGTCCCTCCAAGATCAAATGACAAAGCTCCTTGGCTCGCCTGTGCCAACACCACCCGATGCAGCTCCCAAGAAGTCCCGGATTCTGATGAGGAGAGGTTAATAGGGTGGAAGGAATTTTTTGTATTGGGGTCGATCATCATGCGACACCGCTGAATGTAAGGGAGTTGCTCGCGTCTTCTGCGGTAGAGCGCTGGATTCCTCATCTCATCGAGCATGAGGGCGCGGCCGAGATTGTTTTCTTAAGCACTTGCAATCGGGTAGAGATTTATGGGCGATCTGAAAAAAGAGGACCAAGTATTGTTGCCGATCTGGCTCAATCCATGCCAGAGGAGCTCGGCAAAGCTTGGCAGGAAGCTCGCGGTGTTTATCTGCATGAGGGCATCAGTTGTTGGAGACATTTAGCGGAGGTTGCGACCGGTTTGCGCAGCATGGTCGTTGGGGAAAATGAGATACTTGGTCAGGTGCGACAGGCCTATGCAGCATCCCGCGAGGCAGGAGGGACAGGAAAAGCGATGCATGCCCTTTTTCAATCGGGATTGCGAGCAGCGCGGGCGGCGCGGGCAGAAGCAGGTTTCGGCAAGGGGGACGCATCGGTCGGAAAATTAGCAGCTGAGGCGATGCAGGAAATTCTGGCGGGAAAAGAGAGGGGTCCACTTCTTCTCTTGGGCTCCGGCTTAACGGCTAGGAGTTTTGGCTTTGCCTTACAAAACCTTTCGCAGCAGCCCATCTGGGTTTCTTCAAGATCGATGGGTCGTGCGATGAGCTTAGCCTCGGATCTGGGTGCGCAAGTTGTCCCATGGGCTGAGTGGGAAAGGTCGGTTAAGTTATCTTCGGTAGTGGTTTCTGCTTTGGCAGGAGGTGAGCTTTCATGGGGTGGAAGCAGTGCGAAAGGTCCCGATCTGCTTCTTGATTTAGGGGTTCCAAGGACCTTAACAGCTTTGCAGAGAGTTTTTCCTCATAGTATGTGGGTGGATTTGGAAGAGTTGGCAAGGCGCAGTGAGGTCAAGCCGGAGTCACTTTTAGCAATTCATCGTGCGGAAGAGATCCTCCGAACACACGAAGCTCATTTTGCGCTAGGCCGTACTGGTGGGGTTGAAGGGTATCAGGTGACGGGAGGATGAAGCTGCGGCTTGGGACCCGTGGAAGTCGCCTAGCGCTGACTCAGGCTAGAATGGTGGCGGAAAGAATTAGAGCCAAGAGTCCCGGGATAGGGATCGAGCTTGCAATCATTCGAACCTCGGGTGATGAACGGTCTGAATTTGGAGATGAGATTGAAAGTGAGGTCGGCGAATTCAGTTCGGAATTAGAAAGGAAACTGCTCAAGGGGGAGATTCATGCGGCGGTTCATAGTGCAAAAGATTTACCAACCCATATCCCTCAATCCCTCGTTGTCGGAGCTTATCCTGAAAGGGCCGACCCAAGAGATGCTTGGGTATTTCGAGCAGGGGAGAATCTAGATTCTTTATCGAATCGTTGGGTAGGGACGGAGAGTCCGAGGCGAAGACTATTTTGGAGTGAAAAGAGACCTGGAAGCCGCTTCCAAACCATACGCGGAAATGTGGATCGTAGGATGGATCGGTGTCTTATGGAAAAAGAATGGCAGGGAGTGATTTTGGCTTGTGCGGGGATCGATCGCTTGGGAGGCGTAACTCAAGGACTTGAGATGGAGAGGCTGGACGTGAACTGGATGATTCCGGCTCCTGGTCAAGGAGCCATCGCCGTCCAGTGTCAAAAAGACGATTCAGAGACACTCAAAATACTTTCTCAGATTGACGACCCTTCAGTTCGTTCTTGCGTTAGTGCTGAGAAAAGCTTCCTCCATGCTTGGGGTGGGGGTTGCTCAGAGTCTTTAGGAGCATTTGCTCAGATTCAACCTAACGGGACCCTGCATCTGCGTGCGGGGGTTAAAGATCGCTTCGATCGGCCCTATAAAGCCTCCAGTGAGGGACCAGCGAGGGAAGCAGAGATCATTGGGGCGCGGTTAGTCACGGAGATGCGTCGTGATTAAGCTGGGTAAGGTATGGCTGGTAGGTGCAGGACCTGGTGATCCAGGCCTTTTCACAAGAAAAGGTAGAGAAGTTTTAGCGAAGGCGGATGTGATTTTGTATGATCGACTGGTGAACCCAGGAATTCTGCTCGCTGCACGACCCGGGGTGTTATGGATCGATGCGGGAAAAACGCCCCGTGGAAAGCGAATGGAGCAAGGGGAGATTCACCGAAATCTGATTCGCTACGCAAGGAAGGGCATGAGGGTCGTAAGATGCAAAGGGGGTGACCCTTTTGTCTTTGGAAGGGGCGGTGAGGAAGCAGAGGCTCTTTGGAAGGCTAAAATACCTTTTGAGGTTGTTTCCGGGGTTACCGCGGGCATCGCTGCACCAGCCTATGCCGGGATCCCGGTAACCCAGCGAGGAGTCAGCACGGAACTATCTTTTCGACTTGGGAGCCGTGCTGAGGGTTCTGTTCATGGAAAGACCTTAGTTGGCTACATGTCGGTGGAGGTTCTTGAGGAGTTTTTGCAGGCAGCTCGCGATAGGGGGTTTTCCAGTCAAACCCCTGCGGCAATTGTTCAGCAAGGGACTACGCACTGTCAGAAAGTAGTGATTGGGACGGTGCGAAATTTAGCTGCCTTAGCAAAGAAGTCCCAGATTCGTCCGCCCGCGGTGGCGGTGGTGGGTGACGTGGTTAACTTGCGCAAGAATCTCCAGTGGTGGGAAAAGGGGAAATTAGCAGGAAAGCGGATCGTGCTCACCGGAAGTGAGCAGTTGGGTCAGGGATGGCGAGAATCGCTTGAGGAGCATGGTGCCGAGGTTTGGGAGATCCCCATGGGGACGATTGAGGCGATTCCCACTCAACCCAGTTGGCGGGCAAAGATTCGAAGGGCGAATTGGTTAGTGTTCACGAGCGCTGCTGCAGCTCGCTTATTTCCTGCAATCGTGGGTGACTGGAGATTGTTGGGTGGATGTAAGTTTGCGTCGGTGGGCAAGATGAACGCAAAGGTGCTGTCTTCCATTGGAATTGAAGCTGATTGGATTGGGCGGGGGCCAGGGTCACGTGAGTTAGCTGAAGGGTGGCCAAAATGGGCGACTGGAAAAGTTCTTCATCTCACTGGGAGCGCAGGGGATGGTTCGTTCGTGCAAAGATTACGAAAAAAAGGAGTACAGGCCGAGAGGCTGATTGTGTATCGAAATACGGCTAACCGGTCGATCCAACGCCCTGTGCAAGAGGCTTTGCGGCGTGAAGGGGCAGACTGGGTTGTCTTTGCCAGCGGGAGTGCAGCTGTTCGTTTTCGAAAAGTTATGCCGAAAGGTGTTGGGAAAATGAAAGTTCTCGCGATTGGCCCGGCTACCGCAAGAACGGCGAAAAGTGTTGGGTGGAGAGTAAAAAGTATTGCGACAGAGCCCTCGGCAATGGGCGTACTTCGTGCGATTCTCAAGGCCCCATGAGCACACCCTCAGAGGAAAAGATGGAGGCGGCGCACATGGCTCTTGCCCTTGGGGAGATGGGTCAAGCAGCGGCGCTTTATCGTACGGCGGCAGAGCTTGATCCGGCGAATCCGGAAGCATGGCAAGCCCTCGGAATGGCTTTGGTAAAGTTAGGGGAGCTCGAGGAAGCGATCACATCACTTGAGAAACTGGTGGCCCTAAAGCCGAAAGATCAGCTGGCCTACACTAGTTTATCCCTTGCCTACGGACGGGCTGGAAAGATTCAGGAGGCAGAGGAAATGGCAGGGAAAGCCAAAGTGGCCGCTTGGGGTGGAGATCCTACTCGTATCAATAAACCGGCTTAACGAGAGGGAGATTTTAAGGCTTTATTTTTGGCGCTGAAATATCTGTTTGTCTCGTTGGCCACGACGCCCCCCAGCAGAAGAAGAGTGGCGATGTTCGGAAGGGCCATTAATCCATTCATGATGTCGGACAAGTTCCACACACTTTCGCTTTTCCAAACAGCCCCAAGAAAGACCATTAGAATCCAAAGCCACCGATAGGGAGGGATGGCTCGAATACCGAAGAGATACTCAAGTGCTTTTTCACCGTAGTAACCCCATCCGATGATGGTGGAAAAGACAAAGGTGAGAAGGCCCCCGATCAAAATGATGCTTCCGAAGTGACCCAACTGTTGAAACGAATGTTGGCAAAGAGTTGCCTTGGTTAAGCCCGCATCGCTCCAATGACCGGAGCTGACGATGACAAGGCCTGTCATTGCACACACCACGACTGTGTCCCAAAACGTGCCGGTGCTTGAGACCAAAGCTTGCCGGACTGGATCTTTAGTCTGTGCGGCAGCGGCAACGATCGGGGCGCTGCCCAGTCCCGACTCATTCGAGAAAAGCCCCCGGGCGATTCCAAAGCGCATGGCTTCGGCAATCCCTGCCCCGACAAAACCACCTACAGCGGCCTGTCCTGTGAAGGCGGATGAAATGATTAGGGATAAAGTTGAGGGAATCCTTTCCCAATTTGAGGCCAACAAAATCAGGCAACCCAAGACATAGAAAATAGCCATCAATGGAACGAGAACTTGGCAAAAGTTCGATATCGACCGGATTCCGCCAAGGATAACAAGCCCTGTGGCAATACTCAGGATGAGCCCTACCCAAAGTTTGATCGTGGAATCAGGGTAGTTCAGAAAAAGATCCAGCTTCTTTGCCACAAGCATATCGGCGATGGCATTGGACTGAGCCATATTACCGATTCCAAAGGCGGCGATAGCAGTGAAGATGGCAAAAAGAACCCCAGCCCAGCGTGCATGCAGAGCCCTTTCCAGAACATACATTGGGCCGCCTGACATTTGCCCATGAACATTTACTTCCCGATATTTCACACTGAGGAGCGCCTCAGCATATTTCGTGGCGATTCCGAAAACTCCAGTTAGCCACATCCAAAGAACCGCGCCAGGACCTCCTAAAAGGATAGCCCCGGCAACCCCATAAATGTTTCCTGTCCCTATGGTAGCCGCCAGAGCGGTGGTGAGAGAACCGAAGGCGGAGACATCTCCAGGCGCACCTGGCTCTTTGGTGACGGAAAGTCGAATCGCATGCCAGAGATGCTTTTGCATGAATCCGGTGCGGAAAGTGAGGTAAAGATGAGTGCCAAAAAGGAGAGCGATCAACCATGGCCCCCAAACAAAGGTGGCCACATTGGATATGAGCATATCAATTTGCATAACGGTCAATTTCTGATTACGGATTCACTGGTTGAGTTTTAATTTTATCTTGAAGCGGGACGGCGGGCCCGCCGCGAAGGATTGCCTTTTGGTAAGCCTCCTTGGCCTGATTGGTTTGTCCTAGTCGGCTAGCAATGTCCCCAAAATGCTCAAGAAGAGTGGGATCATCGGGGACCTGACGTAGCGCTTCCTCAAGTAGGGGGCGTGCAGCTGAAGGATTGCCAAGACGAAAGAGCGCCCATGCTTGGCTATCCAAATAAGCAGGATTGCCAGGACTGAGGGAAAGCGCCTTTTCAATCATTTGCAAGGCCTCAGGAAGATTTCTGCCTCTTTCTGCCCACATATAGCCAAGATAGTTCAAGGATTGGTGATGGGCTGGATTCAGCTGGAGTGCTCGTCGCAGGGCAGCTTCGGACCGTCTGGGCTGGCCAGACTGTTCACAAGCTGCGCCATATTCGAAATAAAAACCCGCATCCAGTATTTCAGGCTTTCCTTGCGCCAGACGCTCGACTTGAGCGAAAGAGGAAGCGGCTTCCGCCATTTTGTTTTCTGCCTTTTCCGCCAGTCCACGTACCAGAAGAAGCTGAAGCGAGTCGGGGTGGGAATGGGCAGCTTGGGTCAGGGTATGATTGGTCCGTCGGATTTGATTTTGCTTCAGCTGGAGAAGTGCGAGGCGAAGAAAATCACTCAGGGCGGGCTTCTCGGAAGTATGGAGTGCGAGGACACGATAAATTTCACCTCGAGCAGGGAGGTTGAGTTCCTCATACAAATTTGCCATCACGGGGTAGAGGTTCGAGCGATTGGGCTTTTCGATCTCGGCGCGGCGTAAAAGGGTGTCCGCTTCCGTTGGCTGCTCATTGAGAATCAAGACTGCCGCGAGCTGTTCCAGAAAAGAGACCTCATCTGGTCGTTCCTCAACAAATTCGCGAAAGTATCGGATTGCGGTGGGCAAATCATCCGCCACCAGAGCGATCTCTGCCGCCCGCAAGGTCAGTCCTCCCAGGCCGGTGTTGAGATCAGCTGCCCGAATAAAAGCAGGGAGAACTGAGGCTGCAATTTCACGTTGCGATTTCCGCGAAAGGGATGCGCCCGAACGGAGAAGGCCTTCCGCGACTCGCGCGAGCCGCGTGGGATCCTCAACTTGCCACCCTGCTAAAGCGGTCAGAGCATCTCTTTGCGCAATTACTGCCGCTTCACCCTGTTGACTCGCGATCAGGCAGAGGCAAAGGAGAGTCGATCGTTCTGCCTCATCCAAAGGATCAGGGTTGAGCGAATGGAGAATGGTCAAGGCCTCTTGGGGCCGATTGAGATCGAGAAGGGAAGCGGCCTTGGCTAGGGCAGCTTGTCTGGAAGTAGGATCTGATTCTAGGGCGCGGCTGTAGGCATCGAGGGCAATTCCGCTTAAACCCAAAGAATCAGCACGACGACCCTCCGCAAAGGACAGGGCAGAATCAACGCGGCTCGTTCGAGCCGTATCGAAAGCTGAAAGCGTTAGCGGTAGAAGAGCAAGTAGGGCAAGAACCGCCCCAAACTTACGTCTTATACCGGAGGCGCTTCTTATGGCGGTTCGCGCGGCTACGCTTACGGCGTTTATGCTTCGCGATTTTAGATTTCCGCTTCTTTTTGACTGATCCCATAACTCCATCGTGGCGTTGGAATAGTTAACTGACAACCTTATTCAGCGGGTATTCGATAATTCCCTCCGCACCCAGCAGTTTTAGGCGGGGGATAATCGAGCGAACCGTTTTTTCCTCCATGACTGTTTCCACCGCAACCCACCCATCTCTTGCCAGAGGGGAGATTGTGGGATCTCGGAGTGAGGAAAGAGTGGAACTGACCGAGCGCAGGCAACGGCGCGGAACATTCATTTTGAGACCGACTAAATCCCGAGCTCGGAGGGCGCCCTCAAGCAACATGGCGAGGTTTTGTATCCGAACACGATCAGCGGAGTTTGACCATATGCTTGGATTGGCAATGAGTTGAGGATAGGACTCGAGAATCGTATCGAGAATACGCAATCCGTTCGCGAGCAAAGAGGATCCAGTCTCGGTGATATCGGCAATCGCATCGGCAAGTTCTGGAACCTTTACCTCTGTTGCCCCCCATGAAAACTCAACCTTTGCCTTTATTTTACGTTTCGACAGATACTGCCGAACCAAACCCACGGCTTCTGTGGCAATACGTTTTCCTCGGAGCTGAGATGGGCGCCGAATCGGAGAACGATTAGGAACAGCAATGACCCAGCGGGCGGGTTGAGCCGTAGCCTTGCTGAAGCGCAAGGTGGAAACAGGCTGCACCTTTGCCCTCGTTTCCTGAATCCAATCACTTCCAGTTAGGCCCAAATCGAGAAAACCATCTTGAACATAAGCGGCAATCTCCTGAGCACGAAGAAGGCGAACCTCAAAGTTTGGGTCATCGATCGCTGGACGATAGGTTCGCGAAGCGCGGGAAATGGTGTAACCAGCCCTTCGAAATAGATCGAGGGTAGCTTCTTGGAGGCTTCCAGATGGAAGTCCAATGCGGAGGGGTTTTGCCATACATCAACCGTAGCCGAGGCGATCGGATCGATCAATCTGCGGTTCGCGAGGTTAGTTTCGGTTTTTGTCGGGTTTCAAGCCGGTCAGCTAAGCCGGCATTTGCTGGGTAATACAGTGAATTGCGCCCAGCCCCGACACCAAATCTCTGCAGTCGATCCCTCTAACTGAACGGTCTGGAAAGAAAGGGCGAAGACGGTCCAGAACGACTGAGTCGGTGGAAGATCCAAATACCGGCACAAGCACAGCAGAATTCGCAATATAGAAATTTGCATGGCTAGCTGGGTTTCGGTGGTGGGGCCCATCGGCTCGGGGAGGCATCGGCAGTTCAATAACCTGAAGAGCTTTTCCCAAGGCATCTTTGGCAAGACGTAAGCGGCGAAGGTTCTCCGCAAGGGGGGCATGATTCGCATCCCTTGGGTCAGGCTCGACAACAGTAACGACTACACCCGGGGCAACGAAACGAGTAATGTCGTCCACATGACCATCAGTGTCATCTCCCTCAAGACCATCATGGAGCCATATCACTTTTTGGATTCCAAGCCATCGCTGCAAGCGCGCCTCAATTTCTTTTCGATCAAAGGATGGATTCCTGTTGGGATTTAGAAGGCACTGTTCCGTTGTTAAAAGAGTTCCTTGCCCGTCGGTGTCTAGAGAGCCGCCCTCGAGGACAAAGTCATGGGAAGTCCAGGGGGCATCCAACATCTGGCAAACGCGAGCGGGAATAATATCGTCATGATCCCAAGGTCCGTATTTACGACCCCAGCTATTGAAAACAAAGTCGTGAGCCAAGCGCTGAGGAGCACCCGAGTCCTTTCTGAGAACAAAGATGGGTCCACTATCTCGAACCCATGCGTCATCACTTGGAATATTGAGAATCTGTAAATTGGCTAGTGGAAGTTTCTCACTTTCAAGCCGGACTCGAATCTCCTCCGCTGCATCGCAATTCTTTGCGAGAAGATAGACTTTTTCTCCCGGCAGAAGTGCCCGCATGATCTCAATATAAGTTTGCTGTACTGGTTCAAGAAGACCTGGCCACGTCTCTGCATTATGAGGCCAAGCCAAGAAAGTCGCTTCGTGCCGTTCCCACTCAGCGGGGAGCCGATAGTTTGACCAATCAATGCTTTCGCTGGGAATGGGGTGATTCAAGTACGGAGGAATCGTTGATCCAGCCCGGTGTAGGCATCAACTCTACGATCCCGCAGGAAAGGCCAGTGCTGACGGGTGGTGGTCGTTTCGGATAGTTGCAGTGAGGTCCGAAGGATTTCGGCGCGATGGGTGCTAGCCTCCGCCACCACGTAGCCCATGGGGTTGCTGGCGAAAGATGTGCCCCAGAAATCGAGATTATTCTCCCGTCCAGTGCGATTGATTGATAAGACAAAAAGCCCATTGGCAATTGCGTGGCTTCTTTGGATGGTTTGCCAAGCGTTTCGCTGGGTTTGGCAGACATCTTTTTTCTCGCCTCGAGCCCAACCGATGGCGGTTGGGTAGATCAGAATTTGCGCACCACGAAGTGCCATTAATCGGGCGGCCTCGGGGTACCACTGATCCCAACAAACAAGGATACCCAATCTACCCACTGGGGTATCGATGGGTTGGAAGCCGGTATCCCCAGGGGTGAAGTAAAATTTCTCGTTAAAACCGGGGTCATCAGGAATGTGCATTTTACGATAGGTACCCAGAATCTTCCCATTTGGCCCAAAGACTACAGCGGTGTTGTGATACAAGCCTCCTGTCCGCTTTTCAAACAAGCTCGAGACAAGGGTAATCTTGTGTTTCTTGGCCGCGGCAGAAAGAAGTTGGGTTGTGGGTCCTGGAATCGGTTCGGCTAGCTGAAAACATTTGTAGTCCTGCTTCTGGCAGAAGTAGAGGGATCGAAAAAGCTCGGGAAGACAGACAAGCTTGGCGCCACTGCGGGCTGCCTGCGCTACATGGCTAAGCGCGGTTTGAACGTTTCGAGCTGGATCAGCTACGCAGGACATTTGGATCAGAGCTACCGGTAATGCAGGAGAGCGAGCCATAGCAGTAGTTCAGCGTAAAGCGACGGGCGGAGCGAGAATTTCAGAAAGAACAATCGCCTCCGACCAGCGGGTTGAAGGAGAGATAAAACTCCGGCGAGTGATGAAACGGGTCTCCAACTTTTTCGAATAGGGGCCTCTTTCACGTGGCTGAGGCGAGATGGGAATCGCTGGTAGGGAGGGAAGGTCAAAGTTCATCGCTGGCACCTCCAACGGGGGCAGAATTCTGGGTGCGGGTGCTTTTTGGGGTAGGGGAGGTGGTGGGGGTGATTCATGACGCCTTCGGCCAAGTGCTTCCAAAAGATCCCCAAACTCATCCAGCGGATCTTTCGAGGGTTCTCCATCTGAATTGGGAGGTTGAGGAGTGCCCGCTTTACGATGCTTTATCCACCATTGAGCGAGACTAACGACAACAAAAAGGATTGGAACGAGCCACTCCACGGGAAAAGTTCTTACTTTGTGGGTGACTTACCAGCGTCATTCGCGATTGATTTGCGCATATCGGTGTCAGCTGAAACATTGCGAATCTTTTGGTAATCCATGATTCCAAGATTTCCTTTTCGAAAGGCTTCCGCCATGGCCAAGGGAACTTGGGCTTCGGCCTCGACAACTTTCGCCCGCATTTCCTGCTCCACGGCGACAGCGGCGGCGCGACGCATTTCTGCCTTCGCTTGGGCAACCTGCTTGTCGGCATCTGCCTGTTCCGCCTGAAGCTTTGCCCCAATATTCGCCCCGACACCAACATCAGCGATATCGATTGAAAGGATTTCGTAGGCAGTCCCTGCATCGAGTCCACGATTCAAAACGTCTTTGGAGATATCTTGGGGGTTTTCTAAGACTCCTTTGTAAGTCTCTTTCGAGCCAATGGCGCGGACAATGCCTTCGCCGACACGGGCAATAATGGTCTCCTCCGTAGCGCCCCCGACAAAACGATCTAAATTGGATCGAACTGTTACCCGGGCTCTAGCTCGCACGGTGATACCGTCCTTGGCCACTCCATCGATGGTACCTTTTCCGGAATCGGTTCCTGGGCAATCGATGACTCGCGGGTTTACGCTCGTGCGGACAGCATCAAATACGGTTTTTCCGGATCCGGATGTCGCTAAATCGATGGCGCAACATCGGTTGAAATCTAACTTAATGCCGGCTTTATCTGCCGCAATCAGGGCCCGAATCACTTGGTCAACGCTGCCCCCTGCGAGGTAGTGGGTTTCAAGTTGGGCTGTGGAAACCTCGATACCCGCGCGAACGGCGGTGATCCGCGCATTGACGATGAGGGAGTTTGGAATTCCCCGCAGGCGCATGGCGATCAGAGTGGGAATCCCAACAGGCGCCCCGGAGGTTAAGGCACGAAGCCAAAGCCCGAAAAAATTAATCAAAACGACAGCAAAGACTAATCCGACAACACCAACCGCAATGAGAAGAAAAATAGGCATGATCTGAATGTAGCGTTAAACCGCCCGCTAGCGAATGAAAAACGCATTTTGGGTGTGGGGAAGTAGTGTTCTATGAATCTTTTTTATTGCTCCGCACCGCTTTGACAAAGATTGTCGCGCCTTCGATCTGATGAATTTGAACTGTGGTCCCTTTCGGAATGAAGTGACCCTCTGCAAGAACATCAAAGCTTTTACCGTTAAACCTTGCTGCGCCGCTCGGACGTAAGTCCGTTAAGGTTTTCCCAGTCTCTCGGAGCGAAAGAGAGGAAGTGATTGCAACTGATCCTGTGGGGGATGTCGTGCTGAGGCGAAACGGACGAAAAAGCACCGTTTCGGGCAAATAGCGGGCGGCAGCAAGAATGGCGATTAAGCCCCCGAAGAAACCGGCAGCTAAATTGATCACGGGGAAGTGAAGCTGGACCATCGTGGGCAGCGTGGGGTCGCTTGGATAGCGATCGACCATCGTATTCAGGGCAGCAAAGAGGATGAGCCCCAGCCCGATCAGCCCCGGCGCAAAGGTCCCCGGAAAAACGAAAAGCTCTACAACCAGCAGGGCAACCCCCAGCAGTAAAAGAAGTGCATTTTCGTAGCCGGAGAGGCCTGCGATGTAGTGACCGAAAAGAAAAATAAAAGCACAGATTCCGCAGAGAACGCCGAATAAACCAAATCCGGGGGTTTTGAACTCGAGATATCCAAAAAGAAACGCTGCACTTAGTAGGATAGGGGAAATCGTAATAATCCAGCGGCTGATGCTTTCGAATCCTGTCGGCTCGATTTTTACCATCGTGGCCCCTGGCTGGACGGTTTTTTCAACAAAGGTTTTCAAGTCTGGAGACACTCCAGCGGCAAGAATGGTGCGAGGGGGGGTTCCGAACTGCCTGGTAGCCTCCTGAGTTGTTAAGGTGAGGATATCGCCCTTGGCAATAATTTCGCGTCCATCGAGCCGAAGTCCGATCTGTTTATTAACCATCGCGTCGAAGACTGCGGGGTTATGTCCATTTTGCTCGGCAGCTGCCCGAATGAGGGCGGCATATCCAGAAACGAATTTTGGGGGTAGTTCTTTAGGCCCTTCTTGATCCAGGGTAACGGGAGATGCCGCACCGATAATTGATCCGGGGGCCATCCAAATTTGGCGAGTCGAGGCTGAGATAAAGGCACCTGCGGAGAAAGCCTCCTTATTCACGTATGTGTAGGTCCGGTCCGCTGGTTGGAATTTTGCGATCGTAGCCATGACCTCTTTCATCGCCTCTCCCTCCCCGCCAGGAGTATTCATGTCGATCACTAGGGCGGAGGCTTTTGCCTCAAGGGCTGCTTTGACCCCTCTACGCACCACATAGACGGTGCCTTTTTGAATTTCACCCTGAATGGGCAGGACATAGACAGGCCCGACGCTGGCGGGTGGAGTCGAAAAAGTGGTGAGGGGATAAAGCAGAAATAGTGCAAAAAGAGCAGTGCGCGCTGAAGGATTTGAACCTCCGACCAACTGCGTGTAAAGCAGCCGCTCTACCCCTGAGCTAAGCGCGCGGAAAGGGGCATATGGCAACCATGAAAGCATCTTGAAGTGTACAGAAATCACTACGGATAACAAACCACCTGCCAAACGAGATGATCTCCATGGGAAAAGCAGACGACCGCGGTTGTGTAGTACTGGTTCTGCTCGGCAACTTCAATGAGAAGACGGTCGTAGATCCAATCGACACCTTGTTGATGATTTGGTGTACGACCAAAGAAATTAATCACGGCAACCTTTGTCTGGCCGACCAGTAGGTCGTGGAGCTGCTTGGGGGAATAAACCGCAGCTCCTCCTTGAAAGCCAATGTCTTGGGAAAATCCCTTTGAGGATTGAAGGAAGGCAAGAGTGATCGCCCAAAGCAGCAAAAGAGGGAGACGGGTTATCACCTCCTCATTATCCGAACTTCTGCATAAAGCACCAGCCCTGCCTTGACCCCGCATTTTTCAATCCTATGGCTTGAGAGGTGAAAGCAGGACCTCTCGCGGCACTGACCCTAATCCTTTGCGGGTCACCCGGTATTTCGCTGGGGGAGGAGCAGGATGCCGAGAAGCATCTTTTTGCTAAGGGCCCGGCACCGGCCAAGGGTGAGAATGGAAAGTGGGGATTCCTAGCGCCTAATGGTAGCTGGGCTGTCGAGGCCAAGTTTATCGAAGTGAAACCTTTTCAGGGTGACTTGGCTGCTGCTCGGGAAAAAGAGAAGTGGGGATATATTGATGCAACCGGCAGCTGGAAAATCCCGCCCCGTTTTACGTGGGCTGGGGAGTTTTCGGAAAACTTAGCCCCCGCTTCGGAGGGAGATCGTTTAACGGGAAAATTTGGATATATCGATCGGCAGGGTCGGTGGGCGATTGAGGCGGAGTATTCATGGGCGCGGCCGTTTCAAGGTGGGTATGGCGCAGTAAAAGATGGATCCAAGTGGGGCTTTGTAGACTCGAAAGGAAAGTTAGTCGTTGAGCCCGATTTCGATCAGGTAGGCAGCTTTTCAGAAGGAAAAGCCCCCGTCCAAAAGAGCGGGCCTCCGGGAGAAAAGAAAACATGGGTTTATATTAACCCGAATGGGGAAAGCTCGTTTGAGACAAAATTTGCTTGGGCAGGCGAATTTTCGGAAGGGCTGGCTCGTGTCCAACCGGAAGACCGGATTCTCGGGAAATTCGGCTACATCAACCTGAAGGGGTCGATGGCCATTTTACCCGAGTTTGATGAAGCGACCGACTTTCGAAATGGCCAAGCTTTTGTGCGAGTGGGAAATCAATCTCGTATGATCGACGCAAAAGGTAAGGCCAAAGAGTAGATTTCTTGCCTTACCGCGAAACGCGGGTTAACAGTCTCTCATGATTCTCACTTCTTTAACGCTCGGTGCGGCAGTGGCACTCGCTGGCGGGGCACAACTTCTTAAACACCGAAAGGACATCCCACATTTTCCACTAGTGATCGGATTTGGGCTTACGATTCTTGTTCCTTCCGTTCTCTTTGTTTTGGTTGTGGAGTGGATGGCTCTTTGTTCGTGGAATCCGTTGATTTGGATGGAGTAACGCGGGTTGAGGTGGGGTTGGGATACGGGATTGTCACGGGAATTTAGCGTCCTATATTCAAATTTGGAATCAGGGCAGTCGCCCTCAGCTTGTCTGGGGGAGGAAAGTCCGGACACCGCAGGATAATCCGCCCTAGGAAAGCTGGGGGCAGCTTCGATGTAAGTCGGAGTTGACGGAAAGTGTCACAGAAAAAATACCGCCCTACGCAAGTGGGGTAAGGGTGAAAAGGCGGGGTAAGAGCCCACCGCTCTTGGGGTAACCCAAGGGAATGACAAACCACGGATGGTGCAAGGCCGAACAGGGGGAATGGGTGATCCGCCCGTCACGCGAAAGCGTGACACTCCCGGGTTGGAGCCGCACTGGTGCAGTGGCAACACTGTGCCGGAATTCACCCTTGGGTGGATTAGAGAAATGGCTGCCAGCTCACTAAGGAAACTTGGTGGGCCACAGAATCCGGCTTACGGATTCCACAGGAACGAGGGCCGGGTGGCGAAAAGGCCATCCGGCCTTCGCCTTTTTAGGTTAGTCGGACTGTTGATACGCTGCTTCGACTCGCTCAGCGATATCTCGAAATTGGCTATCAACCTCGTAGATTTTCTTAAACTCCTCTAACGCTTCTATTTTTTTACCCATCTCTTCAAGAATCACACCCAGGGAGTAGATGGCATCTTTCTTCACCACATCCATGGCCACGATTTCCGAGGCGGCTAGAGCATACTGCTTCGCCGCGAGGTCGAGCATTTTGCGCTTTTGATAGGACACCCCTAAAAGATTGAGTGCGCGATGACGAACCGAGGGTTGCCGTAGGGCCTGCTGAAGTTCTGGAACTGCCTCTTTAAAGGCCCCGTTGTCGATCAGAGCCTCGCCCAGATCGAAACGGTACTGCAGATCGTTCGGGTAACGCTTCACACGCTCCTTGGCGCCTTCCAAGATTATCGCTTTTTTGCGAGCCAAGATCTCAGCACAAACAGAATCCTCTGCTCCCGCCGCTTTGGCCTGCTCCCATTCGAGGTCGAGCTGGGCGCACTGAAGTCGGAAAACCGATTTCTCCAAAACAGGATCGGTCTTTTGGGTCAGCTCATGCGCAAACTGAAACCATTGCAGGGCATGATCCAGAGAGCCCTGCGTTTCGCATAACTCCGCAATCTGCTTCGCCAGTGTCACATTCTGGGGTTCTTTTTCAAACTGTGCGTGAAGCCTACCCAACTGTTCCGCAATTGCCTCGGCTGACTTCACTACCTTGGAGGCCGATTCGAGGGCAGAGCTTTCCTCTTTATTTTTTAGAGAGTCCCGAAAATCTTCCGACTTTTCCCATCCACCACTTTGCGTGGCAACGAGAGCACTGGCGTCCTTCATCCCTTTGAGGGCGGCTCCATCGGTGGGAGAAATTTCCATGATGGTTTGGTAAACATCACGAGCTTTTGCCATCTGTTTTGCGGCGATCAGTGCACGGGCCAGACCGTGCAGGTTTTGCGTGTCTTGGGGTTTGGCCGAACGAACCGTTTCAAAGGCAAAAACCGCAGTTCCGGGGAGGTCATTCTCAAGGGCGATCTCACCGAGCGCGCCATTGGCTTGCGGGCTAAAGGGATCGAGAGTGAGGGCTTCCTCAAGTTTGGCGAGACCCGTGCCAAGGGACTTTCCTACAGCAGACTTTGCCTGCATCACCGCAGGGGCAATTCGCACCGCTGCCATATTTTTATCCATTTTCGAAGCACTCTTGGCTTTGGCGATTTGGCTCGCCCGAAGAATCTTGCGGCCCTCTAAGAGTCCGGGATTGGCTTCTAATACCGGGGGCATCAGCATGATGACATAGTCATGATTTTGCCGAGCCATAGCGTCCTTTGCCTTGCGGAAAGTATCCAGATTGGATCCGGTCAACTGGGCAGAAG
>Ga0214919_10001396_pt1 | contig 39634 bp, 30 predicted proteins | sample LL1503_MetaG_FD_177994 | JGI IMG/M metagenome (GOLD analysis project Ga0214919, IMG submission 177994) | Freshwater microbial communities from Lake Lanier, Atlanta, Georgia, United States - LL-1503 | ecosystem: Environmental > Aquatic > Freshwater > Lake | place: USA: Georgia | collected...
TTTTGGTCTAAAATTTAGAATAAAAACCTTATGTGCATCTATGTACATGCGGCTTTTCTTCTAAATTTTATCCTCAAAAATATTTCGCCTAAAAAGTTAATTAAAGATTGGAATTGGTATAAGAAGTTTTGAAAAAAAATTGCGACGAATAATATAAGCTGTATCAGGTGATACAGCGTTATTCTTCGAGTAAATTTTTACCAAAAATTCGAAGTTAAAAAAGCTTTTGCCTAAACTCTAGCTCAAAAGCATAAAACATGTGAAAGTATTATTTTTGTTCATAAAATCTTACAACGCTGCTCTGGCCGCGGCAAGCCTTGCAATTGGAACTCTGTATGGCGAACAACTTACATAATTCAACCCTATTTTATGGCAAAACTCAATTGAAGCTGGGTTTCCGCCATGTTCACCACATATTCCAAGTTTAATATCTTTACGAGTTGCTTTACCTTTTTGAGCAGCAATTTTTATTAATTCACCAACTCCTTCTTGATCTAATTCAGCAAATGGATCTTTTTCTAAAATTCCTGCTTTTTGATAATGACCTAAAAAGCTTGAAGAATCATCACGAGATAATCCAAAAGTAGTCTGGGTTAAATCGTTAGTTCCAAAGCTAAAAAATTCTGCTTCATTGGCAATTTGATCAGCAAGTAAAGCTGCTCTTGGCAATTCAATCATGGTGCCAACTAAATATTGTAATTTAACACCCTGCTCTGCTTCAACTGATTTTTCAGTTTCAACAATCAAATTTTTTAAAATTTGTAATTCTTTTCTGGTTGCAACTAAAGGAACCATGATTTCCAAAAGCACTTCTTCTTTTGTTTCTTTTTTTACAATTGAAGCTGCTTCAAAAATTGCTCTGGCTTGCATTTCGTAAATTTCTGGATAAGAAATTCCTAAACGACAACCGCGATGTCCAAGCATAGGGTTTTGCTCTTGAAGTTGATTAGTACGATATTTTACATAGTCAATCTCAACACCCACAGCCTTAGCAACTTCAGCAATTTCATGATCTTTATGAGGCAAGAATTCATGAAGCGGTGGATCAAGTAAACGAATTGTAACAGGAAGTCCTGCCATAATTTTAAAGATCTCAACAAAATCTTTGCGCTGCATTGGCAATAATTTTGCCAGAGCTTTTTTTCTACCATCAAGAGTTTCGGCCAAAATCATTTCGCGCACAGAAATGATACGATCTTCACTAAAGAACATATGTTCAGTTCTGCATAGACCAATTCCTTCGGCACCAAAATCACGCGCAGTTTGACAATCAAGTGGAGTTTCAGCATTAGTACGAACTTTTAAAACCCTAACTTCATCAGCCCATTTCATAATTGTTTGAAAATCATCTGATAAGTTTGGTTTTAAAGTTGGAACTAAACCAAGAATAACATCACCAGTTGAACCATTGATTGTAATGGTTTCGCCTTCTTTAACTTTCACGCCACCAGCAGTAAAAAAATTACCTCTATGATCAACCACAACCCCAGCCGCGCCAGAAACGCAAGGAGTTCCCATGCCACGAGCCACAACTGCCGCGTGTGATGTCATGCCACCTCTTGCAGTTAAAATTCCTTGTGAAACATGCATACCTTTAATGTCTTCAGGGCTTGTTTCAACGCGAACTAAAATAACTTTATCACCATTTTCTGATCTTTTTTCAGCTTCCGCAGAAGTGAAAACCACAATACCAGAAGCCGCACCCGGTGAAGCTGGAAGACCTTTAGCAATCACTTGCACTTTAGCTTTAGGGTCAAGAGTTGGATGAAGAAGTTGATCTAAACTTGCTGGATCAATGCGTTTTAAGGCTTCTTTTTTATCGATTAATTTTTCATCAACCATATCAACAGCAATTTTAACCGCAGCATGAGCCGTTCTTTTGCCATTGCGAGTTTGCAACATCCATAATTTGTTGTTCTGAACTGTGAATTCAATATCTTGCATATCACGATAATGCAATTCTAGCTTATTGTAAATTTGTACTAATTCAGCAAAAACTACTGGCATAGATTCTTCCATTGAAGGAAGTTTTGAGCCCAGTTGTTCTTTACCGCTAATGGTAATTGATTGCGGAGTTCTAATTCCCGCAACCACATCTTCGCCTTGAGCATTGATTAAATATTCACCGTAAAGTTCTTTTGTACCAGTTGATGGATTACGAGTAAACGCCACACCAGTTGCAGAAGTATCTCCCATATTACCAAACACCATTGACTGCACATTAACCGCAGTTCCCCACTCAGCTGGAATATTATTTAAATGACGATAGGTAATAGCGCGATCATTCATCCAAGAAGCAAATACCGCAGAAACCGCACCCCAAAGCTGTTCATTTACATCTTGTGGAAATTCACGACCTAATTCTTCTTTAACTTTTGCTTTAAAAAGATTGGTGATTATTTCCAATTGATCTGCAGTTAAATCAGTATCAGATTTTGCCCCAAATTCATGTTTTTTCTCATCTAAAATTACTTCGAAGTTGTAATGGTCAACTTCCAAAACCACATCAGAATACATTTGTATAAAACGACGATAAGAGTCAAAAGCAAAGCGTTTATTGCCACTATTTTTAGCAAGAGCTAAAACTGTTTTATCGTTCAAACCTAAATTTAAAACTGTGTCCATCATACCAGGCATTGAAGCTCTAGCTCCTGAACGCACAGAAAATAAAAGAGGATTTTCTTCATCGCCAAAATTAGAACCAATTTTTTTCTCAATTTCAGCAATAGCTTTGGTTACTTCATTTCTTAAAGAAACAGGAAATTCTTTATTATTTTTGTAATAAAAATCGCAAAAATCGGTTGAAATGGTAAATCCCGGAGGAACTGGTAAACCCATTTTTGACATTTCTGCCAAATTTGCACCTTTTCCACCAAGAAGATTTTTCATTGAAGCATCGCCTTCAGATTTACCATCACCGAATGAATAAACGAATTTTTTTTCTGTTGTCATTTTTAATTATTTTTTTGGATTGTCTTTGGTCTTTTTTAGCATCTTCATTTTGACAAGATGGAACCCGCACTTTTTACGGGGTCAATCTTGTCACAAGTAAAATTTCTAATTATGAATATATCACAATAGTTAAATCCTACTACATTAACTCAAAACTTTTTTTATCAACCTCAAAACCATTCAAAATCAAAGAAATCAAATGCTTACCGCAATAATGGTTTCTGGGGTTTCTGGTTGTCAGGTTTTTAAAAGAGTGTTTTTTGTTAAACTGAAACACACCTTGAGGAAAATTTTTGCTTGTAACTTGGAAATTTTTTTTTCAATAGCCGCCATTTTTTATTAAAAAATAAACGACATATTCTAATCTAATATTTTGTGCTGAAGATTGATTTTATAAGGCAAAATCAAATTCAAGAATTTCAACGATTTTAATTTTAGTTTTTTTTAAATCAAAGTTTTTAATCAAAAAGTTTTTAGTAATTTTTAGGTCAGTTTTTACACCAATTATCTCTAAAGCCTCTTTATTTCCTGATTTCAACAAAGTTCTTAAAGCATGTTTGATAAGTTTTGGGTCAACATCATTTTGCCAATTCTTCATTAAATTGAGAATAACTTGCAGATGATCTTTGCATGCATTCTTTGCTTTAAAGCTAAATCAGGCCAGTTTTTTCTTGAGAAATTTTTAGAAAATTTTTTACATCAAAATTTTGTCAATTTCAAAAATTGCTTCTGAGAGATTTTTTAGAAATTCCTGATTGTAGACTTCTTTGAGGAGCGTTGATTTTTAAGTATTTTTTCTTAACTCAAAATCATATACCAAACTAAAAATCTATTGATCTCATTAGCTTCGTCTTTTTGGTAAAAATTAAAACTTAAAAAAACCAGTGGTATATTGATACAGCAAGTTTTTTTAAGTTTTAATTTTCCCTCAAAAATACTTTGCTACTGCGATCAATAGATTTTTAGTTTGGTATAGACCCCGTCATAAAACATGGTGACAAGATAAGTACTTAGCCTTTGCGTAACCATTTCCATGATCTTTAATTAAAACAGCAAATTAGATTTCTATCTTAGAAAGATCAGTAACTTGATCAAAAAGAGCTCTAATTTTTGATAAAATTTGCAGGCGATTCTCTCTGACATTTTTGTCTTTATCATTAACTATGATATGTTCGAAGAAATGAGACAAAGGACCCTCTAAAACATTTAGCAATTTAAAAGCAGCTTCAAACTCACCTTTAATAATTAACTTTTTAAATTCTGAACGAATTTGTTTAATTCTGCGATAAAGCACAATTTCATATTTAGTTTTTAAAGACAATAAAGATGGCTTTCCAGAAAACTTTTTACCATCTTTCTTTTCTTCAATTGCTAAAATATTTGCCGACCTTTTGTAAAGCTCAATAATATTGTGATTTTTTGGATTTTTAATAAATGAATCTAGGAATTTTATTTTTTTTGCTAAATACAAAATATCACAATTTTTATGAATTTCTAAATTCGCCAAATATTCATCAATTACCGCATTAATAATATCTGGCTTCACCATTTCAGTTTCTTTTAAATGAGATTTTAATCTCTCAACAAAAAATTTAACCACTTCTTCTTCTAGCTCTTTTTTAGCATCAAAAAGTTTGGAAGTTTTTTTATCAAGCAACTCTTTTACAAGATGAATTGGGTAAGCATTTAACGATTTTTGAACTAAGTTTCTAATTGGAAAAGCAATATTATATTGAAAGCCAGTTCTAATAATTCCAAGAGCGGCTCGTCTTAAAGCAAAAGGATCTTTTGAACTGGTAGGCTTTTCATCAGCTAAGAAAAACCCAACTATTGAATCAATTTTATCAGCAATTGAAAGCGTAATTCCAAGTGAGGTTTTTGGCAATTCTGAATTTGGACCCAAAGGTAAGTAATGTTCATAAATTGCTGATGAAATTTTAGAATTTTCACCTTGCTTGTTAGCATAAAAACTGCCGATTTTTCCTTGCAATTCTGGAAGTTCAGCAACTGCCTTTGTTACTAAATCACTCTTGGATAAATCAACCGCCCTTTCAACTAAAGATAAATTAGAATGAGGAATAAAAATGGATAAAAATTTTGCTAATATTTTTAAACGCAAAGTTTTGTCATAAACCGAACCTAATTTTTGATGAAATACAACTTGCTTAAGATTTTCAAGCCTTGAAATCAAAGGAATTTTAAGATCTTCTTCAACAAAAAATTGTGCATCACTTAAGCGCGCATTAACTAATTTTTCATTGTCAGAAATAATTTTTCCTTGATTGGATTCATTTAGAATTGCATTAGAAATGAAAATGAATTTAGAAACTAAAATACCATTTTTATCTCTTAGGCAAAAATATCTTTGATTTAACTTTAGAGTTAGAATCAAAATTTCATCTGGCAAATACATGAATTTTTCTGAAATCTTGCCCAACATCGCAGTTGGGAATTCACATAAACCTGTAACTTCATCAAATAAAGCTGAGCCTTCCTCATCAATGGTTTCAAGATCATTTTTAAATGTAATTGAAAGAATTTGCTGAATAATTTTTTGCTTTCTTTCACTTTGATTTAAGATAACAAAATTATCTTGTAGAATCTTTTTATAATCTTTTGAATCATCAATTTTTAAAGCTTTGTGATCATTGCAGGCGTAGTGTCCAAAAGTTAAATTATTTGATTTTAAACCAGCAAATTCCACATCAATAACTTCTGATCCAAATAAACAAAGAATATTTCTAATTGGTCTAATCCATTTTGGCTGTTCAGCAGACCCATCAACATCCCAGCGCATCAGCTTTGGCCAAGAAGTTGTCATCTTTTGCAAAATTTTTGGTAATGAGTTTTTGATTATTTCAGAGGTTTTTATTTCTGAAGATTTGCTAGTAAATAAATAGCAAGTTGCGCCGTTATTTTCAAAAGTTTCCAATTCAGATTCATCTTTCAATCCAACTGATTTTAAAAATCCCGCAATAGCTTTTTTATCAGCAGTAATTTTTGGACCAATTTTTTTTGTAGCAGGAATTTCTTGAGCTAATTTTAAATTATTAAGCTCTAAAACCAAGCGACGCGGTGTTACAAAAGTTTTAATTTGTGAATTTTCAAAAACTAAATTGTTTTTAGAGAAAATTTCAGAAGCAATTTTAGTAAAATTTTCCGCTGCCACTTTTTGCATTTTAGCAGGAATTTCTTCGCTTAGAATTTCTAATAGGAAAGTTGTCATTTTTTTATTTTAACTTTTAAATATTCATCCTTTAAGTCCGTCATTTTTTACTCTGTCATTGCGAAGTTAGAATTTCTAAGAATTGTTACGCAATTCTAAGAAATTCTAACTTCGCAATGACAATCTATAACTAAAACCCAACAATCTCTTCAACACGCAAAAACTTAGATGATTTAACTAAATTTGAATCCAATAATTTCAATACATCAAGTACATCTTGTTCTTTGTGTTTCTCAGTTATGAATCCACATAAAATCTCTTCTTCTTTATCAATAAAAATAGAATTTTTGATTTTAATTTTGTCACCAAAAATAACTTCAGCTAAATTGGTTTTTTGCGCCAAATCTTTACTAATCAATAATTTCAAGAAATAACCACCCACCCTATTTGAAATTTTATCAATATTGGCAGTTTTTAAAACAGCAGTTTTTACGCCAAATTCGCAGGAATAACGATCACTGGCAATATCAATTAAATCAGCCACAATTGCCGAAGCAGTTGGAAAGCCACCAGCACCCCTTCCTACCATAAAATTCCAACCAGCATTTGAAGCTTTGGTTAAAATTGCATTAAAAGAATCATCAACTTGAGCAATTTTTTCTGCCTTGCTAATTAAAGCTGGATAAACCGCTTGTTGAGAAGAGTTGGCAAGTTTTTTGTAAATTGCTAAAATTTTAATTTTGTAACCAAGTTCGTTAGCTAAGTTAATATCTTCAATTGAAACTTCATCAACACCTTCAATTGAAAGCTTTGAAAAGGCTGGTTTTGCGCCATCAGCAATTGCCGCTAAAAGAGCTAATTTGTGAGCAGTATCAATTCCTTTAATATCAAAAGTTGGATCAGATTCAGCATATCCAAGATCTTGTGCTTGTTTAAGAGCAACCGAAAAATCAAGGTTCTCTTGCTGCATTTTTGTTAAAATGAAATTACAAGTGCCGTTTAGAATTGCATAAAACTCTTCAATTTCATTTGCTGCCAAACCTTCTTTAAAACCTTTAATAACAGGAATTGAGCCAGCAACTGAAGCTTCAAAAGCAAAATGAGTATTATTTTTTTCAGCTAACTCAGCCAGTTCAAAACCGAATTCTGCTAATAAAGCTTTATTTGCTGTAACATATTTTTTTCCATTTTTTAAAGCTGCTTCACAAAGATTTTTAGCTAAATCATTACCACCAATAACTTCAACAATTACATCAATTTCAGCGTCAGCAGCTAAGTCTAACGCATTTTCATAAAATTTTACATTTGCATCAACAAAGTCTTTTTTGCTACGAGCCGAAACCGCTACAATTTCAAGTTGGCTTTTAGTTCTTTGAGAAATTAATGCTGCGTCTTTTTTAAGAATTTCATAAACACCTTTGCCTACAGTACCAAGTCCAGCAAGACCGATTTTAATTTTTTTCATTTTTATTTTGTGAGTTTATTTGCAGATACGCCATTTTTGCGCTTCCAAGAATAGATGCGATAGTTTTAATTTTTAATTGACCTAAATTCAAGTTGTTTGTTATCTTGCTGCTTATCAAATAGATTTTAAAATAACGCTGTCATGTTGAGCTTAGCGAAACATCTCATTAGATCCTTTGCTTCGCTTAAGGATGACGCAAAAGTTGAAATAAATTCACAAACTAAAAATGAAAAAATACCCAGAACCTAATCAGAACCTTGATTTTGCTGCGCTTGAAGAAAATATTTTAAAATTTTGGCAAGATGAACAGATTTTTAAAAAATCGGTTGAGATGAGAAATTTTAACGAAGAAGAATGTGAAGATAATGTTTCTCCTGTGAAAGAACCTTGCGCTTTGAAAGATCACACTTCTTGTCGCCACAAAGATGATTTTAAAAATGAAAAATCAGAATTCGTCTTTTACGACGGCCCGCCATTTGCTAACGGCTTACCTCATTATGGACATTTATTAACTGGCTTCATCAAAGATATTTTTGCCCGTTATCAAACCATGAAAGGTAAAAAAGTTGAACGCCGTTTTGGTTGGGATACCCATGGTTTGCCTGTTGAGATGGAAACTGAAAAAGAATTAACTGCCAAAGAAGGCAAAAATATTTCTGGGCAAATTGCCATTCAGGAATATGGAATTGGTAAGTTTAATGATGCTTGTAGAGCTTCGGTGATGAAATATGCTGATGATTGGGAGAATTATGTTACCAGACAAGGAAGGTTTGTAGATTTTCAAAATAGCTACAAAACCATGGATGTTAATTACATGGAGTCGGTGATTTGGGCGTTTAAGCAATTGCATGAGAAGGGTTTGTTGTACGAAGATTTTAGAGTTGTGCCTTATTCTTGGGCTTGTCAAACACCGCTTTCGAATTTTGAGACTAGGATGGATAATTCTTATCGCCAGAAGGCTAGTAAGGCGGTTACGGTGGCGTTTGAACTAAAAGAAATTCCTGATTTTATTAAAGAATATGAGCTTTTTAAACATTACGAAAAAGCATGCGAAGAGATCGAATCGGTTAGTTTGGTAGCATGGACAACAACTCCTTGGACTTTACCATCAAATTTGGCTTTAGCGGTTAACAAAAATGATCTTTTCTGCCTTGGTTACAAAGACAAAAAAATTTACATAGCCACTAATAAAGCCTTAAAATCTATTGGAGCGACAACGGAATATCCAAATCTTTCCGCAATAAAATCAGAGTACGATACAGTAACTCAGTACGAAATGTTAGAAGGAGAAATGTTTAGAGCTGAGAGTTTAATTGGTCTAAAATTCAAACCACTCTTCCCTTACCTCGCCAATCACGAAAAAACTCAGAACAATAAAAATGTCTTCACAATTCTCCACGGCGATTTCGTCACAACTGAAGAAGGAACAGGCATCGTCCACATGGCTCCCGGTTTTGGTGAAGATGACCAACTTCTTTGCAAAGCCAATGGAATTCCAACACTTTGTCCTGTTGATGAAGGTGGAAAATTCACTTCAGAGATCTTTGATTTAAATCACCCTTCCGCCGCTAACGCGGCTCCCTCCCTCTTTTTCAAAGAGGGCAAAAGCGCGGAAGCCTCCTTTGAAAAAGGAGGTGGATCAATCCCGCCAGCGATTGAGAAGGAGGATTTATCAGGTCAAATCCTCTCACTAAAAGGTCGTCAAGTTTTCGACACCAACGACGACATCATCAAATATCTAAAAGCCACAGGCGCTTGGATAAAAACCGAACAATATCTTCACAATTACCCACATTGCTGGCGTACCGACACTCCACTTATTTACCGAGCAGTTTCTTCTTGGTATGTAAAAGTTACCGATTTCAAAGACCGCATGGTTGAATTAAATCAAGGAATTAACTGGATTCCAAACCACATTAAGGACGGACAGTTTGGCAAATGGCTGGAAGGCGCTCGTGATTGGTCAATTACTCGCAACCGTTTCTGGGGCTGCCCTGTGCCTGTTTGGAAATCTGACAATCCACAATATCCGCGCCTTGATGTTTATGGATCTTTAGAAGAAATAACCAAAGATTTTGGTGTAAAAGTTGATAATTTACATCGTCCTTTCATTGATGAATTAACTCGTCCAAACCCTAATGATCCAACTGGAAAATCAAAAATGCGTCGCGTTACTGATGTGCTTGATTGCTGGTTCGAAAGCGGTTCAATGCCTTACGCCCAAGTTCATTATCCATTTGAAAATAAAGAATGGTTTGAACAAAATTTCCCTGCTGATTTCATTACTGAATATGTTGCTCAAACTCGTGGTTGGTTTTACACATTGATGGTTTTATCAACTGCTTTATTTGACCGTGCACCTTTCAAAAATGTGATCTGTCATGGCACAATATTAGATGAAAATGCTCAAAAACTTTCTAAAAGATTAAGAAATTACGCCGATCCACTGGAAATTTTTTCAACCTTTGGGTCAGACGCCATGCGCTTTTACATGATTTCTCAACCAGTAATGCGCGGACAAGAATTGAAAATTGATAAAGAAGGCAAAGCAATTCGCGACACTTTACGCCTTTCAATTAAACCTTTGATTAATGCTTTTAATTTTTTCTGCCTTTACGCCAATTCTGATGGCGCTATAGCTAATCGCATTGAGTACAAAAAAGACTTAAAAAATACTTTAGATCTTTACATTTTATCTAAGCTAAAAGCCACAGTTGAGAAAATTGATTTTGCCATGAAAAGCTTTGACACAGTTACAGCTTGCGAAGAATTTAATCAGTTCTTTGAAGCTTTGAATAATTGGTACATCAGAAGAAATCGTCAAAGATTTTGGAAGAGTGTTAAAGCGGAAAAGATTGATCAAGATAAGCAAGATGCTTACGACACACTTTACACAGTTTTAGTTGCAATGTGTGAAGCTTCTGCGCCTTTATTGCCATTTACCACGGAATTTGTTTGGAAGGGTTTACAGACTCATTAGAAGATAAATTTTTGAATTTTCTATATGTGTAGAAAATTCAAAAAAACACCAATTAAAACCAGCCTTTTTTCTTAAAAAATTGAATTTGCAACAAGGCAATTAAAAGAACCACAGCAGAAAATATGTAAAACGCAACACCATTTTCAGCACCAGGAATACCGCCAACATTAATACCAAAAAGACCTGTCACGAAAGTAAGAGGCATAAAAATTACTGTTATCAAAGATAATTTATACATATTTTTACTTAACTTTTCTGTTAAAGCATTGCCAAGTTCATCATGCAAAATTTGTGATCTTTCTCTGGCTTCATCAGCCTCTTCAATCAAGCGCGCCACATGATTGTAATTTTCTTGAAAATGTCTTTTTGACCAAGGATTAACCCACGGACAGCTAGAGGATTTCAACTTAGCAATGGCATCTTTTTGTGGAGCTAAAAATCTTTTAAACATTCCTGACTGACCCCTAACATCTAAAACTGCTTCGCGAAATTTAATGTCATGAGTTGTTACAACTTTTTCTTCAAGATCATCAATTTTATCAGTTAGAGCATATAAGAATGGAGCAGTTGTAGACAGAATTTGATAAGTCACATGATACAAAAATTCGCTAGAATTTTTGATTAATTTTCCCACTTCAATTTGGTCTCTAACATCAAAAACAGCTTTCAGATCACGCCTTTGTACAGTGATAATTCTATCAGCATCAATCCACATACGAATTGAAACCATGTCATCTGGTTCAGAATCTTTATTTAGATTTACGCCACGCAGAATAACCACCATTCCTTCGTTAAACTCTATGGTTCTAGGACGAATTTCCTCTTCTAAAAGAGCATCAATAATAAGGTGATCTAAATAAGAGACTTCTTTTTGCATCCACATCTTTGTTGATTTGTTATTTCCATCAAGATGAACCCATGCCAACCCTTCATTTTCTAACTCTTCCGCAACTTGTTTATCATCAAGTTTTTTAGCTTTACCATCTTTGTCAAAGGCATAAGAAAAAATAATGTGATTATGAGTGCTCATAAATTTTAATGATGATGTTTTTTCCTAGAAATAATATTCAGACTTTCTACCGCTAAAGTAAAAAATAAAGCAAAATAGAGATAACCCTTCTCAATATGTATACTTAAACCGTCAGCACATAAAATAACTCCAATCATAAAAATAAAAGCCAGAGCAATAATTTTTAATGAAGCATATTTAGCAAGGAAGTTACTGATATGTTCAGAAGCCAAAAGCATAACTACCATTGAAATAACAATAGCAATGATGATGATGGCAATGTTATTTGGAATGTTGTTAGTAATGCCAATTGCAGTAATTATTGAGTCAAAAGAGAATACAAAATCTATCAGACTAATTTGAAAAATAGCCGCAACTAAAGAGTTCTTTGGCTTAATTTTCGTTCCTTTAGAATCTTCTTCCTCTGACATTTTTTTAAAAGTATCCTGATAAATTTCACAGCTACTTTTGCCGATTAAAAATAAACCTCCGGCAATTAAAAGAAGATCTTTCCAGGAGAAATCTGTACCATAAAGAGTAAATAATTTAGATGTTAAACTCATCACAAATGATAGAGTCATTAACATTATAATTCTTATTATTAGAGCTAAAGAAAGACCGAAGATGCGAGCTTCTTTACGAACATTTGCTGGCAATTTTTGAACAACAATTGCAATAAAAATTAGGTTATCAATACCAAGAATTATCTCAAGAAAAGTAAGTGTAAAAACATTTAACAAAAAGTCGTAATTAAGAAATTCCATGGTTTAAATAAATAGTTTAAGGTAATTATATCACCACAAAGCAACCTTCATCCATAAGCGAAGGATTCCTCTTTGTCTCAAGAGATCCTTCTCTTCACTCAGGGTGAAAATATTATTGTGTTTCGTAGGGTAATTTTTTGATTCAAAGTTTAATTGATACTAATTTTTTTGAATAAAAAAAGTTTAACAAAGGCTGAATATTAAAACCTAAAATTGCGTGATAATCACCACTAACCTTGGTAAATAAATATTTTCCTAAAGACTCATATTTGTAACTTCCTGAACTTCCCCATGCTTCGTCTATTTTGACATAAGCTTTTATTTCATCTTCTGATAATTTGCGCATTTGCAACTTAGCTTTGGAGAAATTTTTAAAAATTATCTTACCTTTATAAGCAACAACAACAGCATTATTTTGATTGTGACTTTTGCTATTTAATTTTTTTAATTGCAAAATAGCTTCTGGGGAGTTCTTGGATTTAGAAACTTCTGTACCATTAATTTCACATATCTGATCTGAACCAATCACGAAATAATCAGGAAATTTTTTGCTTATTGAAAGAGCTTTTCCACAAGCAAGTTCAATAGATTTTTCTTTTGCAGAAAGTTTTTTAAGAGATTTTTTAGCTTTTTCTTCATCAAAATCAGGGGCAATTGCTTTAAATTTTAAGCCACTTTCACTTAAAATTTCCTTTCTAATTGCCGATGTTGAAGCCAGAATTATCTGGCAGTCTTGCCTAAGAACATAAGCTATGGGCATCATTTAAGAATTAATTGTAATCATTGCTAAAAACTTTTTTTCCATTTCTGGGTCAGTTTTGAAAGAACCTAACATTCTTTTGGTGATGGTTGTAGTATCAATTTTATGGATACCGCGGGTTGTCATACATTGATGTTTAGCGTCAATTAAAACTGCCACACCTTTTGGTTTTAAAACTTTGTTAATTGTGTCAGCAATTTGCGCTGTCATAGTTTCTTGAGTTTGCAATCTTTTACCAAACACATCTAATAAACGAGCAATTTTACTGATTCCAACAACTTTTTTATTTGGAATGTAAGCAATATGAGCTTTACCAATAAAAGGCACCATGTGATGTTCACAATGAGATTCCATGCGCATATTTTTTAACAAAACAATATCATCATAACCTTCAATTTCTTCGAAAGTTTTACCCAAAACTTCTTCTGGATTAATATCGTAACCAGAGAAAAATTCACGATAAGCATTTACAACTCTTTTTGGCGTTTCAATTAAACCTTCGCGATTTGGATTATCTCCAGCCCATGCAATTAGAACTTTAACAGCCGCTTCCGCTTCTTGCACTGTAGGTCTATTTAATTGGCGAGTTATTTTTTTGACTTGGTTTGTTGTTTTTTTCATTTTGTTTTTGGAAATTTTATCAGATAAATTTTATCAGTTGCTGATATTTCAGCTATTTGCAAGTAAGCAGATTAACTTTGTATTAATTAAATACAAATATTTTTAGTTTTTATTTTGCAAATTATCCAAAAACCCTCTCCACCTCAAGAATTTTTTTGGAAATTCTTAATGTAGATAAAATTTCTTCTAAGTGATCGAGGTTTTTCACTTCCATATCAACCATCAATTCAAAGTGATCTGCGCTGCGATTAACAATTTTAATATTACTAATATTAATTTTTTTCTTAGCAATTGTGCTGCTAACTTCCGCAAGACTTCCCGATTCATTATGCACCACAATTCTAACTCTACTGGCATACATTTCATTGCCAATTTCATCGCCACTTTTCCAACAAACATCTAAAATTCTTTGCGGAGTAAGAGCGAGGTTTTTTAAATTATGACAATTTTGATTATGAATTGTTACTCCCGTTCCAGTGTTAATAACACCAAAAATCAAATCTCCCGGAATTGGCACGCAACAACCAGCATAACGAATTGCCATTCCCGAAACCAAACCTTCGATTGGAATTGCATGAGAAGTTTTTTTCTTTTTATCCTGAAATTTTAATGGGTTAAGCTGTTTTGTTTCTTCTTTAAAATCTGGGTAAATTGCTTTTAAAACTTCTTGTCTTGAAATAACTCCTTCAGCCACTTTAACACATAAATCAGCAACTGTTTTTTTACCAAAATGTGGTAGAATTTTTTCTAAAATCTTCTCATTTAATTCTAAATTTTTTGAAGCAAAAAATTTATTTAAAATTGCCCGACCTAAAGAATTATATTCAGAAAATTTTTCAGATCTGATAAAAGATTTAATAGCATATTTAGCTTTCGAAGTAACAACAAATTGCAGCCAATTTGCTGAAGGTTTTGAAGCTTTCGAAGTTATGATTTCAACTTGATCGCCATTTTCTAGCTTGTGGCGTAATGGCGAAATAATGTTGTTGATTTTAGCTGAAACACAATGATTTCCAACTTCAGAATGTACGGCGTAAGCAAAGTCAATGATTGTAGACCCAACTGGCAAATTAAAAATATCGCCATTTGGCGTGAAACAAAATACCTCATTTTTATGTATCTGAAATTTATGCTGCTTTAAAGCGTCGCTAGCAAATTCAGCATTTTCAAAAAGAGATATTAGCTCTCCAATCCATTTATATTGTTGAGTTTCAAACTTCGAACTTGATTTGGAGCCATTTTCTTTATAATGCCAATGAGCTGCAACACCTAAGTCAGCGATCTCATGCATTTTATTATCACGAATCTGGATTTCGATTTTCTTATTAAATGGCCCTAAAATTGCTAAATGCAAAGATTTATAACCACTATCTTTTGGAGTACTGATATAATCTTTAAAAGTATTAGGAATCATGCTGTAATTAGAGTTAACAACTCCCAGCGCGCGATAACACTGCGACAAATCTTCAACCACAATTCGAAAAGCCATAACATCATATAATCGGCTAAAACTAATATTCTGCTTTCTCATCTTCATCCAAATCGAATAAGGTTTCTTCTCTCTTCCAGAAATTTTAAATTTAACACCTTCTTGATTTAATTTTTCACTTAGATCAACAATTATATTATCAATTAAATCTTTTTTTGCCTCTTTAAGTTCAAAAAGCTTTTCAACAATACCGTTTCTACTTTCGGGATCAATGATCGCAAAAGACAATTCTTGTAATTCATCTTTAATTTTATTCAGACCAATTCTAGCAGCTAATGGCGCATAAATGTCCAAACTCTCTTTAGCTTTTTTTAACCTTTTTTCTTCTGAAGGCACATAAGACAAAGTGCGCATATTGTGTAAACGATCTGCCAATTTAATCAGAAGAACCCTTATATCTTCTGACATTGCAAAAGCCAATTTGCGAAAATTTTCTGCAACTCTTTCGCTAGATGGAGTCGATTCTAACTTACCAAGCTTAGTTACGCCATTAACTAACTTAGCAACATCTTCACCAAATTGCTTTTCGATATCTTCTAGCGGAACTTCGGTATCTTCAACCACATCATGCAAAAGAGCAGCAGCTATTGTTTCTTGATCTAATTTTAAATCAGTGAGAATTTCCGCAACAGTTAGAGGATGTAAAAAATAAGGATCGCCAGAATGTCTTTTTTGATTGCCATGCGAAGTTTTAGAAAGAACATAAGCTTTATGAATTAAAGCTTCGTTGAGATTGGGGTGGTATGATTTTATTTTAGCAATTAACTCAGAAGAAGAAAGCATGAGAATTGAATAGTGACTTTATTAAAACGCTCTTCATCCTTGACGCGTGAGCGTTGAGAATCTCATGAGTCTTATTACTTCAGAAGTCAAACTCCAGAGATCCTCGAATCTTGGGGATTCAAGGATGACAGCTTTCTATTTTTATGAACTTGGAAAAACTAATCGTCAACTTGAATATTTTCATCCACGAAAGTAGTTTCTTTTAGAATCATACTTTGAGCTTGAATTTCTTCTTCGATCATTTCTGCAGCGGCACTACTTTCTGCGTGAACAGACTCAGCAGAACCACGATTTCTAATAGCGCGAATGATGTTATTTTTAACATTTTCAATATCAACTAAACCATCAGCGATTTCTCTAAGAGCGATAACTGCAGGTTTTTCTTTTCTATCAAGTTGAGTAGAAGCTCCAGATAAAATGCTTTTAGCACGATTGCTTGCAACTAAGCAAAGTTCAAAACGATTGCCAATAACCGTGACGCAATCTTCAACTGTAATTCTTGCCATTGTGAAATTTTAGATTTAGATTTCAAAAAAAGTGTAGGAGAAAAATTCTACAATCTCAATTCTGCATAATCAACAAAAAATCATGACCAAGATAACAATTCACACTGAAGAAGAATTTAAAAAAATGCGCGCCGCTGGTAAATTAGCTGCCGAAATACTGGATTTCATTGCTCAATTTGTTAAAGAAGGAGTTGCAACTGATACTTTAGATACTCTATGTCACGATAAAATTATTGCTAACAACGCCATCCCTGCCCCACTTAATTACAAAGGCTTCCCTAAGTCAATTTGCACTTCTATTAATCATGTGGTTTGTCATGGTATTCCTTGTGACGAAATATTAAAAAATGGCGATATAGTCAATATTGATGTCACGGTTATCTTAGACGGATGGCATGGCGATACTAGTAGAATGTATTATGTAGGAGATCCTGGTATTAAAGCAAAAAGGCTTTGTCAGGTTACTTACGATTCTATGATGCTTGGAATTGAAAAAGTAAAGCCGGGAGCTAAGTTATCAAGCATTGGTAAAGCCATTCAAGCAAATGCTGAGAAACATGGATTTTCAGTTGTAAGAAATTTTTGTGGACATGGTATTGGTCGTATTTTTCATACCGAGCCGAGCGTGATACATTATTACGACAAAAATTGCGACAGAGTTTTGGAAGAAGGAATGTTTTTTACAATTGAACCAATGATTAATGAAGGCAATTATAAAACTAAATTTTATCAAGCTAAAAGAGACGCACCTGATCAAAAATTAGAAAAATTAAAACAGGAATGGGTTGCAACCACCGCAGATTTTACAGCTGGCAAGAAATCTTTATCAGCACAATTTGAGCATACGGTTGGAGTTACTAAAGATGGAGTGGAAATTTTTACCACTTCACCAAAAGGCTTAGATTTTCCACCTTATATTATTTCTAACTCATAATTCATGAGAATGTCACAAGAGGAATTTTCCTTGATTTTACAACGAATTGAAAGCGATGCAATATTCACCAAAGCCAATTTTCAATTTGAACAAATGACTGATGATTTATCAGCTCTATCTGAATCTTTAAAAAAGAGTAAATCTCTTACTGAGTTAAATCTCAGTAATAATGGAATCACAGATTTTGGCGCATCAGCCTCAGCCAAGACTGTCATAAAATTAACCCAATAAATTATAAATAAATTTCTTAAAAAAACTAAAAACCCCTTGCCATTCAACCCAATTTATTTTATGAAACTCAATAGAAGCTTTCAAGCCAAGCTATCAATAAAATTAACACTTGGAATTTTGTTTTTCATAACCCGCAAAGAATTTGATACAAACAAAACCAATCTATTCCTAGAAAACTCCATAAAAAATTCTTTGGTTTTTTAAATTTTAGAACAGATAGTATTTTTCCATTGCTATTTTGCCTAAATTTTTTACTTTCTAGCCCGTTTAAATAATTTTAAATTATACTTTTAAAATTTCGCTGACTTTACCTCGCAAATTTTTATCAAAAACTTTTACTTAAATCAGGAGCTATTTTGCTGAAATCTATTAAATCTTTAAATATTTCCGGTGTTGAATGTTTACCTATTGTTGAAGGTGGCAAAGGCGTTGGTGTTACTAATGGCGTTACCGCTGGACATTTTGCTAAGGCTGGTGCGGTTGGTACATTTTCAGGTGTTAATGCTGATTATGTTAATGAAAGTGGTAAATTAATCTTACCAGAATATAAAACTTCAACCAGAAGAGAAAAGCATGAAGAATTAGTTGAATACGCTATTAAAGGCGGTATTTCTCAAGCTAAAATTGCTCATGATGTTGCCGGTGGAAATGGTAGAATTCATATGAATGTTTTGTGGGAAATGGGTGGAGCAGAGCGCGTTTTACACGGAATTCTTGATGGTGCAAAAGGTCTAGTTCATGGTATAACCTGTGGCGCTGGAATGCCTTATCGCTTAGCTGAAATAGCTGAAAAATATCAAGTTTATTATTATCCAATCGTTTCTTCAATGCGCGCTTTTCGCGCTTTGTGGAAAAGAAGTTATCACAAAGCTAAAGATCTTCTTGGTGGCGTAGTTTATGAATGCCCTTGGCGCGCTGGTGGACATAATGGCTTGTCTAATGCCGAAGATCCAACTAGTTACGAAGATCCATATCCAAGAGTTGTTGAACTTAGAACTTTTATGAATTCTGTTGGTTTAAATAATGTACCAATCGTTATGGCTGGCGGTGTGTGGAGCCTTGATGAATTTGAACATTGGTTAGATAATCCTGAAATTGGGCCAATCGTTTTCCAATTTGGTACTCGTCCAATTTTAACCAAAGAATATCCTGTTCATGATGATTGGAAACATAAGCTTCTTACTTTGAAAAAAGGTGATGTTTATTTAAACCGTTTCAGCCCAACTGGATTTTATTCTTCAGCCATTGAAAATGATTTTATTCGTGAATTAAAAGGTCGCGAAATTAGACAAGTTGAATATCGCGCTAAAGCTGAAGGTGATTTCACTTCTGAAATTCCTTTTGGACAAAGAGGTCGCGTGGTTTACATTAAAGCCACAGATAAAACAAAAGTTGACGAATGGATTAAAGCGGGGCATGTTGAAGCCATGAAAACTCCTGACGAAACTTTGATGTTTGTTGACAAATCAAAAGCTCAACAAATTGTTACCGATCAAATTAATTGTATGGGCTGTTTAAGCCAATGCCGCTTTAGTAATTGGTCTGACAAAGAAGAATTGCATTTCACAACTGGTCAAAAAGCTGATCCAAGAAGCTTCTGTATTCAAAAAACTTTACAAGATGTGCGTTTTGGAATTGATATGGAAAATCAATTAATGTTTTCTGGTCACAGCGCTTATCGCTTTGCAACTGACCCTTATTATAATAACGGCTTTGTGCCAACAATCAAACAATTGGTTGAACGCATTATGACAGGTAAATAATTCATGGCTGTAAAAAAATCTCAAAAATCGTCTAAAACTAAATTTATTTTTATTACTGGTGGCGTTGTTTCTTCGCTTGGAAAAGGCTTAGCTGCTGCATCTTTGGCAGCTCTTTTACAAGCTAGAGGCTATAAAGTTCGCCTAAGAAAACTTGATCCTTATTTAAATATTGATCCTGGCACCATGAGCCCAATTCAGCATGGTGAAGTTTTTGTTACCGAAGATGGAGCGGAAACTGACCTTGACTTAGGTCATTATGAAAGGTTTACAGGGGTTGATGCAAAAAAATCTGACAACATCACCGCTGGCCAAATTTACTCAAATCTTTTGTCTAAAGAAAGAAAAGGCGACTATCTTGGCGGTACAGTGCAAGTAATTCCACATGTTACAGACTTAATAAAAGAATTTATTTTAAACGATATTGAAGATGTTGATTTTGCTTTATGTGAAATTGGTGGAACTGTTGGCGATATTGAGGCTTTACCATTCTTCGAAGCAATTCGTCAATTAGGTTATGAATATGGTCAAAAAAGATGTGCCTTTTTGCATTTAACTTTATTGCCTTACATTGAAAGCGCTAGCGAACTTAAAACCAAGCCAACTCAACATTCAGTTAAAGAATTGCGTTCAATTGGCATTCAGCCAAGCATTTTATTATGTCGCGCCGAAAGACCAGTAAGTAATTCTCATTTAGAAAAAATTGCTAAAATGTGTTCTATTGAGCAAGGCAATGTTATCGCCGCACCAAATGCGAGCAGTATTTATGAAGTTCCATTAATTTATCATAAAAATGGTTTAGACACTCAATTATTAAAATTCTTTGGTCTTGATTATAAAAAGAAACCAGATCTTTCAAAATGGTTGAAAATTCAAGACGCTATTAAAAATCCAAAAAAAGAAGTTAATATTGCGATTGTCGGAAAATATACTGAATATCTTGACTCTTACAAATCATTGATTGAAGCCATTGATCACGCAGCTTTTTCTCTAAAATCTAAAGCAAATATTATCTGGGTAAATGCTCGCAATAAAGAAAATATTTTACCAAAAAATATTGATGCAATACTTGTTCCTGGGGGCTTTGGCGAAGATGGTGTTGAAGGAAAAATAGACATGATCAAGCAAGCCAGAGTTAATAAAATTCCTTGTCTTGGAATTTGTTATGGTATGCAGATGGCTGTAATTGAATATGCTAGAAATGTACTTGGTATTAAAGATGCAACATCAACCGAATTTGCCAAAAAAGGTACTTTTTTGATTGGCATGATGCATGAGTGGAAAGATAAGACTGGTAAAAAAACTAAAAAAGCTGGTAGCGATATGGGTGGAACTATGAGACTTGGTGCTTATCCTTGTCTAGTTTCAAAAGACTCTTTGGCTGAAAAAATTTATGGTAAAAATAAAATTTCAGAACGCCATCGTCATCGTTATGAAGTTAATATCAATTATAAAGATAAATTGGAAAAAGCTGGGTTAAAATTTTCTGGTATCTCGCCTGATGGAAAGCTTCCTGAAATTGTAGAAATTCCTAATCATCCATTTTTTGTTGGCGTACAATTCCATCCAGAACTAAAATCCAAACCTTTTGCAGCTCATCCACTTTTTGTTTCTTTCATTGAAAGCGCTTTAAAAAAACACGGATAAATGATGTTCAAAAAAATTCTAATTCTGACAATCCTGCTGAATCTTTTTAATTGTGGATTTCAAGTTATTTACAAAGAAGATGGCGAACAAAAATCACAACACTTCTCTTACGAACAAGAATTAGCTGCCATTAGAATTAAAAAAGATCGCACTAAAATTGAGCAAGATTTAAAAAATAATCTTTACGATTTACTCAATCCAGAATCCATAAAAACTGAGCCTAAATATTTTCTAATTTTAAAAACTGATAAATCCACTACATCAACTTTTACCAATTCAACAGGGTCTTCTGGTCGTAATAAAATTTATATAAATGTTGGTTACGAATTAATAGATTTGGCTACAGCTGAGATAATTGGATTTGGAAACACATCAGTAAATGACAACTATGATGTGGCTTTGAATAGATTTGGAACTTATACAGCAGATGAATATACAAGATTAAACTTAACTAAAGTTGCTGCACAAAATATCAGAAATTCTTTAGTAAATGATTTAACTGAAATGAAGAAAAAAAGAGATAAAGAGTCACAAGAAAAAGCTAAAGAAGAATTACCAAAACCAGCTTTAACCAAGCAAACTCTCAAAAAGAAAAAGTCCGTCAGATGATCCAGTGTTAATATCAATCGCTCTTTCTGGATGAGGCATCATGCCTAAAATAGTTTTCTTATCATTAAAAATTCCCGCAATATTCAAAGCTGAACCATTAGGATTTGAATCATCAGTAACATTGCCATTTTCAGAAACATAGCGAAAGGCAATATTTCCATTATCTTCTAATCTTTTTAGAGTTAATGGATCAGCAAAATAGTTACCATCCATATGAGCGATAGGAATTTTGATGATTTGACCTTTTTTATATTTTTTGGTAAAACTGGTATTGGTATCTTCAACATGCAACAAAACATCGCGACAAGAAAATTTTATTTTTTTGTTACGCAATAATACACCATCGAGCAATCCAGCTTCAGTAAGAATTTGAAAACCATTACAAATTCCCAGAACTTTAGCACCTCTTTCTGCAAGTCTTTTTACTTCTTGCATCACGGGTGAAATTGCAGCCATAGCACCAGAACGCAAGTAATCTCCGTAAGAAAAACCGCCAGGAACAACTATTAAATCAAGATCATTTTCAAGCTTAGTTTCTTGATGCCAAACTTTGTTAACTTTGCTACCAACTTTTTGCAAAGCATCGACCGCATCACGATCACAATTTGAACCTGGAAAAACAATAACTGCTGATTTCATATTAACCTATTACCTCATAGCTGTAGTCTTCAATAACCTTGTTTACCAATAATTTATCGCAAATTTCATCAACAATATTCTTGATTTTTGCTGAATCGGTTTCTTCAATATCAACTTCTACAAGCTTACCTTGCCTAACTTGAGAGATTTGTGAAAAGCCTAAATTTTTAACTAAAGAATTTTCTATGGCTTTGCCTTGAGTGTCTAAAACACCTTTTTTTAATGTTATTAAGATTCTTATTTTCATTAATTTTTTTGTAATTTATTTTAATTTTAGACCGAATTTGCGTTTTCTACCGCCCCTAACCCCTCCTTATCAAGGAGGGGAATGATCTTAGTCCCCCTCCTTATCAAGGAGGGGAATGCTTTTAGTCCCCCTCCTTGATAAGGAGGGGTTAGGGGCGGTAGATCACAAAAACTCAGAATTTATATTTTAATTCCAAGCCTCAAAGCCACATCTTTGTAAGCTTCAACCAAGCCACCAAGATCTCTTCTAAAACGATCTTTATCTAATTTTTCAGAAGTTGCTGAATCCCAAAGTCTGCAACTATCAGGACTAATCTCATCAGCTAACATAATTTTTCCTTGTGCATCAAACCCAAACTCAATCTTAAAATCAACCAGTTTGATGTTAATTTCAGCAAAAGTTTTTTGTAAGAATTGATTAATTTTTAAAGTATAATTTTTGATTTCTTCAAGTTGAGATTTAGTTACAACCTTTAGAACGCTAATAGCATGATCATCATTAATCAAAGGATCACCAAGAGAATCATCTTTATAACAAAGTTCAAAAACAGGATTTGATAAAACGCCACCTTCTGTGATTCCTAATCTTTTAGCCATTGAACCTGCGGCGATATTTCTAACAATCACCTCCAATGGAATGATTGTGACTTTTTTAATTAACTGCTCTCTTTCATTAAGTCTTTTAATAAAATGAGTTGGAATACCGATTTTATTGATTTCAAGCATGATATGTTCGGAAATAATGTTATTTAGAACACCTTTGCCGTCAATTTCAGCTTTCTTTTCGCCGTTAAAAGCTGTGGCAGAATCTTTGAAATATTGGATAAGTTGGTTGGGTTGGGAAGTTGAGTAAAGAGCTTTGGCTTTACCTTCGTAGATTTTTTCTAGTTTTTGCATTTTGTTTTTTTAATATTTTAATTCTTAACTCTTAAAATTAAATCACCCGTCTCAATCTCTAACGCAATTGATCCACTCTCTTTTTCAAAGATGGCTAAAACTCCTTTGAAAAATGAGGTGGCATTGCTGAAGGCAATGATGGAGGATTTAATACCATTTTAACCTGAAAACACCCATTTTCTTCTGCAAAATTCTGGCATAAATTGTTCGGCAAGCAAAGCTGTATCACCTGATACAGCTTATGCTTTTAGTCGCAATTTCTGCTCATAATTTTTTTGAAGAAAATGGGTGTTTTCAGGTTAAAATGGTATAACTCCTCAATCCCATTTAGCTATCGGAGGCAAAGACATCAAAATCGCCTCCGCATTCCCGCCAGTCATTAATCCAAACTTCGTACCACGATCGTAAACCAAATTAAATTCAGCATATAACCCGCGTTTTCTCAATTGATGCTCTCTTTGTTCTTCAGTCCATTTTTCAAACATATGACAACGAACTAGTTTTGGGAAAATTTCTAAAAAAGCTAGTCCTACATTTTTAGTGAAGGTAAAATCTTTTTCAAAATCATCTGTATTTACATAATCATAAAAAATCCCCCCTACTCCACGAGAGACTCCACGATGTTTTATAAAAAAATATTCATCACACCATTTTTTAAATTTATTGTAATATTCAGGATCAGATTTATCGCAAGCCCTTTTAAAAGCTTGATGAAAACCATTAGTATCTTGCTCAACTTCAAACATTGGATTTAAATCTGCCCCACCACCAAACCAAGTTTTATCAGTGCAAATAAAACGGGTATTCATGTGAACCGCAGGAACTAAAGGCGATTTCATATGCGCAACTAATGAAATTCCACTTGCCCAAAATTTTGGATTATTTTCAGTTCCCGGAATTTGTTTGCGAAATTCTTCGCTAAATTCACCATAAACTTTAGAAAAATTAACTCCAACTTTTTCAAAAACTTCACCTTTCATTAAAGATATTTCGCCAGCTCCACCATCGCCAGACTTATCTTCGCGATTCCAATTTTTTCTAACAAACTTTGCCGAAGAGTTGATATTATTGGCAGCACAATATTCTTCTTCAATCTTTTCAAATTCAGAGCAGATTTTATCACGCAATGTTTGAAACCACTGTGAGGTGATTTTTTGTTTTTCTTCGAGATTCATTTTAAAAAGGAATTGCTTAATTTGAGCGTGATTTTGATAATATAGGAACTCTTTTGTCATTCCCGCGAAGGCGGGAATCCAGAAAACTTGATAAAGACTGGATTCCCGCCTTCACGGGAATGACAAAGAAGATTTATAACTTATAAACTAAATATTAAAAATGAATTTTAAATCAGAATTTTCATCTAATTTTCTTAGGGAATTTAAAGAACGCGGCTTTTTTGCCCAAGCAACTCACGCTGAGGAATTAGATGCAGCTTTAGCAAAAGGCGCGGTTACTGCTTATATTGGCTTTGATTGTACTGCAAAATCTTTGCATGCTGGCAGTTTAATTCAAATTATGATTTTACGACTTTTGCAAAAACACGGTCACAAACCCTTGGTTTTGCTTGGCGGCGGCACTACAAAAATTGGCGATCCAAGTGGAAAAGATGAAGCAAGACAAGTTCTCACGCCAGAAAAAATTCAAGAAAATTTAAATGGAATTAGAAAAACTTTGGAGAAATTTATTTCTTTTGAAGGCAATAATGCCGCAACTTTGGTGAATAATGATGATTGGTTGAAGAATTTAAATTATTTAGAATTTTTAAGAGATGTGGGAAAGCATTTTTCGATTAATCGCATGTTGACTTTTGATTCGGTTAAAACTCGTTTGGAAAGAGAACAGTCTCTTTCGTTTTTAGAATTTAATTACATGATTTTGCAGGCTTATGATTTTTATGAGCTGAATAAGAAATATGGCTGCTCTCTACAAATTGGTGGTTCTGATCAATGGGGAAATATTGTTAATGGCGTTGAGCTAGTCAGAGTAAAAAATCTACCAGATTACTACAAAAAAAGAGAGGAACTATTTAATAAATTTAAGGATAAAAGTTCTGATCACGCCCAATTTAAAAATATTGAAGAGTTAAGTAAATTAGCACTCAATGACCTATCTTCTGCAAAGATAAACCATCTAGCAATCGAAGCAGATCATTTTCTAAAAGAATTAGATAATCTTTATTGTGATATGGTTTCATCTTTTGGGTTAACCTCCCCACTTTTAACAACCGCCGATGGCAAAAAAATGGGAAAAAGTGCTGATGGCGCGGTTTGGTTGGACGCTGAAATGTTATCACCTTTTGATTATTTCCAATATTTTAGAAACACTCATGACAAAGATGTTGGAAAATTCTTAAGACTTTTCACCGATTTAGAAATTGCCGAAATTGAGAATTTAGAAAAGTTAAAAGATCAAGAAATTAATAAGGCGAAAGAGGTTTTGGCTTTTGAAGTGGTTAAAATTTGTCATGGTGAAAATGTTGCAAATGAAGTTTTGCAAAAAGCTCGGGAGATTTTTGTGGCGAAAAGTTCCACTGCTTTTGAGGTTAAGGAAGTTTCTTTGAGTGATGAAGTCAAAAAGCTGATTGAAATTATGAAAGAGATTGGCGCAGTTGAGTCTAATGGTGAAGCTAAAAAATTAATTGAAGGAAAGGCGGTTAAGATTAATGGTGAAGCTGTTATAGATGTTCAACTTTCTTTTAAAGAAGCTGCGGAGTTTGATTTATCTGTTGGTAAGAAGAAGTTTTTTAAAATTGTGATTAAGTAATTTTAATACATTTTATAACTAAATTTCATCAAGCTTGCTAGAGTTACTTGAAATATAAAAAAGCCAAAATTAGATTGCTTCGGTCTTTTGGTTCGGTTCGTAAGAATTTAGAATTAAAAAATATTTAGGCACCACTTTAAAAATTACAAAATCTCAGGAGTTTTATGAAAAAGAATTTTATCGCTTTAGCTGCAGTTTTTACGCTGCTTTCTCTTAATGCAAACGCTGCAAATATTGCAGTTTTAGATGTTGAAAAAATTGTTAAAGAATCAGTGGCCATGGTTGATATCCAAAAAAAGGTTACCAAAAAACAAGAAGAATATCAAAAAGAAGTTAATGCTAAGCAAAAAGAATTAGAGGCTGAACAAAAAAAGCTTGAAGGTAAAAAAACTGTTTTAGCAGCAGATGCTTTTGAAAAAGAAATGAAAAAATTTGAAGGAAAAGTTGATCAACTTAAAGAGTTGGTTGATAAAAAACAAAATAGTTTAAAAAAGGCTTCTGTTGACGCTATGGGCAAAGTTAATGATGATATCAAAACAATCATTGCTGAACTTTCTAAGGAAAAAAGTCTTGATCTAATTGTACCAGCTGGACAAACTTTATTTTATAAAGATGAAATGGATGTTTCAGCTGAAATTCTAAAAAGACTTAATAAAAAAGTTACTAAAGTTAATGTAAATTTTGAGTAGAAATTAAAAGCTTGAACTATAAAGTAAGGGGGCTGTTTTCAGCCCCCTTTTTTTTGTCTTATTTTAAGACTGAATTGCCAGTTAAAAAACAATGTTCATACAACTTCGCACTCACACAACTTATTCACTCTGCAAAGGTGCTATAAAAATTCCCGACCTAATTGAAAAAGCTGTCTCATTAAAAATGCCAGCACTTGGAATTTCAGATTGTACTAATCTTTTTGCAGCTTTGGAATTTTCTTCATATTGCAAGAAAGCTGGAATTCAGCCAATTTTGGGCTGTGAGATGTTGGTTAACTTTCAAGAAAGTGATCGCAAGAACCTATCTAACTTAGATATTGAAAATTCTCTTTCCAAACTTCCTTTGATTGCCTTTTGCGAAGAAGGATACAAGAATTTAATGTATTTGGTTAGTCATAGCTTTTTAAATCGTCAAAGTGGAATTTCTCCTCATATTGATTTTGATTTATTAAAAACCAAATCTGCTGGCTTAATCGCTCTTTCTGGCGGCATTAGTGGTATAATTGCTAAACTTTTAACAGAAAGCCAAGATAAAAAATTGGAAATAGTTTTAGCTGATTTATTAAAAACATTTCCTGCGCAAAATTTTTACATGGAGCTTTCTCGACATGGTTTGAAAGAAGAAGCGCAATTAGAAGGAAAATTTATTGATCTTGCCTTAAAATACTCAATTCCCTTGGTTGCCACTAATGATGTTTATTTTCTTACTGAAAATATGTTTGAAGCGCAAGATATCTTGACTTGCGTTGGTACGGGAAAAGTTTTTTTAGAAGCCAATCGTAAAAAAAATTCACCACAGCAATATTTTAAAAGCCAAAAACAGATGGAAGAGTTATTCTCTGACATTCCAGAAGCTATTGAAAATACCGTAAATATTGCCAAAAAGTGCAGTATCATGGCTTTTGAACGCCCGCCAACTTTGCCTAAATTTAGTAATGAAAAAGATTTTGATGAAGCTGCGGAATTAAAAATTCAAGCAATTGAGGGCTTAAAATTAAGACTCTCCACTAAATTTAAAATTGAAGAAACTTCCAAGGAACAACAAGAAAGAATTAATCAAGAATATCTGGCTCGTTTAGAATATGAACTGTCAGTTATTATTAAAATGAACTTCTCGGGATATTTTTTAATTGTATCTGATTTTATTAAATGGGCTAAAAATAATGAAATTCCTGTTGGGCCAGGAAGAGGTTCTGGTGCTGGCTCAATCATTGCTTGGTCATTAGAAATTACTGATCTTGACCCAATTCGTTTTGGTTTGCTTTTTGAAAGATTTTTAAATCCTGATCGTGTTTCAATGCCCGATTTTGATATTGATTTTTGTCAATCGCGCCGTGATGAAGTTATTGATTATGTGCAAAACAAATATGGCAAAGATTATGTAGCACAGATTATTACTTTTGGAAAATTGCAAGCTCGCGCGGTTTTGAAAGATGTGGGGCGTGTTTTACAAATGCCTTATAATCAAGTTGATAGAATTTGTAAATTGATTCCCTTTAATGCTATTGAAGCCGTTACTTTAGAAAAAGCTATTGAAATGGATAAAGACTTGCAAGAAGCGGTGCGCGAAGATCCACAAGTTACAAAATTAGTTGATATTGCTTTAAAATTAGAAGGTTTAAATCGTCACGCTTCAACTCACGCAGCTGGTGTGGTTATTGGTGATAAACCACTTCATGAAATTTGCGCTCTTTACAATGATGATGGCGGAAGCATGCCAGCAGTTGGCTATTCCATGAAATATGCTGAAGGTGCCGGCTTGGTAAAATTTGATTTTCTTGGATTAAAAACACTTACCACAATTTTTGAAGCGGTAAAATTAATTGAAAAAACTAATGGAGTAAAAATTGATATCACCAACCTTCCATTGGCTGATAAATTAACTTTCGAAATGCTTTCAACTGGCGATTCAATTGGTGTTTTTCAAATTGAGTCTTCTGGAATGCGCTCAGTTCTTCGTCAAATGCGGGCAGATAAAATTGAAGATATTATCGCCTTGATTTCGCTTTATCGCCCTGGTCCAATGGATAATATTCCAACTTATATTCGCCGCAAACATGGTGATGAAAAAATTATTTACCCTCACCCACTTCTTGAGAACACTTTAAAAGAAACTTATGGTGTAATTGTTTATCAAGAACAGGTAATGGAAATTGCTAAAGTTTTAGCGGGATATAGTCTTGGAGCTGCGGATTTACTGCGTCGTGCTATGGGTAAAAAAATTAAAGAAGAGATGGATCAACAAAGAGAAATTTTTGTTAATGGCGCCATTAAAAATGGTGTTGATAAAAAACAGGCGGGGGAAATTTTTGATTTGGTGGATAAATTTGCGGGCTATGGATTCAATAAGTCTCATGCCGCCGCCTATGCTTTGATTTCTTATCAAACAGCTTATTTGAAGGCGCATTATCCTGTAGAATTTATTACGGCTTCAATAAATCTGGAAATTGATAATACTGATAAGATTAATATTTTCTTGCAGGTGGCTAAAGATCATGGAATTGCGGTTTTACCGCCTGATGTTAATGCTAGTGAGGCTTATTTTAGTATTGAAATGGTTTGAAAAATATAGTACTGAAGTAGTCCTTGAGCAGGACGGGTTTTGTAACTCCGTCCTCACATTCAGTCCTATATAATCAGCGGCATGAACATGTGGACTGACTTGCAAACCCAGTCCAGCTATTCTCCAGCTATAATTCCTGCTTTGAGCGCAAAATAACAATTAAAAAAACGAACCCATCTTGGACTATAAAATAAAACTAAAAACCATTACCCAAAACTGCGAAATCTCGCGCCTTTGTGACGATGCTCAATCTTTCATAATGAGCTTAACCGCCAAAAATTTTCTAGATCAAGATTTAGTCTTCATCGCCGAAAATGATGCACAGATGGAAAATTTTGAAAAACAGCTGCACTTTTTTGCCCCTCACCTTATTGAAAAATTTGAAATTCTGCATTTTCCAGCTTGGGATTGCTTGCCTTATGATCGCGTTTCGCCAAAACAAAATATCATGTCGCAACGCATTAAAACTCTATATAAATTAGCTAATCGCGATAATTCTGATGATTGCCGTAATCGTCCTAATTTTTTAATAATCACCAGCAGCAACGCAATTTTGCAAAAAGTTACACCTCCTAATTTAATTAAAAATTCAGGAATTTTAGCTGCGGCAAAATCAAAAATATCCACCACGCAAATTGCCGAATTTTTAGTTTTTAATGGTTACCAACGCCAATCTTGCGCTAATAATGCTGGTGAGTTCGCTATTCGTGGCGGCATTGTTGATATTGTAACGCAGCAAAGATTTGAATCTATTGGCTATCGTTTAGATTTTTTTGGCGAAGAGGTTGAATCGGTTAAAGCCTTTGATCCATTAACTCAAATGTCACAAGAAACTTTAAGATCAATTGAAATTTTACCAGCCAGCGAAGTGGTTTTAAATGAAAAAACTACCGCCAATTTTCGTGAAAAATATCGTCATAATTTTGGGCTTCCTGCCGAAGATCAACTCTATTCAGCAATTTCTGAAATGCGTTCTTACGCTGGAATGGAGCATTGGTTGCCGTTTTTTTATGATTCAGAATTAGTTAGCTTTTTTGATTATTTAAAAAATCCTGTTTTATTTTTAAATCAGAAGATTTTTTTAAATTACGAAGCAAGAGAAAGAACAGTTGCAGAGTATTATAAATCAAGGCTTGAAAGCATTAAAGAAAGCAAATTATCAGGTTCAATTTATAATCCAGTTCCATCAGAATTACTTTATTTTTCTGCCGATGATCTTAGAAAAATTATCGATGAAAAAACTTCGATTATTTTCAATAATTTTACAGTTGCTGATGGCGAAAATAAAAGAGTTCTTGATCTTGAAATAAATCCAATTCCTGATTTTGCCTTAGCTGGAAGAGCCAACGCCAAAGATCCAATTGATTTGATGCAGGAATTTATTCAATCAATTATTACTGATGCTAAAAAACAAAAAGTTGCCATCGCCTGTCTTAGCGAAGGTTTTAAAGATCGCCTGATAAAGCTTCTGCTTGATTTCAACTTATCTTGCCAAGAAATTTCCACCTTCGCTGATCTTCATAATGTTGCGCCACAAAAAATTGCCATTTTTGTAATGCCAATTGGGCTTGGATTCATCACTTCTGATTTAATTTTAATTGGTGAACAGGCAATTTTTGGTGAAAAAGTAGTTCGTAAAAAATCTCAAAATAAAGCTGCTTCGCAAAGAATTTTAGAAGAAGGATTATCTATTAATTTAGGTGAACTTGTAGTACACCGCGATCATGGTATTGCGAAGTTTGATGGCATTCATACAATTATTAATGAATCCCCATCGTCATGCTTTGCTTCGCTACGCAATGACTCAATCCCCTTAAACAAGGGGATTATAAGAGAAACTATTAAAAGTGATTTCCTGAAATTAATTTACGCTAATAATGACAGTCTTTTTGTTCCAGTTGACGACATTAATTCAATAACCAGATATGGCGCAGATAATCCATTAATTCAACTTGATCGTTTAGGTGGTGGCGGTTGGAAAAATCGCAAAAGCAATGTTAAGAAAAAAATTAAGATAGCAGCCGCTGCGCTTATTAAAATTGCAGCTGCAAGACACATTAAAAAAGCACCAATTTTAATTCCAGATTCACATTGGTATGAAGAATTTAAAGCACGATTTAGTTTTATAGAAACAGAAGATCAATTAAAAGCTATTGATGAAGTTGAAGAAGATTTGCAAAAAGGTTCGCCAATGGATCGCTTAATTTGTGGAGATGTTGGTTTTGGTAAAACTGAAGTGGCAATGCGCGCCGCTGCAATTGCAGCTCGCAATGAAACTAAAAACTTTCAAGTGGCAATTGTTGCTCCAACCACCCTTCTGACTCGTCAGCATTTTCATAATTTTACCAAAAGATTTGCTGAAACTAATGTTAAAATTGCCCAACTTTCTCGCCTTGTAAGCGCTGCTGATACTAAAAAAACTAAAGAGAAGTTAGAATCGGGAGAGGTTGATATTGTTATTGGCACGCATGCTCTTCTAAATAAGAATATTAAGTTCAAAAATTTAGGATTGGTGATTATTGATGAAGAACAACATTTTGGCGTGGCTCAAAAAGAACGCTTAAAAGAATTGCGCAATGAAGTTCATATTTTAACTCTTTCAGCAACCCCAATTCCGCGTACTTTGCAGATGTCTTTGGCTGGCGTTAAAGAGCTTAGTTTAATTGCCACCCCGCCAATAGATCGCTTGGCTGTAAGAAATTTTGTCATGCCTTATGATTCAGTAATTGTTAAAGAAGCAATTTTGCGCGAATATCAAAGAAGTGGTAAAGTATTCTTTGTAGTTCCACGCATTAAGGACATTGCTGAAATGGAAGATCGCTTGGCAAAATTATTGCCGCCAGAAATTAAAGTTACTCACGCTCACGGGCAAATGACACCATCGCAGCTTGATAAAATTATGAATGATTTTTACGACGGCAAAATTGATGTTCTGCTTTCCACCACCATCATTGAATCGGGAATCGACATTGCCAGCGCCAATACTATGATTATTTACCGCGCTGAAATGTTTGGTCTATCACAACTTTATCAACTTAGAGGCAGAGTTGGTCGCGGCAAAATTCGTGCTTATGCATATTTCATGATGAGCCCTAAAAAACTGGCAGAAGATGCTCGTAAAAAATTAGAAGTGATGCAAAATTTAGATAGTTTAGGAGTTGGATTTACTGTTGCTTCTTATGACATGGATATTCGTGGAAGTGGAGACTTGCTTGGCGGCGAACAATCTGGCCACATTAAAGAAACCGGCATTGAGCTTTATCAACAAATGCTTTTAGAAACTATTGAAGATTTGAAAAATGCTGTGGCTGAAGCTAACAAAGAAGCCAAAGATGTTGAAAATGATTTTTCAGTACAAATAAAATTAGGGATTTCTTTACTTATTCCAGAAAATTACATGTCTGATTTAAGTTTACGCATGAGCTTTTACAAAAAAATCATGATGATAAAAACTGATGAAGATCAAGAAAATTTAACTAATGAATTAACTGATCGCTTTGGAAAGATTCCGCCAGAAGTTGTAAATTTAATGGAAATTTCAAAATTAAAATGGGCTTGTAAAAAAGTTGGCGTAGAAAAGTTAGAAGCAATTTCTGAAGGAATTTTAATTAGCTTTAAAGATAATAAATTCAAAGCTCCAGAACAATTAATGCAAATGATATTTAGTAGTAAAAATCAAATTAAACTTCATTTGGGTCAAAAAGTTTTGCACTTAAAAGATACAAAATCAGTTGCAAATAAAATTAATTCTGCTTTTGAGGTGGTGGCGAAATTAAGCTCACTTATCAAAATAAATCGGATTAGTACGCTTTAAGGTTGATTGATTAGGAGGTCAAGATTTTTTCTTATCGAATAAATCAGGATGTTTAGTATCTTGAATAAGGTCTCCCGTAATCTTTGTTATCTTAAATTTTTCGGTTCCTTCGATAATTTTTCCCTCGTCATCTTTCTCAAATTCCACAAGCATTTCAACGGGAAGTTTAGTGTTGTAGGTAATATCCGTTCTCATTTCTTTCAGTTTTTCTTTAACCTCATCTAGCAATTCCGGCTCAATTGCCCTGCCTATGTAGGTGAACATCCATTTTTTTTCGCCATAGTAGTCTGGCATTCTGACAAGAAGATTGGTTCTGATAGGGTCTTGCGTCTCTGACTCTCCAGATAAGTTGTGATCAAATTCAATCAATGCCCTTCTCTCCTCTTTGGACAGGATTCTTTTTGAATCATCGTTGTTATTGATTGAGTAGGCTGTTTCTCCCGCGCTAGCGTGCTTCTCAAAATTTTTCTGTATTTTCGATTTTTTTGACCAGCTCCACTTTACCAAACCAAACAAATTAACCGATACTTCCCTTTTTTCTTCTTCTATCTCTAGCTCTATATTTCCACTTTCGAGTGATCTATATTTCTTTACTTTTCTTCCATTCTGCCAAAGTTTGTAAGCGACAAACGAGGTAAGGACAGCAGCTGAAGTAGCCGCTCCTGTCGGATATTTTTCTATAAAACCAACGAGTTCCACCAACTCCTGTAAAGAGAGATTATCTTTAATACCGAGCATATTTTTTATATCCTGCACGATATTACTTTCTAAAGACAAATTGACCTTGAAGCACTTCTTTTGAAAATCTGCTTTGATGTAAATTTTGAGATCAGCCTTATCTTTATTTACGACCTTATTGGCTTCTTCTAAAATCTCGCCTAACGCTAGTAATGAAGGGGCTAGCTCCTTTACGTCAATCTTGCCGTCTTCAAATTTTTCTCCTTCATAATAGATGTTAAAATCTAGTTTTTGCATTTATGCCACACAATTGGTTAGAAGTTTATCAAACATAAACTCGTTATTTTTGTTGTTGAAACGCCAGCAGAATTCATCCAAATATCTGCTTAGATATTTCGGGCTAACAAAGTGAAATTGCCCTTTAATTCCTCTTTTAAAAATCGCCCAAAAACTCTCAATTGTGTTGGTGTGAGCGATTCCGTTAACATATTCTTTGCGACTGTGATTGACTGTGTGATGAGGGATGATGCCTTTGAAAGGCTTATATCCCTTGAAATCATCAGTCATTAAAGTTGTCGAAAACATGTCAACATTTTTCATAACAATATCACGAAGTGATTTAAAGTTCAATTTCTTATTGTCCTTTTTTGAGTGGTGTTCAGTTCTCACTTTTCCACCTCTCTCGATCATTCCGATTACGCATTCTTTATCAGTTCCACGACCTCTTTTGATGGTTGGGAAATTGTCGTTGTCGTCCTTGTCTTTATTTCTTCTTCTTGGTTTTCCGCCAATGTAAGTTTCGTCCATTTCAACAACACCACTCAAAAGTTCAGCTTGGTTTGTAGCCATAGCCTTTCTGATTCGGTGCATCATTGACCAAACTGTTGGTCGCCTCATTCCCAAATCTCTTGAGATTTGATAAGCTGACAAACCCTTGCGAGCGTTGAGCATAAGAGACATTACTAAAAACCACTTTTGTAATTCAACATGGCTGTTATGAAAAATAGTTCCAACAGTCACGCTAAAAGACTTACGGCATCCGTTGCAATGATGGCGCATTTCTGCGACAAGTGGATTTGTGTTTTCGCTTCCGCAATAAACACATTTTGGCTTGTCATTCCATCTTACTTGCTCAAGATGCTTAATGCAGCTTTCTTGAGTTGGAAACTTGTTTACTAATTCTAAAATGTTCATAAAATCGTTGTTAGTTAATGCCTGAAAAAGACATTAAAGCTAAACAATTTTATTGTCAACCGCAAAGCGTACTAATCCGAAATAAATTAAATTATTTATGCCTAATAAAAATCATGTTGATTGTTTGTTATCTTTTAACGAAGAAGGATTTATAGAAAAGTTAGACTTTTCTAAACAAGATTTTGATGAAAATATGTTAGATCTAATTTTAAAATTCATTAATGAGCAACCTTCACATTTTATAGAGGAAATTTCTTTTAAAAGTTGTGGAATTAACAATGAATTAGTTTTTTCATTATACGATATTTTTGATACAAAATTATTGCCAAATTTAAGAATACTTGATTTAAGCAACAACTGCATTACCGAAAAAGGCCTTACAGATTTGCTTTATATTAACGAGGTGCATGGAAATAGCACAAAAAAGGAAGTCATCTTAAAAAATAATGACATTGACAAGCCAGCTGATGTTATAAAAAAATATTACGAAATTGTTAAAGAAGATGGAGGAAAAATTCTTCCAATTTGGGATTTTTCTATGCCAGAAGAAAGCACTTTGAAAGTTTCCTATCCAACAAATAAAGAGAAAGTAAAAACTAAAACTTCCATTGAAGAATCAATAGGCGCAACAACGACAACAAACGAAACAAAGGTAATATCAGCAATAAAAGCTTCTGGAATAGAGGGTCCTAATAATAAATTACCTGTATATTAAGTTAAATATTTATAGAGCGATTGATCCACCCTCTTTTTCAAAGAGGGCTAAAAGCGGAAAGTCATCTTTGAAACAATTTTACATCACTCAACAAAATCCATTTGCTTTTAATGCAAACCACCCCTACAAAAACCACCTTCACCACTTGAAAACTTTTGCTTCAAACTTAAGACACTTATAAAACTTTTCAAAAAGACCTTATACCAATTATCACAATTAAATATACATTTGAGCGAAAGATTTTTGAGAATAAAATTTAGAAGAAAAACCGCCTGTATCACGATATACAGAAGGTTTTTTTTCTAAATTTTAGACCAAAAAGATTAGACACTGTTAGCTAATTATTTTTAGCACAGATTTTGACATGTTTTTAGCGTTTTTTTGACAAAATTATGATAAATATCTGGATATTATGATAAATATCTGGATATATTTTGAATAATTTTGTCAAAAAATAAGCAAAAACAGGGCTAAATATGGGATGAAAATAATTAGCTAACAGTGTCTAAGCTCAAATGTATATTTAATTGTGATAATTGGTATTAGCTAAAACAACCTAACTTATGTCAATAAAACTACTAAAAACCACTTTTAAACTTGTCCGCACATTTTTTGCTGGATTTGTTTCTACCATACCATTTGCTCACACCAAATTAAGAGGTTATCCATTTGCCAAGCCCATTTACGCGCTTGACAAAGATTGGTTAGAAATTGGAAGTGACATTGAAATAACAACACAAAAAACAAAAAAATAACATGCAAGATAACAAAAACCAAAACAGACGCCATAATAATAAAGAAAATATCAAAGATGTTTTACCTTCTTCACAAATTTTAGAAAAATTTGAAGATGCAGTTCCTCATTCAGTTGAGAAGCTAATTAATATGGCAAAAAAAGAACAAGAACATCGTCATGAATGGCAGTCAAAATATTTAGCTTCTTATAATTTTACTTACAAAGCTGGGCAATTTTTTGGCTTAGTTTATAATATTGCTTTGCTTTATGTGGTTTATGATTTGATCTCTTCTGGAGAAAAAGATTTAGGTGTAAAAATATTTACCATCAATGCTTTAGTAATAATTTTTGCTATTCTTGCCACCACAATTGAAAGAAAAATTTTCTCAAGAAGACCTTCTAATAGATTTAGAAATAATAATAGAAATGATAAAAGATTGCCGAAAAAAGAAGGTAATAGAAATAAAAATCCTAGAGAAAGAGAGCCTCAAGTTAGAAGATAGTTACTTCTAAACTTTTTTTAGCTACAAATTGTAAAAAATACTCACCAAATTTTTTTTAAGAGGATTTGGTGAGTTGATTTTCATTTTACTCATCAAAAAAATCAAAGATCCTATAAACCACTAAGCTGATCATTTTAGTAAAATTTCATATCAAATATTTTCTTATCACCCCTTGCACAGTCGCTTGACTTTATTTTTTTATCGCACATATTACGCTTGTTTTTCTTTAAAAACCCATGTCAAGAAATAAGTTAAGAAAATTCTTTTAGAATAAGATACTGTTTCAAGAAATAGCAAAATTGGAATTTATTAAATTTGAGAATATAAAAAGAATACAAAAAAATGCCTGAACAAAAAAGTGAATTATCAAGTCAACAAAACAGTGCATTATCAAGTCAACTTGGTAAATTACGATCTGAATTATCTGAAACAAAAGAGGAATTAAAAAAAGCAGCTCAAGAAATAAAAAGATATGAAGAATTCAGTGGCATAGTTACAGAACAAAGAATTGTTATATTAACAAAAAAATTAGAAGAACTTACAAAAAAAAATACTGACCTATTAGCTAAAAATGCAGCATTAGAATTAGCTAAAAATGCAGCATTAGAAGGAAGAGGAGAAGAAATTAGAAGTCTCAAAAATCAATTATCTGATCAAAGTATTGAACTAGAACGATCGAAATCACAATCTGAAGAAGCAAATGCTACTGCAGAAAAATCAAAAACTGAAATTGACACACTAAAATCTAAAATCTCAGAAGTTGAAGAAAATCATTCATCAAGTGTAAGGGCACTTGCTAAAGCACTTGAAGATAAAATTAAAACTGAAGAAGAAAATAATAAAAAATTATTAACAATAGGAACCAAAGTAAAAGATCTTAAAGCTGAGAACAATGTGTTAGCTGAAAAAAATCTGGAATTGGAATTTGCCATAAAAGAGGCAGATGAAAAAGAAAAGCTAAGACTAGAAGCCGAAAAATTAAAAACCACCGAAGAAGTAGACAAAAACAAAGCCTTAGCAGTAAGATTAGAGGAATTAAATGTAAATTTATCGAATCTTAATAAATCATCTACATCCCAATTAACTGCTGCTAATCTTGCGACAAAGGAAGCTAAAGCAAGAGAAGCTGAGGCTCTCAAAGCTCAAAGAGATGCTGAAGAAAGAGAAGCTGAGGCTCTCAAAGCTCAAAGAGATGCTGAAGCAGAGACTGCTTATGCCGTAGTCAGAATTAATATACTTAATACAAGGGCAACTAATGCTGAAAATTCATCAATAGACCTTGCTCTTGAAAGAAACGCCCTTGCTGTAGAAAGAGATGTTGAAGAAACAGCTAAGAATCTGGCTTTAGCTGATGTTGCAAGAGTTGATGGATTAAGAGCAACTATAGAAGCTGAAAGGGATCTTGCTAGAAAGCATCTTGAAGACATGACCCGAGAAAGAGATATCAGAATCACAGAAAAAGATGCAGCTATAGCAGAAACCGCTAGAATTCAAAGAGAGAAAGACGCTGAAACACTAGCTAAAAATGCCGAAGAAATAGCCAAAAACAGTGCTTTAGCAAGACTAACAGCATCAGAAAGAAATCTAAAAGATCTTCAAAAATCATCTAGCTATGAAGTATCCGTAGCAAGATCACAAAGAGATAAAGCTTTAGAAGAAATTGAAATATTACAAAGAAGTTTAGAAAAAAAATCTTCTGCCCCTGAGCATAAGATTATTAGAGAATTTGAGAAAGCTTTTAAACCTAATTATAATAAAGCATCTGATTTATTGTTTGGAGGTAAAACTGATGAAGAAAGAAAAATTGAAATAGATTATTACAGGAATCATCGTCATAGAATTTACCAAGATGACGATGCAAAGCTTGCTCATACTAAAATAGATTTAAGTGAAGCAAGTGATGAGGAAATTATTAAAGAGATTGTAAAAGACAAAGAAAGAGCTGTTAGAAATTCTTTACCTAAACTTGTGGCAAAACTTATTGGTCAGAAGAATAAGGAATCTTTTATTGAGAAGCTTTCTCCTACTGATATTGTGATTGCTTTATCAGTTGGTAATAATCAGGAATTTGATCAATGGAAGAAGGATAATCCTGATGCTAATATTGTCGGTACATTTTTTGGAAAGCTTGAAAAAGATTCAAAAGCTCAAGAAATAAGATCTAAGGCTATTGAGAATTTGCTTGAAGGGATTAAGGATTATGCGGCGTTTTTTGGGGTGGATGATTCTAAAGTCTTAAAAGCTGATATGAGACCAAGTACTAGTCCACAATTTATAACTAAAGAAGCTTTTTTAAAAAAATTTAGAAGCCTTAAGAGACTGTCGTAAATTTAAATTCCTAAAAATTTTTTATAAAAAAATCCAATCATCAAATAATACCATTTTAACCTGAAAACACCCATTTTCTTCAAAAAAATTATGAGCAGAAATTGCGACGAAAAGCATAAGCTGTATCAAGTGATACAGCTTATGCTTGCCGAGCAATTTATGCCAGAATTTT
>Ga0214919_10001397_pt1 | contig 39633 bp, 49 predicted proteins | sample LL1503_MetaG_FD_177994 | JGI IMG/M metagenome (GOLD analysis project Ga0214919, IMG submission 177994) | Freshwater microbial communities from Lake Lanier, Atlanta, Georgia, United States - LL-1503 | ecosystem: Environmental > Aquatic > Freshwater > Lake | place: USA: Georgia | collected...
TGTTGATGTATGATCCGTCTAAACCTCATTCGTTTTTACGTGGGCAACATCGTGCGCTATATACGATGTGGGAAACATCAGTGTTGCCCCCAAAGTATTATCGGCTTTTAGGTGGCTACGATCAGGTTATTGTTCCGTGTGAACATAACCGTGAACTGTTTGCACCGTACGCAAAAAATATTTCTGTTGTACCGCTAGGGGTGGATATAAAGTTTTGGAAACCAACACCTCGACCTGCAAACAAACGGTTCAGGTTTCATGCCGGCGGGTCTATGTGGTTGCGTAAAGGTTTAGATGTCGTTGTTGAAGCGTTTGAGAAGGCTGGTATTGACGCTGAACTACATATCAAGGTGCCGTTGGAACGGCTTGTACCTAAACGCAGTTGGCCGTCAAACATTGTTTTGCATACAGGGTGGATGAGCAAATGGGATCAGTTTGAGTGGTACAACAAAGCCGACTGTTTTATTGGGGCGAGCCGTGGCGAAGGGTTCGGGTTGATGCCTTTGCAGGCTATGGCTTTAGGTATACCGACGATTATTACTGCAACTTCAGGTCAGGCACAGTACGCGCATCTTGCATCTGCTGTTATCCCTACCACGCCCAAGAGATGCGATGTGCATGAGATAACAAACTTTTCTGGCTTTTGGGATGAACCTGATCTTGACGCGCTTGTAGAGGCTCTCAGGAAGGTATGCGCGGGTTCTGATGTGTACAGGTACAAGGCAATGTTTCACGTGAAACATGTGGCTGAATACAGTTGGGCGAAGTCATGCAAGAAACTGTTGGCTGTCCTACCTGAAGGCGACATCATCAAGAACCCTATTCAAGAACCATTTGTTTGCCATCTAAAAATTCGGGTTAAACGTAAATGCGAAGCAGGGATAAACAACGACCATTGGGATTTTAAGCCAGGGATTGACTACATTGTCAACCATGTTGTCTATGATATATTGGCTAGAGCAAACTATATTGAGTCTTTCGAGATTCTGGAACGGAGCAAATAAGATGTCAGCAAAAGGTGAAAAGTATGCCTCTAAAGGTGCAATGAAGAAGCACGAAAAAGGCGAAAGCAAGAAAGATAAGATGATGGAATACGGCAAGCCTAAAATGAAGGGCATGAAAAAGAAGTAGATGTCAACAGCTGGCGCACTCATTACGAGAGCCAGTCGTCAATTATTGTCGGGGACCGTTGAAGAACGGAACAAGTTAGCGACGACGGTTACTTCGGCGGATGGTCAAATAGTAATGACCTACGACCTTAACGGGTTTCGTGAAGGCTCAGTAATTGAAATAGATTCAGAGTTGATGTATGTATGGAGTTCGGTTCCGTCTACTAAAACTTTAGTTGTTGAACGCGGATACGATGGCACTACAGCAGCAGCCCACACATCTGGAGCTGTTTCTATAGTTAACCCTCGTTTCCCGCGTCAACAAATGTTGGATGCTTTGAACGCCGATCTTGACGATCTCAGTTCAACAATGAATGGTTTGTTTCGTGTCGTTGCACAAGACATCAGTTACAACGGATCTGATCGCCAAATAAATCTTACTTCGGCTTCTGGGATTATTGATTTGTTAGATGTGCGGTTACGTTACTTGGCTTCGGATTATCCAATGATCCGTAAAGTCAGGTTGCAACGCGATCTTCCTACAGCAGATTTTGCTTCTGGTATTGCAATAGTTTTTGACGAACCAGTGATGGCTGGTACTTTGCGCGTTGTGACCAAACGAGAGTTTACTCGTGTTACGGCCGAGGCAAACAATATGCAAACTGTTGCGTTCCTGCCCTTAACTTGCGAGGACATTGTAGAGATGGGTGTCATTTTGCGGATGATGAATGGTCGTGAAATTAAACGTAACTTCATTGAATCGCAGGGCGACACTCGAAGATCCGATGAAGTACCACCAGGTTCTATACGGGATTCGTTAACCAATATCCAAAGGTTACGTCGTGAACGTATCACCGCAGAATCGGCAAGATTGAAGCAGCAGTACCCACTCGTCTTTAGGAAGTAACGTGGGAACGCTCGTAGACTTTAGGAGTCCGTTTCGACCAGCCGCAGGATTCTTTACTGGCACCGGTGCAACAAATCTTGTTCCTAACGTTTATCCAGTTGCGTTGAATGGCAGACCGTATGTGATTGATTTGAAAGCTAATGCTTTTCAACGGCAGTATGATGCGCGTGTTCGTGATTCGGTTGACCAATCTGCTGAACCTGGTGAGGCGGCTATTAACTCTCAGGGTTTGTGGCGTAGATCGCAGTCGTCTTGGCATTATGGTGCTGGTCAAAAGTTTTCTGATTCTGCTGACGCTGAGGCGTTTAGGTTTAATACTTCTAAAGGTATAGATGTTTGGGAGAAAGGTGAAGCATCTTTGTTGAAGGATGTGACACAGGTGTTGGCGGATAGTGCTGCTACTTTGCGGGCGTTAACTGTTGGCACACGACTTTATGTGGGTACTGGTGGTGATATTAAGTTCACAACCGATTTGTCAACGTTTACTAATTGCACTGCTGAACCTGGTGGCAATGTTGGCGGGATGGCTACTGACGGGTTTAATATCTTTGTTGCGTTCGCAGGTCATGGTATCCACAATGCGACTACGAGCAGCAATGCGTTTAGTTCGTACGTGACAGGTACAGATACGTTCACTAATTTAAGTTATGTTAAAGGCCGTTTGATGGCTTCGCTTAACAACGCTGTATACAACTTCACTTCTGGTGGCGGTCCAGGTTCGGCGTTGTTCACACATTTGAATACAGGGTTCCGTTGGGTTGGTTTTGCTGGCGGTCAGAACCATATCTATATGGGCGGGTTTGCTGGCAACCAATCGTTGATCTATCGAACAACTATTAAAGCTGATGCAACAACTTTGGATACACCTATTGTCGCGTTGGAGTTACCTGCCGGTGAAACCATTTCAGGTTTAGGTTCATATCTTGGTTACATTCTGATCGGAACAACTAATGGTATCCGTGTTGCTTCATCTGATGTTGACGGCAATCTTGTTGTAGGCCCGCTGATCGAGACTGGTAATGCTGTTAATTCGTTTAATGGTTATGACAGGTTTGTTTGGTTTAACTGGACTAACTTTGATGCAACATCTACAGGCTTGGGTCGGCTCGATTTAGGTGTGTTCATTTCATCTAACCAACCTGCTTTTGCTTCGGATCTTATGGTGACAGCGCAAGGCGTTGTCGGTTCAGTAAACACGTTTAATGGGCGACCAGTGTTCGTGGTTACTGGTACAGGTATCTATGTTGAACATGCAACAGATAGGGTGTCTACAGGATATTTTGAGTCAGGCATATATCGTTGGGGTGTCCCTGATGCGAAGTTTATTCCTAAATGGGATTTACGTGTCAGGCCGTTGAATGGTTCCGTAACGTTGGCGGTGAAATCTGATGGCGGTGCGTATCATACGTTTGCTGCATACACCCTGCCGTTAGGTAAAGAAAAAACGTTGTCAGGGTTAGAGGACAGGGTGTTTGAGGCTGAGGTTAAGATCACCATTAACCGTTCATCTACAGATAACACGGCATCCCCGGAGTTGACTAGGTGGATGGGTCGTGCTTATGCTGCCCCGTTGCGTTCACAAATCTTCTCTATCCCTTTGCTGATGCACCACAAGCTGAATATCCGTGGTCGAGAGTATTATCAGGAAGTTGAAACAGAGTTAAAGTTTTTGCGTGACCTTGTAGAAACTGCCCGTATTGTCCAATACCAGGAAAACGAGGATGCGTTCTCGGTGATCGTGGAAGATGTCAGGTTTGATGTAACTGACGATTCTTCGTCAAATACCGCATGGGATTGGGAAGGCACAGCAACCATTATTATGCGTTCCGTAGCTTAGTGATAACATAGGAGACTTATGGCAGCAGTAACTCGACGACAATACAAAGGTGCGGCGGTACAGACGACGACGACTAATGCTTTGTCTACCGTTGAAACGTCTTGTGGTATCACTTCTTCTACGGGTTGGCCTAGCACTGCGTCTGTCCCGTATTATGTGGTTATTGATCCTGGTACTTCGTCTGAGGAGAAATGTTTGGCGACTATTTCGGGGTTGACGTTGACGTTGACTCGCGGGCAGGATGATACGACTGCTACTACGCATACTTCTGGTGCGACTATTTATCCTATTTTTAGTGCTGATGAAGCTGATGAAGCGAACTTGTTTACTTCGACGATGACTACTCGTGGCGATTTGTTGACTATGGGTGCTGGTCCTACGGTTGCCAGGCTTGCTGTTGGTGGTGCTGGTGCGCTGTTAAAGTCGAATGGTACTGATCCTGCTTATCTTGCTTTGGGTGGTGCTGGTGCGCTTCTTAAATCTAGTGGTAGTGATGCTGCTTGGCTTGCTTTAGGTAGTAATGGCTTTGTGCTAACATCCAATGGATCGGATGCTGTATGGGCTGCTGCGGCAGCAACTATTACTTCGTCTGATGCAGATTTAGTTATAGCAATGCAAGTATTCGGATAATAGGAGATATATGGCAGCGACATTCAGTAAGTTAGTTCTTTCAGGTAGCACAAACGGTAAAGGCGTTAAGGTTGTTCAGACCGCTACGGCTGGTACAACGATCCATACAGCGCACGCTACAGCTCTTGATGAGATTTGGTTGTATGCAGTGAACTCATCTGCTTCGTCAGTGAAATTGACTTTGGAATGGGGTGAGGCTACTGCACCTGATGGCAACATCGAGTTGACTGTCACGGCTGAGTCGGGTCTTGTTTTAGTTTGTGCAGGTTTGCTTTTAACTAACTCGCTTGTTGTTAAGGCTTTTGCTGGTACTGCGAACGTGGTTATGTTACACGGGTATGTAAACCGAATTACTCCGTAGGTTTTTGTGCCAAGACCGCACGCACCTCGTACTAGGGTTTCAACATATCTAAGCGACTGGATGCCGTTAGGTGACGAGCCTTATGCACGAGCAGGATATTATGCTGGTGGCTATAACGCTGGATATTTAACAGGAGTAGATAAAATTGCATTCCCTGTAGATACTAAAACTGTTTCAAGCGCAGTTCTAAGCCCTGCTCGTGCCAATGCAGGTGGATTTGCTAACTCAGGTGTCGCTGGTTATGTTGCTGGTGGTAACAGCCCTGATTTTTCTTCAATACAAAAAATTACTTTTCCTGCCGATAGCACAAGCATTATTAGTGCAACTTTAACTACAGCGAAAAATGCTTGTTTCGCAATGGCTAACTCAGGTGTCGCTGGTTATGTTGCTGGTGGATACGATTCAAATTACTCCGCCACAGTTGACAAAATTACTTTTCCTGCCGATACTAAAACAACTCTTGGCACTGGTTTGACTACTGCTACTATTAACGCTTCGCCATTTGCCGATTCAGGAGTGGCTGGATATTTTGCTGGTGGAGATGCCAGTGGTACAGTGACTAGTTCAATTACTAAATATACTTTTTCTGCTGATACTAGGTCAACTCTCAGCGCAACTTTGAGTGCGGCTAAATTGAATTTGGCAGGTTACGCTAACTCTGGTGTTGCTGGTTATATATCGGGTGGTGGTAATCCGAGAGTTGATACGACTGACAAAATTGCGTTTCCTGCTGATACTAAAACTACTTTGAGTGCAGTTTTGACAGAAGCAGTAAGTGAGTGCAAAGGTATGGCTGATACAGGTGTTGCAGGATATATCGGTGCTGGCACTAATACTGCGACTGCCAACCTAGATAGGGTAGATAAAATTACTTTTCCTTCGGATACCAAAAGCACTTTGAGCGCAACCTTAACTGTTAGTGGTGGGTCTAAATCTGCTTTTGCTGATTGTGGGGTGTTCTGATGCGTTTTGATTCTAGAGGTTTAGTCTCAACCTACATATCGCAGTGGATGCCGTTAGGTGATACAACTCGTCAAAGTGTTGCAGGATATTATGCTGGTGGCGATACAACAGCGGTAGTTCTTGCCACCATAGATAAAATTACTTTTGCTACTGAAGTAAAATCTACATTGGCAACAGGAATGACTAGCGGTAAATATGGTCCTATGGGTTTTGCAAACTCTGGTACTGCTGGCTATGTTGCTGGCGGTGCTGGTGGTGGGGTAGTTACAAGAATAGACAAAGTTGCTTTCCCTGACGATACTAAATCTACTTTGACTGCAACTTTAACTGTTGCTCGTCACTCTGGTGCTGGTTTTTCTAACGCTGGAGTTGCTGGATATATTGCTGGCAGTTATACAGATGTTGGTCAAGGTGCTACTACAGACAAAGTTACTTTTGCAACTGAAACTGTTGCTACAACAACATCAAGTGGTTTTAGAGCCTATTATGGTGCGTTTGCAAATAACGGTGTTGCTGGATACTATGCTGGTGGTAATGATGGTTCTCTTACAAATAGCATCGGCAAATATACTTTCCCTGCCGATACAGTGACTACTCTGTCGGCAACTTTAACTTCTGCTAAAAGTTATCCTGCTGGTTTTGCTAGTAGCGGTACGGCTGGTTATGTTGCTGGTGGATATGACACTAACTTCGTGTCGGCTATTGATAAAATTACTTTTTCTGCAGATACAAAATCTACTTTGTCCGCAACTTTAACAACTGCTCGTTCTGCGGCATCAGGTATGGGGAATACTGGCGTTGCTGGTTATGTTGCTGGTGGAAATGATTCAGGTATGCTTGCGGCTATTGATAAAGTTACTTTTCCTGCAGATACGAAATCTACTTTGTCGGCTACTTTAAGTACCGCTAACTATACTGGTACTGCTTTTAGTAATGAAGGAACTTTCTGATGCGTGAAGATATCCAACTCAGTTTCATTGAATGTCAAATGCCACGCACCCCATACCAGTTGGAACGCTTCGTGGTCGGGCAACACGACACACCAGAGATGCAATTTGTTCAAGTGTGCAGAGAACTAGAAGCCCTGTACTACACGATAAAAGAAGTCGGTATGGCAAACAAGAAAACTGAACTAGAAATAGCGAAACTTCGTGCAACAGGTGATGAGATTGATGCGATAGATGCCGACATCAAAGAACTAGGACTAGAACGGACACGACTTGTCGCCATTGGCGCACGCCGAGAACTAGATGAGTTAATCAAAATGTATGATGCGATGCCTCACTTCACACGCCAACAAATAGACGAGTCGCAACCTGACTATTGGCAGGCACGACTCGGCAGGCAAGCCAATCTACAGATGATGGCTGGCGGTGCAGGTTGGGCGCACCTAGAAGCCCTAGACCAAATCGGAGTATTACAACCAATGATTCAAGCACAACAAGCACAAGCAAAGGAGTTACAGAAATGAAATACGCACAATGGACAATCAGCCGACCAGAAGGTTCTACGCCTGAACCTTTGATTCGTAGTCGTGGCGGTCAAGCATCAGGTGGTTTTATGAAAGACTCAGAAACAGTTGTTGGCTATGTGTGGTCAGATTGTGATCTAACAGGTTTAGATAAATGGAAGTTCTCAACGATGACGAACACGCAGGCGATGACGATTGCAAAGGGTTTGAATTCTGAGTGTTTCTTTGGTGATGATGGCACGATCCAAGCACCACAAGTTGCGGTATAAATGCTGCCTGATTAGCGGTATTGTACCCCTAAACGAGGTTTAAGGCTTACCAAAATGTCTCCGTTCGGATACAATTATTTTCTACCCTAGATGCTTCGGTGTTTAGGTTCAGACCTGTCTCGATCACGGGTCTTTGTATTATCAGTTAAGGCTCTAACTGACAGTATGGTTTCTAGTATTACTAGATGCAGTTATGCAAAGTTGACTTAGTATTTAACTATGGGTACAAATAGGTGTAGATTTCTAATCACGAGCCTGTTTTGTTTCTAAGTCCGAGGGGCGAAAGGTAGCGTATGGGTCAGACAAATAGCACAGTAGTAAACAAAGAGCCAGTGTTATCAAAGATGGCTAAATGTACCGTTGAAGGTTGCTGGTATGGGATCATCGAGAACGACGATAAAACTGTCGGTTTATGCCCTGAATGTTGTGCTACAGGTGTAGCACATTCCTAATACGAGAACCTGTCGTGCGCTCAAAATGATGTTTAACGCCATTATGGTTACACTAGTATTCCGTACATGGAACAGAAATGAAACGCTATAGCCGCTGGCTTATCCCTCTACCAGCAATCCTATACAGTTTCTACCCACTACCAGCCCGCGCCGAACCAACCCCAGGACTAACCGCCATCGGGTACACAATCCCTAGCAGCATACCCATCAAATCTGACACCCAATACCAGTCATGCGGAACCGAAACAGAAAACAACATCAACCGCAACTTCGACCGCGAACCATTCCAACAATGCCCTAACGACTGGTTCATGATCCACTACACAGGATACATAAACATTCCAGAGAACGAGTCAATAAGTTTTATGATTGCATCCGATGATGGTGGCACAATGCAGATTGGTGAAACCGCAAAGTTCGGCACATGGAACCTGAAAGGATGCCAATGGTCAACACCGACATTGTTCGTGTTACCAGAAGGACAGTACCCTTTAGACGGCTGGTTTTTCGAAGGTGGCGGTTACGCCTGCTACATGTTGGCTTGGAGTATCAACGGCGCAAATTTCGTGATTGTACCGAATAGCGCGTTTACTACTCAGGTAGCACCTACTACTACGACTACATCTTCTACGACTACAACCTCATCCAGTACAACTACGACTTCATCCACCTCGACAACGACCACAACAGTAGAGCCAAGTACAACAACGACATTGCCTGCAACAACATCTATCCCAACGACAACTTCGACAATAGAACCACCCACAACCACAAGGCCGACAGAAACAACAACAGTTTATATCGCACCGATCACCACTCCCGTCGTTCTACCCGTACAAGAACCCGTCGTAGCAGTACCCACGGGGACAATAGCGCAACCAATAGAAGTGCGACCCATCGAAACGACCAGTCCACCAACAACAGTAGAACTAAAGCCAAAAATTGATGTACCTCTGACAACAGATACCCGACCACATGCAACAGTGCCACCACCAATTGAAACAACTGCACCACCAACATCTATAGCCGTTCCTTTCGTGCCTCGTCCCAGTACGACTGCCCCAACTCTGACTGTCCCTCAGACAACTGTTTCCGTCGAAACAACGCTGCCAATACCACCAACAACGCTACAAGTGGATACACCAGGAACAGGATCACAAGCACCACCGATTTCATTACCAGCAACTATACCCGCCGAAATCAGCAACGAGCAAATAACCCAACTCGTATCCAACCCCGAAACCCTCAAAGCTTTAACCGTAGACCAAGCTGAACAACTGTTTGAAAAACTAGATGTAACCGAATTAGATAACACCGAACTAGAAGCCTTCACCGAAGCCATCCAACAAGCACCCGTAGAAGTTCGTAAAGCGTTCGAAAAGAAAATTGACATCTTCGGCTCACAGTTCGAGGACTATGTGCCAGCAGGATCAAACATCCCTGTACACACACGCAGAAGCCTTGTAGCGGCGGGGGCTTTAATTGCTACAGGCACATCTACTAGGATGAAACGCAAATGAAACGCATCCTCAACTACCTAGCAGAAAACACTTGGACATGGGTTGGAACAGGCATGGTGCTAATCACCCTGTCAGGCCCGACATTACGCCAAGCATTGCTACTAACAGGGTTCGGCATTTTGCTACACTCAGTTATATCCCTTACACAGAAAGATCCAGAATGAACTCAATGATTGCAAAAACTTTAGACCTCTGCCAACGACTCGTATCATTGTTTATTGCGAGCGCATTACCTATCATTACTGGTGGTGCAATCCTCGGTGTCGACATCGTAAAATCTGCTGGCGTTGCCGGCTTGACCGCATTGTTCGGTGTCATCCAAAAGCTTGCTGCCGCATCTGTTGACGGTGAACTTAGCGCAGAAGAAATCCAAGCAGCTTTCGGATCTGCTAAAAAGTGATGAAGAAAGAAGTTTGGGATACAAAAAACCCGAACAAAAAATCTAAGAAACTTTCACCGGCAAAGAAGTCGGCGGCTAAAGCATCAGCAAAGAAAGCTGGTCGCCCCTACCCTAACCTGATTGACAACATGAACGCAGCAAAGAAAACTCAAAAAGTTATGCACGAATATAAAGCAGGCACTTTGCATACTGGGTCCAAGAAAGGTCCTGTAGTGACCAGCCGTAAACAGGCTATTGCTATTGCTTTATCTGAAGCAGGAAAATCGAAAAAGAAAAAGTAATGGCTAAGACTGCTGCATGGCAACGCAAAGAAGGCAAGAATCCTTCAGGCGGGCTTAATGCGGCTGGTCGTGCATCATACAAACGCGAGACTGGCGGAACATTAAAACCACCAGTGTCAGCAAAACAAGCAGCGAAGTCACCCAAGTCTGCGGCAAGACGTAAATCGTTTTGTGCAAGAATGGGTGGCATGCCAGGACCTATGAAAAAACCTAATGGGGAACCAACACGTAAAGCTTTGGCTTTAAGAAAGTGGGACTGCTAATGGCACTACCAATCAAACCTGTAGTTCTCTGTTCACATCTCAAAGATGCTGTACCAGGGAAACTTAAAGAAACAAACCTACGCGCACTTAAAGCAGGTGGCAAACTACATCATTGCGCTGCCGACGCATGGGAGTCAATGGTTGCCGCAGCTTTGGTTGATGGTATCAAACTGAGACCAACATCGTTAGGTGATCTGTACCGCACCTATGAGGGCCAGCTCGCAGGGTTCAAAGCCCGCTACGTGACAACACCTATTGAAGGGCAGTCGACACGCACGTTTGAAGGCATCAAATGGTATCTAAAAAAGAACATGGCACCAATGGCTGCACCTGGTACATCAAAACATAACCTCGGTATCGCAGTCGATGTGGCTAACGCTAACGGTAAATGTTTGGAATGGTTAGAGAAGAACGCACCAGAGTTCGGGTTCAGTTGGGAAGTTGTGCCTCAAGAACCGTGGCATATCCGTTATGTTGCTGGTGATAAAACTCCTGCCCGTGTAGTTAAGCCAACATAATATGGATGGCGGTTGGGCGTTAGTATTATCGGCTGTAGTCACATCGGTTGGCGGGATCATTGTTGTGTTGCTTGCCCAGTTCCGTAAAGAGAACCGCGACGACCACGACAACGTGATGGGTGTGCTACGGATCATGCACAAAGGTATTGGCCGTGTCGAGACTAAAGTGGATAAGGTTGACAGTAGAGTGACCGATCACTTAGTATCTCATTCTAGCGAAGGGCGAAACAATGGAGTTGACAAAGACAGAGCTGAAGGCTATTCGTAGTTACTTGAAGAAAGTTTATCCAGGAGTTTCTGAACAAGATAATTTATGGAATCTTATAACCAAACTCGACGAAATGATTGAGGGGAAAAAACATGGGAGAATTTCTTGAAGAAGTCAAAGCGCAGAAGGTAGACAGAACAAGTCTCGGCAAAATTAAGGCACAGTTAAGCGAAGAAGATTTCTTTGATCTGATGATCGCGTTGGGTGATCCGAGGATTACAGCACCAGCGATCCTTCGTGCGCTGGCAACACGGAACATCAAAGTAGCGAACAGTACGATTACGATGATACGTCGAGGGTTAAATGAAGCTAAGTGAACAAGCCCGACTTGAACAAGAGGTCATAGATTTACGCAAAGCGTTACTTAACAGCCAACGTTCTGAAGGTAGAGCGAAAGCGAAAACATCTGATCTGATTGACGCAGTGCATGAAGCTGCACGGTTATCTTTGTTGGCTACACCGAGAACAAAATTACAGCCACCACTAAAAGACATACGAAAAGGAAAAGCGGAAGTAGCACTTGTCCATCTTACAGATTGGCAGGCAGGCAAACAAACCGTCTCCTACGACATCGGCACATTATCTGCCCGCATAGAGCAGATGATAGACAAAGTGGTACAGCTCACCGTCATTCAACGCGCACACCATCCGGTCAAAGATTGTGTAGTAATGTTGGGTGGTGACATGGTTGAAGGTTTAGGTATCTTCCCAGGTCAGGTGTACGAAGTTGGGGCGCACCTGTTTGAACAGATGTTTGAAGTGGTACGCATCATCGAGCAAGCCATCCGTACCCTTGCTGTCAACTTTGAGAACGTGACAGTGGTATGCGAGTTCGGTAATCATGGTCGTCTGGGGCGTAAAGGTGACATGCCTTCGGGTGACAACATTGATCGTATGGCGTACAGGATTGCTGCGATGAACTGTAAAGATGTGAAGCATGTGAAATGGCAGATGTCTGACGACTGGTACCAAATTTTTGCTATCGGTAACTACAAGGTTTTGTTGGTGCATGGTGACGAGATCGGTTCGTTCGGTGGCATCTTGCGTAAAGTATCTGCATGGTCTACAGGTGTGGTCGAACCGTTTGATGACTGCTACATGGGTCATTTCCATACGCCGACATCGTTGACGATGGCTAACGGTGGCCGTGTGTTTGTGACAGGTTCACCGGAGTCTCATAACGAGTATGCGCGTACGTTTATTGCTGCTGTTGGTAAACCTTCGCAGCGTGTCCATTTTGTTGATCCGGTTAAGGGTCGTGTGACGGCAGAGTATGTATGCTGGTTATGAAACTTAGATGCGAGCATTGTCTTGCTGTTGTTTCGCCCGATGAGAAGCGCATAATTGGTTGCCAATGTGATCCTGATGCACCAACATGGATAGCAATAATGCCAGACGGTAGAATTATCTCAGGTAGTTACGGAGCATACGAAACCTTATGACCTGTCCGTGGGCGTTAGTGGCAGTGCATTGGGTAGATGCCTTTGATTCAAGTAACGGCTGGATCGAACTAGACGATTACAAGCCTCAAGTTTGCAACGTGGTCACAATAGGATTCTTGTACCCTGATTGTCTGCCAGGATATATTACGGTTACTGCATCATATTTTCCTGACGAAGTACCAAACCTTAAAACTGTTGGTATGCTTACACACATCCCTTCGGGGATGGTACAAAAGATACGGGTTTTGGAGCAACCAAATTTTGACTTGACTGTACAACACGTGTCACCTACAATGTAATTAAACCAAACCAAAGGGGAATATATGAAAAAGTTATATACACGCAACAAACCGGAACATGGCACAGCCGAATGGCTTGAAGCTAGATGGAAGAATAAGGCAGGCGAAACACAGATCACTGCGTCAGTCGCAGCTGTAGTACACGGAGAACATCCGTTCAAAACAGCAGCAGATTTGGCTACAGAACTGCTGTCACCAACACCGCCACAACCTACAGAACCTAACGAAGCAATGGATCGTGGCAACCGTCTTGAACCGACACTCATCAAATGGGTTGGGGATCGAGAGAACCTGGTGCTTACGTCACCTGAAGTGTTGTACTGCTACGAAGAAGAAGGTGTCCGACTGTTGGCCACCCTTGACGCGATCAGTTTGGCTGAACCTGGCTACCAGCGTGTGTTCGAGATTAAGACTTCACGTAAGCAGTGGAAAGGTCAACTACCTGGCTACTGGTATTGGCAGGGTGTACATCAGGCGATCTGCGCGAACGTGACATCTATTAGTTGGGCGATCTTTGATTCCGATTTGTCGTTGCATCAGTATGAGCAGAAGGTTTCTTCTGATGAGAAACAGGTACACATTGATGCTTGCCGAAAGTTTTTGGCTGCAATAGATTTGGGGATGCTACCCGACGGTGCAGAGTACGCTTTCCGTCACATACAGGCGCAGTATCCTGAAGGCAAAAATGTTTCTGTCGAACTGCCATCAAGTATGAAAGAAAAGATAAACGAACTCAACATCATTAAGCGCGGTATCAAAGACGCTGAAGCTGCCGAGGATCGTATCAAAGCAGAGTTAACAGCGTTGATGGGTGAAGCAGAGTACGCGACGATAGGTGGCAATCTTGCTTTGACTTGGAAAAATTCGGTGCGTAACAGCTTAGATCAGAAGCAGTTAGAAGCGGCGCATCCTGCGCTGGTGGAGAAGTTTAAGAAACAAACCAATGTTCGCACGTTCCGTGTGGCAACTAAAGGAGACAAGTAATGAAACTTGAAGATATCATCACCAAATACGGTGTACCAGACCCGTCAATCGTAGGCAAACTACCGCGAGGTGGCATCACGCTTGATTTCGTAGGTCATGCCGAGATCACCCGCATACTCATAGACATTGACCCGCTATGGAACTGGTCGCCTGTCGAAGTAGTGAACGGCAGACCAGTAATCAACGAAACAAACGGCATGGCAACCATGTGGGCATACCTCACCATTCACGGCAAGACAATGATCGGTGTTGGCTCAGTACGGGCAGACAAACCTGACCTTGATAAAGAACTCATCGGAGACTTCCTACGCAACGCATCCATGCGGTTCGGTATCTGTCTCAGCTTGTGGTCTAAAACAGAATGGGAAGAACATCCCGCGCCGGCACAACCTAAAGTTGACGGCGTTGTATCGGAACAAAACATTGAACGATTCAAAGCAGCATGTGTCGAAGCGAAACTTGACCCGAACAAAGTCGCACAAAAAGCAGGTCTGCTACTTGTCGGCTTGAAAGACTCCGAGATGGGGTTGCTACGCGACACGTTCAAGGCCATGAAGAACGCACCACCAGCAGAACCAACCGACAAACCCATAACTAACCCTAAAGAGTTAGAGAAAGCCATGCTCAAAACGTTTGGCGGAACCGTTGTCGAACCTGTACACACACCGAACGTGCCACCGAAAGAACCCAACGCCAAAGCATCAACAGCGCAGCTAGGAAAACTTAAAGCGTTGATGATGGCTAAAGGTTTCAGCACACCAGCAGGCAAACTTGAGTTAGCCACCGATGCCTGCAAGCGTACGATCACTGACCTATCACAAATGAAAGCGGGCGAGGTCGCAGAACTCATTGATGTCCTCGACCCACAATGACCGATGAACGCAAAGGCGAATGCCAGGGAGATAAAGACAAGTGCAACCTACCTGAATGTCCGAAGTACGGGCTGTTGGGGCGTGCATCGCGTGACGGTAAGCGACGGGTACGTGGGTGTAACGATCCTGCGGCTAGGGGGAAACGGAATCGAACTAAAGGTGATGCTAAAGCCCGACATGCCCGACGTAAACTGGGATTATCTGCGACAGGTAATGCTGGTTCAAGGCATGAAGAACATTGGGGCGGTTTTTTTCGCGTTGAAGTTAAAGCCGGTTTACAGGTCGGCCCGCTCGCGACAAGGTTCTATGATGCGAAAACGCAATCGGATGCTTCTAAAGCGTTGGGAGATATCAGACCATTTGCAATGATCGCCATGCCCGAAGGCCGATCTGACGGGATAGTGTTAATGACGTTAGAGGAGTTCGCAGAACTTATTACCCTTATAAAATAAGGGCTACACAAAATCAACTAGGATAGGGGAACACTAATGGATGCCATAATAAAACTGTTTGCCATACTTACGGTCACATTTACTGTCAGTGGAGCTAAAGCATTAAACGCTAACGCACCTGCCGAAAGTAGCCTGCCGGCTGCAACCACCGCTCACAAGCCTTTACAACGCTTGTGGCGCGATGTCACACCGCTAGCCAAACCTGGTGCCTTATGCCCACAATGGTGGGATGTGGCAATCGAAGCCGGTTGGACTGTCAAACAACTACCAACCCTTGACTACATCATGTACCGCGAATCCAGGTGCCGGCGCATAGCGCACAACACCACCCTTAACCGTGACGGCTCCGAAGATTATGGGTTAACTCAAATCAACGACTGGTCGTGGTGTCTGCCAACTAAATGGCAACCTAAAGGCTGGCTTCAATCAATAAAAGTGATACAATCATGCGAGGATTTATTTGACCCGTACCTAAACCTTCGGGCAGCAAAGGCGATCTATGACTACTCCGAAGATAGCTCCGGCAACGGCTTCCAGCCGTGGGGTAAGTGAAGCTGTCATGGAATTAAACGATGCGTTCAGACTCATTGACAAAGATGATTACTGGATGGAGTCAGCGAAATGCCGAACCAAAAACGATGTTGTCTGGTTTCCGGCGCAAGGCAAATACCATGAGATTGCTATAGCCAAAAAGTTTTGTGACGGTTGTTGTGTGAAGAAACGATGCTTACAGTATGCGGTTACGAACAACATCATGCACGGCGTTTGGGGTGGCATGTCAGCTAGAGATCGTAGACTTATGGAAGTGGGAACAAAATGACCGAAGCACAAGAAACCGAACTCGCATTCTGGCAAGCCCGCTGCGACGACATGCAAGTAGCATTAGACACAGTACGCGAACATCGAGACGAACTACAAAAAGAAAACCTGATATTAAAAGACGGACTCAAAATGTATTCCAGCATGGTAGACCGCATGAAAATAGCAATGAGCCAGGGGGTTGAACTATAGTACAAAGATCAATACAGAACCTAATATCCAACTCACTATCCAACTACGTTAAAGGCGGAACATTTATGACAGCATCATTCTACAAACTTAAAGACGAAACATGGGGCGTACGCATCAAAGACTTCGCAGGCGAAGCAAACATGGAAGTCGAAGTCACTACCAAAGCCGGCGATTCCAAGACAGTGATCCTCGGCAACCGTGTCGCCAAGTTTGACGACGCAGAACTATGGTCGCTCGCAGCTAAAGGCACCGTTAACGTCAGCAAAGTAAAGGTAGCGCAACCCGTACAACCCGACGAAGAACCGTTCTAAACAACTAATCAAAGGGGCAACATGAAAGTATTATCTTTATTTAGCGGTGTCGGCGGCTTCGACATGGGCTTAGAGAACGCCGGCATGGAAACAGTATTCCAATGCGAATGGGATAAACACGCCAATACCATCCTGCATAGGCATTGGTCTGCTGTACCGAAATGGGAAGATGTATCCACTTTGACAGGTAAACACATCCTCGCCAACGCACCCGTCATAGATGTCGTCGCGTGGGGTTCACCATGCCAAGACCTATCGGTCGCAGGTAAACGAGCAGGACTAGAAGGTGGCAGATCCAATCTGTTCCACGAAGGCATACGCATCATCAAAGAACTACGAGAGGAAACTAATGGACAATATCCAAGAATCTCTATTTGGGAAAACGTCGTCGGCGCACTCAACTCCAACCGAGGCGCTGACTTCGGGATCATCATCGACGAAATGGCTGAAGCAGGCGCAATGGTCATCGAATGGGCAGTGCTGGATGCACAATACTTCGGAGTACCCCAACGACGAAGGCGCGTGTTCGTCATCGCTATCTTTGATCCTGTCCTCGCCAACAACTGTCCCGACCCGCTATTACCTGTCGCCGAAAGCCTGCCAAGGCATCTTGCGAAGGGCAAACCGAAGAGGCAAAGTGCTGCCCGAACGCTTACAGAAGGCACTGGAACAGATGGTGCAATCGTCAACGCCATCGGAGCCAGTCTCTACCACCACGGAACAGTAGTGAACCAAGATGCAAACTCTGGTCACATGATTGTGGAACAGGAAGTTGTCGGAACTTTGACTGTTTCTGACTTGGTGAAACAGGTCAATAATGAAATCATTAACAAAGGCCTATTGCAAGTTGTTGAAAATAGACAACCATTTACTTCATCATCTTTTGCTGGTTATGAAGAAGGTGTTGGTACTCTGCGATCTAACGGTGGCGATCTTGGTGGCGGTAGCGAAACATTAGTGACTGAACCTGTTGCCTATCACTTTGATTCATTGTCATCAAACAGCATGAAATCATCAAACCCTGATAGCGGTGTCAACCAAGTTGACCAAGCCCGAACTTTAGATACTTGGCGACCAGATCCATCATTGAACCAAGGCGGATTAGCAATAGTTGAACCGATGCTGATAGATGGAACTCGCGTTGACGATGTCCGAGTATATGAACCACCAGTTCAAACCTTGAAAGAACGCATGGGAACAGGTGGCAACAATGTCCCGATGCTCGCCTTTGACACCCAGTTCGGAAGCAACGCAAACGTGACAGAGAATGTCGCACCGACACTGAAATCTTCGCAAGCACCACCATCAGTTGCATACGGTATTACAGGTAATGCGATTGGGCGGCAAGATCACAACGGTCCGAACGGGCCGTCACATACACCTGAAGGCGGCCCGATGTTTACACTCACCAGCACCGATATCCATGCTGTCGTACAAGAAGAACCAACAGTGTTTCAACCTGGCACAATGGTCCGACTCAACGGCGGTGTATGGGAAGGAATAGTGCCGACGCTTCGAGCAGAATCTAAACGTGGAGACAACGAACCTCACATTTTGGTCAACGAAAATATAACAAGCCCAACTTTGACGGCATACAACATGGATTCACGCTCACCACAATCAGAAGAACAACAACGCATTGTCAACGCTGTATTTGAAACAACGATGGCAGTACGCCGGCTTACACCGTTAGAGTGTGAACGGCTCATGGGATGGCCCGATGACCACACCCGCTACAAAGCCGACGGCACCGAACAGGCAGACACACACCGGTACAAACAATGCGGGAACGGTGTTGCCTCACCAGTCGCACAATGGATCGGCAAACACCTAATCAAACTAGAACAACAATCACTACCGCTACCGACACCACCAATAACATGACCGCCACCGATACCACCAACTGCTGAAACCGCAAAACATTTTATGGACTACCAGCCTTCACTGTTCGACTGGATCACCGACCCGTACCGTACTGGCGACACACCATTGGCCGAATACACTGATCTACAACTTGCGGCGTTAATTGACGAATGGAAAAAAGTTACCTAAAAGTTACACAACGGTAGTTGCTATTGGCCGGCGCATACCCCATACTGTTAGTACCCCTACAAGATAGGGCAACTAGATGGGAGTCTAGATATGAAAGATATAACCGTTACTCGGCAAGTGTTCGCACTTGACGAGTTAAGTCCGGCAGCGCGTAACGTTGCGATAGAAAAATTACGAAACGACAACTACGAAAACATACCGTCAGACATGATCTCAGAAGGATTATGCGGCAAACTTGTCGCGCTAATCACTGGCGATGATCGTGGCGATGTTAGCGCAAAAAACCTTGAAAAATTAACTGGCCTAACTTTAGAGTGGAGCTTAAGTTACTGTCAGGGCGACGGCGTAGCGATCTACGGCGAAATATATAACGATTACGCAACCCAATTAACTTGGGGCAACGCAGTGTGGGCAAAACTGACGCGCAATAGTCACGGCTACCATTACTCGCATCGTAACTGTTTCACTGTAGAACTGTTCGACGGCGACGGCGACACCATCGACGACAATGGCGTTATGGCCAACGAGCTAGGCGATATGTGTACCACACTTGAACGGTACGGTTACGCCGAGATCGAACATTACACAAGCGAGCCATACGTGATCGAGCTATTAAACAATAACGATACGCCGCGCATATTTAACGCCGATGGCACACTCGCACCGTCACAATTTTGGGCGGCCTTATGATATTCCAATACGAGTACAACCATAACGGTATCTGTATCTATTCGACTACTAATGCCGGTTATCTCATTAAACGTCAGTACGCCTTTTACAGCAAGCGTGACGCGATGAGATTGTTTCGACAAGAACTAAAACAAATAAATAAAGGAGACAAACAATGAATTGTAAAAACTGTAAGCAGGAACTTACAGCAGTCGCAGAGATGGATGAATACGAACTATGTCACCATTGTTACTGCGAAATAATGGACACAACTAAAACAAGGGAGACAACAAATGAACATCAAAGAACGGTTAAATGAGATTAACTTTATTGCGCACGTAGCCGCAAAAACCGATGTCGATAGAAACGAACTATTAAAACTATTAAAACAAATAAAAAAACTTACACAAACAAGGATCAACCAATGAAACAAACACCAATAACAATAAACGACGAACAAAAACTAGACACCTACACCGTGAACTTTACCGGCGACTACGCCACCGTTACCGTTACAGTCAATGCCATTGACGACAACGACGCGCAAACATTAGCCGAAAACCTAATAACCGATTACTACGGGTGGGATCTCACAAAATGGGGCGTAGAAACGAACAAACATCAATGATCCGCACCACCACCACCGACGCAATAGCAACCACCGTAATAATCCTATTCATGCTCGCACTCGCCGGTAGCCCTACCGATAGCAGCATTGATTGGATCGTACGAACTTTATGCGTCTACCCGTTCACTCACCTATTTTGGCGGCATCACCACCGCCACCGATAGCAGCGACGACTACGCAGCACGAAAAAATAGTTGGCCGGTCGGGCTTCATGTTTTCACAAATTGTTTACATAATCCGGCCGGACATACCTTAATAAAGATATGAAAACAAAATACACCGCAACAATACGCACGGCCGCCGGCGAACTATGTATAGGAATATTCGACACACTCGAAGCCGCCGCCGATCATCTCGCCGGCACTCGTGGACATATCACCCCGATATTCTTGACAGACACCCCGCTGGCCGATCTCGTACAAATGACAGTGCCGCAACTTATCGAAATATTCAACGCCTAAAAAAGTTACACAAAAGTTACACAATAAAACGCACGGCCACACACAAAATGAGATATAATCTAAACAGATCGAACAACCAACGATCTAAGCCTATGGGAGTAGGCCAAACATGGAAACTAAACAAATAACCGCACTAGACGAGCCAGCTATTTGGCTCGGCTGCCTATCGTGCTACAACAACGGCCGGTTAAATGGCAAATGGATCAGCGCAGAAATGGCAACAGAACCCGAAGCCGCCGAAACATTAAACGGCCTAGCCAAGCTTGTCGAACTTGGCGACCGCACCGAAAACCGTTGCCGTAAATGTTATGGTGACGAGTTCGAAGTCATGGATTATCAACTAATCCCGAAATCATGCGCAAACGCTAAAACGTTTTATGAAAACGCCGAACAACTAAACGAACTACACAACACCGACCAGCTAGCTCTAATCGTATTACTCGCCGAAAACATCGACACCGGTGGCCGTATGGATCTAGACGAACTTATTAGATACCATGAAGCTAACTACGCCGGAGAACATGATAGTGCTAAAGAGTTTGGCGAGGATTACGCCGAACAAGTAGGAGACCTAGACGCAGTACCCGAACATATGCGAAATTATATCGACTGGGAACACTACGCCACCGAGCTACTTTATGATTACTGGAAAACATCAGGCCATTATTGGCGGTCAGTATGACCCCGCTACACATCGAACTATTAAACGTCACTGCCCCATATCTAATAATGGCGGGCTTAATCCTAATACTAGAACTAATAAAAAAACATATACACAACCCGAAACGGAGAAACAACTAATGGAAACCGAAACAACCCAAACCACAACGACGGGACTAACCGCCCTAACCGAAATAATCGCCGGCCTAGCCTTACACGCCAGCACCGACCCAATGCGGGGAGCATTACAAACGATCCAAATAACCCCGCAACACTTAACTGCTACAGATAGTTATTCAATGGCACAATGGCAACCAGTAGAACCGATCACAACCGGCCAGCCGGCACTAATAAACGCCAAAGAACTAACAACAGCACTAAACAACTTAACCAAAGCCGGAAAACAATACCGAGCCGCACAAGCACGTTTAACCGTCAACGGCCAAACATGGAAACTAACCGCACTAACCACAGATGAAGAATACGCCCAAGAAATCGGATCATATACAGGCACAACATATCCAGCAGAATACCCAAACACCGAACCACTATTAAAGCTAGAGACTTGCGGCCAATTCGAACCGACCGGCTTTAACCCCGACTATCTCGAACGCATAACCAAAACCAGCAAAAAAATAGCCCGACTAACACCGCTAGCCATGACCCAATGGCAAACACCACAAAAACCAGTGCTATGGATCACCGAAACCCAAACCGGAAAACTAGTACAGTTACTAATGCCAACACGACTAACACCAATAACCAACTAAACCCCAGCGCAACAAAGCGCACCCCAAACCTAAGGCCACTAGCAACCCCAGCTAGTGGCCTTAGTGCTATACCGGCACACATCGAAAAACACCACACACCACCACATAGGCGACACGCCACAATGAATACAAAACCGGTGCTAACCGGCCGCAACCGTTGACAACCTCCGGCAAACGATCCGCAACACTCGCCAACGTTGCCGGAGCACCACACTGTTAAACACGTACCCCACAAACTAGGCACACTCGCAACACGGCCACACGTTTAGCGGCCACACCGAACAGCACCCACACTCGCAGAACATACACACGCACACACCCACCCACCCATCGGGGCTATGCCTAGCCAACGCCCCCCTAAGGTATATATAGGTGTGTTTCTTGGTGTGTTGTTTTGTGTTTTGCTACCGCCCTCGCTGCGCGTCGGTTGGTGGCGTTTGTGTCGAGGCGAGTGGGTTGTGGCTTGTTTCTTTTGTGCTAAGAAAAAACGGCAAAAAAAGAGGCGTGTCGGCTGCAGGTTTGTTTTTGCTGGTGGACAAGCGAGCCGTATGGCGAGTGCGTCAGGTCAAACGTATGTGCGACAGGCATTGCCCCCACGCTTCACTCTTTGTGAGAGTTGGTGGCCGTGACTGTTTTAGCCGACACCATGTTTTTACTTTTTGCCGTTAGTTCGCTGCTCGATCTATTCGATGATAGATCGTCTACCCCAGTTCCCTGGTGTTAATGCCCCGCACCTTGCAACAGGTGTACAGCCGTGGGTGTTCTTTCGTTTGTCGTCATCCCGACGAGTGTGTGAAAAGTATGGCACATGTTTCGGTGTTTGTCAATTGTATACAAGTTGCATACAAGTGTTGGCGGATAGGGAGTCCGGAGCTGACTACCGAGAAAGAGTTGCTCAACGGTATCCGCCAACAGGTGTTAGTGTATCATCTGTTATGGCTAAAAGCAATCCTAAGAACAAACCTAAAGGTATTGATGATCAGATCATTGGCGGTATTCGTGCGATCATGTCTCCGTGGCTTGGTACACCGCCAGGTGAGTTACCTGTCATTACTCGAACTAAAGAACTTGAACGTCAAACAGCGATTATGTTGGATCAAAACATTACTGGCGGGATGATTGGGGCTGGTGTTAAAGGTGATAAAGCTTTAGCGAAACAAGCTGCGATCAATGCTGCTGCATTAGGGGCTGGTTATATTGCTGGCAAAGCGATGCAAAAAGTTTTACCTATTGTGGAAGCAAAGTTGGGTAACGAAATTGGTGTGCATTTATCAAATACCGATGGATTAAAAAAAATTACATATTCGCCTGAACACGTAATGGGTATTGGGCCTGGTAGAACTAATGTGCCTCAACCAGAAACAACTTTTAAGTTTTCTCCATACCGTAATGTAAAAAATGGTGTTCCTATTGGCCCTATTTCAAACAACGATTTGGCTTACAAAGTTGCGGATTTTAATTTAGATGTAAGCCAAAAATTAGAGAGAAATCCTCAAATATATGCGTATGTAACTAAAAGCAAAGTTGGAGTGCGCGATCCTAATGTTAGACCAAATATCCCAGCGTATATGGTGCCAAATCAACGTGTTATAGGCCAAGCAAAATTAGACGATTCTGGGTTTTTAGAATTTGGCAATCCACGGCAAGAAACACATCTTACGCAAAACACACAATCAATTTTGAAGGCTTTACTTCGTGCAAAACAAGTTACGCAATCTAACGCGCAAACAACTTTGAACGCTGTTCGCGGTGTAGCGGGTGTAGTCACACAAAAAACTGGTACTAAATTAAACAATAAAAATAAGCGTCGTTAATGCCTGCTGGTCGTTCGGGGCGGCGACAAGTACCGCCACAAGACGTGGCAAGATACTGGCAATCCCGTGCATCAGGGATGTCCATAAAAGAAGCAGCAAAGATAGCTGCTATCCATTACAACACAGCACAAAAATGGGATGCTAAACGCCGTGTAGCACAAGCCGACCTGGAGTTGGCTCGAATAGATACAGGCAAAGTACGTAAACGTGAAGGCGGTGTACAAGCCGATCAGTGGAAACAGGTTATGGATGTTGCCGATCTGCCACCTGTTATACCGTTTGATCGTCTATGCCCTGAAGCGCAACGTGCTTTAGATGATTTTGATTATTTTCGTAAACGCTATTTGGGGCGTGTCCCTTCGCCGTGGCAGGTTGATGCCGCATACAAGATTGTTGCATGGTTGGAGTCCCCTGAGAAAGAGTTTGTTTGCTTAAACGTTCCGCCAGGTGCCGGCAAGTCAACCTTGTTTCATGATTGTGCTGTTTGGATGATTGTTCGTAACCGTAAAATCCGTGTGCTGATCGGTTCGGTGACACAAACATTGGCTAAACAGTATTCTCGTCGTATCCGCGAAACTTTGGAACGGCCTTTCCCTTTGGAACCTGACGCGATCCTTGTCGAGAAAGGATTAGCGGTAAACGCTGAAGCTTGTCTGTCTATTGACTATGGCAGGTTTAAGCCGCAGTCGTCTGGTGCGTTGTGGCGGGCAGAAGAATTCGTGGTTGAACAAGAATCGTTGGGTGGTTTAGACAACAAAGAACCAACCGTGTCGGCTTACGGTATAGATTCCGAATTCATTGGTCATCGAGCTGATCTATGTTTGTTTGACGACGTTGCATCCTCAGAGAACTCTAAAGAATCAGTTGCGCGAGACAAACTGTTGGAACGGTGGGATACGATGGCTGAAGCACGATGCGACCCAGGTGGGTTGCTGGCCGTCATCGGGCAACGTCTTGGTTCCGGTGACTTGTATGCCCACTGTTTGAGTAAAATCACTTACGAAGATTTGGAAGATGACTACGACGGGTCCGACACCACCAACCAAACGATCAGTGTCGAGCCGGCAAAAAAATCTAAGTACCATCATCTAGTATATAAAGCATATTACGAAGATTTGGATACCGGTAAAGCATCTAAACGCACTACTGCACCAGCATGGCCTAACGGTCCGATGCTTGACCCGTACCGTTTGTCGTGGAAAGATTTATCGTACATCCGCTATAGCAGTCCACAAAAGTTTGAGGTCGTGTATCAGCAACAAGATTTAGCTGAAGGCACATATCTGATTGAAAGGGTGTGGGCTACCGGCGGGATGGGACCTGACGGTGTGGTGTATCCAGGGTGTATAGACCAAGATCGCAGACCAGGGTACATTCCACATGATCTACGCCCACCTATCATTTCGATTGCGTCAGTTGACCCGTCACCAACAATGTTTTGGGCTATCCAATGGTGGCTCTACCAGCCTGAAACCAATCTTAGGTATCTTGTCGATGTTGAACGATGCAAACTTACCGCAGAAGAACTGTTGGGCTATGACACGGGGAACCGTACCTATTCGGGGATCATGGAAGAATGGCAGAACCGATCATTTGACATGGGGTATCCGATCTCTCATTGGATTGTGGAAGTAAACGCAGCGCAACGCTTCCTGCTGGCACACGACTTTGTACGCAAATGGCAGTCATTACAGGGCGTGAATGTTGTACCGCACACCACTAGCCGTAACAAACTGGATGAAAATTTGGGTGTTGAAGCTTTGTTGCCACCGTTGTGGCGCACCGGTCAGGTCAGGTTGCCGTCTATGCGGGAGAATTGGAAAACGTTGGCGTTCGTCGAGGAGATGTCGTCGTGGACTCGTAACAAAAAGAACGGCACCGACCTTGTGATGGCACACTGGTTCGCAGAGCTACATGTACCGCAACTACGCCCAGTGGTCGCACCACCACGCCAATGGCGGCCTTCATGGTTTGTGGCGTGATACTATAACGGATACTTTGATTTGTATTGGAGATATGTGCGTAGTGTAGAAGAAATTGTTGAACTCTATAACCAAAGGCGCATAGCCGCAGGTCCCGTACATAACCAGATGCGGCGCGTACGCGAACTAGCCAACGGCGATGTAATCGTACCTTTGAACGAGTTAGACAAAAACGCTAAAGCATCCGTAGCCAACCTGCTAGTACAAGGGTTGGATCAGATGTCTATGCGTGTTTCTAGCACCATGCCAACACCGTACTTCCCGCCAATCAAAGAAGGATCAGAACGATCCAAGTCATCTGCCCGTCAACGCAAAAAAGCGATGATGGCTATATGGGATGAAAACAAAATGCAAATGAAACTACGCCGACGCGCCCGACACCTGTTGGGATACTCGCAGTCAGCTGTAGTTCTTAAACCAAACTTCCGCACCCTGAACCCACAATGGACTGTACGCAACCCGTTAGACACATTTGCTGCACCAGTAGACGACCCTGACGACATGCTCCCAGATGACTGCATCTTTACATTCCGTGCATCCGCATCATACCTTCTTGCCAACTACGGTCAAGAACTTGCAGACAAACTTCGTATGGGTCGCGTGGATTCTGACAGCCGATACACAATGCTCGAATACGTTGACGCAGAATCATTACAGTTAATAGTTTTAGGAGCAGAGGACAACCCATCGCTTAACACTTCCGAACGCGCAGGGTTTAACGCACTAGGTTTAGAAAACATCCCCAACCGAACCGGTATGCCTTTAGCAGTAGTAGCCAATCGGATAACGTTAGATAAACCGCGTGGACAATTTGACGGCGTTATGGGCATGTACTACACACGCGCACGACTACAAGCTTTAACAGAGATCGCTATTGAGCGCGGTATTTTCCCTGAAGAATACCTTGTTGCAAGACAAGGTGAAAACCCAGAGATATTGCAAGTAGCAGACGGCAAAAACGGTGTCCTCGGAGTAGTCAAAGGTGGCGACATCCAACAACTACAACTCAACCCAGGCTACAAAACCGATACAGCGTTAGACAGACTTGAACGACAAGAACGACTTGAAGGTGCAATACCAGCAGAGTTCGGTGGCGAATCAGGATCAAACATTCGTACAGGCCGTCGAGGAGACTCGGTGCTGTCAGCAACAGTTGATTACCGTGTACAAGAAGCGCAATCAACTTTTGAAGCATCAATGTTTGAAGAAGATAAAGTCGCTATCGCTATCGAGAAAGCCTATTGGGGTGACTACCCTAAAACATTTTTTATCCCATCACGTTCATCTATCGGACAAGAAACCTACATCCCGAACAAGATATGGCAAACCGACTTCCATTATGTCGCATACTCGGCAGCAGGATCAGATGTCAACTCGCTAATCATCGGACTCGGACAACGACTCGGTACAGGGCTGATGTCAAAAGAATCCGCAAGAGAAGCCGACCCGCTAATCACAGACCCAGAACTAGAACACGACAGACTCATCGCAGAAGGTGTCGAAGCAGCGTTACTGTCATCCATCCAGCAGCAAGCAATAAATCCACAAGGCCCATACCAGCCAGACGATCTCGCCTATTTGACACGTCTAGTTGTGGAACAAGATGTTACATTGTTTGAAGCAGTGAAACGAACAGATCAACGCGCCCGTGACCGTCAAGCACAAGCAATGCCACAAGGCGCACCAGAAACAATGCCTGGACTAGCAAACCCTGGGATGGGAGCAGAAGCACCCGTACAAGGACCAGCTGGCGCACCACCGTTAGAAGCATTACTCGCACAACTAGGGGGAAGATAAATGGCTGAAGCAAAACTGCCTGTAACAACAGCAACAAACCAACAGTACGGTATGGCGTTAGCGCAACAAAAATCGCAACAAGCTGTACCTATGGGGCAGTCACCTGTATCGGCACCACAACAACCAGCGACAACTAAAGTGAAGCCAGGTTCGTTGACCCCGTTGACAGCACCAACAAATCGACCTAACGAACCGATCACAGCTGGCGCAAACTTCGGTCCAGGACCTAACGCTATGGGTGCAGGTATTCCTATGATGCCGTCGCAAGGAATGATGGCAGCACAAGAGTTACGTCAGATAGCACAAATGTTCCCCACCGATGACCTATTAGATTTGTTGGACACCTACGGAAACGAACTCTAATGTCATGGGATACAACCGTTGATGCCGCAACAAAGAAAGCTTTGTTTGAAAAAAAAGTTGCTACACCGCAACCGACCCTTGACCCAAATGTTGCAACAAATTTAAGTAATGTCAAACAACGGGCATCTTGGGTTCCTGTTGAAACACAAGTTGCTTTAGCGAAAGCTGGTGCATCAAATCAGGCGATAGATGCTGTTGGAAAAATGGCAGCACAAAAAACTATAGACGTGCAAGGAACACCCGAATCGTCAAATTGGTTTGATCGAAACATATATTCTAAAGCTAAAGCTGCTTCACGTTGGTTGACAGCCGGTTTAGATTTTGTTCCAGAATTTGCACAAGGAGCAATTGCACAAGGCTTTGATGATAACAGTTCTATTGACGGTTGGTTTATTTCAACCAAACTTGGTTCAATGGTTAAATCAGCACAAGGCGACATTGACCCAAACACAGGTCTGGCTGTAACCGCCGGCGAAGGCTGGTTTGTTGGCGAAGATTTACTGAAACGACAAGCCGAACGTGCAAGACGTTATCGTGGCACGATTAACGGTTCAGCGTTCACTGTTGGTCGAGCAGCAGCTAACACCGTATTCAAAGCCAACACTGTTCCGTACAATATTTTTTCTGGGATAATTGACGGTTTAATAATGATTAAAACCGATCCAACCGGCCCAATCACACACGCAATTAAAGAATATAAAGACGTTACAACTCTTGTTCCAAGATTAACGCAACTACAAGTAGCCGATCTTAGAGCAGCATTGTTTGATGGTGCCGGAATAATTCCAGGGTTAGCTGATGTCGGCTTAAATGAAACCAAATATGCACAGTTCATGGAACGTAATGGTCGCGCTCGACAACTTGTATCCAATTTACGGGAAGAAACTGATGCAGTAAAAATCATGGATCAATTTGACCAGAACCCAAATATTTCTAACGAGATGTTGGATTTGCTTGCTAAAGCTAAAACTGATGACGAAGTTAAATCAATATTAGGTGTCGCATTTTCGTTGACTAATGGAGCGTTAACAGATGAGATTCGTACTTTACAAGCAGGCAAAATATCTAGTGGTTTACGCAGCATCGGCGGGAACCTTATTGAACGTACCCCGTTGGCTGGAAGTAAGTTGCTTAAAAAAGGCAGCCAACTTGTTGCACGGTATTTAACTGAAAAACCTGAACGGGCTTTAATTATTAGTGGCGATCAACGACAAAACTCTAATGCTGTTAAATCAATTATTAACTATCTTCGCACCGTTGGCGCATCCGACGAAACTGTTTCTGCTATAGGAGCTAAAGCAATTAAAGCATTTACGGCAAACGGAACACGTGCAGATCAAAAAGCAACTTTGAATATTTTTGATGAAACTATCCGAGAAACATTACGGATGAACAAAATTGCTCCAGAAATTATTGATGAAGTTATGACCAGAGGCAAAACAGGTGTAAGTAATTTGCGAGCGTACATGTTGGATCGTTTAGGTTTTGCCACCGATAACGGGTTTGGTAAAGTGTTGCTAAACAAATCTAGAGATTATTTGCCAGCCGAAGAAATAGATAGCATCTTGTCAACTATAGGCAAAGGTGGAAATGCTGAAATCATTTCACCATTGCACATATCCGAATTGTTGCAACGGACACAAGTATTACCAGATCCAAGAGAACTGCGGCGTTTAACATCAAATCGTTTTTTTGGGATAGGTGAAAAAGTAGGCTCTATTGCCGGTAACACTACGAGCCGTTTAGTTACAACAATAACTGATGAAAAAACATACGATTTACTTTCAGAACAAGTAGCAGCATTAAAAAAACAAATAGTTAGCACAACACTCAAGGGCGAAAATGAAGCGATATACGCAGAAATAAAAAAGTTAAATGCAGAGAAAGAAGCATTGAAAGTAAACGTGCTTAGGCGTGTTCGCACAGGCGAGCAACGTGGTGCTGTTGCAGCAATGGATTTGTTACAAAACGAAATTTGGAAACCGTTAAGTTTGATGACCGGTGGATACGTTGTCCGTAACTCGATTGATGCTCAAGTGCGTATGGCTTTTTCAAATTTGCCTTCAGTGTTTGTTCACCCAGGCGAATACATACAATTGGTTCTAGGGACAACTAAACGGTCAACATTAAAAGGCGAGTTGCTAACAGATTTACCTTTAGAAGAATATGTTAAAGACGTTAGAGAAGCAATGACATTTGGGTTGCGAGCAGCAGGGATGACAGAAAAAGATGCTTTTGACCATCTAGTTCACACAAATGATTGGTCTGTAGTTAGCCGTGAGAAACCTAACGGCCTTCAATTGCATACCGATGCGGTGTCACAAAATGGGGCGCAAATACATTCAGATCCGTTAATGAAAATTGCTGCACAAACATTTATTGATTTTGGTGGTGTTACTAATGAATCACGGAAAGTTGCTGCATCACGCATGAGAGCCGCAATTAAAGATGACCCTGAACTGTATAACCAAATTAAAAGAAACTTTGCTAACGGCGTAGAAATGGGTGACGTTAAAATGCAAAACGTAGGGACCGAAGTTACAAGCCCAATATTGTTTGACAATTTACAGCAAGATGAAGTCGATCATTTGTTAGATCAATACATATACAGAGTCAATATTGACCATGTGCAAATGATGACAGGTGGGGTTTACGATGTTGAATTTGCGTATGCTTTCAACCGGATACCGTTACGCGACGCAGAAGGCAATCTTTCTCGGCCAATCAACATGGTTATGTCCGATGTGGAACCAATGGGTAAAGAACAGTCAATACGTGCAGGTTCGACTGTAATAACAAACGCTGACCCTAACAAACCTACGTTTGGGGTAATAACTAAACTAGAAAACCCAGACACTTTAGAGCGTTATACAGGCAATGTAAAACAAAACCCAGATGATTTTGTGGCAACAATACAACCGGTAGTCCATGAAACAGTTAAAGATGGACAAAATTTTGTTACCGCATTTGGTGACAACGGTTTAGGTTCAAGGCAGTTTCGTAAAATAGTTATCAATACACCAAACTGGGATGGCAAAACAGGTTTACCATTTGCGCTGAAACGTGAAAGATTGGCTGTAGAACGCAACACAAAAGGTTGGCGCAAGTCAATGGATGTTGTAACAAACAAATTTTTTGGTGATCTATACGGTTCGGTAACACGCAAACTTGAACGTTCACCGGTGTTCAGAAATTTCTATTACAAAGAAGTCGGCAAATATGCAGACGAACTTTCGCCTGAAGGCGCACAAGAAGCATTGGATTTGATAACTGCCGCTGCTAAAGAAGCCGAAATGTCTGTTGAAAAATATGTTGGCAACAAAAAAATCTTGACAGATTTAGATAAAGCTCTTAAAGGCAAAGGTACAGCATCACTGGAAGAACTTGACTCGTATGCGAAACATGCTTCATTGGAGCAAACTAAAGGATTGCTATATGACGCAAGTGCTAAATCAAACTTGGAAGATGCTATGCGTATCATTGCGCCATTTGCTTCAGCTTGGAAAGAAATTATTGGAACCTACGCCCATGTTTTCGCAGAGAATCCGTTAGGTGCGTACAGGAATACAACAAGGATTTATAACGGTTTAGCAGAAGCAGATCCAGATAACGATGGTCGAGGTTTCTTTTTCAATGATCCGGTAACAAACGTTATGTCGTTTATGTTCCCAGGCTCCGGAACTTTGGCTCAAGCAGTAACAGGGTTAAACGCACCATTGAAAGCACCAGTTTCAAGACTGTCTCAAGGGTTGCAAGTTTATCCTGCATTGGGGCCGTTTATGCAATTGGCAGCATCTACGTTAATTCCCGATACACCTAAAACAGATAAAATTGTTTCGTTACTTTTGCCGTACGGCAAAAAAGATATTATGGGTACTGTCGGTGCTGTTGTTCCTGGTTATTTACAAAAAACGATTCAAGCACTTACGAGGAATGAAGGCAAAATGGATACCGTGTACGCCAACACTTATGTTGAAACGTTGCGTGCATTGTCGGATTCTGGTGATTATGATTTGAAAGATCCTGATTCTGTAAAAAAACTACAATCAGACGCTAAAGGTAAAGCACAATGGTTAACAGGCTTTCGAGCTTTGTCACAATTCATTGGGCCGACTGCTGGTTCGACAGAATTCAAAGTGCCAACAAAACAAGGCGATATTTTTGTTAGCGAATTGATTAAAGAATTTTATGCTTTGCAAACAAAAGATTATGACAGTGCCGTGTCTACATTTTTGGATCAATTTGGAGACCAAGTTTCACTATATATTTCATCTAAATCAAAGTCATCTGTACAAGGTTTAGAAGCAACGGAACAGTTTGGTGATTGGGAACGCAGCAATAAAGGGTTGTTAAAAGATTTCCCTGACGTGTCAGCGTATCTTGCTCCTGGCGGGGATGATTTTTCTTTTACTGTATGGGAACGTCAAATTCGTCAAGGCAAACGCATACGGCTATCAGATAAAGAAATTATTGATTTGGCGCAACAACGCATCGGTGCATCAAAGTATCGTTGGGCAAGACAGCAAGTAGGCCCATATCCTAACGAAAGTAATCGCAGTCTGTTGAAACAATATCGAGCTGTTCTGCATAACCAATATCCTGGTTTTCCGTTGGTGGCTGAATTCAAGGTCGGTGAATACGAGAATCAGGTTGAGCAGATGCGTAACCTAGTTAATGATTCACGGGTTGCTGATAACGTAACGGCTAACAGTATCAAGACTTATTTGGAGTTACGAGATTACGCTAAAAAGGCTGCTTTGGCACAATTTGGTTCAGACAATATTAAGCAATCTAAACAAACTCAACCCCTCAGAGACAAGTTGGCTAGTATGGGCGAGATGCTAATACAACAGAACCCTGAATTTGCCCGCGTGTGGCAACGTTTCCTATCGTACGAAGTTGAGGACTAATGGCTGGCAACGATCCTGTTAAACCTGCTGCGGGTTCTTTGGAACAACAATTTTTAGATATGGTCGCTGCTTCCGGCGGTGCGTCAACAGGCCAATATTTGTCAGGTTATGGTTATCCAGCGCGGACAGTAACCAATGTAGACCCAACAGTTGTGGTCAACGATGCAGATTACAAAAAAATACCTGCTCTCGGTGGGATTAAACGTTCGTATACGGGAGACAAACTTGTTGACCAATATCAGACTATTCGACGAAACCAATATGATTTGAGTCCGAACACGGATGCGAATACAATCTTGTTGGATTTAGCAAAAAACCCTGTTGCGTTAAAAGAAGTTAATAACTTGTTAGCAAGCCGTGGGTTTTATGGTGGCTCAAAACCATCACGACTTGGGTATGATTCAGTAGATCGTAGTGCTATGGCAGAGTTTTTGAATTTTGCTAACTCGCAAGGTGTAACTTTTGAAGTGGCGAAAAGAATCGCTGAAACAATACCGGCGGTTCAGGGTGGCACAAAAGCACCGTCGGTTCGTTTAACTTCTAAAGATGATTTGGATGTTGTGTTCCGTAAAACGGCACAAGATTTGTTGGGTTACGAATTGCCACCAGATGTGGCTAAAAGGTTTGCTCAATCGTATAACCAGTTGGAAATACAATCCGGACAACAAGCTGCTGCTGGTGGCGCGTATCAGGCTGCTGCTGCTCCAGGTACGGTTGCTGAACAGCAGATCCGTAAACAGTTTGCACCTGAAGCACAAAGTTTTGCTGCAGGTAATTATGCTGAGATCATGGATCGACGCATTAAAGAGTTGGGTGCATAATGGCTATCGCTGACGATTTCAAAATACTTGATGAAGCGGTCAAAGCAGGTAAACGGTCTGTAACGCTTCCTGATGGTAGAACGTTTACTTTAACTGAAGCACGTACCGAACGTGACCGTTTGGGTGAGGAAATTAAGCAAACAAAAATTGCCAAAACGTCTGAAGAATCATCAAAAGAATTAGAAATAAAAAACGCAGAAAAATTAGTTCAACTTTCAAAAGATGCACTTGCTCAAAATTTAAGAGCTTTTAATAAGGGTAATACTAGTGAGTCAATAGTGGTTCAATCTCAACAAGAACTACAAACTAGGCAAGAAGGTTTGGCTCGTTTAACAAGCGCAACAGCTGTTACAGCACCCGCTACTGCTGCAACTACAACAGCCACAACTAAGCCTGCCGAAATGGGGCCATTACTAAGTGATGTTCAAGGCGGGTTCAAATACCCTGCTACAACCGGCACAGGCTCAGGTGGCGGCACAGGTGGTGCTGGCGTTGGCGCAGTTACACCTGGTAAACCTGGTAAACCTAGTAAACCTGGTAAACCTGGCAAAGATACCAAACCTGTTGACACCAGTTGGGAGCCGTTGTTCAAACAGAAGTATCCGCAATACAACTGGATGTTCACCGACTTGGATCGCACTAAATATGCTGACGTGTTTGATTTGTTCAAACGCGCCCAACAAAATGAGATGCTCCCCGCAGAATTTGATCGACAATATGTTGGTACTTCGTTTTATCGTGAACTTCAATCCAGCAAGAAAGGTCGAGAGTTATCGGCTGCTGTTGGTAACTTTACTTGGGGTTCAGGCAACTTAGCAAAGTTTCTAACAAAGGCCACCCAGTACGGCTATGAAGGTGAGAACCTTAAACAGCAGGCGTACAAAGAGTTGTTTACTAAAGTTGATGGCAAATATGTGAACGATTTAGCTGTTGGCGAAGTTAGAGCATCAACGCCTTATTTGGGGATAAAAGATATTGGTAAACAATACTTTCTGGATATTGCTGATTCGCAGATTGAACAAGTGTTGTCGGGTGTACCAAACTTTGATGGTGTTGCTTTGACCCGTGACGATTTAATCCGTAAAGCTCGTCTTGCTGCCAAAGCAACCTACGGGCATTTGTCTGAACAGATTGATGCGGGTTTAACGTTGGAAGAATTGTCTGCTAGTTACAAAGAAAAAGCTGCAAAAGTTTTAGAACTAGATCCGAACACAATGAATTTTGGTGTAGACTTTAGTGATGCGTTGAATTACAGGCCAGCAGGTGCTAGCACGGGTCGTGTGCTGTCAATGTCTGAGTGGGAGACTGAGTTGCGTACTAACGATAAGTACAAGTATTCGTTTACTAAGCAAGCTAATCAGGATGCTACGAATATTGGTTTGTCGATTGCGCGTGCTTTCGGAAAGGTCGGATAATGCCTATTACCCCTGAAGAACTACAGACGTTAAACGCTCGACGTGGTTATACACCACCACCTGCCCCTGTTGCAGAAACTACGCCTGGGAAAACTCCAGAACAACTTGCGGTTGAAGCAGGTCGTATTACTGCGGAACAAGCACAAGCGTTAGAAGCTAGGCGTGGTGCTGCTGTACCTGCGCCTGTGCCTGTTGCGCCTGCAACTTCTACTGACACGTCTATTGGAACCACAACTGGAACCACAACTGTCACCCCTGTTATCCCTGTTACTCCCGTTGATCCCGCAAAAGTAGTTGATCCCGCAAAAGTAGTTGATCCCGCAAAAGTAGTTGACCCCGCAAAAGTAGTTGATCCTGTATTTGGCGGTACACGCGCAGATGCTAAAAATACAATTAAAGCTGTTCTAGCAACTTACGGTTTAGGTGGCTTATCAGAAAAATTGTACAAACTTTACGCCGAAGGTACAATAGATATCAACAACCCTGACGCAATAATTTTTGCTATCCGCGGAGAAAAAGAATATCAAACAAGATTTGCCGGCAACAAAGCACGCGCCGACAAAGGTTTATCAGAACTAGACCCAGGATCATACATAGCGTTAGAAGATAACTACCGCCGGCTCATGCAATCAAACGGTTTACCATCAGGGTTCTACGACCAGACCGACGACTTCACCAAACTCATCGAAGGCGACGTATCGGCACAAGAGTTACAAGACCGTGTACAAAACGGTTTTCGTGCAGTACAAGATGCTGACCCTGAAGTGAAACGGCAAATGCAAGAACTGTATGGCGTAAACGAAGCAGGGCTAGCAGCCTACTTTCTTGACCCAACCAAAGCCGCACCGATCCTCACCCGTCAAGCCGAAGCAGCAAAAATATCTGCCCGTGCTAAAGGTTTAGCCAACGTACAGTTAACAGCTTTGACCGCTGAAGAACTAGCTGCACGAGGTATCACTCAGGCTGAAGCCGAAGCAGGGTTCACTAAGCTCGGTTTGCAACAAGGTCTATACACCGAAATGGCTGGCGAACAAACTTTGACTCAGCAACAAAAAGTTGGTGCAGCGTTAGGTACCGACATTAACGCCCAAACAATTTTGGAACAGCGCAAAAGCACACGTAAAAGCCCGTTCATGGGTGGCGGTAAGTTCACTTCGACTACTGGCCAAACGTCTGGCACAACGGAATCTGGGTTGAACGTAGCACAATAATTGATACCCTTGACAACTACCCTAAGTGATGGTATCGTCACATCTATCCCATAAGGGATAACCGTCGGACCCCCCGATTTCGACGTGTAATACACGGGTGAGATTGCAGCCATTTTGATCCCTCAGGTCAAAGTGTGGGCAGAAGGAGTGGGTCATGTCAGATGCGAACTACGAGTTTGAGGATGATGTTAAAGACCAGGTAGAACGGAATCCAGTACGCGCACAGCTTCGCAATCTTGAAGCTAAGAACAAAGAACTGGAAGCCAAACTGTCAGAAGCTACAGAAGCACAACGCAAGTTAGCATTTGTTGAAGCCGGAGTTGATATTACTTCGCCTGCTTCACGCTACTTTGTGAAAGGCTACGATGGCGAAATGACGGCAGACGCTATCCGCCAAGCCGCTCAGGAAACGAATCTCATTGGTGCTATGCAAACGAAACCCGAAGTACAAGCAGAACAACAAGCTTGGAATAGGGTGTCGAAAGCTAAAAGTCTTGGTGAGAACAGTGAACCAGAGATGGATTGGAATACCAAAATCCGTAACGCCACATCTCAAGACGAAGTGATGCAGTTGTTGGCCCAAGCAAGTCAGGCATCCCAAAACATCTAGCCCCTTAAACGGGGAGAAAGACCCCAAAGGTCATGGCATATACACAGCAAAGTTCACTATCAGTAGACCAGGCGGCATTTGACCAGATTGCGTATTTCGCACTCCGTTCAGAAATGCTTTTTGACGCAGCAGCAGACGTACAGCCTGTCGCCCAGTCAATGCCTGGAACATCAGTCTCGTTCACGATTTTCTCGGAACTTGCTGACGCAATAACCCCGCTTACAGAAACAGTTGATGTCACCGCGGTAGCAATGGCAGACAGTCAAGTATCTGTCACCCTCACTGAATACGGTAATGCGATCAACACAACTGCAAAGTTGCGTGGAACTTCGTTCCTTGACGTTGATACTGTTGCAGCTAACTTGATTGGTTACAACGCAGGTTCTTCGATGGACACTGTTGTTGCTAACGTTCTCAAAGCAGCAACGAACGTGATTTACGGTGGCGGCGGTGCAACAACCCCAACATCAAATGCGACAGTTGAAAGCAGCGACATCCTTGAAGCAAACGATATCCGTATTGCTACAGCACAGTTGCGTAAATCAAATGCACAAACCTTCAACGGAATGTACATGGCTTTCATTCACCCAGACGTTTCGTACGATCTTCGCCGTGAAACCGGTGCAGCTTCGTGGCGTGACCCGCATGTATACAGCAACATTGGACCAATCTACAGTGGTGAAATTGGAGCTTTCGAAGCCGTGCGTTTCGTTGAGACTCCACGCGCACCATTGGATTTGACTGGTGGTTCAGCTTCAACAGTTGACCTTTACCAAACAATCATCATGGGTCGCCAATCATTGGCTAAGGCACACTCAATTGTTGACGGCAACGGAGCATACCCTTCGGTTCGTCGTGGTCCAGTAATTGACTCTTTGTCACGATTCAATCCAATTGGTTGGTACTGGTTGGGTGGCTACGGAATTTTCCGTCAAGCTGCTATCCGTCTAATCAACTCATCTTCTTCACTCGGCGGCGCATAAGCCTTCCCAGTCGAAGTAAGTTAATAAATGTAGGGTCAGGCAGTTCCCCTTCTGCTTGGCCCTACTTTTATGTTATGATTGTTTTATGGCAACGTTTACCCCACCTACAGACGAACTAGTTGTTTGGGCAAATCCTTTTGACAGAAGGATTGATCATCGGTTGTTTAGATTTTTGCATCCTGGTGCGCGAGGTCGTAACGTGTTTAAGTTGACTGATAATAGTTATACCGAGAATGAGCCTGGCGATAGAAGCACAGTTAAGGTCACTTACTATGGTGGCCATTCGCATCCAGTATCCGCCGCTGAAGCGGCATTGCTTACCGCTGCTGGTTATGGTAGTAATCTGACATGAGTTTTCAAAGAGAACTAAATCGACTTGCTGGTACTGATGGGTTGGAAGCGCAACGTGTTGCAAATCTTTTGGCTGGCACCGAAGGCAAAGAGTTACTGTACGCACTAAATGTTCTTGCTGGTACTGACGGTAAAGAGTTTAATTTTGTTGTAAAACTAATTGATGAAACCGCTGGCGGTGGTGGTACGCAGGATGCTAATATTGCGTTCGACGATCTTGACACGCTTAGTGGTTTAGATTTGTTGTGGCTTGAAGTGTTTGGTTTTTATACTACAGAACAAGAAGTTCTTTACGACTAATTAGGGGTTTATGATTCATCAAGAAACACATCCAGGGCTAGATGTTGAAGGCTGCTGGAAATGCAAGATCGCCCATGTGCGGGTATCTGCCGAGGCTATGCCTACACGTAAAGCAGAGTCAGCCAATATTATTGCTAAAGAAAAAGTGCTTCACAAAGATTTAGACGCTTACCACAGGTTGCGTCAAGATGGTCAGCAACCTAAACATATTGATGGTGCTGCGATTGTCGAGAAACGTGCCGAAGAAAACTGGCAGGTTGCTACAGGTATTTTGCCTGACAAATCAAACATTGTTTGATGCAACCGTTAACCGATCTTACTTGTGTTGTGGTTTCGTGGGGTTCATGGTTTGATAAATATAGGGAATCTTTTGTTGCGAATGTTATTGCTGTTGATCCACAACCTACAGAGTTTCTTTTTTTAACAGACAAACTTCAAGAAGGTTTACCAGATAACTTTCGACAAGTGTTGGTGCCTGACATTGATATTCATAATCGTTGGCGGTATGCGTTGGAACATACGAGAACTGGTTGGTGGTGTTGTTTAGGGTTGGATGATTTGATGCCAGCTGACGGTTATAGAGATTTGGTATTTGATGGTGACATTGTTATTTCAGCGTGGATGGACAGTAACGGTATTGTGCATACACCAACAAAGGAACGTTACGATGCGATGTTTGAACAGCGCACATATCAGATGCAAGGTTGGTGGATGGCGCGTGTTGGTTTAGATAAACGGATACCTAAACGACCTATTGTGTGGGAAGATTGGGTTCAATGGTTTGAGTTTAAGATGCACGATGTTGATGTCAGGTTTGATTTGAAGATACGACAGTTTTATAGGGTGCATCGTGAACAGTTTTCAAATGTTGGTAACAGTCAGAACGCTATGGCAAGAATCAATTTGATGCGTGAACTCGCGCAACAAGGCAACGTTAAACCTGGTGCAGTATGGCCACCTGAGTTGTTATGAACTACCAGTATTGGTTTGGTACTGAAGCATCACATTATGGGTATGGTGCCATGTTGGAAGGTTTCAGGTCGGGTTTGCCTGCTGGTGTGCAGTTCCACGATCAGGCTTCTGTTGCGGTGTTGATGTATGATCCGTCTAAACCTCATTCGTTTTTACGTGGGCAACATCGTGCGCTATATACGATGTGGGAAACATCAGTGTTGCCCCCAAAGTATTATCGGCTTTTAGGTGGCTACGATCAGGT